>Ga0209474_10001027_pt1 | contig 28434 bp, 27 predicted proteins | sample GraSoiAngelo_145_FD_185902 | JGI IMG/M metagenome (GOLD analysis project Ga0209474, IMG submission 185902) | Grasslands soil microbial communities from the Angelo Coastal Reserve, California, USA - 14_1009_05_20cm (SPAdes) (version 2) | ecosystem: Environmental > Terrestrial > Soil > Grasslands...
CGGCGGCGAAACGCTCCTCTCCCGACTGCTTTTTGATCTTCTCTAGCTCCTCGCCCAGCACCCCCCGGAATAATTCCTTCGTCACTTTACGTCCATCGTTCAACACACCGCGCGGATGCCGAATCCATTGCCAAACCTGAGCTCGCGAGATTTCTGCGGTCGCGGCGTCTTCCATTAAATTAAAGATGGGGACAGCGCCGCTGCCTCCCAGCCAGGCCGCGAGGTATTGCACGCCAACGCTGACGTTCGTGCGCAGGCCTTGCTCGGTGATCGGCTCACTTGGACGGAAATCAAGCAAGTCCTCTGCCGTGACTTCAACATCTTCGCGCTTCTTCTCGATTTGATTGGGTCGCGGCATCACCGCGTCGAACGCATCGAGCGCGAGTTCTACCATTCCCGGATGCGCCACCCACGTCCCGTCATGGCCGTCGTGCGCTTCGCGCTCCTTGTCGGCTCGAACTTTGGCAAAGGCCTCTTCATTCAGCTTCGCATCATTTTTCACTGGGATCTGCGCGGCCATTCCACCCATCGCGAAAATATTTCGCCGGTGGCAGGTCCTGATGCAGAGGAGCGAGTATGAGCGCATAAAATGCGTCGTCATCGTGATCTGGGCACGATCTGCCAGGATGAAATCGGGCTTGTTTCGAAACTTTTTGATGCACGAAAAAATGTAATCCCAACGGCCGCAATTGAGACCAGCGGAGTGCTCGCGCAGTTCGTACAGAATCTCGTCCATCTCGAAGGCCGCTGGGATCGTTTCGATAAGGACAGTCGCGCGAATCGTCCCTTGCGGTATCCCGAGTCCGTCCTGTGCCAATTTGAACACGTCGTTCCAAAGACGCGCCTCCAGGTGGCTTTCGAGCTTCGGCAAATAAAAATAAGGCCCGCTGCCCCGCGCTATCAGCTCCGTTGCATTGTGAAAAAAATACAAACCGAAATCGAACAATGATCCTGAAACCGGCTTTCCATCTACAAGCATGTGTTTCTCTGGCAGATGCCAACCGCGCGGACGAACCAGCAGCACCGCAACCTGTTCCTTTAGTTGATAGCTTTTTCCTTCCGGGCTGGTGAAACTGATCGTGCGCCGGATCGCATCTCGCAGATTGATCTGGCCCTCAACCACGTTCGCCCAAGTTGGCGAATTCGCGTCTTCGAAATCGCCCATGAAAACTCTGGCGCCGGAATTGAGCGCGTTGATCACCATCTTGCGATCGGTCGGCCCTGTGATCTCGACCCGCCGATCGCGCAAATCCGGCGGAATCGGCGCGCAAGTCCAGTCGCTCTCGCGGATCGATTTTGTTTCCGGCAAAAAATCGAGTGCTTCGCCGCGGTCGAGCGCCGCTTGTCGATGCTGCCGGCGCTGTAGACATTCTTCCCGGCGATCGCCGAAAGCGCGCTGCAGTTTGGCAACGAAGGCGAGCGCTTCCGGGCTAACGATTTCAGGAAACGCCGGCGCAAGTTCGCCGCGCAACTGGACGCCCGACGGAGTTGGAGTTGTGGAACTGCTCATGGCCCGATCATTCTATCCGACAAGCAGCCCCACACCACCATTCGTTCGATCGTGAGGCCCCTTTCGGACGGGGCGCATGCTAAGCCAAACCGCAAGAAGCAGAATCGGAGCGCCTGCGCCGAGCACGCGACGTTCGTGCCAAATCAGATTTCTTTGCGGCTGGCTCTTGATAGTCATAGGTTTCTCCCACCGGGTTCAATTCCCAGGGGAAGACGCCGCTGTCGGCGGTGCCGCTGCCGGCTTCTTCTTCGCGGCCGCTTCGGCTAGCTTGGCATCTACTTCGGCAGCCTCGATCGGATGAATGTTGTGATAGTAGGTATTCGACTTGGACAGCTCGCCCTTCCGTTGCAGTAAGGCGTCGAAGCGTTCCCGCGTACTTAACTCAAATACCTTGTCCATCTTGATTGCTTCGAACGGGCAAACCTCGACGCAAATCTGACAACTCATGCAGACCGAGATATCGATATCGAAGACCGCGGGATAAAACTGCGGCTTGCCCATGTAATCGGGCTTCTTGTCTTCACTCTTAACTATATAGATGCACTGCGGCGGACATTCCTTCTCGCAAATCTTGCATGCCACGCAGCGTAACCCGGCTTCTGCGTCATCCGTGTCGTAGATCAGAAACGGAAAATTCCGATAGTTTTCCGGCAAAGGGCTGCGCTCTTCGGGATACTGCACCGTAATCAGCCGCTCTTTCTCGAAATAGCTTCCGACGAAGTTACGCGCCGTTACTGCCATTCCCTTAAGTATGCCCGTCCCGATCATCTCAAATTGCTAAATCACTAAATCGCTAAATTCTCAACGATCCACTTCCCCCATCACAATATCAACGCTACCTAAAATTACCATGACATCAGCCACGGTATGACCGAGACAAAGATCTTCCAGGATGGTTAGATTGATAAAACTCGGCGGGCGGACTCGGTAACGATACGGATTCGGGCTGCCGTCGCTTATTAAATAGAAGCCGAGCTCGCCCTTCGGTGCCTCAATGCGCCCGTAGGCTTCGCCCACGGGTGGTCTGAAGGCGCGAATCTTTACCTTCGGATTCATCACCGGGCCGGCGGGTATTTGTTCGAAAGCTTGTTTCAGAATCGCGATACTCTCGCGCATCTCCAGCGCCCGCATCATCAGGCGATCGTAGGTGTCGCCGTGCTCTCCTAACGGGATGCGAAACTTGAACCTCGGATAAAACCCGTAGCCATCCACTTTACGAATATCGTAGTTCACTCCACACGCCCGCAACATCGGTCCGGTGATCCCTGCACTAACAGCGAGATCTGCGGACAGTTTGCCGACCTCCTGTGTCCGCGCGATCAGAATTTCATTTTCTACAATCAGCTTTTCGAATTCATCGAGAAACTTCGGGAAACGATCGACAATCTGTTTTGCCCGCGCCACCCAATCGGCACTCGCATCGACGCGGCAACCGCCAAAGCGCATGTAATCACACATCATGCGCGAGCCGGAGAGCGACTCAAATAAATCGAGGATCTTCTCCCGCTCACGAAAGGCATACATTAGGGGCGTGCCCCACGCGCCCATGTCGCTAAGCAGGAAGCCCAGAAGTGAAGCATGATTCTGAAGGCGGGTTAGTTCGGCCAGGATAATGCGCAGGTATTCGGCTCGTTCGGGAACTTCGATCCCGGCCAGTTTCTCGACACTAAGCGCATAGGCCCAATTATTCGTCATAGAACAAAAGTAGTCGAGCCGATCGGTGTAAGGCATCGAACCGAGATAGCTTGTGTTTTCACCAATTTTCTCATGGTTACGATGCAGATAACCGAAGACAGGCTTTAGTTTGCGAACAATCTCGCCATCGAGGGCAACATTCATTCGAAACACGCCGTGCGTCGAAGGATGCTGCGGCCCCATCGACACTTCCATTAACTCGCCTTCGAGTTTCGAAGTCATTGCCTTCGGCGGCTCGAGTGTTTGCATCATTGCGGTCATTCTCTACTCACGGTTCACAGATCACGATTCACATTTCCGCCAGCGCGTAGCGCTTCCGCTCCATCCAACTGCGGCCGCGGCGTATAATGTTGCCTGGCTCTCTTCAGCACGTCGTCGTGCGGTGTGGGCTCGTATTCGTAATCGTCCGGTTCGCGATAATCCTTCCGCATTGGGTAATCTTCAAACTCATCCCACATCAGGATGCGCCGCAAATCCGGATGGCCCTCGAACCGAATGCCGTAAAGATCGAAAATTTCCCGCTCTTGAAATTCTGCGCTGCGCCAGATTGGTGTGAGCGACGGCAGCCGCGCTCCGGCTGCGCGATCAGTAGTACGCATTCGAATAATTACCGGTCCATGTTTCTGCCAGATCGAGTACAGATGATAGACCGCTTCGAGATAGCCGGGAACTTTCTCCTGCTGTGTTATTTCCTCTTCCTTTTCCTCTCCCTCTACAATCCTTTTCACCTTCACTTTTTTTGTCACCACGCGATCGAGCCAATCGACACCGGTTGCATTGGAGCAGAAGTCGAAACGCAATGCCGGATCGTCGCGCAGAAATTTCGCAATCTCACCCGCATGCTCACTATCAATTAAAAGCGACGACTGCTGAGACGGACTGGCGTTGGAAACGATGTCGATCTTGGCTCCCGCTACTGCCGATTCGATCCGTGATTTTATTTGATCGAGCGGCTCCATCATGTCGAACACAGGCTGAAAGTCCGTGTTCCTGTGTTCATTGATTCCGCTGGATTTTCATTGGCCGAAAGACATCGGCATTTGCCGGTGGCTCCAAATCATGCACGCCGAAAGCCGGCACCGGAAACTCACTCGGCTGATCCGGATCGAGATGTTCCGCTTTCCGAGGGCCGGTCAGTTTTTGTTCGTCGATTTTGCGCTGCAATTCCATGAAGGCATGCAGCAACGCTTCCGGCCGTGGCGGGCAGCCTGGGATATAAACATCGACCGGGATGTAGCGGTCAATTCCCTTCAGAACGTTGTAGCCTTGTTTGAATGGCCCGCCGGAAATCGCGCACGCGCCCATCGAAATGACGTATTTCGGATCGGGCATCTGATTGTAGAGCCTCACGATTTGTGGAGCCATTTTCTTCGTTACCGTTCCCGCCACGATCATCAGGTCGGCCTGACGCGGCGACGGCCGGAAAACTTCGCCCCCAAACCGTGCTATGTCGTAACGCGACGCCGCCGTCGCGATCATCTCAATCGCGCAACACGCCAGCCCAAACTGCAGCGGCCAGATCGAATTCTTCCGTCCCCAATTATAGAGCTCTTGCATCGAAGTGACCCAGATGCCCTGGCGTTGCAATTCGCTGCGCAGTCCCTCGTCGATGTCGCTCATCTGCCCGTAAAAAGTTAAAAAGTTAAATCGTTAAGCGGCTTAGTTCTTTCCGTTTTAACAATGTAACTCTTTTAGCGTTTTTAACTACTGCCTTAGCGCGCCCAATTTAAACAACCTTTACCCCACGCCCATACCAGTCCTTCTAAAAGCAGCAACAGGAAAACCAGGATCGCGACAAACGCGCCGATTGGCAGCCCGGTGAAGGCCACAGCAAACGGCACCAGAAAAACCGCTTCCACATCGAAGATCAAAAAGATGATGGCATAAAGATAATACTGCGACCGGAATTGGATCTGTGCTTCGCCGAGGGACTCGACGCCGCATTCATAAGTCGCGTTTTTTTCCGCGCCCGGCTTCGGCGGCTGGAAGACTCGCCGCCACATCCAGGCCAGGATCAGCGGCATAATCGGAAAGAGCAGTGCGACTCCGAGGAAAATGACGATGAACAAATATGAGTGCGGTGTCATTCGCGTAAGATCGGCAAGTCAGTCATAGAGAAACACAGATTTACACTGTCTGAGGCAGCCCAAGCCTACAGTCTTTTCATCCGCGTTTCATCTGTGTAAAGCCGTGGCCAGGATTTCCTAATGCGCGATCGCGAATCCCACCAATCCATTCGTTTTCTTTTTTCTTGTTCTGCCTTACGGCATCAGTAGCGGGTTCGTCTCCATCACCTTGCCATTCATTCTGACGCGAGTCGGATTTTCAGTGGCGCTCGCAGCGTCGATCGTCGCCGTCGGCGTATCGGCCAATCTCTGGCGATTCCGCTGGGGCCCGGTAGCGGATCTGACTTTGACCGCGCGCCGCTGGTATTTGTTAGGACTTGGGACGTCCGCAGAGACGTTGTTGATTCTTGCGCTTCTTCCCCTCCATCAAAACGCTGTCCCTGCCTTAATGGCAGTTGTTTTTATCTCGCAAGTTGCGGGAACATTGATTGTGCTGCCGGTCGGCGGATTGATGGCGCATACGGTCGCCGAAAATGCAAAAGGTCGCGCCGCTGGTTGATATCAGGCGGGAAATCTCGGCGGCAATGGCATCGGCGGTGGCGTCGGCGTTTGGCTCGCGAGTCATTTCTCAAAGGAGATCGCCGGTGGCGGACTCGCGATTGCGATGCTCGCCTCGGCCGCCGCGATTTATTTTGCAGCCGACGTGCGCGTCGTTGCGAACGAGACCTTCGGCGAACGAATGCGCATTTTGTGGCGCGATATTTTATCGATGCTGCGCGCCGCCATTCCGCTTTTCACTATCGTGCTTGTTTGCTCGCCCATCGGCGCCGGCGCAATGAACAATTTATGGTCGGCGGTTGCGCCTGATTGGAGCGCGACCCCGGATCAAGTCGCGTTAGTCAGCGGCGTCTTGAATGGCGTGGTCAGCGCCATCGGTTGCGTCATCGGCGGCTGGGTTGCAGATCGCGTCGGTCGGTGGTGGGCATATTTTGGATCAGGAATTCTTATTGCGCTGGTCGCAATTATCATGGCTGTCGCGCCGCGCACGCCCAACGCGTTCACCGTCGGCGTTCTTGCCTATGCCCTGACTTGTGGAATTGCTTACGCCGCTTTTTCCGCGATCGTCTTGCTCGCCATTGGCGGCGGCGCTGCTTCCACCAAATACGCGACCCTCTCTTCCCTGGGCAACCTGCCCATTGTTTACATGACCGCGTCCGACGGATGGGTGCACGATCGTTTCGGCACGGCCTGGATGCTGCATTCCGAAGCGCTGATTGCAATTATTTGCATCGTCCTCGGACTCGCTGTTCTTCGCTGGATCAATCCGCCGAGGCGAGCGAGACCCTGATCTCCTTCTTCCTTGATTAAACATTTAGCACCGCTTTTCTTCGTCGGATGAGCGGCGCTTTTCTTGACCAAATTTTTCTTCGCGCAAAGGAATCGCTGCTCTCGCCGCTAGCTGGTGCGCCCGACTGGCTCATTCAAATCGTCTCTAGCCTGATCAATATCTCCAGCCTTCTCGGTGTGTTTCTCACACTCTTCGCGCTCATCTCCGTATTGGAACGAAAAATTCTCGGCCGCATGCAAAATCGTTATGGCCCAAATCGCGTCGGGCCGTTCGGCCTATTTCAGCCGGTGGCCGATGGCATCAAGATGCTGATCAAGGAAGATGTCGTGCCGGCGCGCGCGGATAAGGTCGTGCACTTTTTCGCGCCGATCCTGGTCGCGGCCACCGCGATTCTCACACTCGGTGTCATTCCTTATGGCCGAAACATGACGCCCTTCGCCATCGACGGTGGGATCTTGTTTTTCTTCGCCGTCGGGTCAACCACCGAGCTTGCCGTCTTCATGGCGGGCTGGGGTAGCAACAACAAGTTTTCAATGCTGGGGGCAATGCGCGCGATCGCGCAAATGGTCAGCTACGAACTGCCGCTTCTCATTGCCACGCTCCCAGTGGTGATGATCGTAGGCTCACTTTCGCCGGATGCGATTGTCGCGGCCCAGGACGGTTATTCCTTTGGCATTCTGCCACATTGGTTCGTCACTACGCCATGGGGCGCGGCCGCGTTCATTTTGTTTTTTGTCTCCGGTCTGGTCGAATCCAACCGCACTCCCTTCGATGTCCCGGAAGGCGAATCGGAAATTGTCGCTGGTCACATGACCGAATATTCCGGCTTCAAATACGCCACCTTTTTCATGGCCGAGTATTTTGGGATGTTCGCCATTAGCGGATTGGCCGTGACCCTGTTCCTCGGCGGCTGGCATTCGCCGATCGCTCCGCTCAACTTTATTCCATCCTATCTTTGGTTTTTCCTGAAGTTGAGCGCGCTACTTTTCGTTTACATCTGGGTGCGTGGAACGCTCCCGCGCACTCGCGTCGATCAAATCATGAATTTCGCCTGGAAATTTATGCTTCCGATGGCGTTCACCTGTATCGTCGCTGCCGCCGTCTGGCATTACCAGGGGCGCGGTCTGGCGGGCTGGCTTTGGTCGCTGGCAGTAATTGCAATCGTTTATCTCGCGCTCTCGCGTCTCCTTGATACGAGCAAAAAATTCGCGCCGCGCACCTATCGTTTCGCCGAATGAATAGCGTCGCTTTTCTGGTCATCGCCATCATCACCCTTTCGGGCGCGCTCGCCGCTGCTACTCTGCGGAAGCTTATTCATGCAGCACTTTTTTTGGTAATCGCATTTGTTGGTGTGGCTGCGTCCTTCTTCTTGTTAGGCGCTGAATTCGTTGGATTGGTGCAGGTCTTTGTTTATGTCGGAGCCGTCGCTGTCTTAATTGTTTTCACCATCCTGCTGACGCGGCGTGAGGTGAATGGCGTCGAGGGCATTAACTGGGGCGGCGCCATTGTGGCACTAGCTGTGTTCGGCGGATTGCTCTGGACAATTTTGAAAACGAAATCGCTCGCGATTCTGGCACCGCAAATCGAACCAATCACCGTGAAACGGATCGGTGAAGTTTTGATGACCGATTTTGTCTGGCCGCTACAATGTGTTGGGCTCGTCCTTACTGCCGCGCTCATTGGCGCTCTCGTGCTGGTGATAGAGGAGAAGCGCTGATGGCGGGCGAAATTATTTTTCCGGGGAGCGCAGGCTGCCAGCCTGCAGCATTCGGCCGCCGTGCCGAATGCATTTTTGCGAAGGGGGCCAGCATCGAAGTACCAACAGAGCTCATATCAAAAGATGTTCGCGACAGGCTGCCGCAAACTACAGGCCAGCGGCCTGTGCTCCCTGGCGAAAGAAGCGCGCCATGACTCCAACACTCCAACTTTTCCTCATCATCTCGACCGCGCTATTCTCCATCGGCCTGCTCGCCGCCCTCAGCCGCCGTCATGCTATTTTCATTTTGATTGGTATTGAGTTGATGCTTGCCGCGGCGAACTTGAATTTCATCGCATTTTGGCGCTTCAGTCCTGAACCGCATCAACCCACCGGCGTATTGGTCGCGATCTTTTCCATCGCCATCGCCGCCGCCGAAGCCGCTGTCGGTCTCGCCTTGGTCATCGCCATTTACCGCCATTACCGCACCACTAACGTCGATCAGCTCGACCAGCTCAAAGGATGAACCCCCAATCCTGTTCATTCTCTTGCTCGGCAAATGAGTAGCTGGATCGTCTCCAACCTCTGGCTAATTCCGGCGGTGCCGCTGGCCGCGTCGCTCGTCGTTCTAAGTCTCACTAACTCGGCGCGTAGCATCTCAGTTTGGCTCGCGATCGTTGGCCAGATCGTCGCTTTCGTGCTCGCAATCACGGCGTTTCTGCCAACGCTGCAAATGCCCGGCTTCCGGGCGGTCCACAATTTCACCTGGTTCACTTTCGGCGACCAGGCGCTTCGCATCGGCTGGATGCTCGATCCGCTCGCCGCCGCCATGATGGTCATGATCACGCTGGTCGGTCTTTGCATTTTTGTCTTCAGCGTTGGCTACATGGCCGGCGACAAAAACATCACCCGCTTCTTTGCTTATCTATCGTTCTTCTCCGGCGCAATGCTCGGAGTAGTCATTTCAAATAGCCTCCTCCTACTTTTCGTTAGCTGGGAACTGGTTGGGCTCGCGTCCTATTTGCTCATCGGATTCTGGATCGATAGGCCGAGCGCGGCCGCCGCAGCCAAGAAAGCTTTCATCACCACGCGAATCGGCGATCTCGGGTTTTTTCTCGGGATGCTTTGGCTCTACCACAACAGCGGCACCCTTTTGTTTTACGATCAGGGACGCGGTTGTCTCGAAGGCACGGGACTTCTGGCCATTGGCGCCAGCGCCACCTTCATCGCACTGCTGATTTTCTGCGGTGCCGTCGGCAAATCCGGGCAATTTCCTCTTCACGTCTGGCTGCCGGACGCGATGGAAGGACCGACGCCGGTTAGCGCGCTAATTCACGCTGCGACCATGGTCGCAGCCGGCGTCTTCCTTATCGCACGCGTTTATTCCTTATTCTCGTTAGGCGCAGTCAATGGCGTAACACCGTCTCTCACCGTGGTGGTATCGGTCGGTGTCGTCACTGCGCTAATGGCATCGCTCATTGCCCTGGCGCAATTCGATATTAAACGCATTCTAGCTTACTCAACCGTATCGCAGCTTGGCCTGATGATGGTCTCGCTCGGCGTCGGTGGCGTCGCGGCCGGGATCATGCACCTGATCGCGCATGGCTTCTTTAAAGCACTGCTCTTCCTCGGTGCCGGCTCCGTCATTCACGGACTTCATCACGAGCAGGACATCCGCAAAATGGGTGGCCTGCGCTGGATCATGCCAGTAACATTCCTCACTTACGCCGTCGGCATGATGAATTTGAGCGGCGTTCCCTTTTTCTTTTCTGGTGGCTGGACGAAAGAAGAAATTCTACACCGCTCGGCGCATTGGCCCGTCTCTCCTTTGCCGCATTACCTGATGCTCGCCGGCGTTATCCTCACCGCCCTCTATATGACTCGGCAAATGATCTACATTTTTTTTGGTTCGGCTCGGAACACAGACTTCCAGTCTGTGCGCTCAGCGGAGTTCCACTCCGCTGCAGCAGCGACAACAAGGGACATCTCCGTTGGGCGCAAAGGCCAAAGGCCTGTGTTCCGTGCGCACGAAAGTCCACGGGTAATGACGATGCCGCTCATTGTCCTTGCGTTGTGCTCGATTCTTTTCTTCCTTGTGCTCACGCCCGCCTGGCCCTGGCTCCACGCCTATCTCAACGGCGAACCAGCACACGTTGATTTCGGCCTGCTTATTCAGCCAATGCTTTTCCTTTCGCTTGCACTTGTCGCCGGAGGAATTGGATTTGGTTGGTTGATCTATCGCAATGTCACCGAAAGCGATCCTTTGGCGCGGGCACAGCCAGGGGTGTTCCGATTTCTCGAAAACAAGATGTGGTTCGATGAAATCTATGAGCATACCGTTATCGCTCTCAGCCGAATGCTGTCGCGTAAAGCCGATTGGCTGGATCGCTATTTCTGGGACGGCTTGGTTAGGCTATTTGCTGGACTTGGTCAGGCCTTCGGAGCTTTGAGCAAAGGCTTTGACGACCACGGCATCAACGCCGGCGTTGATGAAACCACCGCCGGAACACGCGGGTTTGGCCGACTGATTGCCGCGGCACATTCCGGTCAGATCCAAGCTTATCTGGCCGCAATTGCCATTGGGATGCTCCTTCTACTTGTTCTTTACGCATGGCTTGGCTGATTACTACACTCATAGCAGTTCCGGTCGTCGGAGCGGTTCTGGTTGGGGCGACGCGCAATTACGCTCGCGGCGTCGCACTCGCATCTAATCTAATCACTGCGACATGTGCTTTTCTATTATGGCGAAACTTTGATTCTACTTTGCCAGGTCTTCAGCTCGTCGAACGGCATAGCTGGATCCCTGCGATCGGCGCTGAATATCTGGTCGGGATCGATGGCCTGAGCCTACTTCTTCTCATCCTTACTTCGCTGGTATTTCCATTCGCCTTGCTTGCACAATCGCGTCCAGCGGGAGATCGCGGTTTCTGCGCGCTGATGTTGATTATGCAGTCCGCTCTCTACGGCACGTTCACCGCCCAGAATTTCGTTCTCTGGTTTCTCTTCTACGAGATGAGCCTCATTCCTGCTTTCCTCCTTATTAAAATCTGGGGAGGCGAAAAACGCGACCGCGCGGCTACAAAATTCTTCCTTTATACTTTTCTCGGTAGCGTAGCGATGCTGCTCTCTTTCCTCGGGATCTATTTTGCCAGGGGCACGTTTGATTTCGCCGGTCTCGCCAATCTTGCAAAAACCGGCGACTTGCTTACCGGCAACGTTAAATGGCTCGCCTTCGCCGGAATCTTTCTTGGACTCGCGGTCAAGGTCCCGCTCTTTCCTTTTCACACCTGGTTGCCTGACGCCTATGAGACCGCGCCCACCGGTGTCTCGATGGTGCTAACCGGTGCGCTTTCCAAAATGGGAGTTTACGGTTTCATTCGGTTGCTCCTGCCGCTCTTTTCTAACGAGATTGCGACACTAGGGCCGTGGCTGTTGACCCTGGCGGTTTGTTCCATCGTAATCGCCCCTCTGGCCGCCTGGGCGCAATCGGACTTGAAACGAATGGTTGCCTACTTGTCGATCAATCATCTCGGCTACTGCATGCTCGGGCTTTTCGCTGTTGCCGCAGCGACGGAGCAGCCTTTGGTCGAAACGCAGGCGGCCTTAAGCGGCGTCTTTATGCAAATCTTCAATCACGGCATTACCGCGGCCGCTCTCTTCTATTTTGTTGGGCTACTCGAGCAACGACGCGGCCTGCGCGGTATCGATGATTTCGGGGGACTGATGCAACGCGCCCCGCTACTTTGTGGCTGGATGAGCGTGGCGATGTTTTCCTCGCTCGGACTGCCCGGACTAAACGGATTTATCGGCGAATTTCTTATCTTCAAAGGTTCCTTCGCCGTGGCCGCTTCTTTCACCGCTGTGGCGGTTTTCGGTCTCCTCTTCACTGCCGTTGTCTTCATGCGTGCGATGCAATCGCTCTTCAGCGGCCCGCTCGTCGAAACCGGTGTCGCTTTTGCCGAGCTCAGGCCTAACGAGAAGTGGTTGGTAGTTCCGGTCACACTGCTCATGTTCGCCATCGGCATTGTCCCGCAATTCCTTTTCAACATTTTCAACTCCACCGTTGTGCAGATGGCGCGGCTGTTTTCGTGAGGAAGGGGCCATGAGTAAGGAGCTCGTTTTGATCCGGCAAGTTGCGCAAGTCATTCGCGTTATCCGTGGCGAGAAGGTGCTGCCCGACTTCGACTTGGCGCCTTTATATGGCGTCACCACCGGAAATCTGAACAAGGCTGTGCGACGTAATCGCGAGCGATTTCCATCGGATTTCATGTTTCAACTTACTGCTGCGGAAGTTGAATCTTTGATATTCCAATTTGGAATATCAAAGGGTCGTGGAGGTCGCCGTCATCGCCCATATGCACTCACCGAGCAAGGGGTGGCAATGCTGTCGAGCGTTTTGAGCAGCGAGCGGGCGGTGAATGTAAATATCGCGATCATGCGCGCTTTCGTAAAGCTGCGCGAGGCGTTAGAAACAAATCGCAAGCTGGCGCGAAAATTCGATGAACTCGAGAAACACGTCGGTAAACATGACGAGAAGATCGATGCGATCCTAGAAGCGATTCGACAGTTAATGGCGCCGCCGGAAAATCCGAAGCGCGAGATTGGATTTCATGTTCGCGAAAAGGCCCCGCGATACCAAACGCGCAATCATTTATGAGAAACATACTCACTGGTTTCTTGGCCTTTACGCTTTTATCTACCTTTGCGGAGACGCCGCCGCCAATAGAGGTTCGCTTCTGCCCGGCGTCGGCCATTCACACTTACCCCTTGGAAAGCCGACGCGAAGTCAACAGTCTCTTATTGCAGAACGTGGCCCTTCTCAATCACAGCGCCTCGGCGTTGAAGATCAAAGCCGTTACGCTTGAGCTGTTGCAATCCGGAACGGTGACCGAGTCAAGGCGGCTCGAGGCAACTGAGCTTCAGCGCTTCGCTGAGCGCGGCGCAAAAATGCAAGCAGGCGGGGTTCTCCAGGAGGTCGCGTTTCAATTCTGCGGCACCAGTCTTATCCCGTCTGATGTGAAATTGGCCGGCCCAGATTTGAACAAAAACCAGGCGCTCCTTATTACTTCACAGGTGTTCGCCTTTACCGGCACGCGCGATTCGCTGCGAGTGAAGGTTGACGGCAACAGCGGCGGTAAGACGACGGAAGTGAGCGGGACGCTGCCGATAAAATCCGAATTTGCGAAGAACACTTATATCTTTCCGCTTCGCGGCGTTTCTTATGTGGGGTGGGGAGCATCTTTCCATACCGGCCATCGTTGGGCGATTCCCGAAGAGTTCGCGCTCGATATCGCAAAGCTTGGCGGCGATGGGCTTTCGCATAAAGGCGATGGCACGCGCTTTGAGGACTACTACGCGTATGGCAGCGATGTCCTGGCGGCGTGCGATGGCACTGTAGTGGAAGGTGTGAATGATCAGCCGGAAGATCCGACCGCCATGCAGCGGCCGGACGAGAGTCAGGAAGCCTACTTTGCGAGGCTCCAGAAAGAGCAAGGAGCCCGTTTGGGGAAGGGCATGATCGCGGTCACGGGCAACTACGTGATGATCGATCATGGCAAGAATGAATATTCGTTTTACGCACATCGGCAGCCGGGCAGCGTTCGCGTCCATAAGGGAGATCGGGTCAAGGCGAGCGATGTAATCGGCAAGCTCGGCTCCTCTGGAAATTCAACCGAGCCACATCTGCATTTCCATGTGTGCGACAGCAACGATCCGCTGACGAGCGCGGGGATTCCCGTGAACTTCAGCAACGTCACGATCCAGTGGGCGGACGTGCCGCGACCGATCCAAAGCGGAGATGTCGTAATCGCCAAGTGATCGCGTGGACGATTTACATCACGTTCGCGGGCGCAATACTGTTGCTTTTTTTGCCGCGCGTGTTTTCGCGCTGGATCGCGTTACTAACAACTACCTCGACCTTCGCGATTAGTCTGGCAACGTTTGGCCGTCAGCATCTCGATCTCGCGCACTTCACCACCATTGTGCGTGTGCCCTGGGTGCCCACCCTGGGCATGAATTACCATCTTGCTGTGGACGGAATCAGCCTGACGCTCGTCCTGGTTACGTCGATAACAGCAGTTAGCTCGGTTCTTTTTTCCTGGGATGTCGCCAATCCCGCCTCTGGCGGGCAGCTACTTCCGAGCAGCAACAATTCCCCGCGCGAATCTGCGCCACGAAGTAGCTGGGCGACCCAGCCGGTTGATGCAACCGGCTGCCCGCCGGGCGCGAAGCGGGTCGATCAACGACCAAACGAGTTCTTTTTCTGGCTCTTGCTCGTCGTAGGAGGTTCCTTCGGCGTTTTTCTGAGTGCGGATTTGTTCCTGCTCTTTGTCTTTTACGAATTGGTCATTGTGCCCAAGTACTTCCTGATCGCGATCTGGGGATCGACAAACAAGGAGTACGGCGCAATGAAGCTGACCCTTTATTCCTTCTTCGGCGGGGCGCTCGTTTTCATCGGAATCATTGCCGCGTATATCAGCGCCGGTTCGCTCGACTTGAATGAGCTCGCCCGATTCCAATTTACCCCACAATTACAATCGTGGGCTTTCCCAATTTTGTTCCTCGGTTTTGCCGTCCTTGCCGGCGTTTGGCCATTGCACACCTGGGCGCCGACCGGCCACGTGGCCGCGCCGACTGCGGGTTCGATGTTGCTCGCCGGAATTGTGATGAAACTCGGAGCCTACGGCGGCCTGCGCGTCGCGATGAATCTTTTCCCGCAAGGTTTTCAAATGTGGAGTAACTGGATCGCGATTCTAGCCGTGATCGGAATTGTTTATGCCGCAGCGGTGGCGCTGCGACAGCACGACCTAAAATTCGTCATCGGCTATTCAAGCGTGAGCCACATGGGTTTCGTGCTTCTTGGCCTGGCCACGGCAAACGTTCTCGGCGTTTCCGGCGCAGTTCTGCAAATGTTTTCTCACGGCGTGATCGGTGCACTCCTCTTCGCCGTTGCTGGACGAATGATCTATCGCCGTACTCACACCCGCGATCTTGATCAACTGTCGCTGATGGACCTGAATCACGCGCTTCCGTTCGCGGCCTTTGTCTTTGTCATCGCTTCGGCCGCGTCGATGGGCATTCCCGGCTTCAGCGGGTTCGCCGCCGAAATCACCATCCTCATCGGTGTTTGGAGAGCCTTTCCGATCGCAGCCTGGATTACGGGTGCGGGCATGGTTTTGACAGCCGCGTTCACCTTGCGCGCCTTGAAAAAAAGCTTCTTTGAGGGTGGATCGGTCGCTCCGTCGGGCGATGTTAAAGAAGTTGCGGCCTCACCGCCATTAAAGACATCGCCCGCGGAGCGGCCGATCCACCTCGAACCAATTACTATTCCCGAGAAACTTGGCGCCGGCGTCCTGATGTTCGCTACGCTGGCAATCGGAATCTACCCCAAGTTCTTACTCGACCGCATTCAACCCGCTGTTGAAGCAATGCGATTTCTGAAAAACGCCGGTTAAAAAATAAATATTTGCAAAGTTTAATGATGGGTCGGGGTCAGGCTTCTCCGTTTTTAACGATGTAACGTTGTAACGATCTCCATGTCCTACCTCGACCTTCTCAAACTCGCGGCCCCCGAAGCCATCGTTACGTTGACTGCGCTGGTCGTTCTCGTGATTGGTCTAACCACGAATCGCGGAACTGTCGTAGCAGGCGTGTCGGTTGCAATGCCGCAACGTGGCTCCGTTGGTACCGCCGCTGCCTCTACCGCCTTCTGCACCCTGGTCGCAGGGCTCGGACTCGTTATCGCGATCGAAGCCATAGTGCTGCTTCCATCACACGCGAATTTGTTCCACGGCATGCTTGTGATCTCGCCGCTCAACTCGCTCTTCCAGATCGTCTGTTTGATTCTGGGCTTCTTTACCGTCCTTCTCGCGCCCCGTGAAATACCAAATTACGGCGAGTATCTTGCCATTGTCCTGCTCGCTACCATCGGCTTGCTACTTCTCGTTAGTAGTGAGGAGCTACTCATGATTTTTATTGGACTGGAGCTTACCGGCCTGTCGCTTTATCTTTTGACGGCATTCGACAAAACCGACATCCGATCTGCCGAAGCCGGGCTTAAGTATTTCCTCTTTGGCAGTACCGCCAGCGCTTTTACTCTCTTTGGACTGAGTTTCATTTATGGCATGGCGGGCACAACCAGTCTTGCCGTCATCGCTGAACGTCTCGCTGCGCAATCTCTCTCGCCCCTTTTGTTCGCCGGGATCGTCATGACCCTTGTCGGCTTCGCTTTCAAAATCGCTGCCGCGCCTTTTCATCTCTGGGCCCCCGACGCCTATCAAGGCGGGCCGGTTTCGAGCGCCGCGTTTATTGCGTCAGGATCAAAAGTGGCGTCGTTTGTTGTCCTTGGAAAAATCGTGCTCGTTGGGTTTGGCCCGGTGCACGGCAGCGCCGACTGGCACGCCATGGTTGCCGGTTGGTCGCCAGTGCTCGCCGTGTTGGCTGCCTTCTCGATTCTCGTTGGCAATCTGGTTGCCCTCGTCCAAACCAACCTGCGCCGGTTGCTCGCCTACTCCGCCGTTGCTCATGCCGGTTACACCTTGCTCGGAATAATTGCGGGCGGGCGTGAAGGATTTGGCGCGACCTTATTCTACACTACCATCTACGCTTTCACCTTGATTGGCGCGTTCGGTGTCGTCGCGCTGGTGCGCCGCGCAACCGGCGGTGACGATTTGCAAAACTTCGCCGGGTTACGTGCGCGCTCACCATTGCTCGCCGGGTGCATGGCGATATTCATGTTGTCGTTGGCCGGCCTTCCGCCGCTCGCCGGATTTTTCGGCAAGTTCTATCTCTTTAGCGCGGCGTTCCGCGCCGGTGCCAATCATGGTCTTCTCTGGCTCGTGTCGCTCGCGCTTTTCGGCAGTCTGATTTCGCTTTACTATTATCTCATCGTTTTAAAGGTGATTTTCCAAACCCAGGGCCCTGAAACTGGTTCACTCTCAACCCTGGCACATAATGGACTTTCCAGAGTGACAATTGTGTTCGCAGCAGCCATCGTGCTCTTCCTAGGAATCGCGCCCCAATTCCTTGTCGCGCAAATCATTGCAGCGTTGCCGTAAATAACTCAGTGTGAGTCGCGTTGTGCATTTATTATGGGCACAAAGGCTGCTAAAAATCGCGATCATGGTGCACGATCCCGTCTTTGACTCAACCGAAAACCAAGCCCTCCTCGTTGTTTGCGCCCGCAAAACGATTCGGCGCGCCGCCATTCTCGGCATTGTTTGGGGCGCCATCAACCTGGTCATCGGATTTTTCGCTATTCAGGCGACTCCATTAAACGCCGGGATTCTGGTCCTGGGTTTGTTGATGCTCGGAGCAGGAGTTACAGCTTTGAACAAACCATCCATTCACAGCTTGTTGAGCGAAGCCGCTGTCAGTGTTCTGTTACTTTGCTGGAACATCGGAATCGCCATTTTCAATGCCCGATCTGGTTACGGTGATCACGTTAATGGACATGGTTTAATCTGGTCCGCCATTGCCGCGATCATCTTCTTTCGCCAATACCAAAGGCTCAGTCACCTTAAAGAAGCGATCGCCTCAATGGACCACGCCAAAATGAAAGAGGCTTCCGACCTTTGTAAGCAACTTTTCAAGAGCAGGCTCAAACAGTCCCCTGACCTCGTCGAAGCCTCATCGAGGCGCTATCGTCTGCAATTGATGAGCAAGTCGGTCTTTTGCGCGCAGCGCAATTTGTCGCAAGCTTTTCACATGAGCTGCGAGAATTTCAAGCAATGCATCCGGGACCTTGACAAGAAACGACTTCGCGTGGTCGTCCGTCATCCTTTGGGCAAAATCGCGTATGCATTCGACAAAAAGAACTCCGACAAAATCAAAGGATGGCTTGCGACCTTGCCCGCGGTTTAAACAGTACCTGCGGCACCTGCCATTGTCGCATTTGCCCATAGGCAGCGCTAGACGGCTGATGGCGCTCGAGTCCCTTCATAAAATCTTGACGGCTTAAAGCCGTCGAGTTGCGGGCTGCTTCAGGCTCGAAAGTGGTTAGCGATCTGCTAGCGTCGCGCATCCGAAATTCCGTGAGCGAAACTACAACTCCACTCCGGCTCGGAGTCGACCCGCGCTTTGCCGATCGCGAACGCCAGCCGGGTCTCGATCTTCTCCGTGCTCTTGCCATCATCGTGGTGGTCATTTACCACGCCGCACTTTTCGGTTTCAAATTGCCCGGCCGCGTGGATCGATTCGGCTGGATCGGGGTCGATCTATTCTTCGTTCTCAGCGGCTACCTAATTGGCGGGCAATTGCTCGCGCCGCTCACGCGCGGTCGGCCAATCGACCTGCGGCGCTTTTTCGCCCGCCGCGCCTTGCGAATCATCCCGGCTTACTTCGTCATCCTTGCCGTTTATGCGTTTTTGCCGTCGTGGCGGGAGTACCCGGAAATGTCGCCCCTTTGGAAATTTGTCTTCTCGCTGCAAAACATCGGTCTGCATGGCGGCACCGCCTTTTCCCACGCCTGGTCGCTTGCGGTCGAAGACCAGTTTTATCTCCTCCTGCCTCTGATACTAATTCTCGTTAGCCGATGGCCTGGTGCTCGATTTGTCGTTCCATGCCTCATCGTTCTTGGCGGGATCGGGCTACGCGCATTTCTTGCCTGGCAGAATTTGGCTGAAACCGGTGTCTCCTTCCGTGGCTTTCAAACCTGGATCTATTACCCTACCTGGACCCGGCTCGATCCTCTCGTCTTCGGTGTTGTCCTGGCTGCGATCGAAAAATTCCGTCCGCGATGGTGGCGCCGCCTGATGAATCTTGCCCCCTGGCTCCTGCTGCCCGGGCTCGCTCTCCTCGTTTACGCATTATATCTGGGTGAAGGCGATTATCTCACTGCCGCCGCCGCGATCTGGCAATTCCCCTTGATCGCTCTTGGAATGGCCGCATTACTCGTTTGCGCTGTCAGTCCGCGGTTAGTACTACGGCGGGTAAAAATTCCCGGCGCCGCTTTTATCGCCAGCATCGCTTATAGTGCCTATCTCGTTCAAAAACTTGTCATCCACTTCGTCGCGCAATTCTGCGTAACTCACAATATCGTGCTCACTTCAGCGGGCGCTCTTTCCGTCGTTGAATTATGCGTTTACGCCGTCGCTACGATTCTGTTCCTGGCAGTGGAACGCCCCTTTCTCCAACTCCGTCACCGCGTCGCCCCACGTCCTTCCCGAAGCTAATCATTTGATCGTTCGATTCTTCTGTAGCGGCGGTCTATGACCGCCGGGGCCCGCTATCCCTCGGCGCCTAATTCCTCGAATCGTCGTTTCCTTGTAATGTCAAATATGGCAGCCAGTGAGTCGTTAATTATCGCGGCGAAACGTCTGCGCGACGCTGTTGCCAAACTGCAGTTCGCGGCGCCAGTCGCGCACATTTACAATCCGCTCATCTACGCCTGGCGCGCGCATGAGATGTATTTGCGGCGCTACGGAAATAGCCGCAAGCACGTGTTGTTCCTCGGAATGAATCCCGGTCCGTTTGGTATGGCGCAAACCGGTGTGCCGTTCGGTCAAATCGCGGCCGTGCGCGATTGGCTCGGCATTCACGCGAAAATTGGTCATGCACAGGACGAACATCCGAAGCGACCAGTGACGGGATTCGATTGCTCGCGCAGTGAAATTAGTGGCCAACGCTTATGGGGATTGTTCGCGAAACGCTTTGGCTCTGCTGAAATTTTTTTCCACGAACACATGGTGATGAATTATTGCCCACTGGCGTTTTGTGAGGGGAGCGGGCGAAATCGAACGCCGGACAAACTCCCGGCGAACGAGAGGATGCTACTGTTCGCCGCCTGTGATGATCATTTGCGAGAAGTTGTTCGCATCCTGCAACCCGAATGGCTCGTCGCCGTGGGTGATTTCGCTGGAAAGCGCGCGCGTGAAGTAATCGCCAATCCCCCGCCGCGCATCGGTCAGATTTTGCATCCGAGTCCAGCGTGCCCCGCTTCAAACAATAACTGGGCCGGCATCGCCACAACGCAATTGCGCGACCTCGGCGTTTGGAAATAAGAACCCCCAAAAACAGGAGAACTGGGATCCGCCAAACGATCCAAAATGCGAATCCTGATCTCTGAGCGTTACTTGGCAGAATCGTCCCGCACCTGATAATTAAGCTGGCGCGACAAGAGCCAGCGTACGCCAAACATGTCGATGGTGGCGCGGAGTGCGCGATTACCGAGGCCGTATTTGCTTTGGCCAAAGCGACGCGGGCGATGACTCACTGGAATCTCAATCAGCCGATATCCCGCCCCTTTCACCAGCGCGGGGATGAAACGGTGCATCCCCTTGAATGGAACCAGCGCCCCGATGCAATCCCGCCGCATCGCCTTTAAGGTGCAACCAGTATCGCGAACACCGTCCCGCGTGAACCGGCTGCGGACAAAATTCGCGACACGACTGGTGATGCGTTTCAGCAAAGTGTCCTTGCGCCGCGCGCGATATCCGCACACCAGATCGGCGCCGCGCGAAATCTCCGCCAGCAGGCGCGGAATATCGGCCGGATCATTTTGCAAATCGCCATCGATCAAGACCGCGACCTCGCTGCGGACTGCCTGCAGACCGGCGAAAATAGCCGCGCTTTGTCCGGCATTTTTTTCGAAGTGCAGAACCCGGGTCCGCGGATTGATTGCGATCCGGCCAGCGGTTTCGTCCTGCGAACCATCGTCCACAAAAATGATTTCGTAATCGAGCCCGGTGAGCGCGTCCGCCAATTCGCGCTGCAACATCGCGACGCTCTGCTCTTCGTTATAGAGCGGAATAACTACCGAGACGTCGCTCATAGCGGCAGCGTCCGATAATGCAGGCAAAGGTAAACGTCCCAGGCGCGAACAAGTCTTCCGAAACGGCGCACTTCGATCCTGGCGACGTGATCGACCCAGGAAAATCCGGCCTGAAGATTATGGGGAACGCCTTTGCGCCCGGCATGCTGGATGTAGAGAGCGCTCCGCCCAACAAATAAATTGACGCCGCCTTCTTCGCTGTAGGTCTGCTCTTCCGGGTTCGCCGTGCCAGGCGGGCGCTCGACAAATTCATCATAACGCGGCCAGAACGAAAATTGATTCACCACGTCCTGGGACTCGACAATGTAACAAGGCGGGTGCCCCGGTCCTTCGCTGCGTTTATCGTGCAAATAGAATGCGATTTCGGAGGCGCGATCACGCTCGTCGGCGATTAGGAAAAATTTCTCCTGCGTTTCTCGCTCGAACTGGATGCGAAAGTTTTCCAACGCGAGGGTCGCACTTTTCCAGGCGCGCATGCCATCAGACGGGTCGCGCCGTGTAATTTCAATCCCGACGCTCCGCAGCATGTCGCTATCCAGAGCCAGCATGCTCATGATTAGTCCCGCGCCAAGGGCGCAACCGGCGAGAAATCTCCAGATTCGTTTCGCCTGCAAATGTGGCTGCCAGAAAGCGACAGCAAGCAGTGCAAAACTGGGAAAAGCGAGCGCGTCCCAGTTCGGGGCGGCCGCTTTATTGATCGAGAGCAGTGCATAAAATGCGAATACCGGGAGGCCAAACCACATCAGAAAAAGCCGGCGCGGCTGCTGTTGCGAACGTTTCCATAATGCGATTACCGCGATGGCGAGGCCGAGAAAAAGCAGGGGCGAATAGACAAGAAAATGTTCCCCGATAAACGAGAGAAATTCCAGCGGATGAAAACCGACACCCTGGTCGACCCCGCCGCGTGATTTCAGATGCGCTATCGTTGCCCAGGCGCGTTCCTGGTTCCATTGCACCGGCGGCACACAAAACGCCGCGAAAATTAGCAGCATGAGGTAAAAACCGGGCCGGCGAAATTCCAGCCGCAGCTTTGGGACGAGTGCGAGAACCACGATGATGGAGAGCAGCTCAAATACATTGGTGTATTTGCACAGGAACCCGAGACCGATAAGAACGCCCGTCAGGGGCCAGTGCCAGGAAAATTTCGGGCTCTGCTCCACCACACACCAAAACGAAAACATGGCCGCGACCCAGAAAAAGAGCGAAAGCGGATCGATCGTCATGAGGAACGCGCCAAGGTTGAAAATCGGGGTCGCGTTTAACCCGATCACCGCCCCAAGCGCGGCTGACGCGTTGAACATTCGGCGTCCCAAATAAAACAAAAGCAGGCTGGTTCCGGCGCCCAGCAGCGGGCTGAAAAAGCGCACACCGAATTCGTTCGCCCCAAAAATCATCGTGCTGGCGCGGATGGCGAAAGCCACTCCGGGACCTTTGCTGAAATAAGCGGGCGCGAGTCGCTCCGACCACATCCAGTAATGCGCCTCGTCGAATTGCAGATCAGTCGTTCCCAGCAATGCCAGTCGCAAACCGGTAATGGTGAGGACAAAAAGCCAGACCGCGCGCTCGATCTTCACGATGCCGAAATGGGAATTAGCCGCGGGTGGCGGGCAGCGACTTCAGGAAGCCGGCGGGAGATGATTTTTTGCCAGATCAATTCGCAAAAGCCGAGAATGAGCAATGTTTCCCCGGCAGCGAGAAAAAAAGTAGCGACGACGTCGCTCGGCCAATGCGCGCCGAGATAGATTCGTGAATAGGCGACAGCTGCAGCGATGATCCAATAGAACTTTCCCCAACGCCGATAAAAAATCGTGCAGCAAATCGCGATCACCGTGTTGTTATTGGTATGCCCAGAGGGAAAGGAAGCGCCGGAGCGAGTGCGTTCCGCTGCGGTTGAAACACGGACGTGCGGTTTCTTGAAAATGGTCAGAATCATGGGCTGCGTTTTTTCCAGCTCGATCATGCGCACGGTTTCCACCTGTTTCGGGCGCGGCCGTCCGATAGCGTGTTTAAGTGGATCAACCGCAGCATTGGAAAGACCGAGAGAGAGGGCGGTACAAAAGACGAATGCACGGCCGCGAAAACCGCCGAAGATGAGGAGCGCGACGGCTGCGATGAGAAAAAATGGCGTCCAGATTTCGGCGTAACTAATGAGCGGCATGAACAAATCGAACGCAGAGTTCGTCCATTGCTCGTTAATTAAATGAAAAATCTTTTCGTCCATTCGCTCGCGCTGCCGCGGAGCGAGAATAAAAGCGCAAGACGAATGAAACAAGCGGCACTCGTAGTCGCCCTGCTTTTGCCGGCGGTTGCGGCGGCGCAACGTTTCCCGGATGCGACCGAATTACTGGCCAACGTGCGCCTGCGTCAATCGCAGCAGGAGATCGATTTGCACGGCCAACTGCGGCAGGAGACAAAGATTGTGCCATTTCATCTCGCGCAAAACGGGCCGGTTGTTCGTTATATCTTTACTAATCCTGACGAGACCTTGCAGGTGCGAATCGGGGCCAATGATTCGCGCCTGGATGAAATCAAACGCAGCGGTTCGGAAAAGATTACACAGCTGAACGAGCCGGTGGGCGGCACGGCCATCACCTACGAAGATCTGGCGCTGAAATTTCTTTACTGGCCGAACGCACGCGTCATCGGCGCCGATTTTATCCGCACTCGCAACTGCTGGAAAATACAATTGCAAGCCCCCGGCGGCGACTCGCAATATGGTTCGATTTTGTTATGGGTCGACAAGGATAACGGGACCCTCATGCGGATGGAGGGTTATGATTCCACGGGAAAAATGATCAAACGCTTCGAAGTGGTTTCCGCGCAGAAAATCGAAAACCGCTGGTATCTGAAACAAATGCGCGTGGAGAGGATTGATCCGCAGTCAGGCCGTGTCACTGCGCGAACTTATTTAGAGATAAACAAATGACCTTGTAGCTGTCGCTATCCCCAGCGGCAGAATTAGCAAACCTGCCGCCGGTGACGGCGGCAGCTACAACTCGTCATCCCGCGAAAACGCCAGTCCTGCTCGGACCGAGGGATTCCGCAGCGAAATCTTTAAGATAACTTCCTCGGGATCCCTCGACTTTCGCTCGGGATGACTTGCTGGTTAGAGTAAGGCGACGGCATCGCTTGCCTGAAGCGAATCTTGGGTTAAGCAAAACATTCCTATGACGAGAAATCTAGCGCTGGCGATTTCCTATTGCTTTGCGGTTTCCGTAACGGCCTCAGCACAAAACCTCCCACCGATGGTTACCACCCCGATTGCGCCATTCACGATCTTTGCCGGCGCACCGGCCCGCTCGATTGATCTCACCGCGGCGTTTGCCGACCCGGACGCGTCGAATGCGGTGCAGCTGAGCGTGTCGCTTCCCTCAAGCACGGGCATCTTCGCCATTGCGCTGGACCGGCAGCACAAACCGGTCACAGTCGGCAATTTTCTGAACTACGTAAATTTCGGGCGGTATTTCCCGACCGATCCGACGACACATATGCTCGCATCGAGCTTTATCCATCGCTCTGTTCCCGGTTTCGTCGTGCAAGGCGGCGGATTCATCGGCACGGTCGATCCGGCACACCCGAACAACGTCCGGCCGACGCCGGTTATGACTTTCCCGCCGATTCAGAATGAGCCGGGCATCTCGAACAAAAAAGGCACTGTAGCGATGGCAAAAGTCGCCGGTGACCCAAACAGCGCGACCAGCCAGTGGTTCGTCAATCTCGTGGACAATGGAGGTCCGCCGGCCAATCTCGACACACAAAACGGCGGTTTTACCGTTTTTGGTCATGTCACGGGTAATGGGATGACAACCGTGAATGCGATCGCAGCAGTGCCGATTTTTAACTTTGGTTCCCCTTTTGACTCTTTGCCATTGCGCAACTACACAGCGCCTAACTCGATCAAAGTCGCGAATTTAGTTTCAATCAATTCGATTACGCTTATCCCTCCACTTGCCTTCAGCGCAACCAGCGACAACGCAGCAGTCGCAGCCGCGGCAATCAGCGGAAAAAACCTTCTCGTCACCGGACTGCAACCTGGCACGGCCCACATCACCGCCCAAGCGACTGATCTCGATGGTGCGATCGTGAGCCAGAACTTTACCGTAACGGTGGTGGCCAGTGCGCCTCGCCTCGGTGACATCTCAACACGCGCACAAGTCGGCTCCGGCGACAATGTTCTCATCGGTGGATTTATTATTAAGGGCAGTGCTTCGAAGCGGGTTCTGATTCGAGCGATCGGCCCATCGCTTATTCCCTTTGGTGTTGCGAACGCGCTGATGGATCCGGCACTTGAGTTGCGAGACATGAACGGCGTGTTGCTCTCCAGCAATGACAACTGGACTACTGCCACGAACAAACAGGACATTACCGACACCGGACGCGCGCCGAGCGCTTCCCAGGAATCCGCCATCCTCACTACCCTAGCGCCCGGCGGATACACCGCCATCGTTCGCGGAGTTGGGGGAACCAGCGGAGTCGCTTTAGTAGAAGTTTATGATCAGGATAGCGGACCGGGCTCGCTCCTGGCGAATCTTTCGACGCGAAGTGGCGTCGGCACCGGAAATAACGTCATGATCGGCGGGATAATTCTTATGGGCCAAAAAACTATTATTCTGCGTGCGTTGGGCCCAACGCTTACTCAATTTGGGGTGGCGAACGCGCTGAATGATCCAGCCTTGGAATTGCGGAATGCACAGGGGACGCTGGTCGATTCGAACGACAATTGGCAATCCAGTCCGAAGAAAGCTCAAATTCAGGCGAGTGGGCTTGCGCCGCCTGATTTAGCCGAACCCGCTGTCTTGGTCACCCTCCCAATGGGAAGTTACACTGCCATTGTCCGCGGAGTTGGGGCAATGCCTACCGGACTCGCCCTACTCGAGATCTATCCGCAATAGGATAATTACTCTTTAGCGGCCGCCTGGACGATTTTTGGAAAACTGCGCGAATCGAGACTGTGCCGCTCGCGATCACTGAATCACTCCGCGGACAGTAGCGCACGAGCGCAACGCAAACTTGACGGCTTTAAGCCGTCAAGTTTCCGAAGTGTTCAGATTCTTGGCGCGTGGCTAAGAAGCTCCACAGCATGCAGAGCTAATGCGCGCAGGATTCGCGGGGTACCCATCCCATCACTCCACTACTCCATTACTCCACCCATCCTCCGCCGCGGCCTGCACGATTTTTGCAAAACTACGCGGATCGAGGCTGGCGCCGCCGACGAGCGCCCCATCAATATCCGGTTGCGACATCAGCGCGCCCGCATTTTCCGGTTTCACGCTGCCGCCATATTGGATCCGAACGCGATCGGCCGTCGTCGCGTCCGACAATTCCGTAAGCGTTTCACGAATAAATGCGTGTGCTTCCTGCGCCTGCTCGGGTGTGGCATTGCGGCCGGTGCCGATAGCCCAGACCGGCTCGTAGGCGATGACAGTTTCGTGGAGAACTTTGCTGCTGAGTCCGGCCAGGCTGCCATGCAATTGGAGCGACAGAATTTTTTCCACACTGCCTCGCTCGCGCTGCTCCAGCGTTTCACCCACACAAACAATTGGCCGGAGTGTCGCTTCCAGCGCAGCTCGCACCTTACGGTTCACAATCTCGTCCGTCTCGTGAAACATCTGGCGTCGTTCGCTGTGACCGAGAACGACGTAACGAACGAAAAGATCGCGCAACATCGCCGCGGAAATTTCGCCGGTAAACGCGCCGCTATGTTCCCAATGCATGTTTTGCGCGCCAACTTTGATGTTCTGGGCCTTGTCCAGCGATTCCACCACCCTGGCGATGGCGGTAAACGGCGGCACGATCACCACTTCGACCGCCGACATGTCGCCAATTTCGAGCAACAAATCTTTGACGAACTCCGTGGCCTCAGCCTGCAGCATGTTCATCTTCCAGTTAGCAGCGACGATTTTTTTTCTCATAACAACATAATGGTCATCCCGAGCGAAGCCGAGGGATCCCGCCGCGCAACCGTAAAAGTAACTCCCTTGGGGATCCCTCGACTCTTCCTCGGAATGACGTGGTTTATTGTTTGTCCGTCAGTTCCGCCACCCCGGGCAATTCCTTTCCTTCCAATAATTCGAGCGTCGCGCCGCCGCCGGTAGAAATGAACGTCATTTTATCGGCCACTCCCGCTTGCTTGACCGCGGTCACCGAATCGCCACCGCCGATAATCGTGGTTGCATTCGACCGCGCCAGCGCACGCGCGATCGCGAAAGTGCCCTTGGCGAAGTCGGGAATTTCAAAAACGCCGAGCGGCCCATTCCATAAAATTGTTTTTGCTATCGCGATCTCGCCTTCGAAAAGCGCGATCGTTTCCGGCCCGGCATCGAGATTTTGCCAGCCATCGGGAATGCCGTGATCGGGCGTCAGCCTGCCCGATTCCCGACTGGGTGCGCCCGCGCGAACTTCCTGCGCAATAATGGCGTCGACAGGTAACACCAGTTTCACGTCGCGCTTTTTTGCGAGTGCAACTAGTTCGTTGGCCAGATCAACTTTGTCGGCCTCAACCCGGCTGGCGCCAATCGGAATCCCCTGCGCCTTGAAAAACGTGTTCGCCATCGCGCCGCAAATCAAAATCGTGTCGGCCTTCTCCATCAGCGCCTTCAACACTCCGATTTTATCCGACACCTTCGCCCCGCCCATGATGACGACGAATGGTTTCCCCGGGTGATCGAGCTCCTCGTGTAAATAGCGAAGTTCCTTTTCCATCAGCAAGCCCATCGCCGATTTCGAGACAAACTTGGTGATCCCCGCAGTGCTGGCATGCGCGCGATGCGCCGCGCCGAAAGCGTCGTTCACATAAAGATCACCCAGCTTTGCCAGCGCCTCGGCAAATTTTGGATCGTTCGCTTCTTCCTCCGGATGAAAACGCAGGTTTTGCAGCAACGCGACGTCGCCTTCTTGCATGTGCGCGACAATTTTTTCCGGCACCTCGCCGATGGTGTCGTGACTGAAAATTACCGGCTGATTAATCAGGGTGTGCAAATAATCAGCCACGGGTCGCAGGGTGTACTTGTCGACTCGTTTGCCTTTCGGCCTGCCAAAATGCGACATCAAGATCGTTTTCGCGCCATGCTCGCGCAGCCAGTTGATCGTCGGCAGCGATGCGCGGATCCGGGTGTCGTCCGTGATCACAATTTTACCGTCGCGCTCCTCCACCGGCACGTTAAAATCGACCCGCACCAGAACGCGTTTCCCGCGAACCTCAAGATCGCGCAGGGTTAATTTCATCCGTTTTTCTCCTGCTCATGCTCCTAATCGTGATCGGATAAATAATTAGCCGCTTCTTTCCGCAACACATCGGCGCGATCAGAGAACCTGCGCAACAGGCCGACAAGCATTTCCACAATCCTGACA
>Ga0209474_10001028_pt1 | contig 28434 bp, 25 predicted proteins | sample GraSoiAngelo_145_FD_185902 | JGI IMG/M metagenome (GOLD analysis project Ga0209474, IMG submission 185902) | Grasslands soil microbial communities from the Angelo Coastal Reserve, California, USA - 14_1009_05_20cm (SPAdes) (version 2) | ecosystem: Environmental > Terrestrial > Soil > Grasslands...
CGACGAAGGCGAGCTGGACCTTGCGCGGCAACGCCGGAAACAGGAGCACCGCGGGAAGAAGAAGGGCGTCGGAACGATACAGCGAGAGCCGCCCGCCCAGCATCAGCGGTGTCATCCAGAATGTCCCGATGCAGAGGGCAACGAGAGAGCTCCGTTCCGGCCAGCGCCGGCGCAGTTCCTGGGAGGCGAGCAAGAGAACCATGACGGCTGAAAAAAGCGTTTGCAGCGCGGTGACGAAGCCCTTCTCGTCCCGATACCTCGGATTCACCAGCGGTTTGAGCCGCGCGCCCAGGGAGTCGAGCAGATTGCCGCTGTATGCATATTTGGCCTGCACCAGGGCGAAAGCGTCCCAGGCGCCGGTCTGGAGCCGCATGACCAGGACCACGGCCGCAAGTCCGCCGAGAGCCCCCGCCACGACCCATGTCGCGTGCCAGCGGCGATGCAGAAGCGCCCAGAGCCCGACCACTGGCGCAAGCAGGACCCCGGTGGGGTAGCACGCGGCTGCCGCCGCTGCCGCAAGCGCCGCACGCTTGAACATTCCGGACCAGCTCAGGCGGATGCAGCAGAGCAGGGCGAGCGCGCACAGCGAGACCGGAAATACAGCCGCCATGTAGACGTTCCCGGGAAAGAAGGCAGCCAGGGCCAATGCAGGCCACCGCCGGGCATCGTCGAGCGTCACCCAGACGAGGATGAGGCAAGCGAGCTGAGCCAAGGCGCTGATCCAGACAGCGGCATTGGCAGGTGGAAGACCGAGAGGATGCGCGACGGCCGCGACGAGCCAGGAGTAGCCAGGAAACCAGGCTGCGTTGCCGCACCAGGCGTCGGCCGGGTAGTGCGTTTCGGGGCGGCAGTGTTCGAGCGGCAGATAACCGCTCGACGCGATCTGCAGATAGTACGTCGAATCCCAGCGGGACCAGGTTTCCGCCGCAAACGGATCGAAGCCGTGCGCCCAGGCGACGGCGGCGAGCAGCGCGCGCTGCAGGAGAAAAGCCGCCGCGGGAGGCAGGACCATCCTTCGGATCCAGGCGGCGCTCATCAGTCGAACATCGAGAAGGACACCGAGTCCTCAGCGTCCTTGTAGAGCTTGCGGGCGCCGTCGATCATCTCTTTCGCCTTTTCGCTCGCTGGCGCGAGCAGCCGTGGCGTCACGTAGATGGCCAGCTCCGTCCTGCGCTCGATGAAGCTGCGGCTCTTGAACAGCTCCCCGAGGATGGGAAGGTGCCCGAGCAGCGGGACCTTCGACACTTCCTTGTCCTCGGCCGAATTGTACAGCCCACTGAGGATGATGGTCTCGCCGTCGTTCACGGTCACGTTCGTCTTCACCTCGCGGACCCGCAGCCCGGGCAGGTCGAATCCGTTCGCGCGCGCCGAGATGCTGCGGTCGACGTCGCTCACTTCGGCGTGGATCTCCACGGTGATGTGGCCGGCGCGGTCCGCCGTCGGCGTGATGTGCAGCAGGATGCCGAACTTCTTGAACTCGACCGCGGACTGGTTCTGCGTGACCATCACCACCGGGATCTCGCCTCCGGCGAGAAACTCCGCCTTCTCGCCGCTGGCGCAGACCAGCCTCGGCCGGCTGAGGACGCGGACGGCGCCCTGGTCGAAGCGCGCCGCCGCGGAAAAATCGGTTGCCGCGCCCGCGTTCACGGTCAGGCTGGCGGACTTCTGCGTCTGTCCGGAATCGAGCCCCGGGATGGGCCGGACGATGCTGACGGTTGCCGATGCGCCGTCTCCGGTGGAGACGAACGCCGAAGGCGGTTTGATGCCGACCGCTTTGCTCGAGCCGGAGCTCGCCTCCACGAAATCCACCTCGACAAGGATCATCCTCTTCGCGCTGATGGTGACGAGGTTCTCCACCTTCTCCGCGGCGGCGCGGGTGAGCAACTCGAGCCTGCGCAGATCTTCCTTCGAGTCCACCGACCCTTCCAGCGCCAGCGCGTTCCCCAGTACGGTCGCGAAGACCGCGGCCAGCCCGTTTCTCTGCAGGACGCGGTTCAACGCCTCGGCGGCGAGCCGCTTCGCGTTTCCGCTCGGCCGCACGAACGATTTCACCGACGGATAGAGCTGTACCACCTGCTGCACGCGGTCGTAGTCGTCGCCGGTGAGCGTCTCGCCTTCCAGCACCACGCGCTCGCCGACGATCCGCACCTGGACGCCTTCGCGGTCTCCGAGGAGCGCCCGGATCTCGCTCACCAGCTCCTTCGGGTCCTGCCTGCGCACCACGACGGCGTAGCTGAGGCGGGTGCCGTTCGCGCGCCAGACGAGCAGCGAGGTGCGGCCCTCGCCCATGCCCGTGATCAAGAGCTCGCTTCCGCCGCCCACCTGCTTCACGTCGGCGATCTCCGGCTCGCCGATGGCCACGCGCGCGACGTTGCCGAGCTGGATCACCTTTTGCTGCCCGACGCCGAGGGCGATGACAGCGCCCTCCGGGGGTGCCGCGGCGGTGGCGAGGAGCACGGCGAGAAGCGGCAGACTTCCCATGACCGGACGCAGCGTGACATCCGGCGGGCAGAGACGCCATCGGTCAAAAGAGCGGGGCTCCGGTCAGGAATGCCCAAGTCGTCCCGACGGCGATGGCGAGTCCGTAGGGGACGGCCTTGGGGCGATCGCGCCGGCGGGCCTTCGCCGCGAGAAGCCAGAGGAGTGCTTGTGCGCCGCCGGCGACGGCGACGTCGAGGAGGACGATCAGGGAGAAGCTCCAGCCGGCGGCGGTGCCGGAGACGAGGCCGGCGACGGCCATCAGCTTGACGTCGCCGGCGCCCATCCAGCCGCGCCACATGGCGAGCGTGAGGGGGGTGGCGCAGACGAGGGCGCCCACGGCGGATTCCAGCAGGAGCGGGAGGCCGCCGAGCGAGATGGCGCAGGCGGCGGCAACGGCGAGCGCGGGATAGGTGACGGCGTTCGGGATGCGGCGTTCGCGTAGATCCGTGACGGCGCTGATTGTGAGCGCGAGGGCGAGGTCGGCCACGGCGATCTTCGCTTGCACCGGCGCTGCGGTGAATTCGCTGAGGAGACCGTCCACTAGCCGGTGCGCCTGCGGCGTCCGGCTAATTGAATGTGCAGCGGAGCTTCTCCGCGCAGACGTAATACTCGTCGCCTTCCTGGATCTCGCGCCGCGTCAGCCGGCGCTTGTCGAACCAGGTTCCGTTCGACGAGCCGAGGTCCTCGATGAACCAGGAATTTCCCTCGCGGACGATGGCCGCGTGCTCGCGGCTCACCTTGCCGGAGTTGATCACGAGGTCGCAATGCTTGCCGCGTCCGATGAGGAAGCGATCCTTGCGGACGCGCTCCAGCTCGTGCCCGTCGCCGGCCAGGAGCACCAGCGTGCGGCCGGCTGGAGCAGCGTGCGACGGATCCCGTGGATGCGCGCTGACGATCGCCGCGCGGGTCCGCAGGCCGCCGCCGACGTTCGGCAGATCCAGGCTCGTTGGCGCCGCGTCCGCGGTTTCTTCCTCGAACGACGGCGCCTCGCCGCTGGCCCCGACCCTCAGGGACATGCCGCCTGCCGCCATCTCGTGCGTGTCCTCCGCCGGCGGAGCGATGCGGAGCCGGCCGGAGTCGGTCAGCGCCGTTCGGGGGACGACGCCGAGGTTCGCCAGATCCGAGGCGACGAGGAACCCGTTGAGCCGGGCGAACGTGTACAGCGCCTGATTGATGAGCGAGTCGCGCTCGCTGCCCATCTCCATCGCCATGCTGCTGAACGCCTCCCAGAGATGGTCGGCGATGAGCAGCGTGCGCGCCGTCTTCGCGCCCTGATCGTTCATCGCTCGCCAGTGTAGCGGACCGGGCGAGTCGGGAACAGCCCTACCGGTAAGCGACCAGCCCGACCGTCGTGGTGGAGTTGAGAAAGAAGGGATCCGCCTGGAGCACTTCGTCCATTCCGGTCACCGAGGTGAAGGCCAGGTTTTGTGTCCGGCGGGAGCTGTATCCGTACACCGCTGTTGCAAACCCCGGCGTCGTGTGGACCTGGTCTCCGTAAGCCACCGGTGAGAGCCCGCTGGTGAAGCTCCAGATGAACTGCGAGCCGGCCTCTTGCGGGGTATCCGGAATAGGCCCGGAGATCAGGAGCGAGAACGCCAGATCGCGTGAAGCGATCGGAGCTGGGGGAACGTCCGTAGCCGTCCGTCCGTACGCAGAGAGCGGGTAGTCGAAACGCGGCTGATGCGCGTCGAACGTTCCGTCGTCTCTCACGCGGCCTTTGACGGTGTTGCCGTCGAACACCAGCCAGGGCTGCGTGCGGGCCGTCCGGACCTCGGCCACGGCCCCGAATGCGCTGCATCCTTGCGGATGGAAGCCGAGCGTCGCCCCGTTGTCCGGCAATACTTGAAGGTCGAGGTGATCGGGCTGCACGTCCTTGATGTTCAGCTCGAACCGGCGGGGCGTCGACTCCGAGCTCACCACCGTCTGACAGGCGGCAGAGTTATCGGTCCCGATCGAGTACCCGGCCAGCGAGACGACGTCGCCGACAGCGAGCGCGATCGCAGGGTCGTCGCGAAAAAGATTGAGATTGGGCAGCGTTACGGTGAACCGGAGCGTATCGCTGTCCACCGGCTTGATGGTGCCGCCGCGGCGTTCAAGGCCGGGAATCGCGGCGTGCCAGACCACCCGCCAGGACGAGCCGCGCGTGACGCCGGGTTCGATTTTGGTCGCGTCGAGGGTGAGAGAAGGCGGCGTGGAGGCCGCCGAGCCGACCCCCGCGAACACCGGCACGCTGACGATCGGCAGGATTCCGAGGTCACCCGGCTGGGCGTACTTGTTCTGGTTCACGAAGCGCCGGTTGGCAACGTCGATGAAATACGTGACGCCGTCACTACAGCTCACCGCTGCGAGCAACGGGAACAACACCGGCGCCGCGCCGGGAGGCTGGCCGATGGAGAGCGGTGTGCACGGGGCCGTGGGGCAGGCGGTCAGGTCCGGCGCCTCCGGCGCCGCTTTCGGCTTCACGGCGCGGAGGAAAGCGCCTTCGTTGAACAGTCCGCCGGGGTTGGGCAGCGAGAGCGGCCGCATCGGTTCCGCGACTTCCTTGGCCGGGTCGAACGGCGGAATGGGAACGATCCCCTTCGGCACCAGTCCCAGCCCCGTCCCTGCGACGAGGACCCCGCCGGGATCGGCCCTCTGTCCGGGTTGTACCATCGCAGGCTGGAGGACCATGAGCAGCAGCTCGCCCGCCGCGCGCGTCCGGGGTTGGCCGCTGTCGTCCTGGTCGTACCAAGGCGGGCTCAAGGCGATGGAGCGGACGCTCCGGCCGCCCGCGCTGATGCGGTCCATGACGCAAGCGCCTCCGCTTGCCAGGACGCTGCTCGTCTGGATGGCGACGACGCCGTCTCCAGCGCCGTCCGCGACGTAGACCTGCGCAGCGCTGCCGGGCACGACGGCGAGCCGGGTGGGCACCACGGGATCGAGCGTGCATCTGCGGACGCTGGAAAACTGAGCGAATCCGTCCGCGCCGAGAGTCACGTCGAACACCACCAGCTCGGAGCGGGTCGCGGCGAACGCGGTGACGGTGGCAGCCCCGGTTTCCAAGTCGAACCGGGTATCGAGGGGATTGGCGGCGACGACGTCCACCGTCTCGGCGGCCGTGGCGACGGGGGTGCCGCCGTCCGCCGGAGTTCCGCCGTCCGCCCCCTGACCGAGGTCGAACTGGAGGACCGCCTTGGGGGCAGTCCCTGTCGTCTGCGTATCGACGAGGCTGCGCCCATCGACGACCGCCAGCGAGGAACCGGCGCCGGCCACGAGGGCGACGCCGGCGGCGCTTGCGTCGCTGCTGCGGTTCAGCCGGACGCCGGCGACGCGCAACGGCCGGTCGCCGGTCTCGATCAACGCCGGGAACAGGCGGATGGGCGCAGGGATGAACTGGGCGTGCTCGCTTTTCGGGCACGTGTCCGCCGGATCCACTCCGCCGTCCAGGAACAGCGGCGCATTGCAGAGCTGCAGGGCGCGCAGGCCGTCGCGCCCGGTATTGGCGACGAAGAGCAGGTCGCGGTCGCCGGCTGCGGTTGCGGCCAGGCCCGAGGGTGCCGTGAATTCGCCGGTTGCGACGTTGAACGGATTCGAGGTGCACGCGACAACGGCCACGGCGGCGATCAGCGGCGACGCACGCGTCATCACGGGCAGCTCCCGGCGAGCGCGCGCAGAGCGGATCGCGAAGGGTCGTCCTTGGGAACTTCGATCAGGGCGACGCGACACTCATGGAATACGCTCACTGCCAGGCAGGCGGAGCCGGGCTTCGAAGGACAATCGACGCTCGCGATGTTGAACGGCGAGTCGCCGAGGCGTCCCACCTGTGCGACGACCTGCGATCTGCCGGTATCCACGATGGAGACGGCGCCGATCTTCTCCGCAACGACCGCGAGCAGCGGCGGAGACGTTCCCCGATCGATCCGCAGCATGTCGGCAGGAGAGGCGGGCAGCGGGATGACCTCGCGGATCCGGGGCGCCACGGACGGCTGCGCCGGAAGATCGATCACGACCAACGTGTCCGGGGCACGCATGGTGGCCCAGAGCGTCGTGATCGGCGATGAGGGCGTGGCCGGACCTCCGGGCGTGTCGAGCAGCAGCTGCGTCGTGTTGATGCTCTGCACGTCCGGCCGAAGGTCGATCAGATCCGGATCCGCCGCGGAGCCCGCGTCGACGTCGATGATCCGGACATAGTTGGTGCTGATTCCGGAGCACAGACCGGTGCCGGGCTCGCCGGAACCGAAGGCCGACGACCGCTGGAAGCAACCGCCGAGGTACAGACGCCGACGGGATCGGTCGAAGACCATGGGTCCGACGCCGAATCCGCCCGCGACGAACTGCGACCCCGCCCGCATCTGGAAGAGGAGCTGCGAAGGGTCCTGCATGCTCAGGGCTGCGACCGACGTAGTGGTGATGGGGGTGCCGGAGATAATGGTCTCGATGTGAGGCACGATCGACGAGACGAAGAGGACGTCGAGGGGGGATCCGGTCCCGGGCGGGATCGTGTCGCCCGGAATGACCGTGTACGGGCCGTCGAGGCCCGCCGCCGTGAGATCGATGATGCCCTTGCGGCAGTCCCGGGTTGCGTCGTTGCCGGCGTTGGGGAGGCAGCCGAGGGTTCCATCCGGGCGGGCGGTCGCCCTGACTTGCACGGCGTTGATGGTGGCGGTATCGCGCGAGGCGGTGAAGACGGCCGTATGGTCGGAGCTCAGCGCGAGCGGTCCGGCGTAGTTGCCGATCATCGCCGACCCGATGAATTCGGCGGGGAGGATCTGCGGATAGCAGGCATCCTTGGTCGCCTGATCGAGGGTGGCGGGATCGACGTCGCAGTCGATGGTGCTCTTCAGGAGCGAGTCGATGTAGCCGCCCGAGATCTGGACGACGGTGCCTGCCTCGAACGCGCGGTTGAAGTTGCCGTTCGCGACGAGAAGGCCGTTGCTGGCTACCGCGAGGCCGGTGGGAAAAAAGAGGCGCGGCGGCTTCGGGCCATCCGGCCCGAAGGGAGGCGGCAGCAGCTCCGGCGGGAGCGTGTGGCAGCGGAGCAGCAGCGCCGCGGCGACGATCGCGCTCTTCTTCATGCGAGCGGCCTTCCTAGGGCCGCTCGCTTGCCAGGTCAAGCCGTTTTCTCCACCTGCAGCCGGGAGAAATCCGCGAGCGGAGCGAACAGCTCGTGCAGGGAGCGCAGCAACGCGAGTCGGTTGTCGCGCTGGGCGGTGTCGCTGTCCATCACCATCACGTCGTCGAAGAAGCGGTCGACCACCGGTCGGAGCTCCGCCAGCGCCGCATATGCGGCGAGATAATCCTCCTTTTCCGCCAGGGCGCCGGAGACGCGGGCGCGGCTCTGCTCGAGCGCGGCGAAGAGGGCCTGCTCGGAGCCGGTCTTGCAGAGAGCCGCGTGGAAGCCGACGAAGGCGATGCCCTTCTCCTGCGCCTGGGCGAGGATGTTCCCGATCCGCTTGAATGCCGCCGCGGTCGCCTCGAACTGGGCCCGGCTCTTCTCCCGCACCGTCTGCAGCGCAGAGACTCGCTTCTCCAGCGAGACCAGGTCCGTCGCCCCGGTGTGCAGGGCGGCCTGGATCGAATCGGCCTGTGCCCGCTCGCGCAGGATCACTTCGAGTCGCCCGAGGAGGAACTGCCAGATGCGGTCGCGAACGGAGGCGTCCTCCTTCTTGTGCAGCTTCTGGGCGGCGAGCAGCGCCTCCGCCATGTCGTAGCGGTACCCGCGCGCCAGCGTGATGCGGAGGATTCCCAGCGCGGCGCGCCGGAGGCCATAGGGGTCCGTCGTTCCGGTCGGTTCCTTTCCCAGGCCGAAGAGGCCGACCAGCAGATCGAGCCGGTCGGCGATCCCGAGGAGCGCTCCGATGTCGCCGGAAGGCAGACGATCCTCGGCGCCGCGCGGCAGGTAGTGCTCGAAGATGGCATCGGCGACGGCGGGCTCGATGCCCTGCTGCAGCGCATAGACGCGGCCCATCGAGCCCTGCAGCTCCGGGAACTCCCCCACCATTCCGGTGGTGAGATCTGCCTTGCAGAGCTCGGAAGCCTCCGCGAGCTGGCGGGGATCGCCGCGTCCGGTCGCGCCGTGGAGCCAGAGCGAGAGCTCGCGCAGACGTCCGATGCGCTCCAGCTCGGTGCCGAGTCCCTGCAGGAAGGTGCGCCGCCCCAGCTTCTCGACGCGGGAGCGGAGCGGCACCTTGCGGTCTTCGTCGAAGAAGAATTTTCCGTCGGAGAGGCGCGCCCGCAGCACGCGCTCGTAACCTCTGCGGCTGACGTTGGGGTCGCGGACCTTGGTGTTCGACACGGCGACGAACGAGGGCAGAAGGTCGCCTTTCTCGTTCTGCACCGCGAAGTACTTCTGGTGCCCGCGCATCTCCGAGACGAGGACCTCCGGGGGGAGCTGCAGGAATTCCTTCTCGAAATACCCGGCGACGGCGAAGGGCTCCTCGACGAGGCCGGTGACGGTCTCCAGCAGTTCGGGATCGGGGCGCGGAACGCCGCCCGCCTCGCGCGCGGCGCGAGCCACCTCTCCGGCGATGCGTTGGCTCCGCTCGGCCCAGTCGGCGAGGACGTGCGCCTTCCGCAGCGCGGACACGTAATCGCGCGCCGAGGGCAGGGGGAACTCCTGCGGCGCGGCGAAGCGGTGCCCGCGGGTCTTCGGCGCGCTTTCGACGTCCGCGAACTTCACCGTCAGCGGCTTGCCGTCGAGCGCGGCGGCGATCCAGTGCACGGGCCGCGCGAACGCGTCCGCGTCGAGCGAGTCCCAGCGCATCGACTTGCGAAACGGGATTCCGCGCACGATCTGCTCGAGGATGCGGGGCAGCGCCTCGGCGGCGGCCTGTCCACGGATCTGCTGCTCGACGATGACGCGGTCGCCCTCGATCTTCAGGGCCTCGACCGCGACGCCGGCTTTGCGCGCGAAACCCTCGGCGGCCTTCGTCCATTTGCCGTCCTGCAGCGCCTGTTTCGCGGGCGGGCCGGACAGCCTCTTGCGCACGTCGGGCGCTTTCTCCGCGATGGCGGTGACGATCATCGCGAGCCTGCGCGGGGTGGCAAAGGTGGCGATGTTCGCGCGCTGGCCCTCTCCCTCGCCGTTCAGGCGCGCGTCGTCGAGCGCCTTGTTGATCTCCGCGGCCATCCATTCCAGGGCCGGTTTCTGGAAGCTGGCTGGAAGCTCTTCGGTGCCGATTTCGAAGACCAGGTCCATCTCACCGGCGCTCCGCCCGGCGCGGCTCCGCGGTCTTCTGCACCGGCTCGTCGGCGAGGAGGTCGGCGTAGCGGGCCAGCTCCTTCTCGGCGAGGGCCGGGTCCTTGAGCGCCGGGAATTTCATCTGCGCCCGCGTCGACAGATAGAGTCGCGCGCAGTCGTGGGCGAGCCGGCGGACGCGGAGGATGAAGCCCTGCCTCTCGGTGACGCTGATGGCGCCCCGCGCGTCGAGCAGGTTGAAGGCGTGCGAGCACTTCAGGCAGTAGTCGTACGCCGGCAGCGGGAGCTTCTTCTCGACGAGGCGGCGGCACTCCTTCTCGTACTCGTCGAAGAGGCGGAAGAGGCGGTCGGGATCGCTGGCGTGGAAGCTGTACTCGCTCTGCTCCCGCTCGTTCTGCCAGAACACGTCCCTGTACGTGAGGCGCGTTCCGTCGGGATAGGTGCAGAACACCAGGTCATAGATGTCGTCGACGCCCTGGAGGTACATCGCGATGCGCTCGAGGCCGTAGGTCAGCTCGGCGGAGACGGGCCGGCACTCGAACCCGCCGGCCTGCTGGAAATAGGTGAACTGCGTCACCTCCATCCCGTCGCACCACACTTCCCAGCCGAGGCCCCAGGCGCCCAGCGTCGGAGACTCCCAGTCGTCCTCGACGAAGCGCAGGTCGTGGTCGGTGGAGGTGATGCCGATGGCCCGCAGCGACCCGAGGTACTGCTCCTGCACGTCCTTGGGGCTCGGCTTGAGGATCACCTGGTACTGGTGGTGCTGGTAGAGGCGATTCGGGTTCTCGCCGAACCGTCCGTCGGCGGGGCGCCGGGAAGGCTCGACGTAGGCGACGTTCCAGGGCTCCGGGCCGAGCACGCGCAGGAAGGTAGCGGGATTCATCGTGCCCGCGCCCACTTCCAGGTCGTATCCCTGCATCAGCGCGCAGCCGCGCTCGGCCCAGTACGTCTGCAGCGCGAGGAGGAGCCCCTGGAAGTCCTTGGGAGCATTGGGCATCGGGCGCCGGAACGTAGACGCAGCGCGGCGATTGCGCAAGCGCAGTTCTGCGGGAATGTCGCAGGTTTCGGGATAGCCGCTGCCGCACCGAAAGGTGCGGCTTTGCGGCTACTGCTTGAGGCTGCACAGGCCAGAAACTGCGCTAGCATTGCGGTCGAAGCTCGTGCATTCGGACCGGGGGGCCGATGACCGCAGACCTTCGCCAGGCCAAGGCGGCGCTGTTGCGCTTGCGCTTTCCGTCGCTCGTGCAGCTGCGCGCGCACCTGCACGTCGAGGACAACGCGACCCTCCTGTTCTTCCCTGACCCGGCGCTCGACCTGGTGCCGGGCAGTACCGCGCTGATCGAGATGGTCTTCGACACCAGCGAAGAGACGCGGGTTGTCCGCACCACCGTCCTCACCCGCGCCGAGGCCGCCGGCCTCTGGCTGGCGATGCCCAACGCCCGCTTCGCGCGGCAGGTCAAGGAGCGCGGCCTGCTCTCCCGGCGCGGCCGCCGGCTCGGTGCCGACCGATTCATCCGCCTGCGCCTGGAGGGCGGCAGCGAGTACATGGTGAACCTCGTCGACGTGAGCCTCGCCGGCGCGCGCATCGGCGGCGGAGTCCCGGCCTCGATGGCCGCGGGCGAGCGCATCGACGTCCGGCTCGCTTCGGCGGAGCCGGGGGAGATCCCCGAGGTCGGGCGCGCCCGGGCGGTGTGGGTAGAGGGCGGCGAGGCGGGGCTGGAGTTCGATCGGACGCAGCCTGCGTGCAGGTCCGCGATGGCGAAGCTCTTCCAGGGGACGGAGGCAAGGTGGAGGAGCGCGCGGGAAGTGCGGCACCCTGAGACGTGCTGCCGGGGCGGGGTCCTGCTGGAGCCGCCGGTGCCGCGGGTGCGGGTGGACGGGAAGCGGCCTGTGGTGGCGGCGAAGTAACCGGATCGCAGTCACTTCTGCGAAGCGTCTGCAACATGCACAGGTTGCGGGGCCATGCTTTTGCACGGCCGCGCACGATTGTTCGTTTTGTCGCTGCTCGTCATGAGCGGCTGCGGTCGCGGTGCTGAGGTGGTCGCGGATGCCGGAGTGATCGCTCAGGAGCCCGACGCAGCCGCGGGAGACGCAGGAGATGCATCATCGAGTGTCGACGACGCGGCGCAGTGCAACCCAGCGCTGCTCACCGATGGCGGTTTGATCTCGGGGCCTGGGGTGGCGGCGTCCGTCGCTCCGCCTCAAAATGCGGGCTGGGTCGCGGTGTCGAGTGATGCGGAATGCACGGCAATCCAGCCCGGCGCGCTGTCGGCGCAGCTGTCATGGACTGGTCCGGCGGCCACGACAGTAGGCACGAAGACGTTTCCACCGGGGTGCGACCCAGCGATTGTCGATGGCAAAGGCAATCTGGCGGTGTTCTCTCTTTCCGGTCCGGTCACAGGCAACTCGTTTGTTCGCGGCGATGGCACGGGTGCCAGATTTTTCGCAGACGGCAATACCAATGAGCTTCAGGTCGCCGTTGCTCCGCGCGCGAGCGGGTTCGTGCTGCTCCCTCAAATCTACAAGCCGTGGTGTGAATTCGCGGAGCTGCTCGACCAGGACGCCATCCCTACCCCGGCAATTCTCCTAGAATCCTTGCATGCCGCCCACATTTGGGCGCTGGTTCCGAATCCACTCGGCGGATATGTAGAAGCGAGGGAGCTCGTTGGTCGACCGACTCAACAGGAATACTCCCTTCAGCTCCGCTGGGTCGATGACTCTCTCCAGGCCCTGGGCGATTGGCACACCGCGATGACCTGGCCGCTGGGCACGGAGAACTTGTGGCGCGTCGCCGTCGACCAGCAGGGTAAAGCCCTGATGCTGTCCTTCGTCTTCCCACCTTCTCTCGGATCGCCTCAGCCGCCCTCGATGTGGACGTTCAGCGCTCGTTGGATGGACGCGACTGGAGCCCTGACCGAGCCCTTCCAACCGATCGCGCCGACGTATACGTCCTCGAATAGCAGGGTCTATTTCGCCGAGTGGGGCGCAATACGGCCTCTTCGTGATGGCGGATTTGCCATGTTCCACGCGCCGGCGCCTCAGGGGATCGGCGGTACGATTTCCCCGTCAGGCTGGTACGCATTCTATCCGAGTGGTCAGGCAGGAACGACCCAGGCGCCGGCGTGGCTGCAGTCCTATGACGGCTCGCTGCAATTGCTCGCGGGAGGTACGGCCTATGCGGCTCTACGACATGATCCGGATACCTGCGCGCGCACGATTCTGCTTCTCGCCCCCTCGGGCGCGACGTGTTTCACCCTCGCGCTCGAGGGCTCGAACCTCTGTGGCTTCACGGACACAATCTCGCCCGATGGCACTCTCCTTCTGCAGTTCGGATGCCTGATCCGCTGGTGGCCCGGGCTCGCTCGCATAGTTCAATAATTCGCTCTCGGAGGCGGGTTATGCCGCCGGTCGCCGCGCGCGCGTCCACCCGATGCGCAGGAGCCACGTCCTGGGCGGCGAGACAAGGGGCGGATCGGAATCGGCGAGCCCCGACGACGTAAACGCATCGAGCTCCTGGCTCGCAAATGCCGCGAAACCGCGGCGCACCTCATGGCGGTAGGCGTTGTCGAGCACGTACATGATCGCGTTCGCCACCTGCGTCGGATTGCGCAGCGACCGGGCGAAGAACCGGTCGTCGAAAACCCGGCCGCGGCGGGACATTCGGGCGTTGATGCGCTTCGCGATGCGCGTGTTCATCGACTGCATCCCCCGCGAGAGCTGCTCGGTGCTGTCGGCCTCGACGATGAGATGGATGTGGTTGCCCTGCACGCTGAAGTGGATGAGGCGGAACCCCTCGCGCTCGGCCACTTTGATGAATGCGTACCGGATCTGCCGGAAGAGCGTCTTGCTTCGCAGGCTCCAGATCCCCGGAAGGATGCGGAGGACGACGTGCAGTGGGTGTCGTGCATCGACTGGAGCACGGCCATGGTGAGTGACGCGATTCCCGCAGGGCCGACCCGCGCCAGGCCGCGCGCCGCCGCGTCCGCGGGGAGGGAAGGAGAGCTGAGTTGCCATGCTGGCAGCGTAGAGGTGGGGTCTGACAACGCATCGGCGGGACGGGCACTGGGGGGACCGATGTCTGCCCAATTCTTCGCGGGACCGGACGCGAGCTCTGCGGGCTCGCGGATGCTACGCGGCGCCCGCTTGATCGAAACGGGCAGACTTCGAATCGCGGCGAACATCGCTGAGACGCACGACCGCACCGTCGAATTGGGCAGACTTCAGATCGCGCGGGCGCAGCCGGTAGCCGATGCGTGCGCCGCGGCCTCGCCCTCTACTTCTTCTTGCTCACCGGCGGCGCGAGGAACGACACGTTGTCTGCCGCCGGCGGTTCTTCCTTCTTCGGCTCCGGCCGCAGGTGATCGAGCATCGCCTTGTGCTGATCCAATATCCCCTGCAGCTGCTGCACGAACGACGCCCGCGCGCGCTTCAGCTCCTCGATCTCTCCCACCAGCTGCATCCTGCGCGCCTGCGCGTTGGCGATGATCTTCTCCGCCTGCAGCTCGGCCTCGGAGATGATGATGTCCACCTCCTTGCGGGCGTTCGCCTTCATCTCCTCTGCGACCTTCTGGGTAGTGGTCAGCGTCTGCTGCAAGAGTTGCTCGCGGTCCTTGAACTCGTTGATCCGCGCTTCGCGCCGGCGCAGCTCCTCGTCCTGCCTGTTCAGCTTGCGGACCAGCTCCTCCAGTTGGGTGGCGACGAGATCCAGCCAGGTGCGCACCTCGCGCTCGTCGAGGCCACCCAGAGCGACCTTGCGGAAGGTCTTCTGGTGCAGGTCGAGGGGCGTCAGCTTCATGGTTCGGAGGATACCCCTGCCGTCAAGGTTCCGGTCCGCTCCGGCGGCTTCGGCGAGACCGCCGCGAACACCCCGCCGCGCTCCGACGCCTTGACGTGGTACATCGCCTCGTCCGCGCGACGGATCAGGTTCTCCGGATCTCGCGCGTCGTCGGGGAAGGCGGCGACGCCGAGGCTGGCCGTCAGCTTGATCGGACCGTACGGCTTGTCCGCGAGAAAGGGCTGGCGGGCGATCTGCCCGCCGATGCGGCGCGCCGCCGCTACCGCCTGGTCCTTGCTTGTCTCCGGCATCACGATCATGAACTCGTCGCCGCCGTAGCGCACTGGAACGTCGGTCGAGCGCAGCGTCTTCAAGAGCAGCCTGCCAATCTCGTGCAGCACCTGCGAGCCGGCCTGGTGGCCGTGGCTGTCGTTCACCCGCTTGAAGTAGTCCAGGTCGAAGAAGATCACCGAGACCGGGTGCCCGAACCGGGTGGCGCGCACCACTTCCTGCTCGAGCTGCCGCTTCATGTGGCGCGAGTTGAACAGGCCGGTGTGATCGTCGAGGACCGTCAGCTCCTGCACCTTGTGGAAGTTGCGCGCGTTCTCGATGGCGATGGCGCTGAATTCCGCCACCGTGCCCAGGATCCTCAGGTCTTCCTCGTGAAAGGCCCCGTCGCGCGGACCGTTCACCAGCTCGATGACGCCGAGAGTGCGGTCCTTGAAGGTGAGAGGGACGCAGAGGATGGACTTGGTATGAAATCGCGAGGCCTTGTCGAATCGGCTGGCGAACCTCGGGTCGGCGTGGACGTTTGGCACCAGCAGCGGCTGGTTGTGCTGCGACACCCAGCCGGCGATCCCTTCGCCCGGCTTGAGGCGCAACCCCAGCAGCCGGTCCGATCCCTCGCCGACCGCCGCGTGGAAGTAGAGCTCTCCCGTCGCGTGATCCTTGAGCAGCAGCGACCAGTTGCTGGGCTTGAGGAGCTCGCTGACCTTGGCCAGGATGACGTGCATGACCTCGCCGATGTCCAGCGACGAGGTCAGGGCTTTCCCGATCTCGTTGAGGACGGCGAGCTCGTCGACGGTGCGCTGCAGCTCCCGGAGGAGATCCTTCCCCCTCATTTCACAGAGTGTACGCCCGGTTGTCGCAACGCGCCAAATCCTGTAGAGCGCGCGCGATGAAGCTCGTGTTGTGCTCCGCGTCGCCCCGCAGGCGCGAGTTCCTGGAGCGGATCGGGGTGGGTTTTTCGCTGGCCCCTGCGCACATCGACGAGACGCGCGGGCCCGGCGAGGCTGCCGTGGCGTACGCGCTGCGGATGGCGCGGGAAAAGGCGGAAAGCTGCGCGCGTCCCGGACAAGTGGTGCTGGCGGCGGATACCATCGTGGTGGTGGGCGAGGATGTGCTGGGCAAGCCGCGCGATCGGTCCGATGCGGAACGGATGCTACGCATGCTTTCGGGGATCGAGCACCGCGTGATCAGCGCCGTCTGCGTCCCTCCGCGCGTGCGCGCAGTGGAAACCACGGTGAAGTTTGCCCCGCTCACGGACGCGCAGGTCCGCTGGCTGGCCGCTTCCGGCGACGGCGACGACAAGGCCGGGGCCTACGCCGTCCAGGGACTCGCCGGCGCGTTCGTGGAACGCATCGAAGGCAGCTTCACCAACGTGGTGGGCCTGCCGCTGGCGGAAACGCTGCAGATGCTCGCGGAGGCGGGCGTGGAGCTGCCGTGGACGTAGCGGCGGGTCTCTCGCGCGTGCGCGGGCGCATCGCGGCTGCCTGTTCCAGGTCGGGCCGCGATCCGGCCTCGGTGCGGCTGATCGCGGTGAGCAAGACGAAGCCCGTAGAGATGCTGCGCGAGGCAGTCGCGGCCGGGCAGACCATCTTCGGCGAGAACTACGCGCAGGAGATGAAGGGGAAAGCGGAAGCGCTCGGGTCCGGAGTCGAGTGGCACTTCGTCGGCGCGCTTCAGACCAACAAGTCGAAGCTGGTCGTGGGTCGCGCCGCGCTGATCCATACCTGCGACCGCCTCGCGCTCGCGCAGGAGCTGTCGAAGCGGGCGAAAGCCGCGGGCCTCGTCCAGCGCGTGCTGCTGGAAGTGAACGTCGGGCGCGAGGCACAGAAGGCCGGCGTCCTGCCGGAGAACGTCCCCGCGCTGCTCGAGCAGGTGCGTGCGTTGCCGGCGCTCGCTTGCGAAGGATTGATGTGCATTCCGCCCGCGGAAGGCGATCCGCGCGAGTATTTCCGCCAACTGCGCCAGCTCGGCAACACCTTGGGCCTCCGCGAGCTGTCCATGGGCATGAGCGCCGACTACGAGGCCGCCATCGAGGAGGGCGCCACGCTCGTCCGCGTGGGAACCGCCATCTTTGGAGAACGACCCTTGCCTCCCCGCGGGCCCGTCGATATGTAGGCCGCGCCATGACCACCTTCGTCGACGAGAGTCTCAAATCCGCCATCCGCTCGTTCAACGAACGCGGCCAGGTCGGACCCGACCCGCTGGCCGCGCGCTACGCGGATCGGCGCGCGAATTACTCGCTCTTCGCGCGCATGATGAGCGATGCCGACATCGAGGCGTTGCGCCCCTACATCTTCTGCTACGGCGAGCTGCCGCCACGCCGGAAGCTGACGATTCGCAACTTGATCGCCGGCGAATGGCGAGGGCCCGCTTCCGGCGAGCACGCGACCATGACCTGTTCTGCCGACAAGCGCGTGCAGCTCTTCGACGTGCCCGCCTCCGGCAAGCAGGACGTCGAGGCCGCGGTGTCGGCCGGTGACCAGGTCTGGAAGTCCCTCGCCTGGGCCGACGAGGGCCTCGCGTACCGCAAATACGTGGTGCAGAACGTCTCGCGCATCCTCGCCCACTACACCGAGGAATTCCTCCACGAGATCCGCCAGCAGATCCCGAAGACGAAGCTGGAAGCGGAGAAGGACTTCTTCGAGGCGAAGCGCGCTTGCGACCACCTGGAGGGTAGCTTCGAAGCGGCGATCAAGGGCGAGCTCGTGCCGGACATGATGGCGGGCCAGCGCTTCTGGCGAGACGCGTTCATGCCCGCCGGGCTCGCGGCGATCATCACCCCGATGAACTTCATCTGGGGCATCCCGATGATCCATCTCGCCGGCGCGTACCTGACCGGTTGCCCGTGGATCCTCAAGGGACACCCGTTCGCCGCCGCCACGAACACGTCGATGGTCCGCTGCTTCCTCGCCGCAGGGGCCGACCCGCGCTTCGTCCAGAAGGTGGAAGGCTTCGGCAAGGGCATCGCGCCGCTCGCCACCGACCCTCGCGTCGCCGTGGTCGCCGTCACCGGTTCCTCGGACACCGCCCGGACCATCTCCGCGGGCCGCGGTCTGGCCCGCACGCGCTTCGAAGGAGGCGGCTGCAACTGGTCGTGGGTGGACGACGGATACAGCGACGAAGAGCTGCAGCAGATCGCCGACCGCGTCACCTACGCCAAGCTCGGGCTCTCTTCGCACAAGTGCACGGGCCTGCACGGCGTTTCCGCCTCGCGGGCAACCCTCGACCGGCTGGTGCCGATGATCGCGGCGGAGATGGACCGCTGGCAGGTAGCGGATCCGCGCAGCCCCGACGCGACGGACAAGACGCTCGGGCCGCTGATGGTGCACAAGGCCCAGACGGCGCTCGACGTCGTCGCCGAGGCGCGCAAGGCGGGCCTGCGCATCGTCCGCGAGGGCGGCCGTGCCGGCGGCGACTACGGCGCGAACGCCGAAGCGGTGAAGCCGGCGCTGATCGACGGGGTGACGCCGCAGACCACGCTCCGCCACGACTGGGACGGAAAGGGCGTGCGCGAATACCGGATCGCGACCACCGAATTGTTCATGCCCATCCTGGTGGCCATGCCGCTGAAGAGCTTCGAGGATTTCGTGAGGTTCTCGCTCTTCGATAACCCGCACGATCTGGCCACCAGCATCTGGACGCGGGACGACCGGAAGCTTACGCGGGCGCGCCGCACGCTTGCCGGCATGCTCAAGGAAAACGACGGCACCGACTCCGCTCTCGAGTGGGAAGAGTTCGGCGCCTCGACGGTCGGCGAGAGCGGCAACATGGGCGTGGGAGAGGTGCAGGCGACGATCTCGATCTACTCCCGGCGGCAGAAGGGTCGCCATTTCGTGTTCTAGATGCCGCGGATCTTCCTCGACGGCGACGCCATCGAAGCCCAACTCGAGGACAGCGTCGCCGCGGCGCTCCTGCGCGCGGGCGTGACCACGTTCACGCGCTCGATCAAGTACCACCGGCCTCGTGGTCCCTTCTGCTTCGCGGGTTCGTGCGGGCAGTGCTTGATGCGGATCGACGGCGTCCCCAGTCTGCCCGCCTGCCGCGTGCAGGCGGCGGAAGGAATGCGCTGCGTGCGGCAGAACGGCCCCCTCGGCGTGGAGAACGACCTGTTTCGCGCCGCCGACTTCCTCTTTCCCGAGGGCCTCGACCACCACCATCTGCTGGTGCGATCCCGCCTTCTCGGACGGGTCGCGCTCGAAGTCGCGCGGCGGCTGGCCGGCCTGGGAGAGCTTCCCGGCGAAGCGCGGAGCGCGGTGCGCGGCGAGCTGCGGACCGTGAAGCTCGCGATCGTGGGCGGCGGGCCCGCAGGGCTTTCCGCCGCCCGCATGGCCGCTGCCGGAACGCTGCTGATCGAGCGCGAGCGGCGGGTCGGCGGAGCCCCGTTGCTCTTCGGAGACACCATCAACGCCGATGCCGGTCGCGCCGAAGTCCTCCTGCAGGCGGAATGCGTCGGCCTCTACGCCAACGACACCAGCCTGCCTGGGAACGGGCTGCTCGCCGTCCGGCACCGCGATCGGCTTTCCGCCGTCATCGCCGACCGGGTCATCGTCGCGACGGGCGGCGTCTCGCAGCCGCTGCCGTTTCCGGGCGTCGACCGGCCGGGCGTCTACGCCGCCCGAGGGTTGCTCGCGCTTTCCGCGCGCGTCGGCGTCAAGCTCGCCGTGGTCGGCGAAGGCGCGGAAGCGCAGCGCTGCGCTGCGGCCCTCTCGCGTCGCGGATACGAGATCGCGATCGTTCCGGGCGTTCCCCGACGCGCATTGGGCAATCCGGTCAAAGCGGTGGACACGGCCAGCGGCGAGCGGATCCGCTGCGACGCCGTCGCCATCGCGATTCCGCCGGCGCCGCTGCACGAGCTGGCCAGCTCCGTCGGCGCGCAGGCCCATTTCGATGGCGCGGGGTTTCCGGTGGAAACCGATGCCGACGGCCGCACCAGCGTTCCCTGGCTCTTCGCGGCTGGCACGGTCGCTCGCAAGGACGCCGCGCGGTCCGGCGGGACCGCGGGGAGCGCAGCGTGCCGCTGAGCGAGAAAGCCATCCTCTGCGCCTGCGAGGACGTCAGCGTCCACGACGTCGAGGGCGCCATCGCACACGGATACGCCGACATCGAGAGCCTCAAGCGCTACACCGGGTTGGGCACCGGACCCTGCCAGGGAAAGAGCTGCGAGGTGGGCGCCATGCGCATCTGCGCGGGACGCAACGCGGTGCCGCCCGCAGCGCAGGTGCCGTTTCGCGCGCGCCCGCCGCTCGCGCCGACCACCATCGCCGCGTATGCAGGCTTGCCCCCCGAAGTCACCGGCGCCCGGCACCCGGCGGGCGGGCTCCGTCCCACCTGGGGCAAGGGCGCGCATCCGCTGCAGCCTCACGCCGCGCTGCCGGAGCGGGTGGACGTCGTCATCATCGGGGGCGGCATCATGGGCCTGGCGCTGGCCTGGAACCTCGCCGGCTTGCGGGCGGGGCGCGTCCTGGTCCTCGAGCGCGGCTACCTCTGCGAGGGCGCGTCGGGCCGCAACGGCGGCGGCGTGCGCGCGCAGTGGACGACGCCCACGCTGATCGAGCTGGCCAAGGAATCCATCGCCTTCATGGCCCGCTTCGCGCAAGAGCTCGGGATCAACGTCTGGCTCCGCCGCGGCGGCTACCTGTTCCTGGCGCACGACGACGAGACGTTGCGCCGCATCGAGTACGGCGCCGAACTCCAGAAGCGGCACGGTCTCTCCACCCGCGTGATCACGCCCGGCGAGGCCTCCGAGATCGTTCCCCAGCTCGATCCCTCGAAATTCGTCGCGGCTTCCTGGAACCCGGACGACGGCGTCGTCTTCCCCTGGCCGTTCCTCTGGGGATATGCCGACGGCGCGCGCAGGCGGGGCGCGCAGGTAGAGACGTTCACGCGCGCCACCGGCATCGAGGTGAGCGAGGGCCGCGTGCGCGCGGTGCACACCGATCGCGGCCGCGTCGCCGCCGATCGCGTGGTGGTCGCCGCCGGCGCCTGGAGCCCGACCGTCGCGCGCCTGGCGGGCGTACAACTCCCCAACGTTCCGTACCGCCACGAGATCGTCTCCAGCGAGCCGCTGAAGCCGTTCCTCGGACCGTTGGTCACGATGCTCGGGACCGGCCTCTATTTCTCCCAGTCGATGCGCGGCGAGATCGTCGGCGGCATGGGCGATCCCGAAGAAGACCCGGGCCTCAACCAGACTTCGTCGCTCCGCTTCCTCGCTCGCTACGGGCGCGCGCTCGCCGACCTGATGCCCCAGCTCGGCGCGGTGAAGCTGCTGCGCCAATGGGCGGGCTGCTACGACGTCACGCCGGACCATTCACCGGTCCTCGGCGAGACTCCCGGCGTCGCCGGCCTGCTGCAGATGAGCGGCTTCGTCGGCCACGGCTTCATGATGGCGCCCGCGGTGGCGCGGCGGATGGCGGAGTGGATGGGCGGAGCCCCCGACGAGATCTTCGAGCGCTATAACGTCCGAAGGTTCGCCGAGGGGCGGCTGATCCAGGAGACGTTCATCATCGGCTAGCCTGGCCGCTCCCGGCCGGAGGCGGGATTTGCGGCTATGCAGTTGCGTGAACCTGGGTTTTACTTCGAGCATGGTCACGGACAAGAAGCTCGGGTTCATCGGCGCCGGCAACATGGGCGAGGCGCTGTTCAAGGGCCTGCTAAGCACGAAGGCGGCAAAGCCCGGGCAGATCCTCGTCAGCGCGCGCCGGCCCGAGCGCGTGCAGGAGCTGGTGACAGCCTACGGAGTGCGGGGCGGCACCAATTCCGAAATCGCGCGCGAGAGCGACGTCGTCGTGCTCTGCGTCAAGCCGCAAATCCTCGATCAGGTCCTGCGCGGGATCTCCCCCGACGTCTCGCGCGACAAGCTGATCATCAGCGTGGCCGCTGGCGTGCCCATCCAGGCCATCGAACGGCGGTTGCATCCGCCGATGCGCATCGTGCGCGCCATGCCCAACACGCCCGCGACAGTGGGCGCCGCCGCGACCGCGCTCGCCCTCGGGGAGCACGCGACCGACGCCGATCTCGCCACCGCGCGCACCATCTTCGACAGCGTGGGCCTCACCGTCCTGCTCGAGGAGTCGCAGCTCGACGCCGTCACCGGTCTCTCCGGCAGCGGCCCCGCCTACCTGTTCCTGATCATCGAGGCCCTGGCCGACGCGGGCGTCAAAGTCGGCCTCTCCCGCCGCGCTTCCCTGCAACTCGCCGCGCAGACGGTGCTCGGGAGCGCCAAGCTGCTGATCGAGAGCGGGCAGCATCCCGGCATGCTCAAGGACGGCGTCACCAGCCCCGGCGGGACCGCCATTGCCGGATTGCATACGCTGGAGGCGGGTGGCCTGCGCAACGTCCTGATGAATGCAGTCGAGGCCGCGACACGGCGTTCCCGGGAGCTGGGCGAGGAATTCCTCCGCAAGCTATGAGCCACGCATGGACCTGCCCGGCATGAAGCTCGCGCCCGAGGGCGCCCCGAAGGAGACGCTGGACGCGATCCCCGGCCTTCCGCCGGACCTGCGCGCGTTCCTCGAGCAGCACGACGGAGGCCGGGGCAAGGTGGGAAACAGGCCACTGATCCTCTGGAGCGCGGAGGAGATCCCGCGGGAGGCGCAGTCGCAGGAGGTTTCGCTCGCGACGCCCGGGCTTCTCCTCTTCGGGACCGACGGAGGGGCCGAGGCGTATGGCTACCTCGCGCGGCTGCGGCATCATCGGTACGGCCGCATCCCGCTGATCGCCGCCGGCGTCCACGAATTCGAGGCCCTCGCGGATTCGCTGCAGGAGCTGATACAGGCGCTTGCCGAAGGGCGCTGACGGAGCTCAGGCGGCGCGCTTCAACGCGGCGAGCAGTGTGGTCGGGCCCGGATGATCGCCCGGACCGAGGCTGACGTAGCGGAAGGTCACCTTTCCTCCCGGCTGCACCACCAGCGCGCCGCCCTGTTGCCAGGCATCCCCCGCCGTCTTGCCCTGCCGGAAGCCGTGCAGCTGCGCCCGTCCCCAGCGCACGAGCGCGAAAGGATTGAAGAGCGTCAGCGCCACGGACCGTTTCATGCCGGCGAGGTCGTACGCCTTGCGCGTCGGATCCGTCAGGACCGCGACCGAGGGTGGGAACCCGACGTGCTCTGCCCAAGACTTCGCCATGGCCGGCCAGCCGTTCCCAATCACGGCGAGCTTTCCGCCCGCCTTCGCGAACTCATCCGCGCGCGGCCGCAACTCGGCCGCCTGCTCCCGGCACAACGCTCAACCGTAATGGCGGACGAATACCAGCGCCGCCGGCTTGTCCCGCCAGAGGTCTCCGAGGCGCACGTCCCGCGCCTCCGTGTCCTTGACGACCACGTCGCCGAGCTCCATGGCTAGAAGTCGTCCGGCTGGAACGCCTCGTGCGCCGGGCCGACGTCGTACGAGAGCACGTGCTCGTTCTCGACGATCCTCGCCTTGCGCCGCAACGAGTCGACCCACTTCGCGTACAGCTCGCCCTGCTTCTGCCCGACGAGCCGGTCGCGCATCGACTTCATCTCTTCCGCGTCGAGCTTCGACGGATCCGCCCGCTCGCGCGATTTCACCCGGAATACGTACCAGCTCTCGCCTTCCTCCACCGGCGCCTGCGGAATCGCGCCAGCCTGGCTCTGCGCGAATACGGCGGCGGAGAGCTTCGGAGCCTGCCCGACGCCGGGGACGTAGCCGCCCATCGGGTGGAACGTCTCCGTCTCCGTCGTCTGCGGAGCGGTGAAGGCGCTGAAGTCGAACTGCCCGGGCTCGGTCTTCTTCACCGGATACAGTTCCTTGAGGTCCTTGCCGGCGCGAAGCTGCGCGAGGGCGTCCTCCGCCTTCCGCTTCGCCAGCTCCTTCGCCTTCTGCGACTTCACCAGGTCCGCGGCGATGTGCTTGCGCACTTCGTCGAGCGGCTGCAGGCGGGCGGGCCGCTCCTCTTCCGCCTTGAGCAGGTGGAATCCGGATCGATCCTTGAAGATCTCGCTCAGCTGCCCGGGCTTGAGCCGGACGGCCTGATCCTCCAGCGTCTTGCCGTAGGGCGACTGCCCGCGAGCCACGAACCCGAGGTCGCCGCCGTTCGCCTTGGTCGCCTGATCCTCACTCCGCGCCTTCGCGACTTCGGCGAAGTCCTTGCCGCCCTTCACCTCCGCGAGCGCCTGATCGATCTTCTCGCGCGCCGCCTTCTCCTGATCGCCGGTCGCGTTCGGGGGCAGGGAGACGGTGATGGCGCGCACCCTCATCGCGGCGGGCTGCGTCCACCGGGTCGCCTTCTCGTCCTCGTACTTCTTCGCGATCTCGTCAGCGTGCGATTTCGCGTACTCCGCGACCTCGGCGTCGCTCGCCGTGGCCTGGTCGCGGAACATGAAGGGGTTGAACCGGACCCAGGCGATGGCGACGCTCTCGTGCTGCGCGGCCCAGGCGGCCTTCACCTCGTCGTCCGAGACGTTGGCGCCCGCGACGGCCGCCTGGACGACCTTGCCGCGGAGCAGGTCGCGGCGGTACGCCTCCTCGAAGCGCGTGACGCTCATTCCGTAGCCGTTCTCGACCAGCCGCTTGTAGTAGTCGAAGTCGAACTTGCCATCCTGCTGGAACTGCGGGCTCCTGGCGATGGCGTCGGCCACCTCGGCGTCGCTGACCCGGATGCCGAGATCGTCGGCCTGCTGCGCGATGAGCTCTTGATCGACGAGGCCCTTGAGGGTCTCCGACTTGAGATTGTCCTGCTTCGCATTGTCGGTCGTGTACTTGCCCCCGCGCATCGCCGACATCTGGCGGAAGCGGTTCGCGTAGGCTTGCGCGAAGTCGCTCGCCGTCACCAGCTCGCCGTTGACTCTGGCGGCCCACGTCTCCGGCGTCCGCGTGCGGAACCCCGACGAGCCACGCCCGAACGAGAAGACGAAGGTGAGGATGATCGCGCCGAAAATCAGGGCGATCAGTGAAGACTTCGCGTTCGACCGCATCACGTCGAGCATCGGACTGCCACCCGTCTGTCGGTCCCCGCGCGCCTCTGAAAATCGCCGTGCGCACGGCTGCTTGGAAAGCTTGACACCCTAGAGAAGCCGGGCGACAGATGCAAGGGGAAAAACCCGGGAAGAGACCGGCCTCTCCCCCGGGTTGTGAGCCTGCGTGCACTCCATTTTCAAGCGCTTTCGCGAGCCGATCTTCGTGATCGCCCTGCTGGCGATCCCCTTCGCGATCTTCTTCGTCAAAGCCAAGAAGGGGCGCGACCTGAATGCGCTGGATCGTGCCATCATCTTCGCGATCGCGCCGGCGGAGAAGCTCATCACGCTCGCCGCCTTCGGAGCGATCGACGCCTGGAACGGCTACTTGGCGCTGCGCGGGGTGCGCGATGAAAATCTCGTGCTCCGGCGCGAGAGCCTGAAAGCCCGCCAGCTCGAGCAGCAGGCGGCCGAGCTGAGGTTCGAGAACGAGCGCCTGCGGCACCTGCTCGACTTCGTCGACAAGCAAGTGCCCACCCGCCTCATGATCGCGCGCGTGGTCGCCGTGGGCGCCTCGCCGCACTCCCACACCCTGCGCATCGCCCGCGGATCGGACGACGGGGTGGTGAAGGGTGCGCCGGTGATCGCGCCGGACGGTGCAGTCGGCATCGTCTCCCAGCTCACCGGCAGCTACGCCGACGTCCAGCTCATCGTCAGCCCCCTCAGCGCGGTCCCCGCGGTATCGCAGCGGACGCGCAGCCGGAGCACCGTCAAGGGCACCGGAGACATCTCCCGCTGCAAGCTCACCTACGCGCTCCGCACCGACGACCTCCAGGAAGGCGACGTGCTGGTCACCGCCGGCGGTCCCGGATTCTTTCCCCATGGCTACCGGGTCGGGCGGGTGGTGAACGTGCAGAAGAAGCCGCACGGCCTCTTCCTCGAGGCCGAGGTCATCCCGGCTGTCGATTTCTCCCGGTTGGACGAGGTGTCGGTGGTGCTCGGGAGCGAAGTGATGCCGCAGGGCGTGGCTGCGGCACCGGGAGCAGCGGGGAGCGGGCAGTGAAGCTGCGCGCCGCGCTGGTCCTCCTCGTCGCATTGGTGCTGACCATCCTCGAGTCGGTGATCCCGCACCTGTTGCACCTCAAGACGGCGCGGCCGGATCTGCTCCTGATCGTCGTGCTCTATCTCGCCTTGCGCGATGACGTGATGGAGGGCGCGGCGCTTTCGGCCGCCGTCGGTTATCTCTCCGATCTGACCTCGGCGACGCCTGCATTTCTCTACACCTTCCTCGCCGTCCTCACCTTCGTGGTGGTGCGGACCGCCGGCGCTGCCCTGCGCACCGAGGGCGGCATCCAGTCCGCCGCCGTGGCGTTCGGCGCCAGCCTCGGCCATTCGCTGCTCGCGACGCTGATCTTCGGCTTCTTCACCGGCGCGGGGATGCACTTCGAGCTCGGGCCCATGTTCTGGTCGGCGTTCGGCACCGCTCTCGCCGCGCCGCTGGTCTTCGCGGTGCTCCGCCGCGTGGACGCCGGGTTCCAGCATGGCGAGGAAGCGCCGGGGGGCCTCCGATGATGCTCGTCCGGCGCGACGCCGACGACATCCGCGAGATCCGCCCGCGCGCTGCGCTGGGCGCGCTGATCGTCGTCTGCTCCATGCTGGTGCTGGTCGTGCGCCTCTACCAGCTGCAGATCCTGCGCGGCGACGTCTACGGGGCGCAGTCCATCGCCAACTTCCGCAAGTCGCTGTTCGTTCCGGCGGACCGCGGCGTGATCAAGGACCGCAAGGGGCGCACGCTCGTCGACAACCGTCCCTCGTTCGACGTCTTCCTCACGCCGGCGTTCTGCAAGGGCAAGGAGCGCGACGAAGTGATCGAGAAGCTCCAGGCCTACCTCCGGCTCGGGCAGGACGACGTCGAGCGGATCAAGGCCGACTACCAGAAGAGCTGGTTCAGCAAGGACAAGCTGGAGCGTTTCAAGCCTTATCTGGTGATGCTGGACATCCCGCGCGATCAGGTCGACGTGCTGGAGGCGCACAAGACCGAGATGAGCTGCGTCAACCTCATCCCCACGCCGCACCGCTCCTACCACGCCCCCCTGAGCATGGGGCACGTGCTCGGCTACATGAGCGAAGTCACGCCCGACGAGCTCGACGACCATCCCGAATACCGGCGCGGTCAGACCATCGGGAGGCGGGGGCTGGAGCGGCGCTGGGAGCGCGACCTGCGGGGCGCCGACGGCAAGCAGAACATCGCCGTCGACGCGAAGGGCCGCGAGCTCGACAAGGACACGCAGGAGGCGCTCATCCCTGAGAACGAGCGCCTGGTGCCGGCCACCCCGGGCAACAACCTGGTGCTCTCGGTGGACGAGAAGCTCCAGCGCGCCGCCGACACCGCATTTCCCGGACGCGCAGGCGCCGTCGTAGCGATGGAAGCGAAGACCGGCTTCATCCTCGCCATGGTGTCGCGTCCCTCGTTCGACTCGAACAAGATGTCCGGCCGCATCAGCCGGGCGGAGCTGAAGGCCATCTCCGAAGATCCGCTCAAGCCGATGCTGAACCGGGTGATGAACGAGAACTACCACCCGGGGTCGACGTTCAAGACCATCATCTCGTTCGTCGGTCTGGAGAACGGCGTGATCAACCCGGAAAGCAGCGTCTTCTGCGGCGGCAGCTACACCATGGGCAACCACCGCTGGCGCTGCGACAAGCCGCAGGGCCACGGCTCGCTCGATCTCAGGCACGCGCTGGCCCAGTCGTGCGACGTCTACTACTACTCGGTGGGAGATCGCGCCGGCCTCGACGCCGTCGCGGACATGGCGAGACGATTCGGCTACGGGCAGCCGACCGGCCTCGATCTGGGACGCGAGATCCCCGGCATCATCCCCGACTCGAAGACCATCACGCCGGAGAGCGGCAGCGCCCGCGCCCACGCGATCAACGCCGCCATCGGCCAGGGAGAGATCAACGTCACCCCGCTGCAGCAGGTGGTGGCGTACGCCGCCGTTGCCAACGGCGGGGACATCCTGCTTCCCCAGATCGTCCGCCGGATCGAAGCACCGGACGGGAAGGTGATCCGCGATTTCGAGCCGCAGGTGGTCCGCAAGCTGGGCCTTCGAGAAACGTCGCTGGAGGCGGTTCGCGGCGCCCTCTTCGCGGTGGTGAACGAGCCGGGCGGGACCGGCTGGCGCTCCCGGCTGCAGGACGTGGAGATGGCCGGGAAGACGGGAACGGCGCAGGTGATGAAGCTCGGGCAGAAGCAGAAGCTCGATCCCACGACGCAGGCGTACTTCTCGCGCGACCATGCCTGGTTCGTGGCCTTCGCGCCCGCCAACGACCCGGAGATCGTGGTGGTCGTGCTCAACGAGCACGGCGGTTGGGGAGCGGAGGCGGCGGCGCCGGCGGCGGCGAAGATCGTCTCCGCGTACTTCAAGATGAAGCGCGAGGACGCCGCTCCGGCCCCGGTGCTGCCGGCCCCGCCGCTCGCAACCAGCTCGGTGGTGCAGTGACATGTCGCTCGGCGTAACCGAAAAGAAGCTGGACAACCTGCACTGGCCCCTGCTGCTGTGCACGCTGATCATCTGCTCCCTGGGCGTCTGGAATCTCGCCTCGGCGACCAAGAACGCGCCGGTGATCATGGCGCTCGTGCAGTTCCGCTGGATGCTGGTGGGCGGCGTCTTCGTCGCGCTCCTGCTGCTCATCGACTACCGCTGGCTGCAGACGGTGGCCTGGCCCGGCTACGTCGCCGCCCTCGGCCTGCTCGCCGGAGTCGCCTTCTTCGGAAAGAAGGTGCTCGGCGCCCGCCGCTGGCT
>Ga0209474_10001031_pt1 | contig 28343 bp, 26 predicted proteins | sample GraSoiAngelo_145_FD_185902 | JGI IMG/M metagenome (GOLD analysis project Ga0209474, IMG submission 185902) | Grasslands soil microbial communities from the Angelo Coastal Reserve, California, USA - 14_1009_05_20cm (SPAdes) (version 2) | ecosystem: Environmental > Terrestrial > Soil > Grasslands...
TTTGGTTGCGGGGGCAGGATTTGAACCTGCGACCTTCGGGTTATGAGCCCGACGAGCTACCGGACTGCTCCACCCCGCGTCAGTTGGGGTGCGTCGTATAAAGCTCGTCGGGCCCCCTTGTCAACCGCTATGGCAGGAAGCGCGCGACGGCGTTCCAGCCGGGATTCCTCTGTCCGCGGATGTTCAGCGCCGACGTGAGCGCCAGCGCCGTGCCCGCCGCGACCAGCTGCACGTAGCCGAGCAGGTTCACGACCCGGATCAGGGACGCTGCCCGCTCCGGCGTGCCCTCGGACGGCCTGCCGTTGGTGTCGACCGGGAACGGCTGCTCGTTCGAGAGCATCCGGCCACAGACCTGGGCGCCGATGCCGGAGACGACGGTGATGCCGAGGGCCACGTCCTTGGCCACGATCAGGTTGCGCATCTTGCGGCCGAAGAACTGGCCGCCGAAGACGGAGCGGCCGATGAGCCAGGTGGCCGCCGTGGTGATCAAACCGATGGTCTTCGGGATCGTGTAGGTCCGCCAGGCCTGATCGATGACGCGGGAGCGATCCTTCTCATCGGGCAGCACCCGCACCGCCTTCCCGAGACCGCTCTCTCCAAAGAGAATTCCGCCGAACGTGGCCGCAAGTCCGAGCTCGTGGGCCGCCAGAGCGGCCGACGTGAGTTTTGCCATTGTGTGGTGCCTCCTCGCGCGCCGAGATAGCGATTTCGTGCAGAGAACGCACGCGGCGTGCGCGCGGACGCCCGCCGGGCGCGCGGGCTCAGGGCGAGCGAGTCGCTGCCGCAAATGTACGTGCGGCGGCGAGAGAGCCTCGCCGCCGCGGATTCGGACCGGGAGAAGTCGCGCCTCGCGCTGCTACTTCTCCTTGTTCAAGCCGGTCTTGTCCTTGTCGTCCGCCTTGACCTTCTGCTTCGAGGTCACCTCGATCTTGCTCACGTTGCTCCCGCTCGCGTCGAAGCTCGCGCGCACCTGGTCGCCTTCCTTGATCTGATCCAGGCCGGCCTGGCTGCCATCGCGCGTGATCGTCGCACTGTCGGCGACCTTCAGCTCCTGCTCGCTGCCGGTGCTGGAGGAGATCTTCAGGGAGTGCTTGTCCTTGTCGATCTTCTTCACCACGCCGGAGAGCTCCCTGCTCGCGCTCGCCGTGGCGCCCGTCCCGCTCGAAGATGCGCTCGCCGTGGCGCCCGTCCCGCTCGAAGCTGCCGGGCTCGTCGAAGTCTGGCTCGAGCTCGAGGGCGTCTGGCTCATCGAGGAATCGCCGGACTTCTGGGTCTGCGTCGGACTCGAAGTGGTCGCCGTCGACTTGTCGGTAGTGGAAGTCTGCTGCTCTGCCCGCGCGGTCGTAACCCCGACCAATCCGGCCGCGGCCATGCCGATGAGAAATGTCTTCATCTCTATCCTCCTTGGGTGGACGGACAAGCTAGCGCGGCAATTGCGCCATGCAAGCGACGGACGTTCGCCGCGCGCAGCAGGACGAGCGAGCGCGCAATCACCTTGAGACGCCCTGCGTGCGAGCATGCCGTCGCACGCCCGACGTACTCAGCGCGGCGACCACTCGCGGAGCACCTCCGCAGTGTGCTCGCCACGCGCCGGAGCGCGGCCGGCGGGCAAGTCCGTGGTCGCGACGAGCGCGGGATACGTCCGTGGGAGCTCGCCGGTGAAGAGCTCGGCGAAGAGCGGATGGTCGCGCAGCTCGGCAGGCTCGAGCACCGGCTCGCCGCAGCAGTCCGCGGAGCAGAGGAAGACGTCCCACTCCTCGCGGGTGCGCGTCGCGAAGAACGAGTCGACCTCGGGGACCAGCGTGCGATCGAATCCGTGATCCGACCACGTGCGCCGCCCGACCGCCTCACAGAAGCGCTGCCAGAACTTCGGCTCCAGCGCCCCGAGCGCGTACCTGCCGCCGCCTTTGCAGACGTACACCCGGTAGCAGGGGCGCGAGCCGTCGAGCATGTTCTCCGGGGCATCGGGCAGCTCGCCGAGGTGCGGGAGCAGCAGACCGGTGACCCCTTGCGCCATCGCCACGTCGACGATGCGGCCGCGGCCCGTCTGCGAGCGTTCCAGGAGCGCGGCCAGGACGCCGACCACCGCGTTTTGCGCGCCGCCGAAGAGGTCGCCGAGCTGCACCGCCGGCACGCCGCGGTTGCGTGCGACGATTCCCGCCAACGCGATGTAGCCGATGTCGTGCCCAGCCCGGTCGCGCCAGGGACCACTCTGGCCGAAGCCGGAGATGCGGCAGATCACCAGCCGCCCGGGGTCCGCCAGCAGGTCCGAGAAGCCGAGTCGCTCGAGGACGCCGGGGCGGAAGCTCTCGATCAGCACGTCCGCGACGCCGCAGAGGCGCCGCAGCTCCGCGGAGCCGGCTGGAGTCTTCAGGTCGAGGACGATCGATCGCTTCCCGCGGTTCAGCGCCGCGAACATCCCCGCGGAAATCTCGCGCAGGTAATCGCCCGGGTCGGGGTCCTCCACCTTCACCACGTCGGCGCCCAGATCGGACAGTACGAGCGACGCATACGGTCCCGGCAACAGCCGGGACAGGTCGAGCACACGAACGCCGTCGAGGGGCTTAGCCAATCACCTTCTGCAGTTTCATGGCGAGGCCCATGTCGCCCTTGATCTTCAGCTTCCCGCTCATGAACGCCATCTGCGGGTTCATCTTGCCGGAGACGATGTTCATGAAGTCGTTGGCCGCGCAGGTCACCGTGCACTTGGCGTTGCCGGTGGAACCGGCCTGCACGGTGCCGGGCTCCTTGGTGAGATCGACCGTCCAGACGCCGCCGTTCTCGCCGGTGATGTTGAACTCGTAGATCGAGTTCACCGCCTTCGAGGTCTCGGGCTTCTCGACGAGCTTCCTCGCGATCTTCTCCTCGAAGTAGGACTTGGGCGTCTGATCGGCCATCGGCGCTCCGCGTGGCACACTGAATGACCATTCATTCAGCGGCGGGCGCGGAATCTAATCGGCGGGCCTGCGCAGTGTCAACGCACGTCGCTGCCGGTTAGGGAGCGCGGAACACCCGCCGCGGGAATCCGGTACACTGACGGAGATCGGAAATCCGGCGGCAACGCCTACGCCGGCGCCGCTTTCGAGAGCGAAGGACGAGCTGCGCATCGGTTGGCCCAGCGCCTGCATCGAACCGTGGCCGTGCCGATGAAGATCTCGCCGCTCCAGCTGTTCATCGCGTTCTCCCAGATGGCCCTGTCCGGCTTTGGCGGCGTGCTCCCCTTCGCTTACCGCGCCTTGGTGGAGCGGCGCCGCTGGCTGAGCGCCGAAGAGTTCCCGAAGCTGCTCGCGCTCAGCCAGGTGATGCCGGGGCCCACGATCTGCAACCTCTCCGTGATGTTCGGCTATCGCAGCGCCGGCCTCAGCGGAGCGGCGGCGGCCCTCGGCGGCATGATCGCGCTGCCCATCGCGATCGTGCTCGCCCTCGGGATCGGCTACCAGCAGTTCGGCGACCTTCCGCCGGTACGCCGGGCTCTCGCGGGAATGTCCGCCGCGGTCGCGGGACTCATCGTGGCCACCGCCGTGAAGATGGCCCGGGCGATGCCGCGGCGAATCGCTCCGATCTGCCTCTTGGCGCTGGCGTTCGCTGGCGTCGGCGTGATGCGGTTCCCTCTGCTCGCGGTGATGGTCTTCGTCGCGCCGATCGGCATCCTGCTGGCCTGGAGAGAGCGATGGTGAATTCGCAGTCGGCCGACGCGCCGGTCTGGAGCATCGTCGGCCCGATGGTCGCGCACTTCGCGATGCTCTCGCTGATGGCCATCGGAGGCGGCGTGGTGATGGTCGCCCCCGAGATGCAGCGCTACGTCGTCGATGCGCATCACTGGATCAGCGCCGAGCAGTTCTCCGCCGCCTATGCGATCGCTCAGGCCGCGCCCGGTCCGAACCTGCTCTTCGTCACCCTCGTCGGATGGCAGGTGGCGGGCTGGACGGGAGCGGCGGCGGCGACGCTGGCGATCCTCGTACCGCCCGCCGCGCTCACCATCGCGATGGTGCGCGTTTCGACGAACCGCGCCCCCGGGCCTCTCGGCCGCGCAGTGGGCAAGGGCCTGGCGCCGATCTCCGTGGGACTGGTGTTCGCGACGGGGTGGATTCTGTTTCGCGGCGGCAGCGGAGACTGGACCGCCGCGGCGGTCGCGCTGCTCGCGGCGTTCGTCGTGCTGCGGACGAAGATCAATCCGGTCTGGATGATCGCCGTCGGCGCGGCGGCCGGAGTGATGGGGCTCGTCTAGAAAACCATCACTCGATCAGTGGCGCGACGAGGTGCGCAAGCGCCGCAGGCCGTTCGTGGGGATCGGCGACGAACGGGCCTGGTCCGAGGACCCGTGCACCGGTCAGTTCCGAGACCCAGCGGGCGTTGGTCGCGACGCTCGGATCGTCGTCCGGGACGCAGCGGTTGAGGACGACCGCCGCAGTCTCGAGACCGCGGCGTTCCAGCGCGTCGACGCTAAGCGCGCAGTGGTTCAATGTCCCCAGACCGGCGCGGGCGACCAGCACGACGGGGAGGCGCAGGCGATCGGCGAGGTCGAGATTGGTGACGATGGCGCGAGCGGGCGCGCGATCGGCGGGATCCATCTGGTCGAGCGAGAGCGCCGCGCGCGCCAGCGGTACCAGGAGCCCGCCAGCCGCTTCCACCACGATGGGCGCCTTTGCGCGGGAGACAAGCTCCTCGATGCGGAGCAGATCGATGCTGGCGCCTTCCGCTTCCGCGGCCACGAGCGGTGCCGCGGGAAGGCGGAATCGATAAGGGCAGATTTCGTCGAGGAGCTGCCCGGTGCCGCATGCTGCGAGCAAGGCGAGCGCGTCCTCCGGGTGATCGGGCGCGCAGCCCGTCTCCACCGGCTTCAAGGCCAGAGGCCGCAATCCCCTCCTGGCAAGCAGCGCGCAGATCGCGCGCGCGATCTCCGTCTTCCCGACACCGGTATCGGTGCCGGCGACGAAGAAGCCCTTCACCCGGTGGCCTCGATGATCGACTCGCGGACGCCGTCGACCAGGAAGTCCACTTCCGCCGGCTTGATCGACAGCGGCGGCATCAGCACCACCACGTTGCCGAGCGGGCGCAGCATCACTTCGTGCGCGCGGGCCGCGAGCGACACCTTGTGGCCGACGCGGTCGGCGTAGGGGAACTCCTCCTTCGTCTTGCGATCGCGCACCAGCTCGATGCCGATCATCAACCCGCGCTGGCGGATGTCGCCGGCGTGTGGCAGCTCGGCCAGCGGCGCAAGCCCTTCCGCGAGGCGCTGCGCCATCGCGCGGGCGTGGTCCAGCGTGTTGTCCTCGTCGAACAGCCGCAGCGACGCGAGGGCGGCGGCGCAAGCCAGGGGATTGCCGGTGTAGCTGTGGCCGTGGAAGAACGTCCGTTTCGACTCGAACGGGCCGAGGAAGCTCTCGTAGACGGCGTCGGTCGTCAGCGTCGCTGCGAGCGGCAGGTACCCACCGGTGAGCCCCTTGGCGAGGCAGAGGAAGTCGGGCACCACCTCTTCCTGCTCGCAGGCGAAGAGCGTACCGGTGCGGCCGAAGCCCGTCGCCACCTCGTCGCAGATGAGCAGGACGCCGTTCTCCTTGCAGGAGCGCGAGATCCGTTTCAGGTAGCCGGGCGGGTGCGTGATCATTCCCGCCGCTCCCATCACCAAAGGCTCGAGGATGACGGCGGCGATCTCGTCGCGGCGGCCGTGGATCATCGACTCGGCGGCGAGCGCCGCCGACTCGAGACAGTGCTTGGGACCGGTGGGCCAGCGGTAGGCGTACGGCGCGGGGACGCGGAGGCAGTCGAAGAGCAGCGGGCGGAAGATCTCGTGGAAGAGGTCCACGCCGCCCACGCTGACCGAGCCCAGCGTATCGCCGTGATAGCCCTCGGCGAGCGCGACGAACTTGCGCTTCTCGGGCTTTCCCCGCTGCTTCCAATGCTGGAAGGCCATCTTCAGCGCGACTTCCACCGCCGTGCTGCCGCTGTCCGAGTAGAAGACCTTGGTGAGGCCGTGCTCGCCGGGAGCGAGGCCCGCCTTCGGCGCGCGCGCGACCAGCTCGGCGGCAAGCTCGATCGACGGCGGCGAGCCGAGGCCGAGCAGCGTGGTGTGCGCGACGTGCTCGAGCTGCAGGCGGATGGCGCTGTCGATTTCGGGGCGGTGATGGCCGTGGACGTTGACCCACAGGGACGAGATGGCGTCGAGGTACTTGCGCCCCCGCGTATCGAACAGCCAGGAGCCGCGGGCGTGGTCGATGATCACCGGCTCGTCGCCCGGCAGAGGCTCGACCCAGGTCTGCATCTGCGTGAAAGGATGCCAGAGGTGCGCCCGGTCGAGCGCGGTCAGCCTTTGGTGGCGCGTGTCAGCATTCTCGATGGTCTTGGGGATTTCGCTCATCGAGCGAACGTTCTAACACGCGCGTAGCGTGGCGATCGCCCGATCGATGTGGTCCACGGTGTGCGCGGAGGTCACCGCGAAGCGGATGCGGCTGGTGCCTTGCGGGACCGTCGGAGGTCGGATGGGCTTGGCGAGGATGCCCAGCTCGCGCAGGTGCGCGGCCATTGCCAGAGCGCGGTCCGGTGTGCCGGTGACGACGGGGAAGATCGCGGAATCTTCGCGCGCGGGCAGGCCGGCTTCGCGGAGTCCGGCGGCGAAGCGACGGACGTTGCTCCACAGGCGTGAGCGGCGCGCGTCTCCCTCGCTCCCGGCGAGGATCTCGAGCGACGCGCGGGCGGCGCAGGCCAGCGCCGGCGGGAGCGCGGTGGAGAAGATGAGCGGGCGGGCGCGATTCAGCAGAAGATCACAGACCGCCCGGCTCGCCGCGACATACGCGCCGGCGACACCGAAGGCCTTCGACAAGGTCGCCATGCGCACATCTGCGGCTACGCCGAGCTCCGCCGCGAGCCCAGCACCGCGCGGACCGATCACGCCGGTTGCGTGCGCTTCGTCGACGATCAGCAGAGCGCCGGCCGCGGAGCAGAGCGCGGCGAGCTCGCGCAAAGGCGCCCGGTCGCCGTCCATGGAGAACACCGCGTCGGTGACGACGATCTTGCGGCGCGCCGGTGCGCGGAGCGCCTTTTCAACCGCGCCCACATCTCCATGCGGATAGACCTCGACGCGCGCGCGGGAGAGGCGACAGCCGTCGATGATCGAGGCGTGATTCAGCGCGTCGGAGAGAATCAGGTCTTCGGGGCCAGCGAACGAGGGAAGGATGCCGCAGTTCGCAGCGTAGCCGCTGCCGAACAACAGCGCCGCCTCGCTCGACGCGAAGCGCGCCAGCTCCGCTTCGAGCTCGTGCTGCGGAAGAAAATCGCCGCACACCAGCCGGCTCGCACCGGCCCCGGCACCCCAGGTGCGCGTCCCGACTGCGAGCGCCTCGGCGATGCGCGCATCGGATGCGAGTCCCAGGTAATCGTTCGAGCTGAAGTTGATCAGCCGCTCCCCGGGCCGGAGCTCGATCTCCGACCCGGGCGGGCTGCGCAAGGGCTCCAGCGACCGCAACAGCCCGCGCGTCCGCAACGCATCCAGCTCTGCGCGCGCGATCTCGTCCGCTCCCGCCATCGCTCGGTACCCTATCAGCGGAAGGGGAACATCCGCACCACGGTATGCGTCGCGCCGCTGCGCCCGCCGAGAACGCTCTGCATCAAGCAGGCCCCGCGAACCGTACAGCGGGCAAGCTCGCCGGGCGGAATCACCGCGAGCGCCCTCTTCGCGCCGCCCTCGCCTTGCGGCCGCACCCGCCCGAGCGTCAGGTGGGGGCGAAACTTCCGCTCCTCCAGCTTGAAACCGCGCTGCTCGAGCGCAGCCCGCAGGCGCTCAGCGGCCGCCATCAGCTCCGAGGCGCCTTCCCTCGCCCCGATCCAGAGCACTCGCGGCCGCATCGTGCTGGGAAAGGCGCCTACGCCCGACAAAACCAGATCGAAGGCCGCCGACTCCCGCAGCGACTCTCCAGCCGCCAAGGCCTCGTCCGCTGCCGGCTGCTCGCCGAGGAATGCCAGCGTGAAGTGAAGCTGCTCGAGCTTCGTGAACCCTACCCCGCCCCCGCTGACCTTCCGCGCCTCGTCCAGCGTGGGCCGCAGCTTCTCCTTCATCTCCGAGGGAAGCGGCAATGCAAAGAACAGGCGCATGGGTTATCCATTCTGCCCCATGCCTCGCAAAAGCACGACGCAGACCCGCTCTCCGCTGCTTCCGCTCCCGCTCGTGGAGCGGCTGCTCTCCGCCGCGATGTCCCGCGGCGCAGACTTCGCCGAGGTCTACGTCGAGCGCAACACCAGCACGGCCGCGATGCTCGACGAAGGAAGCATCAAGAGCGCCCAGTCCGGCTCGGTGACCGGCGTCGGCGTCCGCGCCATCCGCGGAGCGCAAGTGGGCTACGCCTACTCCGACGATCTCGACGAGCCCGCCCTGCTCCGCACTGCCCAGACCGCCGCATTGATCGCCGACGGCAACCGCGAGCCCGGCCCCGTCAACATGTCGCGCACGCCGCTCCCCACCTACTACCAGGTGCGCACCCCGCTCGCCTCCATCGACGTCGCGCGGAAGATCGAGCTGCTCCAGCAGGCCGACGCCGCCGCGCGCTCCTACGACAAGCGGGTCAAGCAGGTGACGGGCGCCTACGCCGACCAGACGCGCGAGATCCTCGTCGCCAACACTCTGGGCCATCTCGCCGAGGATCGGCAGGACCTCTGCCGGCTCTCCGTGCAGTGCGTCGCCTTCGGAAAGAAGGGCGAGCGCCGCACCGGCTTCTACGGCGGCGGCGGCCGGGTCGACTTCCGCTTCTTCGAGGATTTCTCCCCGCAGCAGGTCGGGCGTGAGGCGGCGCGGCAAGCCGTGGCGACGCTCGGCGCGGTGCCTGCGCCCTCGGGACCTCAGACGGTGGTGCTGGCGCCAGGATGGAGCGGAATCCTCCTCCACGAAGCCGTCGGGCACGGGCTCGAGGCCGACTTCATCCGCAAAGGCACGTCGCTCTTCGCCGGAAAGCTCGGGGAAAATGTGGCCAGCGAGCTCGTCACCGTCATCGACGACGGCACTGTTTCCGGCGGCCGCGGCTCCATCAACGTCGACGACGAAGGCAATCCCGGCGAGCGCAAGGTGCTGATCGAGAACGGCGTGCTCAAGGGGTACCTCTACGATCACCTGAACGCGAAGCTCACCGGACAGCGCAGTACCGGGTCTGGAAGACGGCAGAGTTTCCGCTACGCGCCGATGCCGCGCATGACGAACACGTATCTCGCGCCCGGCGACCAGACGCCGGAGGAGATCGTCGGAGGGGTCGCCAAAGGCCTCTACTGCCGCCAGTTCGGCGGCGGCCAGGTGGATATCTCGAACGGTAACTTCGTCTTCGAGATCAGCGAGGCGTACCTGATTGAAAAGGGAGAGATCACGAAGCCGGTGAAGGGCGCGATGCTGATCGGCGTCGGCCCTGAAGCGCTCAAGAACGTCAGCGCGGTCGGCTCCGACGCCTCACATGATCCCGGCCTCGGAACGTGCGGCAAAGACGGCCAGGCGGTGCCGGTGGGCGTCGGGCTGCCCACGGTGCGGATCGACAATGTCACGGTGGGAGGCACTGGCGCATGAACCTGCTCGACACCTGCGAGCTCCTCGTCAAGCTCGCGCGCAAGGCCGGTGCTGCCGAGGCGGAAGCGTACGCGGAGAGGACGCGCGACGCGTCGGTTCGCGTCCGCGACGGCGAGGTGGAAGAGCTGCACCAGGCCTCCTCGAAGGGCATCGGGCTGCGCGTCATCTGCGCGCAGAGGCTCGGGTTCACCTACGGGACCGATCTCTCGAAGGATGGGCTGAAAAAACTCGCGGAGAACGCCGTCGCCCTGGCGAAGGGCGCCGCAAAGGACAAAGCCAACGGCCTTCCCCGCGGCGCGGAGCTCGGCGCGAAAGACGCTGGCGAGTACGATCCTGCCATCGAGGAGATTTCACCGGAGTGGAAGCTGACGGCCGCGCGAGAGGCGGAGAAAGCGGCGCGCGCCGAGGACCCGCGTGTGCGCAAGTTCGACTCCACCGGCGCGGGCGACTTCCTCTCCCAGTCCGCCATCGCCTCCAGTCACGGCGCGCGCGGGGAGTCGCGCGCTTCCTATGTCTACGTCTATTGCTCGCCGGTCGCCGAAGCCGATGGACAGCTCCAGACGGCCTCCTGGAGCGATACCCGTCGCAAGCTGGCCAATCTGCAACCGCCCGAAGAAGTCGGCCGCACCGCCGCGAAGCGCGCCGCGCGCATGCTCGGAGCGCGCAAGCCGAAGTCGCAGCGCGTCCCGGTGGTCTTCGATCCGCAGATGGCCGCGGGCTTCATCGGCGGCATCTCCACCGCGGTGAACGGCCTCCTCGTCCACAAGAAGTCCAGCTTCCTGGGCGCGCTCCTGGGAAAGCAGGTCGCCTCCAGGAACGTCACGCTCATTGATGACGCGACGCTCGCGCACGGCATCGCCACGAGGCCGTTCGACGGCGAGGGCGTCGCCTCCCGCCGCACCGCCGTCGTCGAGAACGGCATCCTCCGAAGCTTCCTCTACGACGCCACCACCGCGCGCAAAGCAAAGGCGAAGAGCACCAGCAGCGCCTCGCGCGCCTGGGCGAGCCTGCCGTCCATCGGCACCAGCAACTTCTACCTGCAGGCCGGAGCCCAGAAGCCGGAGGAGATCATCAAAGGCGTCCAGAACGGCCTCTACGTCACTGCCATGCTCGGCCGCGGCGCCGATCCGGTGACCGGCGACTACTCGCGCGGCGCCAACGGGATCTGGATCGAGAACGGCGAGCTCGCGTACCCGGTGCAAGAAGTCACCGTGAGCGGCAACCTGCTCGAGATGCTCAAAGGCATCGACGCCGTCGGCGACGACCTCGATTTCCGCGCGTCCACCGCCGCACCCACCATCCGCTTCGCCGAGCTCGTCGTATCGGGCGCATGAGAGCGCTGCTCTTCGATCTCGACGGCACCCTCACGCGCAGCGGCGGCGCCGGCACCCGCGCTCTCGGTCAGGCGCTGCATGCGCGGCCCCAGGCGGTCGCCGAGCTGCGCAAGATGCGCCTCGACGGCATGACCGACCGCGCGATCGCGCGCGCCCTGCTCGCTGCGGAAGGAGACCAGACCGTTCCGCTCGACCAGCGGATGCGAACGATCCACGACACCGACATCGATGCCGTCCTTGCCCGCTACCTCGACGCTCTCGCCGGCGAGTGCGCGCGCAACGTCTACGCCGCGCTTCCCGGAGTGCCGGAGTTGCTGCGCCGGCTGCAGGCGCGCTCCAACGTCGTCCTCGGCCTTTGCACGGGCAATCTCGCGCGAGGCGCGGAGCTGAAGCTCACGTCCGCGGGGCTTTGGAGCGCGTTCAAGTTCGGCGGATATGGCAGCGACGCGGAGCCGCGAGCAGACATCGTTCGCGCCGCCTGGCGCCGCGCTTCCGAGCTTGGCGCCACCGACGGCGTGGTGATCGGCGACACTCCGCGCGACGTCATCGCGGCGCACGACGCAGGTCTTCCCGCTTGCGGCGTCGCCACCGGCCGCTACAGCGTCCACGAGCTGGCGGAGCACGGGGCGGAGCTGGTCCTGCCCGGATTCGAGGACGTCGCGCAGAGCGAGCGCCTGTTGCTCGGCGCTCTGCGCTGAGATCAGGCCATCGCCGTCTTGGCTTTTTCCGCGCGGGTCGGACCCGCAGGCGGATGCGGTGTCGGCGCCGTCCGCCGCTTCTTCGGCTGCGACGGCGCGCCTTTCTGCTGCGCGGGCGCAGGCTTTTCCCCGGCGGCCGCAAGCAGGAGGAGCGCGACGAGCAGGAAGCGCATTCCGTGATAGTACCGCCGCCCGCGAAAGGACGTCCAATTGCCGCGCTTCGCCGCCATCGTGATCTGCCTCGCCGCAGCCGCATGCAAGAAGGCCCCGCCGGCGCAGCCGCGGTTCTGCGATCAGGACCTTTCGGGTCTCTGGCTGAACTCCAGCGACCGGCATTTTGCGTACCGGTTTCGCGAGGATGCCGGCTTGATCCAGGGCGATTACGTACAGCGCGCGGACGACGGCGGAGTGACTCCGCCTTCGGAGCCGATCACCTTCGACTTGCGTCGGGCCTCCGACGCCATTTCCGGCGTGATGCGCGGCTCGGGCGAGACGCCGGGCGGCAAGATCTGCCCGCTCGAGTTCGAGACGCGGGTCAGCGACTGCAAACCCGACGCGCTCCAGGTCGTCGTGGAAATGTCGGCGAACATCGGCGAAGACTGCCGGCGTCAACCGGCAGAAGACGGCGGCCTTGCGGCTCGCGATCTCCGCGAGTTCCGATTCGAGCGCGCGCCCTGAGCTCACTCAGGAAAGCAGGAGCTCCAGCTCGGCGCGGACCTCGTCGGCAAGCGAAGGGTCGGCCTCGGCGAGCCGCGCCGCGCGCGATGCCACTGCCACAGCGCGAACAGGATCGCTGCCGTGTTCCCGCAGCGCCCGCGCGAGCGCCAGATGGAGCGCGGCATCGCCCGGCGCGAGCACGGTGGCGCGGGTGAGAGCGAGGATGCCCTCCGCCGGATCCTTCGCCAGCAGCAGCCTGCCGAGCCTTGCATGAGCGCGCGCATCGTCGGCGAGCCGGATTGCGGCGCGCAGGTGCTGGATGGCTTCGTCGGTGCGCGCGGCGCTCTCCGCTACCGCCGCCAGCCTCAGGCACGCAAGCGCGACGACCCGCCGGTCGCTTCCTGCCGCGTCGCGGGCGCGCAGATAGAGCTGGCGCGCGCTGGCCTCATCGAGATGCAGGGCGCGATAATCGCCGAGGGCAAGCAAGACTTCAGCGTCGTGGGGGCGCGCCTGCGCCAGCCGCTCCAGCGCCGAGAACAGCGCCGGCATCTTTTCCTCCCCGATCGCGCGCTGCGCGGCATGCAGGAGCACGCGCGGCGCTGCCGACAGCGCTGGAAACTCCGTCGCAAGCGCGAGCAGATCGTCGACGTCGAGGCGACGCACGGCGCGGGCAAGGCGGAGCACGACGGCGCCCGGCGCTTCCCGCTCGATGCTCTCGGGCGGCGCCGCTGCGTCCTCCCCGAGAGCATGGAGCACCCGCCGCGCGATCCTGCGGCCGAGGTGCGGCCCGATCCCCAGCGGAGCGAGCTCATCCCACTGCGCCCGCACGTTGCCCCGCGCGTCGGCGAGGAGCAGATGAAGCGTCAGGCGCTCTGCGGCGAGCGCGAACATAGCGCCGAGCGCGGCTTCCACGCCGAGCTGCGCGGCCGCATCGCCGAGCGCCTGCGGCGACAAGGCCACAGGGTCGATGACGAGCCTCGCTTCGATCCCCGGCCCACAGAGCTCCCAAGCCGTCTCCCCCGCCAGCCACTGTGCCAGGTCGTGCGCCTCGGGTTCGATGCCGTCCACCGCGAATGGCACGACGGCGATGCTCCTCATCGCAGCTCCGGGACGTGCTTCTCGAGGATCCCGCGCACCTCGCGTAGCTCGGGACGCCGCTTCAGCGCGTCGCGAACGTACTTCAGCGAGCTCGGGATGTGCACCAGGAAGGACGGGTTCTTCTTCACCCGATCGATGAAGACGAAGCGGCCCGCGTCCTTGAGCTTGCGCTGCACCGTCAGCAGATCGAAGAAAGCGACGAAGTCCTTCGCGTCGACCCGCGGCCCGCCCTCGGCCTCGAACCGCTCCAGATACCGCGCCAGCATGGCGTCGATCAGCGGCCGGTCCAGCTCGACGTAGCTGTCGCGCAGCAGCGCGACGAGGTCGTACTGCCGCGGCCCTTGCAGCGCGTCCTGGAAGTCGATCACCACCTGCTCGCCGTCCTCGAGCACCATGATGTTCCGGCTCTGGTAATCGCGGTGGGTGAAGCTGCGTGGCGCATCTGCCAGCTCGCGGCAGATGCGCTCGAAATGTTTCCGGAGCGTTTTCAGCTCCGCTTCCGACGGCTTCGCGCCGCGCGCGAGCAGTCCGTACTCGATGAAGTGCTCGAACTCCCAGTGGTACAGGTCGTAGTCGAACGCGCGCGTCCAGGCCAGGCAGGTCGGATCCGGATCGCGTTCCGCGTGGGCGCGCAGCCGCGCGAGCCGATCGATCGCATCGGAATAGAGCGCCCGGCGGTCGGCGCCTTCCTTCAGCGCCTGCTCGAGCGTCCGATCGGTCAGGTCTTCGATCACCAGAAAGCCGTCGCGGGACGCATCCAGCAAAAGGCGAGGCACCCGCACGCCGATGCGCGAGAGATAGCGGTGGACGTTGACGAAAGGCAGCTCCGGCGGAGCATGATCCTTGCTCGCCTCCTCGCTCTTCACCGGATCCGCGGGAAGCTCCATCACCACCGCGCTCGGCCCGGTGAGGCCGCAGACGCGCCAGTAGGTCCGGTTGCCGGCGCCGCCGGGAAGCCGCTCGACGCGCCCCGCCGGCTGTCCCGTGGCGGAGGTGTAGGCGGCCTGCAATTGGCCCTCGTTCATGTGTCCGGCAGCGTAACATGCACCGCCGCTTGACCTGATAAACTCGCCACTTTCCCAGGAGCCGACGATGCCCGTCTTCCAGAACATCCTCCAGGCCATCGGCAATACGCCCCTGGTGCGGCTGAACAAGGTCGCCGGCCCCGACGATGCAGCCGTGTACGCCAAGTGCGAATTCCTGAATCCCGGCGGGGCCATCAAGGACCGGATGGCGCTGTACATCCTCGACAAGGCCGAGCAGGAGGGGCGCATCCGCCGCGGCGGGACCATCGTCGAGAACACCTCGGGCAATACCGGGATGGGCGTGGCGCTCTGGGCGGCGGTGAAAGGCTACCGCTGCGTCTTCACCATGCCGGACAAGATGAGCACCGAGAAGATCAATGCGCTCAAGGCATTCGGCGCGGAGGTGGTGGTCACACCGACCAACGTCCCGGCGGAGGATCCGCGCAGCTACTACGAGACGGCCAAGCGCATCCACCGGGAGACGCCGGGCTCGTTCATGCTGAACCAGTACCACAACCCCGACAACATCGAGGCGCACTACCGGCTCACCGGGCCGGAGATCGAGAAGGACTGCCGCACCGCCGGGTTCAATCTCGATTTCTTCGTCGCCGGCCTCGGCACCGGCGGAACCATGTCCGGCGCGGGCAAGTACCTGAAAGAGAAGTTCCGCGGGATGCGGAACATCGGCGTCGATCCCGAAGGTTCCGTCTACCTCGACTATTTCAAGACGGGAAAGCTGATCCAGCCGCACGTGTACAAGGTGGAGGGAATCGGCGAGGACATGCTCTGCAAGGCCATGGACTTCTCCGTGCTCGACGACGTCCGCCGTGTGGACGACAAGCAGAGCTTCGTGATGGCGCGCAGGCTCGCGCGGGAGGAAGGCCTCTTCGGCGGCGGCTCCTCCGGATCGGCGGCGCACGCCGCGGTCGACCTGGCGAAGGAGATCGGCGCGGGCAAGAACATCGTGGTGGTTCTGCCGGACAGCGGCTCTCGCTACATCACCAAGTTCTATTCGGACGAATGGATGAAGGACAACGGCTTCCTCGATCCGACGGACCGGCTCGGCACCGTCGCTGACCTGCTCGGCGGCAAGCGGCCTCCGGTCTACACGGTGAAGCCTACCGACCATGCGAAGCACGCGGTCGATCTGATGAAGCGGCACGGCATCTCCCAGCTTCCGGTGGTCGAGCCTGGCAACAAGCCCATCGCCATGCTGCACGAGGTCGACCTGCTGCAGGCGTTGATCGACGGGCGCCACAAGCTCGAGGAGCCGATCTCGGCCGTGATGAAGCCGCTGGCCGGCGTGGTGACGTTGCGGACGCCCGTCTCGCGACTGAAGGAGCTGTTCGCGACCGACCACGTAGCGATCGTCAAGGACGGCGATCTGCTCGCGGCCATCGTGACCAAGATCGATCTCATCGACTGGCTCGGCACCCGCGTATCCGTCCGATAAGAAAACTCATGACCACCAAGGCGAACGATCACTTCGAGACGCTCGCGATCCATGCGGGCCAGCACCCCGACCCCACCACCGGCGCCGTGATGACGCCGGTATACCTGACTTCGACGTACGCGCAGTCGGGTCCGGGCGAGCACAAAGGGTTCGAGTACTCGCGCACGCGGAACCCGACGCGCGATGCGCTGCAGGGCTGCCTGGCGGCGCTGGAGAACGGCAAGCACGCCCTCGCCTTCGCCAGCGGACTGGCGGCTACGGATGCCGTCCTGCATCTGCTCTCCGCGGGCGATCACATCGTGCTCAGCGACGATCTCTACGGCGGGACCTTCCGGCTCGCCGACAAGGTATTCAAGCGTCTCGGAATCGAGCAGACCTACGTCGACGTGACCGACGCCCGCGCGGTGGAGGGCGCGTTCCGGCCGAACACGAAGTTGCTCTGGGTGGAGACGCCCACCAACCCGATGCTGAAGATCTGCGACCTCGCCGCGCTGGCCGACGTCTCCCGCAAGCGCAAGGTGATCTCCGTCTGCGACAACACCTTCGCGACTCCGTATTTCCAGCGACCGCTGGAGCTCGGCATCGACGTCGTCGCGCACTCGATGACCAAGTACCTGAACGGACACAGCGACGTGGTGGCCGGGGCGCTCGTGCTGCGCCGCGACGACCTGCACGAGAAGCTCGCCTTCCTGCAGAACGCAGTGGGCGCGGTGCCGGGCCCGCTCGATTCCTTCCTCGTGCTGCGCGGGCTGAAGACCCTGCACGTCCGCATGGAGCGCCACGATCAGAATGCGCGCCTGGTCGTCGAGGCGCTGAAGCGCCATCCCAAGGTCGAGCGCGTCACCTGGCCTGGGCTCGCCGAGCACCCCCAGCATGCGCTGGCGCGGAAGCAGATGACGGGATTCGGCGGAATGCTCACCTGCGTGGTCAAGGGCGGGCTGCCCGCGGCGCGGACGTTCCTCAAGTCACTTCGGCTGTTCGCGGTGGCCGAGTCGCTGGGAGGCGTGGAGAGCTTGATCGAGCATCCGGCGATCATGACGCACGCCTCGGTGCCGCCGGAGACGCGCCGCAAGCTCGGCATCGACGACGGCTTCATCCGCATCTCCGTGGGGATTGAAAACGGGCAGGACCTGGTCGACGACCTGTCTCAAGCGCTCGAGCGCACATAGGCGGGATCCAACGACAATTCTGTAGGTCGTTTATGTCCTTCCTTTTCCGCGCTTGACGCGCTCGACAGAATCCGGGTCTTTCATGCGCGTGAACCCTGAACGCCGCCGGGCTTGGGCTCCTCTGGCCGCAATTCTCGCGGCGGCGACGCTGCTCACGCTCATTGCCGTCAATCTCATGACGCTGGCTGGAATCAGCTCCAGCCGCCCGCTCATCGTCCACATGCGGGCCGTCCAGACCCTGCTCCTGCAAACGCGCGCCGCGCTCGTCGACGCCGAAACCGGCCGGCGTGGCTTCTTGCTGCTCGGAGAGCGGGTCTATCTCGAGCCGCTCGAAAGGGCGGAGAAGTCGTTGCCGGTGCTCCTCGCGGAGCTGCGAGGTCTCCACCTCGACGAACCGTCGCGCCAACGCCGCATCGAGGAGCTGGAACGTCTCGCGTCGGCAATGCTGGCCGACGTGCGTCAGACCGTGGATCTCTACGAGGATGGCCAGCGCAGAGCCGCATTGGCCACCGTCCGCAATGGCGAGGCGATCCTCGATGCGGCGCGGCGTTTGATTGGACAGCTCCGGGACGAGGAGGATCAGCAACTCGAACAGCGCACGGCCGCCGCCGTCCGCAATCTCGAGATCGCGATGTGGATCGACGCCAGCGCGGGGCTCGGCCTGCTCGTCCTCGGCCTCCTCCTCTACGCCATCAACCGCGACATCGCCCGCCGCGAGGCGCTGGAAGCGGCACTCCGCGACTCTGCGAAATTCCAGGAGCAGTTCGTCGGCATCCTCGGCCACGATCTGCGCAATCCGCTCAATGCCATCTCGGTGGGCGCGGACCTCCTCCTGCGCAAGGAGACGGTTGCGCAGGATTCACACGCGACCCTCCGCCGGATCGCCTCGAGCGCGGCGAGGATGCGGCGGATGGTCGAACAGCTCCTCGATCTGACTCGCGCGCGGCTCGCAGGCGGGATTCCGGTCCAGCCCACTCCGGGAACCAATCTCGCCGACGTCGCGCGCGGCGCGGTGGAGGAGCTTCGCGTCGCTCACCCGGAAGCGCAGCTGACGGTGCATGCCACGGCGCAGATCAGCGGCGAATGGGATGCGGACCGGATGGCGCAGGTGGTCTCGAACCTGGTCGGCAACGCCATCTCCCACGGCGCCGGCGGTCCTGTGGACGTCCAGGTCAACGGTGCGAATGGATCGGCGATCCTCGAAGTCCACAACGGAGGCGCGCCCATTCCGGCGGATCTGTTGCCACGGATCTTCGATCCGTTTCGCCAGGCGATGCCGGCGACGGTCGCGCACGGCCTCGGTCTCGGCCTCTTCATCACGCGGCAGATCGTGCTCGCGCACGGCGGAACCATCGGCGTGGTCTCGGCGCAGCCGGAGGGAACGACCTTCAAGGTCGTCCTGCCATCGCAGAGGATTCACAGGTGACGGAACCGCGCTCTCCCCGGGACGCTCGCCGCCTCGAGCGGCTCAAGCACGGCTCGCGCGCTGCCCGCGACATGCGCCCGCGGCCCAGTTCCGCTCCGCGCCAGGCCGCGAAACGCAAGCCGCCCGTCCTGGGCAGCATCGCCGCGACGTCGGACGAAGCGACGGTCGTGCTTTCGAAGCGAGCGATGGAGCGGCTGGCGCAGGGACACGTCTGGATCTACCGTTCGGACATCGCCGCACCCGACGCGCTCGCCGGCGGCGAGATCGTCCGGCTCACCGATGAGCGCGGCTGGTTCGCCGGGAAGGCGTTCTACGGATCGATCAGCCAGATCGCCGTCCGCCTCCTCACCCGGGAGGACGAGCCCGTCGACGAGGAATTCTTCGTCCGGCGCCTCTCGCAGGCCATCGCGCTGCGCGACCTCACCTTCCCGGACCCCGCGCGCCAGCGAGCGTGCCGCCTGGTGCACGGCGAGGCCGATCTGATGCCGGGGCTGATCGTCGACCGATATGCGGACTGCCTGAGCGTCCAGACGCTGATCGAGGCGACCGATGCACGGCGCGACCTCTTCGCCGACCTTCTCCAGCGATTGTTCGCGCCGCGGGCGATCGTCGAGCGCAACGACGTGCGCGTTCGCGCTCACGAAGGACTGGAGCAGCGCAAGGGGATGCTCCGCGGGAGCGATCCCGGGGCCGTCGAGTTCCTGGAGGGAGAAGTGAAGCTGGTCGCCGATCTTCCCGCGGGCCAGAAGACCGGCGCCTTCCTCGACCAGGCCGAGAACCGGATCGAAGCGGGCCGATACGCTCGCGGCCGCGCTCTCGACTGCTTCACGTACGGAGGCGCCTTTGCACTGCAGCTCGCGCGCCGCGCCAACCAGGTGACGGCTGTCGACATCAGCGAACAAGCCACCGCGCAGGGACGCGAAGCGGCCGCGCGCAACGGGGCAAAGAACGTCGAATTCAAGGTCGCGAACGCCTTCGATCTGTTGCGGGCAGAGAGCGAGGCCGGAGAACGGTACGACACCATCGTTCTCGATCCGCCTGCGTTCGCGAAGACCAAGTCGTCCATCGATGCGGCGCTGCGCGGCTACAAGGAGATCAACCTGCGCGCCTTCCATCTGCTCTCGCCGGGCGGCGTGCTGGTGACCTGCAGCTGCTCCTTCCACATCGATGAGGCGATCTTCGAGAGGACCGTGCTGCAGGCGGCGTCCGACGCCAAGCGAAGCGTGCAGGTCGTCGAGCGCCGCGGCGCGGCCCGGGACCACCCCACCCTCCTCGGCGTTCCGGAAACGCGTTATCTGAAGTGCCTCATCCTGCGAGTGATCTAGCAGTCAAGAGCGCGCGCGCTTCCTCCAGCGCCACCTGCACGGCATCGCGCTGGGCGGCGACGAGCTGATCCCGCCGATCGAGCGCATGGGTCGCGGTCGGGAGCGGCGCGCCGAACACCACCGCGATGCGACCGGGCTGGAAGAGCGAGAAGCCCTTCGGCTTGAGCACGGCGCGCGCTCCGGCCACGCCGATCGGAACGCAGTCGAGGCCCATCTCCAGCGCCGCCACCGCCGCCCCCTTCTTGAAGGGGAGCAGCTCGTCGCGGACGGCGCGCGTCCCCTCGGCGAAGAAGAAGAGCGAAGCGCCGCGCAGGCCTCGTTCCATGCGCCCGCGGATGGCACGCGTCGCGCCACCGCGGTCCTTGCGGTCGATGAAGACGTGCCCCATGCGACGCGCCGCCCAGCCGAAGATCGGTATCCTTGCGAGCTCCTGCTTGGCGATGAAGCGGAGCGGATGATCGACGACGGAGACGATGGCGGGCACGTCCAGGTTCGAGGTGTGGTTGGAGACGAAGACATACGAGCGATCGGGATCCAGCTCGGCGTCGCGCTGCACGACGACGCGCGCTCCGGCGACGAGGAGGAACCGGCGGGCCCAGCCCCGAAGCACGCGCTCCGAGGCCTCGCCCTCGCCGTGAATGCCGATGATCAGGGCCGACACCATGGTGTCGGTCATGATCCATCCCCAGCCCAAGATCGTCCGCAGAAAGCGCAGGACGATCACGAGCGGTCCCGCGCCGCCGCGTACTCCTCCGCGGCCGGAAAGAGAAGGACCTCCGCGATGGTCTCCGCGCCAGTGAGAAGCATCAAGAGGCGGTCGAATCCCACCGCGACGCCCCCCGCTTCGCCGATCCGATCGAGGGCGGCGAGGAATTTCTCGTCGAGCGGAAAGACTTCGCGGCCGAGGCCGCGGCGCTGCTCCTGCTCCTCGACCAGACGGCGGCGCTGCTCCCGGGAGTCGCAGAGCTCGGAGAATCCGTTCGCCAGCTCGAGCCCGGCCGCGTACAGCTCGAAGCGCTCCGCGACGCGCGCATCCGAGGGCTTGAGCCGCGCGAGCGCCGCCTGCGACGCAGGGTATTCGACGAGGTAAGTAGGCCGCTCGATCCCCAGCGCGGGCTCGACCTTCTCCATGAGGACCTGCGTGAACACGTCGTCCCAGGAGGCGCCGGCGGCCGGGCGCACGCCGCAGGCACGCGCAGCCTGCGTAAACGCCTCGGCGTCGAGAGGCACGGGGTCGAAGCCCGCGTACCGCGCGAAGGCGTCGCGGCAGGTGATCCGCTCGAAGGGCGGACGAAGCGAAACCGGACTGGCGCGGCGGCCGTGCCCCTTGCGCGCCGGCGCCTCGGCCGCGCCGGCGAAAAGAATCTGTTCCAGATCGGCCATGATCGAGTCCGCGCTGCCGGGGGCGGCATAGAGCTCGAGCAGCGTGAACTCCGGGTTGTGCGTGGGCGAGATCTCGCCGTCGCGGAACACGCGCGCAAACTGGTAGCAGCGGGGGAATCCTTCGCGCGCGAGCAGCCGCTTCATCGCGTATTCGGGGCTGGTGTGCAGATGAAGGCGACGCGCTCCTGCCACTCCACCGGGCGGAACCGGCAGGTCCGGCGTGAAGGTCGTCTCGAAGGGACGCAGGTGCGGCTCCTGCCCGGCGAACGGCACCGCGATGGGAGTCTCCACTTCCTGATAGCCGCGCTGCTCGAGGGCGTCGCGCAGCTTGCGCGCAAGCGCCGAACGGGCGCGGGCCATGGCGGTGGTCGCGGGCACGGCTTTTTCATAACGCAATTTGCTTGCCGGATCGCCGGTTCGATGCGAGTGAACGCGGGTGCGGGTCCTCTTCGTCCTCTTGCTCGCTCTCGCCTGCGGTCATGCGACCAGCGTGCCCGCGGGCCGCAAGCCGTCTCCAAACACGCCGTCCCGGTTCTCCGGCTCCGATGGCGCGGCGCAACTCTCCGAACAGACGCATGCGCTGCTGCGCGCCGAAGGAGACCTCCTGTGGACGCGCTGGACCACGGGATCGGGACCTCTGCCCGCGAGCGCTCTCGCGGCGCACCGCCGGCTGGCGGAGCGCGAGTCGATCGAGATCGCGGTTGCCGCCGCCGCGCGCGCTTCCGGAAGCGACGCCCGCGCCTTTCGCCTGTTGGCGCAGCAGCTGTCGACGTTGGCCATCGCGCGCGAGGCCGCGGCGGAAATCGAGGCGCTCGAGCGATCCCGAGCGCAGCTTGCCTTCGCCGCGCCGGGCGAGAAGCGGGCGATGCTCGGAGAGCGCGATCTCGATCGCCTGCTGACCGACGAGGCCAACGCCCAGAAACGGTTCGTCCTCGCGCAGGCGGAAGCGAAGGCGGCGCAGCCGCTGGCGCCGCTGACCATCGCCCGCGACGCCGCCGTGGACAAGGCGATCGCGGCCCTCGGCCTGGACAGCTGGGCAGCCGTCGAGGAGCGCGCCCACGCGATTCCGCTCTCGGATCTGGCCCAGCTCGCCGAGGCGACACTGGCCGCGACCGAGCAGGTGGGCCAGCGCGCGGTGGCGGCGGCGTCGGTGCGCAACATCGGCGTGACCGCCGATCGGCTTCGCCGCGCCGACCTGCCCCGCCTGGCGCGGACGGCGCTCGCGGATCCGCAGTTCACGCCAGGGAACGCCTGGGCCAACGCCCGAGACGTGCTCTCGAAGATCGGCGACCCGCCTCCGTCCGCGTTGCGCCTCGACACGGAGCCCTCACCGTCGAAGGGGGCGCGGCCGCTGGCGCTGCTCGTCGATCCTCCGTCCGACGTACGCCTGTCGCTGCGACCCACGGGAGGCTTCGAGGAGCAGCGCGCCACCCTGCACGAGGGCGCCCGGGCTGTCGGCGCGACGCTGATCGACGTTCCCCGCTGGGAGCTGGCACAGCTCGGCGACGGCTCCGCCTCGGAAGGCGTCGCCCTGCTCTTCGAGTCGCTGGCGGGCCAGCCGGAATGGCTGCGCGCGACCACGCAGCTGCGGGGAGAGCCGCTCGACGACGTCGTCCACACCGAGGCCACCCGCCGTCTGCTCGCGGTCAGGCGTGCCGCGGCGATGGTGCTGTTCGAGATCAAGCGCCGCGATGGCGTACAAGCGGCCGAGACGCAGGGTGCGCTCTACCGCGGCCTCTTGCAGCGCGCGCTGTACTGCGTCCTCTCTGACGACGACGCAGGCCGCTGGGCGTTGGAGGCCGACGTCTTCGCTTCCGGCGTCGTTCCACTCCTTGGCGGCCTTCTTGCCGCGCAGCTCGAAGGGACCCTCAGCCCTTCCTGGTGGACGGCACCGCGGCCGGCGCTGAAGCAGATCTGGGCGGGGGGACGGTCGATGGGCGCCTTCGAGGCCGCGCGCACCCTGGGACTCGCGCAGCTCGATCCCGCGGCGCTGGCCACCATCGTCGACGAGCGTCTGCGGTACTCGGCGCCGGACGCGCCGCCGCCCGCTCCGAAGCCCGACTACAAGTACATGCAGGGCGACAAGAAGAAGCGGCGCAAGAGGGCCCGCTGATTTACGCGCGCGGCAGCGAGAGCGCGAAGACGGATCCGCGCGGCCCCGTCTCCCGCAGCTCCGCGCGACCGCCGTGCAGCTCCGCCACGGCGCGAACGATCGCCAGGCCGAGGCCGGTGCCGCCGTCGCCGTGCCGGGTGGTGGCGAAGCGCTCGAAGAGGCGATCGCGGATTGCGGGATCGACGCCAGGACCGTAATCGCGCACCTCGGCGACGCACTCCGGACCGCCGCTGATCTCCAGCTCGACGCGCTCTCCCTGCGGCGAGTGCTGGACGGCATTGCCGACGAGGTTCTCGAGCGCCCGGCGCAGCCAGAGGGGATCGCCGCGGACCCGGAAAGGCCCGCTGGCGCGCAGCTCCACCCGCACCCGCCGCGCGGCAGCCGTGGGACTCTGCGCGTCGACGACCTCCCGGGCGATCGCGCAGAGGTCCACCGGCTCGTCCTTGGGTTCGATTCCGCGCGCTTCGAGGCGGGCCAGTGACAAGAGATCCTGCGTGAGCTGCTGGAGCTTGTCGGCGCTCTCCCGGATCCGCAGGGCGAACCGCCGCGCGGTCTCCGGCTCGTCGGCGGCGCCTTCCGTCAGCACCTCGGCGGAGGCGCGAATGGCGGCCACCGGATTCTTCAGCTCGTGAGAGACGTCGGCGACGAACGTCTCCAGCGCGTGCCGCTCCTCCAGCTCCTTGCGCATCGACTCCAATGCGTGCGTCAGCTCGCGCACCTCGCGGCCGCGGGGCTCGGGCAAGGGCGCCTGGCGCTCTCCGGCGGCCACGCGCTGCGCCGCGCGGGTCAGCCGCTCGATGGGCCCGGCAACCGCGCCACCGATCAGAATCGCCAGCGCCGCGGAGGCGACGGCGAACATGAGCGCGAGCAGCGCCACCTTCGGCGCCACGTCGCTCATCAGCTGCACCATCCCGAAGGTTGCCTTGCGAACGCGGACGATCCCGCCTCCGGCGACCGGCGCTTCCGCGGAAACGCGGGCAACCCCGGGATGCGCCTCGCCCGCCTCGAGGACGACGTGGCCCTCGCCGTCGAGGAACGCTACGTCGGTGTCGATGGCGCTGCGGGTGAAGGCCTGCAGGATGGGGCGCAGCGAGTTGGCCGGCGTCCGCGCAGCGAGCTCCGCGATGGCCCGCGCCTCGTCTTCGGCGGCGCGGGTGGCGAAGAGCGATGCGCGGGCGGTGAAGCGGTCGATCACGATCACCGCGAACATGGCGGACAGCAGCAGCGTGGTGGCAGCGAGGGGGATGAACACTTGAAGTCGCAGCGAGAGGCCCGTCCGCCGCGCCTCCACCAGGCGCGCCGCGGTGGCGCCGACGCCGAGGAGGAACAGAATCGCAAGCGCGAGCAGCAGCTCCTGCCTACCCATCGCGCAGACGGTACCCCACCCCGCGCACCGTCTCCAGCACCCGCGCGTCGCCGCCCGCCTCCTCCAGCTTGCGGCGCAGGGCCTTGACGTGGACGTCCACCGTCCGATCGCCGACGACCACGTCGCTGCCCCAGACGGCGTCGAGGATCTGGCTGCGCTCGAAGACGCGTCCCGGGCTGCGCAGGAAGAGCGCCAGCAGGTTGAACTCCGTCCGGGAGAGCGCGAGCTCGCGCTGGCCGACACAGGCCTTGCGCGTGCGCGTATCCAGGGACAGCAATCCCGCGCGCAGCGGCTTCTCCTCGGCCGGCGCGCTCTTCGCGGCGCGGCGAAGGACGGCGCGAACCCGCGCCGACACCTCGCGCGGCGAGAAGGGCTTGAGCACGTAGTCGTCGGCTCCGATCTCGAGGCCGACCACCCGATCGGTCTCCTCGTCGCGGCTGGTGAGCACGATCACGGGGACGTCGCTGCGCCCGCGCAGCGAGCGGAGGAAGTCGAGCCCGTTGCCGTCGGGGAGGACGAGATCGAGGATCATCAGATCGGCGTCGCCCGCGAGCTGGCGCGCCTCGCGCAGCGAGGCTGCCTCCGAGACCTCGAAGCCGTCGCGGCGCAGGGCGAAGGCGAGGCTCTCGCGGATGGCGGGCTCGTCGTCGACGAGGAGGATTTGAGGCATGGTCAGGGTGGTGCGCCGATGGGCCCCGGCGGCTTCTCGGGCTGTGCTTCGATCGTCGACTTCTCTTCCGCGCGCTCGGCCACGGCGAGCACGAACTTGTTGTTGCGCGACTCAACCACTTTCAGCCGCGCGCCACCGAGAGCCTGCCTCAGGCCGTTCAACCTCGACTGCTCGACGAGGAACCACTTCCGCTGTCCCGGACCGTTCATGAAATCGGCGAGCGTTGCGGCCGGCGCGCCGGGGCGGCCGACCTGGCGCACGGTGTTGCGCGAGTAGAACGTCTCGCCGCGCCAGTTCATCTGGTAGGCCGCGATGGGCTCCTCGGGCGTGCTCTGGTGGTAGTACTCCCAGAAGAGATCGCGCTGCGTCCAGTGCGGCGACAGCCGGCGCCAGTGGAACCAGCCGCAGAAGACGGCGAAGGCCAGCGCCACGGCGACCAGCGACCAGACCGCCACGTTGCGATCCTGCGGCGGCTCGCCGGCGGCCACGGCAGCGGCCGGTTTCCTCCGTGCCCAGCGCCAGAGCTGCGCAAGCCGATCGAAGATCCACGGAGAGAACGCGACCGCCGCGCCGGCGTAGAAGAGCACCGTGAAGATCTGCCGCGGATCCGTCTCCTTGTCCGGATAGGGGCGATCGTAGTTGTAGACGAACATGTCGGTCAGGTGCTTGGGCGTCAGCGCCAGGTCGTGCGCCACCAGCGCGTAGAGGAGCGCGCCTGCGAAGATGGGGCCAGCGTTTGCCCACAGGCCCTCGGCGAGCAGCCGCTCGACCCAGAGAGCGCAGAAGAAGAGCAGCGGCGCGAGGACCGGAAGAGCGTAGTGGTGGAACTTGGTGGCGGAGAAGGCGAAGACGGCGAAGCCGATCAGGAACCAGAGGAGCAGGAACAGCATCGCCCGCTCGCGCGCCGACTGCGGCCGGACGCGGACGCGGGTCAGCATGGCCGCCGCGCCGGGAAAAGCGAATACCCAGGGAAAGCAGTCGAAACCGATCTGCTCGACGAAATACGTGAACGTGCCGCCCGGCGTCGTCGTGTGCACGCCGAGGGCCAGGCGCTTGAAGTGGTCGTGGATGATGAAGCGCTCGAAGAACGTCTTGCCCTCGTCGTCGCGGCCGTCGAAGGCGAACATCGTCCCGTACCAGGGCGCGCAGATGAGGAGGACGATCAGCGAACCCGCCGCGAGATGCAGGCGGCGCAGGCGATGCCACTCGCCGGTGATGACGCAGTAGACCAGCGTCACCGCGCCCGGCAGCGCGAAGCCGAGGAGGCCCTTGGAGAGCGTCGCGAAGCCCACGAAGCAGTAGAACGCGGCGGCCCAGCCGTGGTGCGGCTCGTCCGTATCGTCGAGCAGGACGATCATCAAGCACGCCATGGCGCCTTCGAGGAGCCCGACGAACACCGGGTCCGGCACGGCCTGGCGGGCGAGGAAGACGAACAGCGGGCTGGTGAGGATGGCGATCGTTCCGATCACGGCGCTGCGGCGGGTGAGCAGCCGATCGGCCATGATGAACAGCAGGACGGCGCCCATCGCCGTGATGGCCGCGTAGGGCAAGCGTACGCCCCACTCGGTGAACACGCCGACGAAGCGGTCGGGGCCGTTGGCGTTCACCGCCAGCATGCCCGCCGCCATCAGCCAGAGGTCGAGCGCGGGCTTGGAGAAGAACCAGGCGGACTCCCACCAGGGATGGATGTAGTCGCCGCGCGCGATCATCTCGCGCGCCACCTCGCCGTAATGCGGCTCCCACGGGTCCCAGAAGCCGGTGGCGCCGAGCCAGGGCACGTAGAGCAGCGCGGCGAGGACGACGAAACCGATGGTCAGGCGCCGCTCGGCGCTCAGCGGCAGGAGCCAGCGAAGCCAGGAGACCTCGCGCACGAACCCGGGGAGCGTCTCTGCCCATTCGGTCTGCGGCTGCGGGTCGGCGTTCTTCTCGAGGCGCGCCATCGACTCCTCGCGGCCGTAGCACGCAGTGCGCCCAGCAGCAAGCGGAGATCGCGAAGTCCAAAACATGGCGGCAATCCCGGTGCGGGAGCCGCTAGCGTTTGTCGCGCCAGGTGAGCGTCGCTGCCATCCGCTCGATGAGCGATGCGCTGCCTCCCGGTGGTTGCAGGACGATCAGCGCCACGGGACCAGGCTCGCGCGACATGCAGGCGGCGCTGACCTTCGCCTGTCCGTCCTCGCCGTCGATGATGCCGTCGGCGCGCGACGCACCGGGGACCGCCTTCATCGGCGATGCGTCGCCGAGATGGATCTTCTTCAGGCGGCCGACGTCGGCCAGGCGCCACAGGTCCTCTTCCAGCGCGCCGCGCACCACCCGGTCGCAGGAGCATCCGTGTCCGCGGCAGGACACCGTCTGGATCAGCGTGGCGGAGCTGCGGAACGAGCCGGCCAGGCCGTTGGAGTACGAGACGACGTTGGCGGAGGCGGCGGCGCGCCGCCAGCCCAGCGGCATTTTCACTTCCACTTCGGCGGGACCCTTGCGAAACTGGCCGAGCGCGGGCAGCGCCGGCGCGGCGACCACCCCGAGCGACAGGGTCCCCAGGAGCGCACCGGCCGCCGCGGCCAGCCTCCGCGCAGCCGCTTCGCCAGGCCAGTGACGGGGAGTGAGGAAGCAGCCGAGGATCGCACCGGTCAGAAGGCCACCGCCGTGGCCCCAATTGTCCACGCCCGCCGATCCGAGTCCGGCCGCGAACAGTGCGAGCAGCCAGGGAACGATGCGCAGGCCGAACCAGGAGCGCAGCGTGCCGCGCACGCCACGGCGCCATCCGAACGTCACCGAGGCGCCCAGGACGCCAAAGGCCATGCCGGAAGCGCCCAGCGAGATCGAGTCGGCGCCGATGGCGGAGACCAGCGTGGTCCCCAGCGCCGTGAAGATGAGCAGCGCGAGGTAGTCCGCCGGCCGCACCGCGCGCTCCAGCGCGCCGCCCACGTTCCAGAGCGCGAAGGCGTTGAAGGCGAGGTGCAGGGGATCCTTGTGCAAAAGGTTGGCCGCGAACAGCCGCCAGGTCTCGCCGCGGTCGAGGATCAGGGGGGTCGCCTTTGCCCCATACAGCAGCAGGGAGGGAAGCCCGACCCCGGAGCGCAGGCCGGAC
>Ga0209474_10001032_pt1 | contig 28335 bp, 29 predicted proteins | sample GraSoiAngelo_145_FD_185902 | JGI IMG/M metagenome (GOLD analysis project Ga0209474, IMG submission 185902) | Grasslands soil microbial communities from the Angelo Coastal Reserve, California, USA - 14_1009_05_20cm (SPAdes) (version 2) | ecosystem: Environmental > Terrestrial > Soil > Grasslands...
AGCCGGTTCCTTCACGATCATGCGCGTGCACATGCTCGGAAATGTATTAGGCCCGATCTTCGTGTACGCCACCGGGCTAATCTCGGTTTCCATGATCCTCGCGGCCGGCCTGTCGTTCCTCGGCCTCGGCACCAAGCCGCCGGAACCGGAATGGGGCCTGATGCTCAACACGCTGCGCACCGCGATCTATGTCAATGCGTGGGTGGCGGCGTTGCCTGGTCTGATGATCTTTACGGTTTCCATCTGCTTCAACTTGCTCAGCGACGGCATGCGCAGCGCCATGGACATCCGGAATTGACGCCATGAACCCCATCGCCCCGGCGCTCGGCACGCTTGAGAAGATGCAAGACCGCGGTGGTGCCGCGCAGCCGCTGCTGCAGGTCAACGGCCTGACAAAGCATTTCCCGGTGCGGGGCGATCTGTTCGGCGCGCGCAAAACTGTTCGTGCGGTCGATGATGTGTCGTTCGCCATCGCCAAAGGCGAAACGCTCGGGATCGTCGGTGAGTCCGGCTGCGGCAAATCAACCACTGCTCGACTGCTGATGCACCTGATGAAGCGTGACGCCGGAGACATCATCTATGACGGTATGCAAGTCGGTCGTGCGCTGTCCTTGCGCGAGCTTCGTCGCGGCATGCAGATGGTCTTTCAGGACAGCTATGCCTCGCTCAATCCGCGCCTGACTGTGGAAGAAACGATCGCGTTCGGACCGAAAGTTCACGGCATGGCTGATGCTGCGGCGCGTGCGCTTGCGCGCGAGTTGTTGGGCAAAGTCGGATTACGGCCGGAAACCTTCGCCAATCGTTATCCGCACGAGATTTCCGGCGGGCAGCGCCAGCGCGTCAACATCGCGCGCGCTCTCGCACTTTCGCCCCGTCTGCTGATTCTGGACGAAGCGGTATCGGCGCTCGACAAGTCTGTCGAGGCGCAGGTGCTCAACCTGCTGGTCGATCTCAAACGCGAGTTCGGGCTGACCTATCTTTTCATTAGCCATGACCTTCACGTCGTGCGTTATATTTCGGACCGCGTCGTGGTGATGTATCTCGGCGAAGTCGTCGAGCTTGGGCCGGTGGATCGGGTTTGGGATGCGCCGGCGCATCCATATACCCGCGCGCTGCTGGCGGCGATGCCATCTTCCGATCCCGATAATAGGACCCAGACGCCGCCGATTTCGGGCGATCCACCTAATCCGATCGATCCACCAAGCGGCTGCCGATTTCACACCCGCTGTCCATTCGCGGAGCCGGTGTGCGCAGGTGAGAGACCGGGACTCTCCTCCGCGCTCGATACAATGGGCCATCAGGCGGCCTGCTATATGGCCATCCCGGGCTCGGCCCATAGCCGCGCCCCCAGAACAGGAGCCGATCCGGCATGACAAGACCGACAGCGAAAGAGATCAAGGCCATGGCTGATGTCGCGGGAGTGCCTGTCAGCCCCGAGGTCGCGACGCGTATCGCCAATTCCATCGGTCCAGCCTTCGAGGGTTTTGCCGCGGTCGCGGGCACGCTGCCGCTCGACCTGGAGCCTGCGAGCTTTGTTATGGTCCAACTCGCGAAAGGATCGAAATGAGCGCGGTACCGGCATTGCTCTCGCTGACGGCCGTTGCGCAGGCGATCGCAAAAAAACAGTTCTCGTCGCGCGAAGTGACTCAGTCCTGCCTGGAGCGGATCGCGAAGTGGCAACCCCGCCTCAATGCGTTTATGGCGATCGAGGCGGAAGCAGCGCTGGCGGCTGCCGACATCGCCGATGCGGCGCTGGCAAAAGGCAAGTCAGCGGGCGTGTTGCACGGCGTGCCGATCGCGCACAAGGACATGTATTATGACGCCGGCCGCGTGGTCACCTGCGGTTCCCAGATCCGCCGCGATTTCGTTGCAACCACGACGTCGACGGCCTTGCAGCGTCTCAAGGACGCAGGCACGATTCGGCTCGGTTCGCTGCAGATGGCCGAGTTCGCATACGGACCAACCGGCCACAACAGCCATTACGGAGCGGTGCACAATCCGTTTGCCGTCGATCACATCACTGGCGGCTCGTCCTCGGGATCGGGCGCGGCGGTCGCGGCGCGGCTCACCTTTGCGGCGCTGGGATCGGATACCGGCGGCTCGATCCGGCTGCCCGCGCATTTCTGCGGCGTCACCGGGCTGAAGACGACCTATGGCCTGATCAGCCGCGCCGGGGCGATGCCGCTATCGCAGTCGCTCGACACCGTCGGGCCGCTCGCGCGCTCGGCTGAGGATTGCGCGCTGCTGCTAGGGCTGATGGCGGGCGCGGACCCGGAAGACCCCACCACCTTCGCCGGGCCGGTCCCGGATTATGCGGCCGCGACTCGACAACCGATCAAAGGCCTGCGCATCGGCGTGCCCAGCGCCTTTTACGTCGACGATCTCGATGCCGAAGTGGCTGGAATCCTGGACGAGACAATCGCGGTGTTCAGGCGCGAAGGTGCGGACATCGTTCAGGTCGAACTGCCGGACCAGCGTCAGCTCACAGCCGCCTGCCAGCTTGTGCTCGCCGTCGAAGCGGCCGCGTTTCACAAGCGCTGGCTGATCGAGCGACCGCAGGATTATGGTCCGCAGGTTCTGATGCGTCTGCAGAACGGGCTTGCGATCCCGGGCGTGTCCTATCTCGAAGCGATGCGCTGGCGCGGCTCGGCATTGGCCGCGCATAACGCGGCGGTCGCCGGCCTCGATGCTGTCATCGCGCCGGTGGCGCCTGTCGCCGCTCCCACCATTGTCGAGAGTGACATTGGCAACAGCCCGGACGCGGAAGCCGTGATCCAGCGGCTGACGCGGTTTACCCGCGCGATCAATTATCTCGGAGTGCCATCGCTGGCGATACCGGCCGGATCCACCCGCCGCGGCCTGCCGGTTGGCATGCAGCTAATCGGGCGCTCGTTCGATGAAGCTATGTTGCTGCGGATCGGGGCGGCGTTCCAGCGCGCCACGGCTTTCCACGAGCGAGTGCCGGCATTCGCATGACCAACCTGGTCGAGATCCGCAACCTTAACATTCGCTTCACGGGCGAGCGTACCGTGTACGCGGTCAACGATCTCAGTCTCTCGCTAGGCGAGGGCGAAGTGCTGGGTTTGCTGGGCGAATCCGGCTCGGGCAAGAGTGTCACGTTGCGTGCGCTGATGCGGCTGTTACCGAAGAAACGCACGCAAATCTCCGGGAGCGTTCAAGTTCTCGGGCGCGACGTGCTGGCGCTTGATGATGAACAGCTCTCGGCGTTTCGTGGTCAAACAGTTTCGATGATCTTCCAGGAACCGGCGCTTGCGCTCGATCCCGTCTATACTATCGGAGCCCAGATTGCGGAGACGGTGATGCGGCACGAAGGCAAGAGCCATGCCGATGCGCTGGCTCGCGCGCTGGAAATGCTGGAAGTGGTGCGAATTCCCTCGGCCAAACGCCGGCTCGATGCCTATCCTCACGAAATGTCCGGCGGCATGCGGCAGCGCGCGATGATCGCGCTGGCGCTGTCGTGCAAGCCCAGGATTCTTCTCGCCGATGAGCCGACCACGGCGCTCGATGCCACGGTGCAAATCCAGATCCTGCTGCTGCTGCGCGAGCTGCAGCGCGACTTCGGCATGTCGGTGATTTTTGTTACGCACGATATCGGCGTTGCAACCGAAATCTGCGATCGCGTGGGCGTGATGTATGCCGGTCAGATCGTCGAGCAGGGCACGCTTAGCCAAATCGTGCGCTCGCCGATTCACCCCTATGCGCGCGGGCTACTCGCGTCCACCGTACATGGCGCGAAGCGAGGCCAGCGGCTGGAAACCATTTCAGGAACGCCGCCCGCGCTGGATCGCCCGCCAACAAGCTGCAGTTTTGCGCCGCGCTGCGCTTTCGCGGAACCCCGTTGCCTTGAACAGCTGCCGCCGAACGTCGAGTTCGGGCCACAGAGGGCAGCAAGGTGCATCCTGGCCGAGCGTGCAGAGACCATCCGCGCGAGCTAGTTCCGTTTGTTTCAGTGGACGAAACTGCGATACGCACAGCGCTCAACCAGATTCGAGTCGTCACGTCGGGCAATTCTGCTAGGCTCGAAACGCGTCTTGGAGGATGCGAGAAGCAGGGGGAGTTGATTTGATGCGAATGTCCAATGAAAGCATTCTGGTCATTTTGTTCGTCGGCCTGGTGGCCGGCTGGCTGGCCGGAAAGATCGTGCGTGGCACCGGGTTCGGCATCATCGGTGATATTCTCGTCGGCATCGGCGGCGCGCTGCTTGCCAGTTTCCTGTTTCCGAAACTCGGCATTCATCTCGGCACCGGGCTTGTCTCGGACATCCTCTATTCCGCGATCGGTGCAGTGGTGCTGCTGCTGATCGTGCGGCTGTTTCGAACCGGTGGGCGCTTCTGAGGTCGCGGCGCTGCGCGGCTGCTAGCTTGCCCGGCCGACCGCGTCCATAATCCATCGTCGCACCGCGCCGATTCGACGATCGCGCGACTGTTCGGTGCGGGACACCAGGTAAATCGTCTGAGTTCGAGCTGCCTCAAATTCAAAAGGAGCGAGCAGCTTCTTGCCGAACCTCGCCCGCGATTTGATCAGTGGCGCCATCGCCAACGTGACCCCAAGGCCGTGTTCGGCGGCTTCCAGCATCGCTGGCACGCTATCCAGCCAAAGATGCCCACGCGGCGCGATTTGCGGGATCCCGGCCTGTTCGAGCCAGGTCGGCCAGGCGCGTGGCTGTGAAGTGAGATGGATCAACACCTGGCGGGACAAATCCTCGGGCTGACGCAGGCCGGCTCTGATCAGCGCCGGCGCGCAGACCGGCAATCCGCTGACGCTGACCAGCGGCTCGAATTTTAGCCCGGTCGATTGCTCGCGTCCGTAACGGATCGCGACATCGACGCGCGAGCTGTTGAAATCGGCATATTGATGAGTGGCTTCGATGCGCAGCGTCAGCCCGGGATTGCGCCGTCCGAAATCCGAAAGCGCCGGGATCAGCACCGTGCTGGTGAAAAACGGCATCGAGGAGATCCAGAGTTCGCTGCCTCCGTCGCGTCGGTGCCGCATCATCTCCCGGCCGGCTTCCTGCAGCGTCGCCAGTGCCAACGACACTTTCGCGAGATAACGCTCCCCGTCCGTGGTCAAGCGCACCGAGCGAGCGCCGCGCACGAAAAGCTTGACGCCGAACTGGGCCTCCAGTCCGCGGATTTGATGGCTGATCGCCGAAGGGCTGAGCGCCAGGTCGCGTGCGGCGAGGCGGAAACTCAGTTGCGATGCCGCACGCTCGAACGCGAGCAAGGCATTGAGCGGAGGGACCGCCCGCAGCGGTAGCTCCGGCGAGGCCAACGGGTGATTATTACTCATCTCAGATGATAAATTCCCGTTTGTTGGGAGGGTTGGTTATGGTCCAGATTGCCTTGGCACTCAATATTCCTCATGTGAGAAATTTCGTTGGCGATCTTCGAATCCCTCGGCGCTCCAAATCGCTGGCAGCCTTCGGCCTTAGCGGCCGGGCCGTTTGCGGGTTTACAGGGTGGCGCGATTGCGAGCCTGTTGAGCGCTGAAGTTGAAGCCATTGCGGGCGAGCGGAAATGGGGAACGGCAGTTTCGGTCTCGGCATGGTTCTTGCGGCCGACGCCAATGGCTGCGCTGCGAACGCGGCTGGACGTTCTGACCGACGGTGGTCGCGTCAGCGTCGTCGACAACACGCTGTGGCCTGAAGGCGAAGATCAGCCCTGCGCCACCGTCCGGGTGACCCTGTCGCGCGAGCGCGCGGTGGAGGTGCCGGGATGGATCGATGCGGACGCCGAAATCAGCGATCCCACGCTGTTTCCGATACGGACCCGAAAGGCCGCGCACGGCCGGCCCTGGTTCATGGACGCGATGGAGACGCGCATCGGCGACGATGTCGCGTGGTTTCGCCTCAGCCATCAGGTGATTGATGGCGCCGGGCCACTTTCCAACGTGCTCGGCCCCGCGGACTGGACCCACGGCATCGCGCGGCCATTCCACAATGTTGTCGCCGATCCGAACCCCAACCTGACCGTCCAGCTTTTCAGGCGGCCTTTGGGAGAGTGGGTCGGTATTCGTGCGCAAACCAGGTGGACACCGGCGACCGGCTGTGGCGTGGGAAGCGGTACTTTGCTTGACGTGCACGGCGAGATTGGCCGTGTCTCGATGTCCGTTGTGCTGCTGCCGTTTCCAAAGGCGGTACCAGCGGCGAATTAGTTGTTTTCGCACCCGTTTCACCTCCTCCAGTGGCTCGGTTGAGGTTTCGGCGCGCTTCGGTTAACGCGACATCAATAGACGATAGTTAGAAAAATCAGTACGGTACGATTTTGCGTGCCCGCTTCGTACTGTGCGCGCCTATCCCGTTGGTGAGATCAGAATTGATGTCAGCCGTTCCCGGCGTCCGGCGTTCCGAACTCGGTGATGCGCTGCGCGCCTGTCGCGGCGCGTTCATCGGCGTGGGCGCGATGAGCTGCATGATCAATCTGCTGTACCTGACCGGCTCGATATTTATGCTCGAGATCTATGACCGGGTGCTTCCCAGCCGCAGCATCCCGACCCTGGTCGGTTTGGCGATTCTCGCCAGCGGATTATATGTCGCTCAAGGAAGTCTCGATCTGATCCGCGGACGAATTCTCGGCCGCATCGGCACCTCGCTCGATGAAGCGCTCAACGCCCGCGTATTCGACACCATCGTGCGTCTGCCGCTGATGGTCGGCGCACGCAATGAAGGCCTGCAGCCGTTGCGGGACCTGGACAATGTTCGCTCCTTTCTTTCGAGCATGGGACCGGGCGCGCTGTTCGATTTGCCGTGGTTGCCGTTCTATCTGGCGATCTGTTTCGCTTTCCACGCGCTGATCGGCGTGACCGCGCTGATCGGCGCGATCATTTTGGTCAGCCTCACCATGGTCACCGAGTATTTGTCGCGAGAGCCGGCGCGCGATGCGATGGGTCTGGCGACGCGCCGCAACGACGTTGCCGTGACCAGCCGGCGAAACGCGGAAGTGCTGGTCGCGATGGGAATGTCAGGGCGGCTGACACGGCGCTGGAGCGAGGTTAACCAGAATTATCTGGCGGGCAATCAGCGCGCCAGCGATGTCGCCGGCGGCCTTGGCGCAGTGGCTAAGGTGCTGCGCATGACACTGCAGTCGGCGGTGCTGGCCGTGGGCGCGTACCTGGTGATTCACCAGGAGGCGACCGCCGGGATCATCATCGCGGGTTCGATCCTGAGCGCGCGGGCGCTCGCGCCGGTCGACCTCGCGATTGCTCATTGGAAAGGCTTCGTGGCCGCCCGGCATAGCTGGCACCGCCTCAACCGCCTGCTCGGATCGGTTCCGGCGCCAGCGCCGCAGACATTGTTGCAGAACCCATCGAGCCGACTGTCGGTCGAAGGCGTCAGCATCGTGCCGCCGGGCGATCAGAAGCTTATCGTCCAGGACGTCAGCTTTGCGCTTCAGGCCGGCAACGGCTTGGGCGTGATCGGGCCAAGCGGATCCGGCAAGTCCTCGCTGGTGCGTGCGCTTGTTGGAGTATGGCAGCCCGCGCGCGGCAAGGTGCGGCTGGATGGCGCGGCGCTCGACCAGTGGTCCTCCGACGTGCTGGGACGACACGTCGGTTATCTGCCGCAGGACGTCGAGCTATTCGCCGGCAGCGTCGCGCAGAACATCGCGCGATTCGACACCGAGGCCAGTGGCGAGGACATCATCTCCGCGGCAAAGGAAGCGGGCGTCCACGAGATGATCATCAAGATGCGCGATGGCTATGACACCCAAATCGGCGAGCAGGGCGCCGCGCTGTCTGCAGGCCAGGCGCAACGCGTGGCGCTGGCGCGTGCGCTCTATGGCAGCCCGTTCCTGATCGTGCTTGACGAGCCCAATTCCAATCTCGACACCGAAGGAGACGAGGCCCTGACGCGGGCGGTTCGCGCCTCGCGCGAGCGCGGCGCAATCGTGGTGATCGTTGCGCACCGGCCGATCGGGATCGAGGCGGTCGATCAGCTTCTGGTGCTGAGGGACGGCCGCGTGCAGGCGTTTGGCCCCAAGGAAGCCGTGCTGGGACAGGTGCTGCAGCGCGTTTCACCGCCCACGCCGATCAAGATCGTGTCCGATGGAGGAGTTGCCAAATCATGATCGACAGCGACAAGCAGGGGGCGCAACAGTCGATACGGCTGCACCTGATTGTAGGTTTGGCGATCGTGGTCGTGCTCGCCGGCGGCCTCGGTGGCTGGGCCTCGACCGCGGAGATCTCGGGCGCCTTGATCGCGCCGGGCTCGATCGTGGTCGAATCGAACGTGAAAAAAGTACAGCATCCAACCGGCGGGGTTGTCGGCGAAGTCCGCGCGCGGGACGGCGATCTCGTCAAGGCCGGTGACGTGGTGGTGCGGCTCGACGACACCGTCACCAAGGCGAGCCTTGCGATCGTCACCAAGAATCTCGACGGGTTGTGGGCGCGCGCCGCGCGGCTAGTGGGCGAACAGCAGGGGCTCGACAAGATCGTGTTTCCCAAGATGCTGCTGGATCGCGGCGACGATCCAGACGTCAAGACCATCATCGCGAGCGAGACCAAACTGTTCGAGGTCCGCGTCCACGGCAGGACCGGACAAAAAGCGCAGTTACGCGAGCGGATCACGCAATTGAACGAGGAGATCGGGGGCCTGGCCGCCCAGGAGAAAGCCAAGGATCAGGAAATCGCGCTGGTGGAAAAAGAATTGTCCGGCGTTCGCGATCTCTATGAAAAGCACCTGGTCCAGATTTCGCGCCTGACCACGCTCGAGCGCGACACGGCGCGCCTCAACGGCGAGCGGGCGCAATACATTGCCTCGCGGGCTCAGGCCAAGGGCAAGATCACCGAAACCGAGCTGCAGATCATTCAGGTCGACAAGGACATGGTGAGCGACGTGTCCAAGGACCTGCGTGAGACCAACGACAAGATCGGCGAATTCGTCGAGCGCAAGGTCACCGCCGAAGATCAGTTGCGGCGGATCGACATCCGCGCTCCGCAGGACGGGATGGTGCTGCAATCCACCGTGCATACGGTTGGCGGCGTGATCACCGCCGGGGACGCCGTCATGATGATCGTTCCGCAAGCCGATGACCTGCAGGTCGAGGCCAAGGTCAACCCGCAGGACATCGACAAACTGCAGATCGGCCAGAAGACGCTGCTGCGGCTCTCGGCCTTCAACCAGCGCACCACGCCGGAATTGAACGGCGTTGTCAGCCGGGTTTCGCCCGACGTCACCACCGAGCAGCGCACCGGGCAGTCCTATTATACGATCCGCGTTTCGATGCCTCCGCAAGAGATCGCGCGTCTTGGCGACGTCAAACTGATTCCCGGCATGCCCGTCGAAGCCTTTGTGCAGACCGGCGACCGCACCATGATGTCTTACCTGATCAAGCCGCTGAGCGATCAGTTGATGCGGACCTTCCGCGAGCGATAACTCCACCTGCAACCACTTCATGAAAAAAGGGCCGGATCATCGATCCGGCCCCAGTTGGTTGCTACACGCGAAAGCTCACGCCGCCAGGCCTTCCTTGGTGAGAGCCTCCTGGACTTTAGGACGCGCCGCAACGCGGGCCTTGTAAGCCAACAGGTTCGGCAGAGCGGAGAGGTCGAATTTCATCCGGTCGGCCCAGGACAGCATCGTGAACAGATAGCCATCGGCGACGGTGAACTGCTTGCCCATGAGATAGTCACGGCCGGCCAGCGCGCCCTCGAGATACTTGAACTTGCCCATCAGCCGGTCCTTGAAGAAGGCCTTGGCGTCGTCGGCAAGCACCGGGCTGAACATTGGACCAAAGTTCTTGTGCAACTCGGTGGTGATGAAGTTGAGCCACTCCTGCAGCTTGTAGCGCTCGGCGCTGTCGCGGGAGGGCGCGAGGTTCTTGCCGGCGGCTTTATCCGCAATCATCTGGACAATGACCGGGCCTTCGGTCAGGAGTTCGCCATTGTCCATGCCAAGCGCCGGCACCTGGCCTTTTGGATTGACCTTCAGGTAGTCGTCGCCGTTCTCGAGCTTCTTCGCCCGCAAATCGACCTTGACCAGATCGTATGGAAGACCGGCTTCCAGCAGCGCGATATGGGGCGAAAGCGAACAGGCTCCGGGCGAATAATATAGTTTCATCGGATTTTCCTTCTCTTGGATTATTGGCTATAGGCGACAGGGATGATTAAATGCATCTGCATGAAATAGTCAAGATTGATGCAGCTGCATTTAGTGCGCTACAGTGACCTCTCATGTTGTGGATCAGCCCATGAAACGCAAACCTTCGACCGAGGCGACCGCCGCCTGGATTCGTTTGATGCGAATCCAGACCCGGGTGCTGGACGCCGTCGAGCAGGAGCTGAAGAAGGCCGGTTTCCCGCCGCTGGCCTGGTATGACGCGTTGCTCGAACTGTCGCGCGCGCCATCGGGTGAGATGCGCCCGGTGGAGCTGGAAAAGCAGATGTTGTTACCCCAGTACTCGACCTCGCGGCTGATCGATCGGCTGGTGGACGAGGGTCTGGCGGCGCGCCGGGAATGCAAGATCGACAAGCGCGGCCAGTTCGTCGAAATCACCGAGGCCGGACGCGAGCTGCAAAGGAAGATGTGGAGCGCGTATTCCGCCGCAATCGAAAAGCACGTTGGCTCGAAATTGTCCGATGCGGACGCAACAAGGTTGTGCGGTCTGCTCGATCGGCTGGGCTGCTCGTGCGGCGAGGCCCAGTCGCAAGCCGTAAGAGACGGCGCGCCCGCCCGATGATATTGTTCTCACCTTTCGCCTCCTCGAGCCCAAGGGTTCGCGGAGACCTCCGATACCGCGCGCGTTTGCTCGAAACGCACTACATCCGGAATCTGCATGGCGCGTGACCAGATCAATATGACGCCGCTGCAATCGCGCGACGAGTTGGTGGCGTGGCTAGCAGCAGGCGTGAGGCCGGCTTCGGAATTCCGGATCGGCACCGAGCACGAAAAGACGCCGTTCACGCTCGACGGCCATTCCCCGGTTGCCTATCAGGGCGCCCGCGGCATTGGCGCGTTGCTCGAAGGCATGCAGCTATTGCTCGGCTGGGAACCGATCATGGAGCGCGGCAACATCATCGGGCTTTATGACGTTACCGGCGGCGGCGCGATCTCTCTCGAGCCGGGCGGACAATTCGAGCTGTCGGGCGCTCCGGTAGACACCGTGCATCAGACCCAGTCCGAGCTGATGGCGCACCTGGCGCAGGTGCGTGAAATCGCCGAGCCGCTCGGGATCGGTTTTCTCGGACTGGGAATGACCCCGTCCTGGTCGCGGGCGCAGATACCGCTGATGCCGAAGGGCCGCTACAAGATCATGACCGAGTATATGCCCAAGGTCGGCCGATACGGCATCGACATGATGTACCGGACCTGCACGGTGCAGACCAATCTCGATTTCTCCTCAGAAGCCGACATGGTCAAGAAGCTCAGGGTGTCGGTGGCACTGCAGCCGGTGGCAACCGCGATGTTCGCCAATTCGCCGTTCACGGAAGGCAAGCCCAACGGCTTTCTGTCGTTCCGGTCGGAAATCTGGCGCGACACCGACAATGCCCGCGCCGGGATGATTCCATGGGTGTTCGAGGACGGCATGGGATTCGAGCGCTGGGTGGATTATGCGCTGGACGTGCCGATGTATTTCGTCAAGCGCGGCGACAACTATATCGATGTCGCCGGATCGTCGTTCCGTGATTTCTTCGAGGGCAAGAACCCGGCGTTTCCCGGCGAGCGTCCGACATTGTCGGATTGGGCCAATCATCTTTCGACGATTTTCCCGGAGGTGCGCCTGAAGCGCTATCTGGAAATGCGCGGCGCCGACGGCGTGCCCTGGGGCCGGCTGCCGGCGCTGCCGGCGTTCTGGGTCGGATTGCTCTACGACGACGCCAGCCTGGATGCTGCTTGGCAGATCGCCAAGCGCTGGAATGCGCACGAGCGTCAGGCATTGCGGGACGACGTGCCGCGGCTGGGGTTCAAGGCCAGGATCAGGGAACAATATCTGTTCGAAATAGCGAAAGAATGCCTCGCGCTGTCACATTCCGGACTGCGCCGGCGCGGCCGCCTCGATCAGTTCGGCCACGACGAGACCCGTCACCTTGAGCCGCTGGAGCGAATCATCGAGGCTGGCCATACGCCAGCCGAGGAGATGCTGGAGAAATTTCATGGGCCCTGGAAGGGTTCGGTTGAACCAGCCTACGACGAATATGCTTTTTAGAGATTGTGCGGAAATGCTCTCGTTGACAGCCTTCTGTCTGGCCTGTGGCCGTTCATCCACCGTACATGTTCGTGGCGATCAAATGGCGCTCCGCGGACGGCCGGGTGTCCAGCAAGTTTGGAAGTAATCGCGACATGTCGGGAGCCCGCCTGCTTGGAGCGTGTTTGGTGACGCTCGCTTTATTGGCGTCCGCTGGCGCGCCGACACCGGCGCGAGCGCAGGCCAATTTCGATCGTCCCGGCGGCGATTATCAGAGTTCGCGGGTCCCCACGGGGGATCCGGCGGATTGTGCGCTGGTGTGCGAGCGCGACCGCCACTGCAGGGCCTGGAGCTTCAACTATCCGACCGATTTGGTTACCGGCGCACTGTGCTGGCTGAAGAGCAGCGTGCCCGCGCGCACCCCGGATAGTTGCTGCGTCTCAGGCGTGCGCGGCGCCGGAGTCGTGGAGCCGCGCAACGGAGCGGTCGAGACTTCGATCGATCGCTTAGGCGGCGATTACCGGAATTTCGAAATCAAGAGCGGTGAGGGTGATGAGCCCTGCAAGGCGGCTTGCGTCGCCGACAACAAATGCCGGGCCTGGACCTATGCGCGGCCCGGATATGTTGGAAGGGCAGCGCATTGCTTCCTGAAAAAGGATATCAAGCCGCCGCGGCGCAAGGCCGGATTTATCTCTGGGGTGGTGAGATAGCGGTGCATATCGTGTCATCGCCCGCGAAGTGTTTAGGCCGGCGACATCCCGACCCACTCAATGCACCGCGGTGAAAAACCGCGCGATACGGAAACCGGACAGCCATGTCCATACGGGCTGGTGGCGGATGCCGAGATCCCACGATGCGACCACTGCGTCGGCGCGGCCGACCAGGTCATTCATCGGCAACATACCGACCCCGCCGTCGCGCACGGCAACGCGGCTGTCGGCGGAGTTGTCGCGGTTGTCGCCCATCACGAACAGCCGTCCCGCCGGCACCGTCACTTCAGGCGTGTTGTCGAGCCGCCCATTGTCACGCAGCTTGAGAATCTCGTGACTGATGCCATTCGGCAAAGTCTCGACGAAGCGATACGCCGGCTCCACGCCGCCCCTGTCGTTTTCTGTTTGGCCAACCCCGTCGGGCTTCAACTCGGCGGCATGATCGTTGATGAAGAGCTGGCCATGCCGGATCTGGATACGATCGCCGGGAAGGCCGACAACTCGCTTGACCCAGGCCTGCGACCGGTCACCCGGCCAGCGGAATACAACGACATCGCCGCGCTTTGGCGTTTCGCTGAATACGCGGCCAGTCTCGGGAAGGTTAATCTGGATCGGCAGCGAAGCGGTGCTGTAACCGTAAGGATATTTCGAGGCCAGCAGGGCATCGCCAACCAGCAGCGTCGGCTCCATTGAGCCCGATGGCACGTAGAATGGCTCAGCGAGCGCGCCTTTACCGATAAATACCGCCAGCACTATGCCTGCGAGCTGGAGTAGCTGAGATCTCCAGCTAGAACCCTTCGACGCAACCACTCCGTTGTTGCTGCTCACGCGCCGGTCCCTCCGACAGTGATACGGTCCATCCGCAAGGTCGGCTGGCCGACGCCGACCGGCACGCCTTGGCCGTGCTTGCCGCAGGTGCCGATACCGGTATCGAGCGCGAGATCATTGCCGATCATGGTGATGCGGTGCAGGTCGGTCGGTCCGTTGCCGATCAGCATCGCGCCCTTGAGCGGCGCGCCGACCTTGCCGTTTTCTATTCGGTAGGCTTCGGTACACTGAAATACGTATTTGCCTGAGGTGATGTCGACCTGACCGCCGCCGAAATTGGCGGCATAGACGCCGTTCTTGACCGAAGCGAGGATTTCGGCGGGATCGCGCTGGCCGGCGAGCATGTAGGTGTTGGTCATGCGCGGCATCGGTACATGGGCATAGCCCTGGCGCCTGCCATTGCCGGTCGGCTTCATGTTCATCAGCCGCGCGTTCTGGCGGTCCTGCATGTAGCCGACGAGGATACCGTCCTCGATCAGCACGGTGCGATTGGTGGGCGTGCCCTCGTCATCGATCGACAACGAGCCGCGTCGCGAAGTCAAGGTGCCGTCATCGACGACGGTGACGCCCTTGGCCGCAACCTGCTGGCCCATCAGGCCGGCAAAGGCGGAGGTCTGCTTGCGGTTGAAATCGCCCTCAAGCCCGTGACCGACCGCTTCGTGCAGCATCACGCCGGGCCAGCCGGCGCCTAACACCACGTCCATTTCACCGGCAGGCGCGGGGACCGATTCCAGATTGACCAGCGCCTCGCGGATGGCGCCGTCGGCCGCGTCGCGCCATGCCTTGCTGTCGATAAAGCGCGCATAGCCCTCGCGGCCGCCATAGCCTTTGCTGCCGCTTTCCTGGCGATCGCCTTGCCCCGCCACGACCGTAATATTGACGCGCACCAGTGGGCGGATATCGCGATAAGTTTCGCCATCGGGCCGCAGGATTTCCACCACCTGCCAGGTGGCTCCGAGGCTGACGGTAACCTGCCGCACTCGCGGGTCTTTATCGCGGACATAGGCGTCGATTTCGGCAAGCAGTTTGACCTTGCTCTCGAAGCCCGGCGCATCCAGCGGGTTTTCGTCTCCATAGAGCCGCACATTGGTGTGCGCGGGAGGCGCGGCAAAGGTGCCGCTATAGCCGCCGCGCACCGCATGGACTGCATCCGCCGCGCGGATCAGCGCCGGCAACGAGACGTCGGAGGAATGCGCATAGCCCACCGCGTCGTCTTTCACCGCGCGCAACCCAAAACCCTGCGAGGTGTCGTAGGTGGCCTGCTTGAGCCGCCCGTTGTCGAACATCAGCGCCTCGGTCTGGCTGTATTCCAGGAACAACTCGCCGTCGTCAGCGCCGGCGAGCCCGCGCGAGACTTGATGACGCACCGAATTGCGGTCGAGATTGGCGCGGTCGAGCAGGGAAGTTGTCGCGTTCATGAAGGCTCCAATGCGGATGTTGTTGTCGTCCCCGCGAACTCAGCGGACTCACCACCACCGGTTTCGGCGAATCAAGCAGAAACCCGCGGTGCAGTCGTCTTAAAACACGGTAACTCTCTGGTGGCGCGGAGCCTGTCATCGGGCCGGCCGGCAACCCGACCCGTTGGATTGCCGGGCCGACGGTGGTTTGAAGATAGGCACTATTGCTGCAAATGGGGAGGGCCTGGGCCGGCAAGCCGCCTTGCCTCACGGCAACTTGTCATAGCCCTCGCCGAGTCCGTTCAAACTAAGCGGGAAGCCGATGCCCTCTTCCGGGGTCTCGAAGATGATAAAGGTCGCGGTCTTGGCGGTGCGCAATTGGCCGAGCAGCTTGTCGTCCATCACGACCTCGGCAACACAGCCGTTGGGCAGGCAGCGCACGAAACCGGCGCGGCCGACATCGACATTATCGAGCTTCAGGCCGAGTCCCGAGGGCAGCAACACGCCTAACGGCGCCACCACCCGCATCAGCTTGCTTTTCTGATCGGCGGTTTTCAGCACGATGACGGTAAGGCCGGCATTGGAGCGGTCTTCCGCCACCACGCTCTGGATCAGGGCGCATTGCTCGGCTTGCGCGCCCGGCGGGGTGTCGCAGCGGATCTGCCAGTCGCCATGGACCGACCGCACCGCGCCTTGCGCGCTGGCCGCGCCGGTCAGCCCAAACAACAATGCAGCACTCAGGGCCACAACAGTTAAGAGGGGCAGGCCAATGGCCGCGAAGCCTGTGACGGCGAACCTTGCGCCGAGCAGGCGGCTAGGCTGATTGCCGCGCGCTGCGCCGCTTGTCACCCTATGTTTCGCAGGCCCCATCCGGGTCGATCCCTTGATATTTCCTGGAGGCGTCGGTCCGACCGGGACTGATACCCAATGACGGCGCCTTGAAGGCGGCCCCAAGCGCTCATTGCGCCGGAACGGGCGGCTTCGCAAGCAAACGAATCAGGTTGCCGTGGCGCACCTCGCCTGTGCCTACATCCGGCGTTCCGACTGTCAAGCGCTCCGGGCTGCGAAAGCTGCGCTATTGCCTGATTTCACGGGAAAATGTGCGATCGGCAGATCAGCCGGCGACGCTACGAGCCATGCCCTACTACTGCATTGCGACTGGCTGAGAATTATGATTTGAGAGGCTGGATTTCGACGTTCTAGCGATCTGGCCCCGGCGCCTCTAAAGTGCCTCCAACGGCCGTTTGTCAGGAGGCGGATCGTGCAGCATTTCTCGCCGCCGGCGGAGTGCTTAAGTTTCTATCAAGGGAGCGCGAGCGGCATGAAGATGTCGAAGGGCCAAATGGGCCGGCGGTTGCTGGGATTGGCGGTGGCTGGTGCCGCGCTGGTCACCTGCGGGGCGGCATTCGCCGAACTGGGGCAGCCGGCGCCTTGGGAATATACGCTGCAGGGCGCGGCGACGCCGGTGATGGAGAGCATCGCCTGGTTCCACAACATGCTGCTCTGGATCATTACCGTCATCACGCTGTTCGTACTGGCGCTGCTGGTCACCGTGGTGGTGAAGTTCAACGCCAGGGCCAACCCGGTGCCGTCCCGGACTACCCACAACACGCTGATCGAAGTGGCTTGGACGCTTATTCCGGTGTTGATCCTCGTTGGCATCGCGGTGCCCTCGTTCCGCCTGCTGTTTGAGGAGCTCGACGTTCCCAAGGCCGATCTCACTGTCAAGGCGACCGGGAAGCAGTGGTACTGGAGTTACGCCTATCCTGATAACGGCAAGTTCGAGTTCGATTCGCTATTGGCCAAGGACAAGGAGCCTCGGCTGCTCGGCGTGGACAACGAGATGGTCGTGCCGGTCAACAAAGTGGTCCGGGTGCAGACCACCGGCGCCGATGTCATCCATTCATTCGCGGTGCCGGCGTTCGGCATCAAGATCGACGCTATCCCCGGCCGCCTCAACGAAACCTGGTTCAAGGCCACCAAGCTCGGCATGTTCTATGGCCAGTGCTCCGAACTGTGCGGCAAGGATCACGCCTTTATGCCGATCGCGGTGCGGGTGGTGAACGATCAGGAATTCGCCACCTGGATTGAGGCGGCAAAGAAGAAATATGCGACCAACCCGGCCAATTCGTTGGCCTCGGCGGGCGCAGCGGCGCAGTAAGGGAGAAGCTTGCGCGCAAGCCACGGACAAGGGCGATGGGACCGCAAGGTCCGAAGTACTGCAAGGCAGGATTTGAAAATGGCAACAGCGACAGCGGCTCATACCGATCACGCTCATGACGATCATGCGCATGACCATCCGACCGGATGGCGGCGTTTCGTCTATTCGACAAACCACAAGGACATCGGCACCATGTACCTGGTGTTCGCGGTCATCGCCGGCGTCATCGGCGCAGCGATGTCGATCGCGATCCGGGCCGAGCTGATGTATCCCGGCATACAGATCTTCCACGAGACCCATACCTACAACGTGTTCGTGACCTCGCATGGCCTGATCATGATCTTCTTCATGGTGATGCCAGCGATGATCGGCGGGTTCGGGAACTGGTTCGTTCCGCTGATGATCGGCGCGCCCGACATGGCGTTCCCGCGCATGAACAACGTCTCGTTCTGGCTGCTGCCGGCCTCGTTCGCGCTGCTGCTTATTTCCACCTTCGTAGAGGGTGAGCCGGGCGCCAACGGCGTCGGCGCGGGGTGGACTATCTACGCGCCGCTGTCGACCTCGGGCCATCCCGGGCCGGCGGTCGATTTCGCCATCCTGTCGCTGCATCTGGCCGGCGCTTCGTCCATTCTCGGCGCCATCAACTTCATCACCACGATCTTCAACATGCGCGCGCCGGGCATGACCCTGCACAAGATGCCGCTGTTCGTGTGGTCGATCCTGGTGACGGTGTTCCTGCTGCTGCTGGCGCTGCCGGTGCTCGCCGGGGCCATCACCATGCTGCTGACCGACCGCAATTTCGGCACCACGTTCTTCTCCGCCGAAGGCGGCGGCGACCCGGTGCTGTTCCAGCATCTGTTCTGGTTCTTCGGCCATCCCGAAGTCTACATCCTGATCCTGCCCGGCTTCGGCATGGTCAGTCAAATCGTCTCGACCTTCTCGCGCAAACCTGTGTTCGGCTATCTCGGCATGGCCTACGCGATGGTGGCGATCGGCGGGATCGGCTTCGTGGTGTGGGCGCATCACATGTACACGGTGGGCATGTCCTCGGCGACGCAGGCTTACTTCGTCGCAGCCACCATGGTGATCGCGGTGCCGACCGGCGTGAAGATCTTCTCATGGATCGCCACGATGTGGGGCGGCTCGATCGAGTTCAAGACGCCGATGCTGTGGGCGATCGGTTTCATCTTCCTGTTTACGGTCGGCGGGGTTACCGGCGTCGTGCTTGCCAACGCCGGCGTCGACCGCGTGCTGCAGGACACCTACTACGTGGTCGCGCATTTCCATTACGTGCTCTCGCTGGGAGCGGTGTTCGCCATCTTCGCCGGTTGGTACTACTGGTTCCCGAAGATGTCGGGCTACATGTACAACGAGACCATCGGCAAGGCGCACTTCTGGTTCACCTTCGTCGGCGTCAACCTGGTGTTCTTCCCGCAGCATTTCCTCGGCCTCTCGGGCATGCCGCGCCGCTACATCGACTATCCCGATGCGTTCGCCGGCTGGAACCTGGTGTCCTCGCTCGGCTCCTATATTTCGGGTTTCGGCGTGCTGATTTTCATCTGGGGCGTTGTCGACGCGTTCATGCGCAAGCAACAGGCGGCCGACAATCCCTGGGGAGCGGGCGCCACCACGCTGGAATGGACGCTGCCGTCGCCGCCTCCTTTCCATCAGTTCGAGGTGCTGCCGCGGGTGCAATAATGCGAATGCGCGGCGCGCGCCTGACGCCGCGGCCCTAACGAAGCGAGACCCATTTTGTCGGTTGTCGACCACAACGCCATCGAGCTTTCGCCCCGGATTTCGGAGGCGGATGTCGCCGATTACATCGCGCTGCTGAAGCCGCGCGTGATGTCGCTGGTGGTCTTCACCGCGCTGGTCGGTCTCGTGATCGCGCCGGGCCACGTCCATCCGGTGCTGGCGTTCACCTCGATTCTTTGCATCGCGGTCGGCGCCGGCGCTTCGGGCGCGCTCAACATGTGGTACGAGAGCGATATCGACGCGCTGATGTCGCGCACCGCCAACCGGCCTATCCCGCGCGGACGCGTCACCCGGCCGGAAGCGCTGGCGTTTGGAATGACGCTGGCGTTCTTCGCGGTGATGACGCTCGGTGTTCTCGTCAACTGGCTGGCCGGCGCGCTGTTGGCGTTTACGATCTTCTTTTATGTCGTGATCTATACCATCGCGCTGAAGCGCTGGACCGCGCAGAACATCGTGATCGGCGGCGCCGCCGGTGCGCTGCCGCCGGTGGTGGCGTGGGCGGCGGCAACCGGTTCGCTATCGGTCGAGCCGTTGCTGCTGTTCCTGATCATCTTCTTCTGGACCCCGCCGCACTTCTGGGCGCTGGCGCTGTTCCGCAGCGACGAGTATGCCCGCGCGGGCGTGCCGATGCTCCCGGTAGTCGCAGGTCCCGACGCGACCCGGCTGCAAATCCTGCTCTACACGGTGGTGCTGGTCGCGATCGCCTTTGCGCCGTGGCCGCTTGGCTACTTCGACGCGGTGTATGGGGTGACCTCGCTCATTCTTGGCGCAGGCATGCTGGCGCTTGCAATCGATGTCTATCGCCGCCGCGAGCGCAGCCAGGCGCTGCGCGCGAGCCGTAAGTTGTTCGCATTCTCGATCTTTTACCTGTTCGCGCTGTTTGCAACCTTGCTGATCGAGGTTGTCGCCCGCGCCATCGCGCCATCGATCTGGTAGGGAGCGCATGGCAAGCCTATGGCCGACAAGCAGCAGCCAGATGGAATCGTCCTCACCGAGGCGCAGAAGAAGAGCCGGCGTCAACGTTCGATCGCCATCGCCCTGGCGCTCGTCGTGCTGGTCGTGCTGTTTTTCGCGGTCACCATGGTCAAGGGGCCGGCCGTGCTGATGCGGCCAATGTGATCGAGATGATGTGATCGAGATGGAGAACCAGCCCACGATGCCGCGACAGCCGGCCGGAACACCGAAATCGGATCCGCCTCGCGCCTCGCGGCCGAGTCTGCGCCGCGATGCGGTAGTGGCTGCGATCTGCGGATTTGTAGTGGTGCTGATGGTCGGCGCGTCCTATGCCGCCGTGCCTTTTTACAACTGGTTCTGCCGCGCGACCGGCTTCAACGGCACGACGCAGGTCGCAACCTCGGCGCCAGCCTCCTCGCCGCTTTCGCGCAAGATTGGAGTGCGCTTCGATGCCAATGTCGCGCCGGGCCTTCCCTGGAAATTCGAGCCGGAGCAGACCGAGATCGAACTCAACATCGGCCAGGTCGCTACCGTGTTCTACACCGTGACCAACCAATCCGCGCGGACCACGACCGGGCAGGCGGCGTATAATGTCGCCCCGCTCACCGTCGGCGCGTATTTCCAGAAGATCAACTGTTTCTGCTTCACCGAGCAGACCATGGCGCCCGGCGAAAAGCGCCAGATGCCGGTGGTATTCTACGTCGATCCCTCAATTGCGGGTAACAGCGAGAATGATGGGCTGAATAGCATCACGCTTTCTTACACCTTTTACCCCGTGCATGAGCAGCCGCTGAAGCCGCTAGCTGCGAGCCAACCGGACAAACGCAACGGAGCCCTTTGATCGCAGCGATCTGTGGGGTCCAAAATCGGATTTGAGTTCTTAGACGAATACGTGCCGAACAGGCATCGCTAACGGAGAGAGACCGAAATGGCTACGGCGCAAGTCAAGCATCACGACTACCACCTCGTCGATCCGAGCCCGTGGCCGATCGTCGGCTCCGTTTCGGCGTTCATCATGGCGATCGGCGCGATCACCTGGATGCACCACCTGTTTGCGGCAGCGCCGATCATCTTTGGCATCGGCACTATCGGGGTGCTCTACACCATGGCGAGCTGGTGGACGGATGTGATCCGCGAGGCGCAGTACAAGGGCGATCACACCCGCGTGGTGCAGATCAGCCATCGCTACGGCATGATCCTGTTCATCGCCTCCGAAGTGATGTTCTTTGTCGCCTGGTTCTGGGCCTTCTTCAACTCGGCGCTGTTTCCCGCCGATCCGGTTCATGCCACCCGGGAGGCGCTGTTCGGCGGCGTCTGGCCCCCAAAGGGCATCGAGACCTTCGATCCCTGGCATCTGCCATTGTTGAACACGCTGTTGCTGCTGACCTCCGGCACCACCGTCACCTGGGCGCATCACGCGCTGCTGGAAAACGATCGCCAGGGCCTGAAATACGGCCTGATCCTCACCATTCTGCTCGGCGCGGCCTTTACCTGCGTGCAGGCCTACGAATACTCCCACGCCGCGTTCTCTTTCGCCGGCAATGTCTATGGCGCGACCTTCTTCATGGCGACCGGGTTCCACGGCTTCCATGTGCTGGTCGGCACCATCTTCCTGATCGTCTGTCTGCTTCGCGCCTATGCCGGGCATTTCAGCCCGACCCAGCATCTCGGCTTCGAATTCGCCGCCTGGTACTGGCATTTCGTCGACGTGGTGTGGCTGTTCCTTTTCATCTGTATCTACGTCTGGGGTCATGGCGCCGAATCCATGGCGCACGGCGCGCATTGACTCCAACTCTATTGTGCTACAACGGGGGCGGCCGCCGGGGCCGCCCTTTTTGTCTCGTGCCACGAGAAAACAACTGAAGACGCATGCAACACCAGATAACGCCCACGCTGACCGAAAGCGCGCTGCGCGGATTAGCCTGCAAGTGCCCGCGCTGCGGCGAGGGTAAGCTGTATGCTGGATTTCTCGAGCTGCGCCCAAACTGTGAAGTCTGCGGGCTTGATTTTGCGTTCATCGACAGCGGCGACGGGCCGGCGATCTTCATCATCATGCTGGCCGGCGCCATCGTGGTGGCCTGCGCGCTGATCGTTGAAGTGAAATACCAGCCTCCGTTCTGGCTGCACGCCGTGCTGTGGCTGCCGCTGATTTTGGCGACTACGCTGCTGCCGCTGCGTGCGATGAAGTCGCTTTTGATCGCGCTGCAGTTCCATCACAAGGCGGCACCGGGCCGCCTGATCGACCGCGAACCGAAATGATTTCGCAGCCGGCGGCCGGTCGCGGCGAACTTCGGAAAAGACGCACTAGCTTCGCCGTTTTCACACTGACGATGGTTGCGCTGTTTGTCGGCCTCGGAATTTGGCAGCTGCAGCGGCGGGCCGAGAAGCATGCGTTGATCGCGGCGCTGACAGAGCGGCTTGCGGCCGCGCCCGAACCGCTGCCGTCGTCTTCGCAGTGGGGCGCGCTGACGCGAGAGCGGGACGAATTCCGCCGCGTCCGTTTTAGCGCGAGCTACCAGCCCGGTCCGGACGCCATGGTCTATAGTTCCGGGTCCGGGCTGCGCGACGATATTTCCGGCCCCGGCACCTGGGCTTTCCTGCCGGCTCGACTACCGAGCGGGGAGACCGTCGTGATCAATGCAGGGTTTGTGCAGAACACCATGCAGGACCGCGGCCAGCAGGACCGCGCCGTGGCCGGACTCATCACGCGCGAGCCGGGGACGCTGACCGGCTATATCCGGTTCCCGGAATCCCAGGGCATGCTGAGCGTCGCGCCAAACACCGCCAACCGGCTGTGGTTCACGCGGGATCACCTCGCCATGGCGCGGCTGCTCGGCTGGGGCAATGTCGCGCCGTTCTATATCGATCTGGAGATTCCGCTGCCGGCGAGTGGCATCCCCAAACCCGGGCGGCTCGAGGTGCATCTAAAGGACGACCACATGCAATATGCCATCACCTGGTTTGGGCTGGCGGGCGCGGTCATGATTGGGTTTGGGGTCTGGATGAGAGGGCAATGGCGCAAAGCGCGATAGGCGGGTGAACTCTTTGGCTGTTTTGAGCCGCCGGGGGAACGCGTGAGCAAGACAACCGTTCTGCAACCGTTGAGCTCTCAGGTAGCGGAGCCGGAAATGGCGGAAATCACCGAAGCCCAAAAAGCCGAACTGAAGCGATTGAGCAAGGAAGCGCGCGTCCCCGACATGTCGGATATCGTGACGACCAGCGAAGAGGCGGAACGGCGGATACGCGACCTCAAGGAAAAGGCCAAGATGGAGTGATCGACAGCTAGGGCGGCTGGCGATGCGATTTGTCGATCATACCTGCATGATGCACTAGCCCCGGAGAGCACACCGCGCCCAAGATTGTTTCATTCTGGATGAACATGTCATGCCTACTCTGTTTGGATATCTTGTTGCTATTTTCATGCTGTTGGGGGGCGCCTATGCAGGTCTGGAATGGTTGACCGCGCCCGATCAACGTCCGGCGGAAAAGTCCGCCGCCCACAAAACCGCGCAATCCGGAACCGGGGCGGTCCCGGTTCCCAACGCAGCAGAGAGCAAGCGTAGCGCGGGAACAACGGCGAAACCGGCGTCTGCGGAACGATCCGACGAGGTCGGTCGCGAAGCGAAGAATGCCGAATCGAACACCACCGGGAAAAGCTCGAAAACTGACAATTCGGATAGCGTGCCAGTAGCCCGCTGTGCGCCGATAGGTCTCACCGCCAGCGGCGATTTCGTCTTTTCAATGCAATGCCGGGAAATGATCGAGCGGCACCGCGGTGAGTTGGCTTCCTCCGAGACAACGCAAACGGCTGCTCCCTCAACAGAGGATCAAGGCGCCGCCCGAGCAGCGAAGCCCGACGATGGCAGCAAGCCTGTCCCGGATGGCGCGAAGGCGCGGAACGATGCAACTGCAAAGTCCGAGATCAGGCCAAGCGATCGCAACGAAGGCAGTCCCAACGCTGTCAACTCAAACTCGGGCAATCGCATCTCGAAACGTGCTGTTGCACGACGAGAGCCCAATGACAATCGAGCTGGGCCGCCTCGATACAGGCGAGCTGAGCCGCCTGGATCTAATCCTGCTACACCGCCGGCGGACACAGTGACTACCGGTGAGGGCAGGTCCGGCAATGCAAACCCGGACCTTGAACAAGAGGCGGCAAAGGCGGCCAAAAAGAAGCTACTCCCGCGGCCCAGGCCTGCGGAGACGATTGTGAGAGCCGCGGACCATCATGATGCCTCCCGTGAGCAACGCGACGCCTCACGAGAGCAACGCGACGCCTCACGAGAGCAACGCGAGCCCTCACGAGAGCAACGTCCGCCGTCGCAGCGCTCCAGGACCGTGGCGGCTCGAGGCGATTCCGATTTGTGGTACAATGTATTGGGGTTGCGTTGAAATTGCAGGTCGTTCGCGACTGAGAGTTACGCAGTTATTGCCCTGGATGCGGCAATCGGCACCACGATCTCCTACTTTCCGCAGCTCAAGAAATGCTGGGAAAGCGGGCGATCTCTCGCTTAACATGTTTCTGATTCTCGCGCTCGGCGTCACGAGCTGGATCGTCTGCGGGTTCCTGCAGGGCGACTTAGTCATCATCATCGCGAATTCCGCGAGCTTGTGTCTGTTGCTTGGCATCATCTACTGCAAGCTGCGGGAAGGAGCGGGAGGCGTAGGCCGCTCAACTGTGCGGCAAAGGACGCCGTGATGGCGTGAACTCTTAAGCAAGCCACGACACCAGCAGGACATCAGAACGGCTTATTCTGCGGCGTCATCATCAAGACGATTGGCTGCATGATCCTGCAACTGCTCGGATTGAACGTACTTGCTGTCCATGCCGCGCTGATCGCTGTGCTCTGACTTGTCTCGATTGGAGAGGATCATGTTGTCGCCGATTTTGTCCTTTGGAAGATCGGTGAGGGCGCCGGTTCCAGCGCCCTTGCCATGAGCGCCCGGGCCGAAGTGCTTCTTCCCTCCCTTTGACATCTGTTTTCTCCATTGGCGTTGAATACAACCTGAGCGCGAGTTTCATTGCTTCTGTTCGGCCGCGCTATGCTTTTGTGGCTTGTGGTGGCTCTGCCCGGGATCATTATGCTTGTTGTGATCACTTTCCTGATTCAGGCCGCCACGGCTTACGGGTAATTCGCTCTGCCGGGCATTCCGTTTAGCGAGGTGAACACGCGCGTCCCGGCCCGTGCGGTTCATCGATGCCTCCGTCTGGCGGGCATCCGGAACATCCGACTTCCGTTCGAGAATGCGAAGCTGCTGCTCGTGAGTTTTCTTGCCTTGCATGGGCATCTCCTAAGTAGCGTTGTTCACCACCTCCCCGGGATCCGGGTATTTTAATAACGTTCTGGTACGGCGTGGAGATGCAGCAACCTAATGTCGCTCGACGCAAATGCTCGTGAATACGAGGTTCCGCGCGCACCGCGTCGACGCACCGCAAACGGAACCGCTGTTGTGAGCGCTACGGCTCGTATGCCCGCTGGCCGAGTTTCACTGGTCAATCAGGCGCAGGACTAGCGCGAGCCCCAGCTATTAAAGCGCAATGCGCGGAAACAAACAGAGTGAAGTAGTTTCCCGGTGCCAACCGCGCGCGACCCAGAGGCATTCCTTGTTTAGGCAGTCTTTGCTGGCGACGCCATTGCATCAAGGCTCCCAGCACCAGCTATCGCATGGGCATGCGTGAGGTTGCGGAAACTACCGATCGCGCCGGGACGTCCTAGCAGGTAACCCTGAACTTCATCACAAGATTCGTTCTGCAGGAATCGAAGTTCGGCTTCAGTCTCGACGCCTTCGGCGAGCACCGGAAGCCCTAGCCCGCGTCCAAGACCCAGCACTGCACGCACGATAGTTGCGGCTTGGCTGTTGGAATCAACCGATTTGATGAAAGAGCCATCGATCTTGATTTTGTCGAACGGAAACGCGCGCAAGTTCGACAGCGACGAATAGCCGGTGCCAAAATCGTCCATCGCGATTCGGACCCCGATTGCCTTGACCTGCCGCAGCATGGCGAGGGCGCGGGTGAAATCGCGCACCAGAGCTGTCTCCGTAATCTCGAGTTCAAGACGTCGCGGGGGAAGCCCGGTCTCAAGCAAGATCTGATGCAGCTCGCGGACGAAGCTAGGATCATAGAGCTGCACGGCCGACACGTTGACCGCGATCGTTAATGGCTGCGTCCAGTTAACCGCCTCGTAGCAGGCGGTCTTCAACACCCAGCTTCCGATTTGCAGGATGGCACCAGTCTCCTCCGCAATCGGGATGAAATCCGCTGGCGAGACATGACCGCGTGTCGGATGTTTCCAGCGTAACAGAGCTTCGAAGCCGACCACGATGTCGTTGCGGACACTCTTTTGCGGCTGGTACACCAAACGCAACTCGTCACGTATGATGGCGTGGCGCAAATCGTGTTCGAGCATTCGACGATCGCGAACCTCGGCACCCATTTTAATCTCAAAGAAGCGGTAGGTGTTGCGACCCTCGGTCTTTGCACCGTACAGAGCAGTACCGGCCTGGCTGAGAAGGGACTCGCGATCCGTTGCGTCGTCGGGATAAAGCGCAATGCCAATGCTTGTGGCGATGCCACTATCTGGCGCATCGCCCGATTCACCCAGCGCTTCAAGAATGGTTTCGGCAAGCCGGCTTGCAGAGGCAGGATTTGCAGCCTGAGGCATCAGAACGGCGAATTCGTCGCCCCCGAGCCGCGCCATCGTCTGCCGACCTGAAAGAACTGCGCTGACCCGCGATGCAACTGTCTGCAACACTTTGTCTCCAGCAGCATGCCCGAAAAAATCATTGATTTCCTTGAACCTGTCGAGATCGAGACAGAGCACAGCTAGACTCTTGCCGGGAGCCAAGGCGGCAATCTCCTGGTCAAGCCGCGTATTGAAGTGGTTGCGATTGGGAAGCCCAGTCAATGCATCGTGATTTGCCAGGAAATAGATGTGTTGCTGGGCATCCTGGCGGGCCTTCAGATCGCGAACCGCGACCACGTGATGCGGGCGTCCGGCAAATTCGATTGGCCGTAGTATCAATTCGACGGGGCTCAGTGATGCATCGGCGTGGCGCAGTTGCGTTTCAACCGTTTGCTCCGATCTGGACAGTAGCTTGGCGCAGGCGTTCTGATCCGGGAAGCAGCGCGCAAGCCTTGATCCAACGAGATTGGATGCAGATAAGCCGGCTAACATGGAGAAACTTGTGTTGACCGAGACAATGACATCTCCGTCGCAGACCAGAAGTCCCTCTACCGACGCGTTGGCAAGATCTCGCATTCGCTCGATCTCAAGCTGAGAACGGCGATGATCGCGAACATCAAGCACAACACCAGCCAGTGCCAATCCGATAATGGCAAAGCTTGCGATAGCCACGGCTACAGCCAGCCATTCCGCTGGCAGCGCTGATTGCGAAATCTCCATCGTGGGATCGGGAATTATGGACACGGCGGCCATGGCCGTGAAGTGATGGCTGCAGATTGCGAGCGTGAGCAGCACAGCACCGCCGAACTTCCACTTTTCTGTGTGCCCATGAAGCCCGACCGGAAGAGCAATGGCGCCAATTGCCGCTCCGATCACAATCGAGGAGGCGACGAGAACGGAATCCCAGAGAAGCACGCCCGCGATTTCGAAGGCCGCCATTCCCGTGTAATGCATCGCAGCGATTCCGCCGGCAACGATGGCGCCCCCGAGCCAAGGCCCGTGCCGCCAGTTCGGCGTCAACGAGATTCCCAGCCCCGCGCCGGTCAGCAGGATGGCGGCGGCGAGTGACAGCATGGTAAGTAGGATGTTATAGCCGCTCGGGATTCCTGGCGTAAACGCGAGCATCGCGATGAAGTGTGTCGCCCAGATCCCAAAACCAGTCGAGATAGCGGAGACGCCGAGCCATACGGCCCTCATACGACCCTGAGATTTCGCCGCGTAGCGAAGCAGGTTTATTGCGGCATATGACGCCAGGATGCAAACCACCGCGGCAAGGCCCACTAACCTCAGATCGTGGGCAGTAGCAATGCATTCATAAATCCTTAACATCTTACTTACCTGTAAATCGGACATGGTGCGCAATTGCACGCAAGCTACCGGCCACCTTGTAAGATGGAGTAAATGCAGGGATTAGGGCATCGCCGGAGGCGAACGGCCGCATACGGTTGGACACGCCGCGCGAGGATTATGGTCTATCGATGAGCGGGACCCTCGCCCCGGCGAACGCGAGCCGCAGTAACGGCACGCCAAACCAGATCACCCTTTATTCGTGCTCAGAAAGGCTTTGCTTCGATCAATTGGGGGTGTCGCCTGTTCGACAAGTTTCTCGTGATCGCCTTTGGCTTCGGCAAAATTGCCTTCTGATTCTGTTGCCTTTGCAGCATCGTAAAGCCCCGTTGAAACGGTTTAGGTCCGTTTTATAAC
>Ga0209474_10001033_pt1 | contig 28297 bp, 25 predicted proteins | sample GraSoiAngelo_145_FD_185902 | JGI IMG/M metagenome (GOLD analysis project Ga0209474, IMG submission 185902) | Grasslands soil microbial communities from the Angelo Coastal Reserve, California, USA - 14_1009_05_20cm (SPAdes) (version 2) | ecosystem: Environmental > Terrestrial > Soil > Grasslands...
GACGAGTGCTGCTGCGCCTGAAGAGTCTGCTAAGAAACGACGAATTTTTCGCAGGAAAAACGAACAGCCAAAACAAGAAGAGAAATAGATGGCGACTCCACCGTCCGCTTGGACAGGAGAGAAGCCTCGTAAACAGGGCAATGGCGCTGGCCGAGGTTCGGCGGCGCGAAGCGGCGAAAAAGTTATTCCCATTTCGCCAACAGGTTCTCCGCAGGATTTTCACCGCACGCCGCCGCATAGCGTAGAAGCGGAGCAGGGCGTTCTCGGGTCGATGCTCATCTCCCCGCGCGAAACCATCGCGGAATGCGTCGAAAAGATTAACGAGGAATATTTTTACGTTCCCGCGCACCGGACGATCTACGACGTTCTTGTCGAACTTTGGAACGCGGGACAGGCGATCGATCTGATCACGTTCACACAGGTGCTGCGCGACCGAAATTTGCTCGACAGCGTCGGCGGGGCGGCGTTCGTCACAAATTTGTTCACGTTCGTTCCGACCGCGGCCAACGTGCAATACTACCTGGACATCGTCCGCGACAAATACATTCTGCGCCAGATCATTTCCGCCGCCACCGAGAGTGTCCGTCGTGCCTACGAAGAGCAGGACGAGGTCGACAGTCTGCTGGACGAAGTGGAACAGAAAATCTTCGAGGTCGGCGAAGATCGGTTCAAAGGGCAAATGCTGTCGATGAAAGATCACGCGATGCAAGCCATTGAGACCATCGAGAAGCTCTACGAGCGCAAGGGCAGCATCACCGGAATCTCAACCGGTTTTGTTGAGTTCGACCGCATGACCAGCGGCCTGCATCCTTCGGAAATGATCGTGATTGCAGCGCGACCGAGCATGGGCAAAACCGCGCTCGCCATGAACATTGCCGAATATGTGGCGATCAACGAAAAACTGCCCGTGGGCGTGTTCAGCCTGGAAATGAGCAGTCAACAACTTGTGCAACGACTTCTTTGCTCTCGCGCCCGCGTAAACCTGCAAAGGGTGCGCGACGGCTTTTTGGGCGAGCGCGATTTTCCGAGCCTAACTGCCGCAGCGTCAAAATTGGCGGAGGCGAAAATCTTCATCGATGACAGCGCCAGCCTGAGCATTTTGGAATTGCGCGCGAAAGCGCGCCGACTGAAGGCGCAGCAGGAGGTGCAGCTTTTGATCATCGATTATTTGCAATTGCTACGATCCACCTCGCGCCGCGCACAAGATAATCGTCAATTGGAAATCTCTGAAATTTCAGCAGGACTCAAGGGGCTGGCGAAAGAATTGAAAATTCCCGTCATTGTCGTGGCGCAATTAAATCGCCAGCCAGAACAGCGTACCGGCGGCAAACCGCGGTTGAGCGATCTGCGCGAATCTGGCTCGATCGAGCAGGATGCGGACCTGGTCGGGTTACTCGTTAGGCCCGAGCTGTACGAAGAAGACGAAGAGGCGCGCGTGGAAAAGGCCGGCGAAGCCGAGTTGATCATCGCCAAGCAGCGCAACGGTCCCGTGGGGGAAATTCCGCTCACATTCCTGAAGGAATACACCCGTTTCGAAACTCGCGCGCGCAACGTGAGCGGATCAGAAGAAGCGTTTTAATGAAACGAGCTGGAGTTGGCGCGCCGCTTTGGAGGCGCGTCGCAGATCGGTCCGAGGGCGACCGGCTCCAGATTTTCAGCAGCCGAGTTCGCGCGCCGCATCGATCACATGTTGCGCATCGATACCGCGTTCTTTCATCACTTCGGGCCCAGGCGCGCTGAGGCCGAACTGGTGCAGCCCGACGACTTTCCCGTCGAGGCCGACATACTCGTACCAAATCTCGGGCACGCCAGCCTCGATCGCGACGCGTCTGCGGCATTCGTTAGGCAGGACCTCGTCTCGATATTCTTTTGGCTGGCGATTGAATCGTTCGAAGCAGGGCATCGATACAACGCGCACCCCGGCCCCCAGTTCCTTGGAGGCGGCCAGCCCGTGCTGCAATTCACTGCCGCACGAAAGGATGATCAGTTCGAGTTTGCCGGCTTCTTTTTTAGCGACGTAACCGCCACGGAGCACTCCTTGTCGCCGCAGGTCCACATCGATCTCATTCAACGTCGGAACAGCCTGACGGGTGAGCGCCAGGAACGTCGGCCCATCGGTCCGCTGCATCGCGGCGTCAAATGCGCCTGCAGTCTCTTCCGGGTCAGCAGGACGAATCACATCGATGTTTGGTATCAAGCGAACCGAGCTGACGGTTTCCACAGGTTGATGCGTCGGGCCGTCCTCGCCGACACCAATCGAGTCGTGTGTGAAAATGTAAAGGTTCGGAAGCTTGGCCAGGGCAGACAGACGAATCGAAGCCCGGCAGTAATCTGTAAATACGGTGAATGTTGCGCCCGACGCGCGAAACAACCCGTGGTACGATATGCCGTTGAGGATCGCGCACATGCCATGCTCGCGTATCCCGAAGCGAATGTTGCGCCCGCCGGGATTGTCGCGGCTAAAATCCCCGCCGTCCTTAATGTAATTCATCGTCGATCCGTACAGATCAGCGCTGCCGCTCATAAGCAACGGCATCGCCTGCGCGATCGGCTGCAAGACTTCGCCGCCGGCTTTGCGCGTCGCCAGTTTCGCGTCCTTCGGAAACTCCGGGATCTTCGACAAGAGATCGGCTGGCACTTCTCGCGCGAGGCCGTCATCGAGCAGCTTCGCTTTGTCGGGGTTTTTTGCGCGCCACGCATCGTAAGTTTTTTCCCAGCGACCGTACTCGACAAGCAGTTTCTTCTTATGCTCGGCAAAATAGCCGGACACGTCCTGCGAGACGAAATAATGCTCGTCGGGCAAGCCGAGCGCCTTGCGAGCAGCATCGACGAATTTTGCGCCTGCTTCACCGTGCGCTTTGTAAGTGCCCGCCACTTCGGGAATTCCTTTGCCGATCAAAGTATGCGCGATAATGAATTGCGGTTTGCCGTTATCGCGGCGCCTTGCGACATCGAACGCATCAAGAAATTCTCGCATGTCATGACCATCGATCTCCTGGACATCAAAGCCGTAGGCCTCCATCCGTTTGCCGGTATCCTCGCTCTGCGTGTCTTTCGCGGGGGCGTCGAGCGTCACGGCGTTTGAATCGTAGATGAAAATAAGGTTGTCGAGACCCCAATGGGCCGCGAGCGCGCATGCCTCTGAAGCGACACCCTCCTGCATGTCGCCGTCACTGCATAAACAGACCACATGCTGGTCGAAAATTTTGTGCTCGTCGGTATTGAAGCGTGCTGCAGCCATATTCGTCGCAACAGACATGCCAACCGCGTTGCCGACACCCTGACCGAGTGGGCCGGTGGTGCACTCTATTCCCGGCGTGTCGCCAAATTCGGGATGTCCAGGGGTTTTCGAATGCAGTTGCCGGAAACGTTTGATTTCCGACATCGGCAGATCGTAGCCGCTCATGTGCAGCCAGGCATAAAGGAACATGCTGCCGTGCCCGCCGGAGAGAACGAAGATGTCGCGATTGATCCAGCGCGGCTGGTCCGGATTGTACCTGAGTGCGTGGCCAAATAGTACTGCGCCAATTTCCGCGCAGCCAAGCGGAAGGCCGAGATGCCCCGATTGCGAGGCTTGTACTGCGTCCATGCATAACCCGCGCGCCTGGTTCGCCGCTTTCGAAAGTATTTCGATGTTCAGACTCATGAAGCTTTATAAGCAGACTGCTGTGGAATTCAAAATGTCGAAATTCACATTGGTGCTTTTTTGCGGGATCAAAGGCACACTAATTCGCTGGATCGTTGAATCGTTGAATCGCAAATCCGATGTAACGGTGTAACGGTTTAGCGATTTAACGTGGCGACGCTATGAATCAAAGCACTCTCGTTCAAATTGCCGAACGACTGGAAAGTTTGGCAGGCAAACTTCCCGAAAAAATTCGCCGTCCAGTGCTGCGGGAATTAACTCCGCTGAAGCAACTCTTTCTCCAGCAGCGACGACCACGATTTCTTTTCATTGGCTCGAGTAAAATGCCCATGCAACAAATCATTGATCCGATTTTTGCTTCGGACCGCGAACAGCGCCTGAACGTGACACTAACGCCTGTGCATCGTTGGACTGACTGGACCATCCCCGGTCATGGAACCATCTCCATCCTGGACGCGCGTGGCGCGGGCAACTCCGTCCAGGCGCAAATTGAAGACGAGCTCAGACGCGAACCTGCCGATATCATTTTCATTTTCGACGATGGTCGATCGGATTTAAACGAACAGATCACTGCGCCGCCCGGCGAAACGAAAATCATCGGTGTCTCGCTTGGTTCTGCCACGCGGGTCGTGCAATTGGAGGAGGCGCTCGATGCGCAACCGCATGTGCGCGATCGTCTCCTCACCGTAGTTCGGATCACCGAAAAGCAATCCGCCGAAACGCAGCGCCTGATGTCGCTACTCGCGGCGGAATTGCCAAACCAGGCAAAGATCGAGATGATTCGCATCTCGCGCGACCGGCATGCGCAGCTTCATGTCGCACAAATGCTGATCAAATCGACAACCGCGATCTGCGCCGCGGTCGGCGCGCAACCAATTCCGTTGGCAGACATGCCGATTCTGACGTCGCTTCAGGTGCTGATGGTCTCGGGAATCATGTACATCAGCGGCAGAGAGAGGAGTCTGCGCGCTGCGACGGAGTTCATTGCCGCGCTTGGGGCCAATGTTGGTGTGGGAATGCTTTTTCGTGAGGGCGCGCGCGCAATGCTGAAGTTTTTTCCGGGATGGGGGAACGTGGTTTGCGGGATGGTCGCCGGCGCGGGAACGTACGCGATGGGTCGCGCGGCGACGGCGTACTTTCTCGAAGGCGCTTCCTTGAAAGAGGCGCGGCAAACGTACCTGAAGAGCAGACGAAAACGGTCTCGTCGCGCGTTGCCATCGCATGAATAGGGATTGGGGCGTCGGCGATTACAGACGTCGGATTATCATGTTCGGCACCGCAGAAATCCTGCGTGAATAACTTGTGAACAAGTTCGCCGTTTCGACGCATTTTGTTCACCTATTCTTGTGAACAAGCATGCGAGTTTCCGATGCCATCTGCGGCGGCACGCAAGATTCGAATGAAACTTTCCGACATACGCGCGACGCTTAAAGAAATCGGCGTCTTGCCGTCCAAGGCTCTGGGCCAAAATTTCCTCCACGACCAAAACCTCGCTCGCTGGATCGTCAATCAGGCCGATATCAATCCCAAAGATTATGTGGTCGAGATTGGGCCCGGTTTGGGCGCATTGACCAGATTCATTCTTGAGAAAGGCGCGCACGTTCTCGCGATCGAGAAGGACGCGCGCCTTGCAAATTTTTTGCACGAGCACTTTCGTGGCGAGCGAGTTGAAATCCTCAACATCGACGCGCTGAAATTTGATCCGCGCGTTCTTTTCGCGCAGCGCGAGGTAAAACTTATTGGTAATCTGCCATACAACATTTCCAGCCAATTGCTTTTGAAATTTCTCGGCGATCCATCTCCTATATCACTGTGTCTGTTGATGTTACAAAATGAGATGGCGATGCGCCTTTCCGCATCACCCTGCAGCCATGATTACGGAGCGCTGACGGTGCGCGTGCAACTGCATCATCGCGTGAAACACCTGCGCAGGATTCCTGCAACCGTCTTTTTTCCACGGCCTGATGTCGATTCGGCAGTGGTGCGCCTCCTCCCGCGGGATCGCCTCGATATGCCTGCGCACGATCACGAGCTGCTTTTGAAATTGATCCGCGTCGGTTTTTCTCAGAGACGAAAACAGCTGAAAAAATTATTGCGGCAATACGTTCTTGATTGGGACACCCTCGCTCGTGATCTGCAAATAAATCCGAACGCCCGAGCAGAGGAATTATCGTTGCTGGAATGGATCGGCCTTGCAAATTGGATTGCGCCGGCTCCTCGACCAGACACCTGCACCGCTGGCAGCGAGCTGTTTCCCGTGGTCGATGAGAACGACCGAATCCGGCGCTGCGCCAGCCGCTCTGAAGTGCATGGGAATAACTTGCGGCATCGGGCCGTTCATATCCTCATTTTCAGCGCGGGCGGTGACCTTTATCTCCAGCAACGCTCTCGTTGGAAAGATCGCCATCCATTGAAGTGGGACTCCAGCGCGGCCGGCCATGTAACCGCTGGAGAAACTTACGATGAAACAGCGGGGCGCGAACTGAAAGAGGAGTTAGGCGTTGATGTTCCGCTTAAGAGAATTTCGAAGATCACCGCTTCACCAGGCACCGACCATGAGTTTATCTGGCTCTATCGCGGCGTAATCACCGGAGATCTTTCCCCTGACAAATGCGAAATCGAAACAGGAGTGTTTCTCCCGCCGGCCATAGTTGACGGGTGGACGTCGGCGAGACCGGAGGATTTTGCACCGGGCTTTCTACGATGTTGGAAGGCGTACCGGCGGAAATGGCCTTCCGACCGCGAAGAATCTATCCGCCGAGAAACTTTCTCCGCGGCAGACGGCGCAGCATCGACTGCTTGAATTTTCGGGCGGCACGCCGCGCGGCTTGCTTTCCGCCATACACGTTATCGCTGAACATCCTGGTCACCACACGGTCAGCGCGCAGGAAATGGACTTGAAACCCATGTGTCTGCTTCTTGGCGCGCGGTTTCGTGTCGATGCGGCGGATGTTCTCTTCCGATTGAGGATTGGGACGTTTTCGTCGTGGCATAATGACTAACGACACACTAACCAATCCATTGCGAGATTCAATGAGCCGGTGAAACCGTGCCGCGGAAGGCATCCGGCGATGGCAAATTCCACGCGCGCCATTTCTTTTCATACTCCGCCGCCGGCAACAATGCGTAGCAAGGATGGCGCTTTGCTCGCAACCAAGTGATAATCTTCACGAGGTTATCCTGCGCCATCGTGGTGCAGCCCGTTGTGGGCCTGTTCACGCCTCGCCGGATATGAAAGAAGATGGCGCTTCCTTCTCCGGGCACAGGCGGATTCGAGTTATGCCGAATCTCAATCAGCCAGTGGTAGGCAAAATCGCCCGAGCGCATTTTTTCGTGAGTGTAATTGTCGGGCGGATTCTTCGGATCAATCACAATGTGTCGGTTGTAATTGGGCGAACGCGGGTCATCGCTCCAAACGTCTGCCTCAGTGACTTGATGGTACGGATAGTCAGCGCCGGTCGGCAGGTGTGCGTCGTACCCAAACACCTGGCCGATCTCGAAAACCCCTGTCGGCGCGCGGCCATCTCGCTCCTTTTTCCGAAGGCCCGGCTCGTTTTGTCCTGCCAGTCCTGTTCCCCAGGCAAGGCCATTCTTGCCGAACAAAACGGGAAACGGCCCCGCCGCAACTATCCAGTCGCCGCCGTGTGGCCGCTCGAACAATCGCACCTCGCCGCGCATCGAATCCCAAGTCGGCGCAATTCCCAAGATGAGCTGTGTGCAATCATCCGGAACACCATCACCGTAAGCGTTGCTTGTCAGCCAAATTAGCGAGAGGATGGGTAAACAGCGCAGGATCGACATAAAGCTTCCGAGACTGGACGAATTTTCAAACGGTTCCGACTCTTTCTACTGCAGCAGTGTCCGCCGGAAGATATTTCACACCGAGGAGCCAGGCCAGACCGGAGAGGAGAATAATTCCGGATACAACCAGAAATGCCACATGCATGTTCGTGTGGCCGCCGATGTAGCCGAGGAGCCAGAATGCTTGCACATCGCCTAGCGCGTGGATGACGAGAATGTTGACGGCGAAGGCCGTCGCGCGCACGGCTGGCAACGAAACATTGGCCAGAGCCGTGTTTGAGGGGCCTGTGTTCAGAAACAGGAAAAAGATCGCGACGAACATTGGAATCCACGCCGCGGGGAAGGGCGTATAAAGTGTTGCAATAAAAAACGGACACGCGATCAGCATTCCGATACCTGAAACCCAGAAATAAGAACCGGCGAAACGCGAACGTAATCTATCCGCAATCACACCTCCCAGCAAAGTCGACACCAGGCCCGCTATGACGGTGATCAAGCCAAATATCGTCATTCCGACATCCGGACTTTGATTCCGATAACGGAGATATGCTGATGCCCAAAAACCCAGGCCACCTGTTGCAAATGTCATCAACGTTTGAGCGACGCAGTTGATGAGATACGAACGCGTCCGGAAGAGTCTCACGTAATCTCCCAGGTTGCGACGTGGCGTTTTCTGCACCACGTGATCCGCACCGACTCGCGGATCGCGTTGCAAGAAAGACAAAAGGCCAAGCAACAAACCCGGCGGTGTGACGAGATAAAATGCCCAACACCAGCCCAAGTGAGCACCGATGAGCCCGCCGATTACATACCCGAGGGCGCTCCCAACAGGAATCGCCGCATAAAAAATCGCCATGACGCGACCGCGTATTTCGATCCGGAAGAGATCGGACAAGATTGTCGGTGCCGCCGGTCCGTAGCCGCCTTCGCCGATCCCCACGAAGATTCGAGTCGCAAACAGAATGGTGAATGTCGCTGCCAGACCGGAGCCGCCGCTGGCCAGGCTCCACAAAATCACAGCAGAACCAATAATGATCCAGCGGGAGACTCGATCGGCGAGCAAGCCGAGAATCGGCGCGCTGACCATGTACGTGACAAAAAACGCGTCGCCCAACCAGCCGGTCCGCATCATCGCATTCGGATCGTTAGGCGCAAAAAACGCGGCGCGAATATCGGGCTCAAGCGCGGCGAGAATCTGCCGGTCGATGTAATTGAAAAGATTGATGGCCAGGAGCAGAGCAAGGGCCACATACGAGCCCGTCAACGGTTTTCCGCGGCTAGCTTCCATGAACAATTGCCGATTGCAGTTTGGCGTGCGCCGATTGTAAATCATAAACCATGCGGCCCCAATCCACTGCGGAACGCGTTCTCTATTTCTTCGGCCGACCACTGGTGCGCTGCTTTTATCGCGTCTCTGCGCTTGGTCTGGAGAACTTACCGGCTGGCGGTTTTCTTCTTGTGCCGAATCATATCAGCTGGGTGGACGCGCTCGTCCTGCAGCTCGCCTGCCCACGGCCGATTCGTTACGTCATCGACCAGGAGTATTATCATAAACGGATTTTGCATCCGATCCTGCGCGCGATTGGGTGTATACCCATCAGCAAGCGCCAGTCGCATGCCGCAGTACGCGCCGCTGCAGAGAAACTCTATGAGGGCGAAATCGTTTGTGTGTTCCCAGAGGGCGAGTTGGAACGCAGGGGAACGCTGTTGCGTTTGCAGCGCGGATATGAAGTCATTGCGCGCCACGCCCAGGCCCAGGTCGTGCCGGTTTGGCTAGACCAACTCTGGGGATCGATCTTTTCATTCCAAGGCGGAAAATTTTTCAGAAAATTTCCGAAGCGAATCCCGTATCCGGTCACCGTCGCTTTCGGCAGACCACTCGACGCAAAGTCGGCAGACATTGCCACCATGCGTGAGGAGTTGCTCAAGCTAGGCGAATTCTGTTTCAGCCGCCGGCCTTCACTGGAGCGACATCTTGCCGAAGAATGCGTCCGCGGCCTTAAGCGCAGACCGTTTGCCACAGCGGTGATAGATGGAATCGATCATAGCAGCCTAAGTCGCGCGAAACTGCTCGGCGCAGCGTCGGCATTGAGTCGCCATTTGCGCAAGGAATTTCCCGACGAGCGAATTGCGATCGTTTTGCCCGCCAGCAAGGGTTCGATGATGGCGAATCTGGCAGTGATCCTGGCGAATAAAACCCCCGTGGACCTTAATTTCACCATGGGACGCGGGGCGAATGAATCCTGCTGCCGGCGCGCGAATCTCGGGGTCGCAATCTCAGCGACGCCGTTCATCGAACGCCTCGACGATTTTCCGTGGCCCGAACGCGTCTTGAAACTCGATGAACTGATGCCGCGAATGAAACGCCAAATTATCCTGTGGTGGATCGTCTCGATCGTGGTTCCCGCGCGCTTGCTCTTGCCGCTTCTGAAGATCCCGAAAAAAGGCGGGCACGCCGAAGCAGTATTGCTTTTTACCAGCGGAACCACCGGCGAACCGAAAGGAGCGGTGATGAGTCACCGCAACGTCGTGGGAAATGTGTTCCAATTTCGGCAACTGCTGGATGCGAAGAAAACCGACGCCATTCTCGCGTCGCTGCCGTTTTTTCACACATTTGGATCAACGGTCACACTTTGGTATCCGCTCATCGAAGGTGTGCGCATCGTTACGTATCCGAACCCATTGGACGCGTCGAAATGCGCAGCCCTGATCGACCGATATGAGCTGACGTTCCTGCTCCTAACGCCCACTTTTTTGCGCCTGTATTTGCGCAAAGCTGAACCGAAGCAGCTCCGCAGCTTACGCCTCATCATTACCGGCGCGGAAAAATTGCCGCTCGAACTGGCTACACACTTTGAGGAACGCTTCCGAAAAAAAGTTTTCGAGGGTTATGGGCTGACTGAGACTGCGCCGGTAGTCAGCGTCAATTTGCCTGATCCCGAGCCGAAAAAACCCGGCGAACATGTGCAGCCCTCCAGCCGTTTGGGATCAGTTGGGAGACTCGCGCCGGGTATCGCTGCAGAGATCCGTGAACCGGAGACCGGTCGAAAACTTTCGCTGTTCGATCCCGGAATGCTTTGGCTGCGCGGGGTCAATATTTTCGAAGGCTATCTGCACGATCAGGAACGAACTGCAGAAGTTCTGCGCGACGACTGGTTGAAGACCGGCGACATTGGCCGGTTCGACGAAGACGGATTTCTTTACATCGAAGGTCGCCTCTCACGTTTTTCGAAAATCGGCGGCGAAATGGTGCCGCATGAAGCGATCGAACACAAAATTATCGAGCTATTGGGACTATCGGGAAGAGACGAACGCCCCATCGCCATCATCGGCGTGCAGGACGAGGCCAAGGGCGAGGCGCTCGTGCTGCTTAGCGCAGTTGATATCAATATTGCCGAGCTACGCGAACAATTGCACGACGCAGGTGTTCCAAACTTGTGGATTCCCAAACACGTCCAGCGAGTTGAAACAATTCCCGTCCTTGCTTCCGGTAAACTAGATCTAAAAAGATGTCAGGAGTGCGCTGCTGAAGGGTAGGGCCATCGTCGGCGCGCCGATGAATCACGGATGAGCGATGGAATCTTCTTCTTTGACTCGCCACGGCGAAATTCTGCCAAAAAGATCGCGAGTAGCGCCCGCGATGTCTTCGGCTTTCGATACGCCGCTATCGATTAATGCGCGCCCGGTGCTTGCCCAAATCTTCCTAACAACGAGCGCTCCGTTTTCGCGCACGATTCGCCCGAGATGCTGGACAGCCGTGGCAGTAGCAGATTTCCGAATCGCTTCCGGCGAACTGCGCGAGGTCAATTCGCAATAACGTCGCGCAACTTCGCCCACGCGCAGCGTGAGGAACGCATTCGCAGCGCCGTTGGAAACGCATTTCACCAGTAGAGCAGAGATGCCACTCAATCCTGGAATCCCGCCTTTGAGCGCGGGCACCACAGAGACGGCAAGCGGCGCCACCATTTCGCCGAGATCAAGCGATTCAAGGCCGCTGGCAACAAATGCTGTGACAGAAACATTCGCATACAGCCGCATCAGTTCGCGTGGCGAAGGACGTTGGACGTAGATCCGCGCAATTCGTCCGACCATTTGAATCTGCGTAAATAGCACGATGAGCCCATCGAGCCGGCCATTTTGCATGAGCGCGGTACTGAGAAAGACGGTGCTCGCCGTTCTGCGGACAACCAAATCCGCTTGCTTCGACAACTGCGCGACTGCGGCTTCGATTTCAGCCGTTGTCGCCAGTGGCAACTTACGAGCTCGCGGATTATTCGCCAGTCGAACGCGCAACGCTCGCAGATACGCCTCGTGCTTCGGCCCAGAGGTCTCCTTCGGCGGTACGAGCGCTGCCGGCAGCCGCGCGTATGCAATCAGGCAGTAAAGCGCAAAAAGTCCTGCGGCCAGACAAATGCCCCAGAACGCGATCGTGCCTGCCACCGGGTGAATTCGCTCTGCCAGCGAGATTAAGCTCGTCGCGCCAGCGATTATTAGCGACGCTATACAAACGCCCATCAGCACAGCGATGCCGATTAGCAAAGTTCTCGCATTGGAATTCGGGGCTACGACAGCGGATTTGGCGGCCATTGAACCAAATGTGCACCCCGGGCTGGCAGGGTTCAATTGAAACAGGAAACCTGTTTGAGCATTAGACGTTCAGGGTTCACTTTGCCTGCGATGCAAAGCACGTTCGTGGTAATTTCGTCAGCGGGCCCGAACCGCGATAAATCCAGTAACACGCGCGGGCAGCCGCTTTGGAACGAGCACGCGGCGTTCATCGATCAGCTCGTTGCCGAAGGCTTCATCTTGATGGGCGGACCGCTGGTCGATGAAGGCGGCGCTATGCTCATCGTCAATGCCGACGATGAAAACGAGGTGCGAGAGAAATTGAGGGAAGATCCGTGGTATGCGCACGGCATTCTAAAACTGGAGAGCGTCAAGCGCTGGCAGGTCTTCATTGATGCCCAGAAGTAAATTTCTGGTGCGAATGGGAAAATTTCCAGTTCGCAGTTCAGCAGAACGCACGCGACTGTGGTGTTATGCAATGCAGCGGATCAGCTCTCCGTTTTTGAGCTTAGCCGCTCTCGGAGTCCTGTCGGTCTGCATGGCGCGGACTGACGAAAAGCTACTGATGCAGGCCGTTGTGGCGCACGAATATGGTGCACCCGATGTGCTGAAACTTGAACAATTACCGCGGCCAGAGCCGAACGATGATGAAGCGCTCGTGCGTGTGATCGCCAGCAGCGTCAATCCAGCCGATCCACTGACGCTCAACGGGAAATACGCCAAGGAATTCGGCACCCATCTGCCGCTGATTCCGGGATACGACATCGCTGGGGTCGTCCAGAAAATCGGCGCGAACATTAGGAAGCTCAAAGTGGGCGACGCGGTCTATGGCTATCCAACGTTCGGCGGCGGTTGGGCAGATTACGTCGCGGTCAAGGAATGGGAAGTGGCTGCGAAACCAAAATCGCTCAATTTTGTAGAAGCCGCAGCGGTCCCGATGGGCGCGTTGACTGCCTGGCAGGCGTTGGTGGACGTGGCGAAACTCCAGCCCGGGCAAACAATCCTTGTTCATGGAGGGTCGGGTGGCGTGGGCAGTTTTGCGGTGCAGATTGCAAAAGTGCGAGGCGCGCGCGTCATCGCTACTGCCTCGACAGCAAACCAGGACCTTCTTAAACAGCTCGGCGCCGACGTGGCGGTGGATTATACCAAGACCAGGTTTGAGGATGTCGCCAAAGATGTGGACGCCGTGCTCGATCCGGTGGGCAAAGAAACACTCGCGCGTTCCTACGGTGTAGTGAAGAAAGGCGGTATCGTCATGTCACTGGTAGCGCGTCCCGATCCGGTCGAGCTTCAGAAACACGGAATTCGCAGCGCGAGTATCTCCGTTCACCCGGATACGGCCGATCTCACTGAGATTGCCCAGTTGGTTGATGCAGGAAAAATCAAGCCAGTTGTTACGGAGGTTTTGCCGTTGAATGATGCGGTCAAGGCGCAGCAACAAGCCGCGACGCATCACACACGCGGAAAAGTTGTACTGCGGATCGCAGACGAGCCGAAAGGTTGAACGACCGTGTTTTGATTTGGCTGCTTTGTTCTGTACGACACAGCTACAAGGCGCCGTGACGAGCGTTTTCGTCGATCGCCAGGTAATCGTCCCGCGGCGGACTGAACGTATCGAGCACGCGTGTTGCTGACAATGTCTCGACGCCATGCGAGAGATTGCTCGCAAGATAAAATGAGTCGCCCGTTGAAAGCTCGTGCGGCACACCTTCGACAATCAACCGCATTTTGCCCTCGAGAATGTGAACGATCTGCTCCTGTGGATGCGAGTGCGCAGGCATCTGGCTCCCGGCGGCGAGTGTGGCGAGCATCTGATACATCGCGTTGCCGTGCGCGACTGTACGGCGAGTGATGCCTGGGCAAATTTCAATTGTCGGAGCTTGTGGTTTCATTTCAGAATCTTACGCCACTGCGTTTCTCGCGCGAGCCTCTCGAGCCATCGCGCACAGAGTTCGTGGTGGCACGGCCGCTTTGGAGCGCGGCTGGCGGACACGCGTTTTGGGACAGAGCCCTTTTCGCGAGGCGGTTCTGCTCGCGACGATATCCGGGAGCGTTGGAGCACACCGAGGTTTCAAATCTGTTACCAAACAAGTCTGATCGCACTTGCCACTGGCCACTCGTTACTGGCACAATGCACACCATGAAAAAATTTACATCATTGGCCGCCATTCTATTCGCGATAGCAATCGCGAGTCCCTTATTCGCACAAACTTCTGCCACGTCGCCGGCTGTCGCGACGTCGCCGGCCGGAGCTGTGAGTGCTCCGGGCGGTCCGCCAAACCCGCAGGAAATGATGAAGCAGATGATGGAGATGTCGAAGCTCAACGAGAACCACAAGCTCCTCACGGACCTCGACGGCAATTGGAATTTTGCCATCAAGATGTGGATGAATCCTGACCCGAATGCGCCGCCACAACAATCCAAGGGCACTGCCGTCCGCAAGAGCGCTATGGGCGGTCGTTACGTGATAATGGATGTGACCGGGAAGATGCAGATGCCGGGAGAAGACGGCAAAATGAAGGAGATGCAGTTCAAAGGCATGGGCGTCGAAGGCTATGATAACGTAAAGCAAAAGTTCGTCGCCTCGTGGATCGACAACATGGGAACCGGCATTCAGTTTTCCGACGGCACCTACGATCCCGCCACGAAAACATTTACTTACACGAGCGAAATGGAGCCCATGCCCGGGATGAAAATGCCGGTGCGCGAGGCGATAAAAATCGCCGACAACAATCATATGACCCTGGAATGGTACGAAAATCACGGCGGCCAGGAAAAGAAGACGATGGAGATCAACTACACCCGCGCAGGCAAGAAATAGCGGATTGCCAGGTTTTCAGGTAGGGCGACCACTCCTGTGGGCGCCACGCTCTCGGCGTGCAGAGGACTGCACGCCCTACCGAGCCGATTCCCTTGGTTTGAGCCGCCCAATGGGACATGAAAATCTGCGGTGCTCGACGTCACTCATCGGTGATGATTAATCCGACGAAATAACGAACTGATTGCCTTCGCTGTCCTTGAACAGCGCGTACGTGCCCCACGGCTGTTTTTGCGGAGGACCCTCAAATTCCACACCGCGCTTTTTCAGCTCGTCATAGGTCTTGTGAATGTCATCACATGTATACGACATGTTCATGAATGAACCGATCCGATTTTCATCTCCCTCCGGCGTAAACAACACCACCCGCGTTTCGGCTTTCGGAATTCGCAGTTCGATCCAACGTTGCTTCTCGTCGAACGGTTGATCGGTGATGATCGTGAACCCGAGCTTGTCCGTGTAAAAATCGAGCGCGCGATTCTGATCGCGCACGGGAATGCTGACGAATTTGATTTGTTTGATCATGATGCGCTGAAGGTAAGCGAGCCCCGCTTTTGCCGTCCAGAACTGCCCATGATCCATTGTAAGAAACCGCTGTCCGTTTAAAGGAATAGCGTTTAATCTGCTCTTCTTCACAGGTTGCTCGTCACTTGTCGCTTCGCAATCCTCGCTTTAAACAAACGGTTCCCATTGATGATTACGTCCTCGATGTGCTGATGCGCGATTTGATTGGCCACGATCAAAAACCTTCGGCGTATCTCGTTTATCTGCACCTTTACGCCGAGGCCGCACGAACCAAGTGGCGCCCCATCAGCGCCAGTGCGCGCACGATCGCGGACGTCACCGGGCTTTCGAAAAGCGCCGTTCATGCGGCGCTCACGCATTTAAGGCGCCGTCAATTAATCGCGACTACAGCCGATTACGTCACTGCTACTCCACGCCAGCGAGTTCTCCGCCACTGGCGCACGCGATAATGCCGGAGTCATATGCTCGCCGTTCTGACTAGCTATAACGATTCCGGCTTTTGACTTGCTCGCGTCGGCGAGACTCTCCTTTTGGGCTTGCCGTCTGTGTCGCTTGCGTCCCGCCCCTCTGCTATGTCGGACGCCACCTTCGTCTCAAATCGAGCCGCGAACACCACGATCGGGATCGCGCGGTCCGATGACGCCAGACATTCTGTCCCAGACCGAACTTACTGCCGGACGCACGGTATCCCACGGCAGCGCTGAATCGGGTTTTCCCAGCTCGTATTCGACGGCAACGGAACCTTCGACCTCGCCGAATTTCTTACCGGGTTTTTCAGGAACGAACTATATGCCGTGCGATATGCGTGCTCGAACTGCTCGTAAGAATAGTCTTTCCCGTCGGTTGTTTGGAATGTTGTTCGCGCCAATAAGCGGCTTCGTTTTCCGGATAGACCCAGTTGCCTTGATGATTTTTGTCCGCTGCTGTTTCCGAACGTGTTTGCATAGCTGATTGCCCCTTTTAAGAAGTTCGCCAGTGGCCGCTCGATCGGTTGCTTTTTTCGCGAGCGTAAAACTCATTCAGGATCGCGGCAAAATAGAAGGTGCAGAGCATCTCTGCGAGCCGGGCGCCTATCGGGTTGTTCGATGAGCGCAGACGCGTTGCCGGTTGCGAATCGTTTGTGAACGCCCGCTGTAGTGCGGCCGCTATCGACAGCTTGCTCGTCGCGCGGAGTTTTTAGCGCCAACTGTAGGGCGTCTGTGTCAGACGCCAGGCATTTGGCACAAACCTTGACAACAATTCCTGCGTTCCTGATAGGACTCTTAGCGCCTCGCAGAAGCGCCTTACAATCCTCTATTTTTCTACCAGGTTCCAAACACCATGCCAATCCTTGCCGGGAGGATTTCGTCTTAAAGATTGAACACGCTCAAGAAAAACGCGGGAGGGTTCGTCGGTCGGACGGATTTTCAGGCATTCACTAAAGGTCGCCTCAGCCATATCCCAATGTTGAGTGAGGTAACTTTGCCGGGCTGCCTCGTAGCATTCGCGCAACCGTCCTAATTCTTCAGATAGTTTCCCCGCTGCGGACATCAATTCAAAAACCCGCGTAGTTTCCGTCTTGCCTTTGACAAAAATGGTGTCGATTTCTCGTGTTTCGAAGTGCGCCGCGATAGCTTGTGCGGTACTTTCGCTAACCAAAATATGCGTACCATAGACGCGATTTGCCCTTTCGAGTCGCGCGGCCAGGTTCACCGTATCGCCGATTACGGTGTAGCTGCGGGTATTTTCCGAGCCGATATTGCCGACTACGACTTCGCCGGTGCAAATGCCAATGCACAGGTCAATGGCTGGCGCGTCTCGGCGCAACCCTGTGATGTCCGGCAATTCTCGACGGAGATTATCGAGCGCCGATAGTTGCGCTTGCGCAGCGCGACACGCCAGCATGGCGTGTTCTTCCGTCTTTACGAAGGGAGGACCCCAGAACGCAACAATGGAATCACCAACGAACTTGTCCACGACGCCGTGGTGCTCCTGAACGGCGAGAGCTTGCAAACCGAAGTGCCGGTTGAGCAATGTCACCATGAGCAAAGGACTGAGCCTTTCTGATAAACTTGTGAACCCAACGAGATCCGCGAACAACACGGTCATATCACGCCGGCCGCTGGCTACCACTTCTGCGCCAGGTTGCGCGAGTACGTGCTCCAGGATTCGCGGATCGATGTACTTGCCGAAAGTTTGCTTCATGCGCTCCTTGGAACGCAATTCCTTTACGAAAAAATTGAAGGAATCCGTGAGCCGCCCCACTTCGTCAGCAGAGCCAACAGGCAATTCGATGTTGAGGTTCCCTTGCTGGACATCGCGCATGGCGCTGGCCAGCGATCGCACCGGTTTGCTAAGCCGGTTTGTGATAAGCGCCGCTACGGCCAGGCCTAGTAAAACTGTGGATGTTGTTGCAGCGATCGTTAACCAGAATACACGCCGCTCGCGTTGCTCTGTTGCCTTCGCGGCAGAGCCACTCCACGCCGCCATTTTCAAATTCACCAACTCACGTTGATTCTGGACGCTGCGCTGAAGGTCATTAAGGAGGTTTAACTGCTGATTGGCCTTGTCGTGTTGACCGGCGAGTTGGATGTCGAGCACCTCATGCTGGCGATTGTTGAGGGTTTTATAGGCAGGCTGAATTTGATCCAGAAGCGTTTCTACCTCAGCGAGTGTGTGACTGCCGGGTCCATTTCTCGGATAAGCTTCAATGATGCGGCGGGCAGTTGAAAATTCGTCTGTAAGTTTGCGAGTAAAAAGCGCGTAATTCTCTGTCGCCTCGGCGACAATTTCGCGATTCGGTTCAGAGGCATTTAGTGCGCCGAACCAGCGTTCGAACGCAAGGCGCCGTCGAAGCCCGAACTCATCCAGCCGTGCCAGAGATTGCGTAAGCGGCACATCGAAATTCGCTACGACCGTAAGATCCTGTTTTGTGCGCGTTACCTCGTACAACAGAAAGCCGGCAAGCGCGATGGTGAGCAGCAACAAGATTATTGCCAGGCCAAAAATCTTTGCTGCGATGGTTTGCCGGAACGGCATATGACAGCGAGTTTCGCGAAGAATGTCCTGCGCGCATCCGCGAGGCAAGCCGAACCAGCTACTTGATCTAAATTATCAGAAAAGCAGGAAAACATAGAACGATGGGAGTTTCATCCCATCATGAAAATGTAGCCTGACTCTTCCTGTGGTGCCGCTTGGAAATCCTGTTCGTCGCTTCGCGTCCGCCGTAGCCTGATTAACTAAAGGTTTCGGTTTTACTCGGATTTCCGCTCGTTTACCGCGACGATTTGAAAATCGCTGCCAGAAGGCTCCAATAGGAGCGTCTTATAGACCTTGCCGTTTAGAGTTTTGTTGCCGTTGCGCAATTTGAATCCCAGTGGAAATGTCACCCGCACTCGATTATCACTCTGTGGCTCGACGTTGATGGTGCCTGCGACCCAGAAGTGCCGCTCCGGCCAGCGCTCATCGTAGCGCTTTAAATCGTCCCGGATCCTTTCCCGATCCATTGTGCCTTGGTCGTAGTACTCGACGCGATCTGCAAAAAAATCACTTTCAGCGCCAACGTTCCTATCGAGTCCGGCCAATACAAACGCGGCGACATAATCGCGCAGTCGTTCCGTGCTGAACTCTGGCGCGGGAGAACCAGTGGCCGGGGCTGTAGCCGGCGACGCCAACGGCGGTCTCGCCATTTCAGAGGAGTTCGATGAGGTGTCCTGAGTTGATTCCTCCGATGGTGTGCCAGTGTTAGTCTCTGCTGGTTCTTCGTTGCGCGGTGATGACGTCTCTCGGGCATCGGCAGCGGCGGTGTCTGACTGCCGTGCACTTGTTGAAGGTCGCTGCTGGCCCCGGCGCAACCGGTGCCACGTCTCGGAACTTTGCTCGCTACCCGTTGAGCCGTTGGTGACCGCCGGCTTCGCGTCCAACTCTTTGCTCGTATCTTCGTCAAGTTGTCCCGTGATGGGTAGTCCATGGCGAATCTGGTAACGCGTCAGCGCCGCAGACAGCTCGCTGCTGTAGGCGCCGTCGATCTGGCCCGAATAAAAACCGTCGTCGCGCAATTTGTTCTGCACCGCGCGCACGTTTTCATCGGCCGAAGTCGCTCCGGCGAGCGAAAGTCCGGTCGCGATCGCCAAAAAAACAAGACGCATGATCACATTATTATATCGAAGGCCGCTCACCGCCCGCTCTTGCGCAAAATGAATCACGAGCGCAGGAACGGAGAAGAGAATTCCGAGATAGAGGGACTGAGAAGCGAGCCAGTTTTGATCAAGGAATGAGATTTGCGAGATACAAGACAAAGCCGCGCGCGCAGCAGCGACGGAGCGAGGGCAGCGACTGAGTTTCAACCCAGGAATTGTAGGGCGTCTCTGCGAGACGCATCTGACTTCGTTCTTTCGTTCCTGCTTTCCTAAGAGATAACCAAAACTCGCGCTGAATCAGATCCAACGACGCACCTGGCATTTATATTGCAGATAAGGCTCACCGAATTTCGCGGTAAGATACCTCTCTTCGCGAAGGACGACTCCGTAATGGAAGATCAAAGCAAGCGGGACGACAAAGAACAACGTGATCCAGTCGTTAAGGAAAAAGCCCAGCGCGACCTGCAATAAACAAAACGCGAGATATACCGGATTCCGGGTGAAACGAAACGGCCCGTTGCGCACAATGGTTAGCGCAGGTTTAGACGGAAGGATGTTTGTTCCGCCCGCTTTCATTGTCATAAAAGCTGAGAGCGCCAGGGTCGGCGCCAAGATTATGAACACGATCCCGCAAACGAGACAAACGCGATAGCTCATGATCGGCACCCGTATGAACAAATGCACGAGAACGCTGATCACCGCGTTCACCAGCCAGATCAGCGGCGGAAACGCGATGACACCGGGACTATCCTGTGGTTGATCTGGCGGCGGCTTAAGCATAATCGTGGCTAGGTACTACAGGTTCGCCGCTTCCGCCGGATCGATGAATGGGACATCTTCCGCGCACGTGACTGACAAATACATTCCGTCCGCGACGAAATCAGGAATCGACGGGCCGATCGCCTCCTTCAGAAACGGCACGAAATCGCCACCTGCCGCGTGATGAACGATCAACGGGATCCGCGCCGCCTTATCGGGTCCGTACATCCAACTCCTGATTTTCTCTCCAAACACCGCTCGCCGAATTGCGACTGTTGTCGGCGCGGATTTGTCGGGCGGAGAATATTCCACGCGCGCAGGCTGTTTCTCCAACTGTGCCAGCACGTTCTTCCAATCATCGCGAATTTGCGGGAAAGCTGCGTGACAGGCGGGGTCTCGTTCGCACTCGTTCAACAGCAGGTCCATCGCGCGCGCTCCGGACTCGGCGTGGTGCAATGGCATTTTCAAATCAGTCGGCGCGACCGCCAGCAGGATCGCGCTGCGCACGTGCTCAGGATGTTGCCGCAGGTAAACCAGCGCCGCGCGCGTTCCATACGACAATCCGAAAAGATTAATCCTGTCGTAACCCAACCAGGCGCGCATGTCGTCCAGATCATCCATTGCGATCGACGTTGTATATTTGGTCAGGTCTGCGCGTTTCTCCAGCGCTTGACGCATTTCCCTGACGTAATCGACCGGATACATCTCGCTCAGGTAATATTGCGGTGTCTTCTGCCGCGGAATCGCGAGGCGATTTGATTTCCCGGTGCCGCGCTGATCAACGCACACCACATCATGCCGGCGGCGATACTCTTTGCCCGGGTCAGCGTAGAAACCCGCTCCCTCTGCAGACGATGCGCCCGGACCGCCCGCCAGATCGAACAGCGGCTCGGCTTTATTTTTTTGATCGAATGCAGGCAGCACGACGACGTTTAGATCGATGGTTTGACTGGTGCGCGTCTGGCGGTTTTCGAAAACCGTCAGTTTACCACAGAGCAATTCCTCGTTGACGCCTTCTACTCGGCACGGTTTCAGGTTTGACAAACCGGCCGGCATTGGATGTCTGGCGCAGCCGCCTGCGTAGATTAGAAGGAACAAAACGCCGGTGGTCACTAGCAAAACAGCACAACCCCAAGTGAATCCGCGCACGCGCGACCTTACCATTTCCACATAGTATGCGTCGCGCTGACGCGTTGTCAGTGTTCACAAATCGGCGAGACATCTCAATAATGGACAATCTTTCGGTGTTTTTCCTCGCTGAACGCGAACAATCCGCTGACGACGTGATGGCCCGGCTGGCGGTGTTCGTCGGAGGCGCGAAACAGACTCTCGATTTTGCAATTTACGACATGCGCTTCAGCGATTCGCTGCGCGCGCACCTGGCGGCGGCACTGCGCGAAAAAGCAGAGGGCGGCGTGAAAATTCGCTTTTGCTATGACGCCGACAAACCGCCTCAGCCGGATCTTGCTGCCGGTCAGGATCCTGCTCCTTCGGGCACAGGTGCATTTGTTCAATCGCTGGGTTATCCCTGGCGCCGCATCGCGGGTATGAAGCTGATGCACAGCAAATACATCGTGCGCGATCGACAATCCGTCTGGACTGGTTCGACAAACATGACCGACGACGCCTTCACGTTAATGGAAAACAACGTTGTCGAAATCGACTCGCAAGCTTTAGCCAATTACTACGCTGAAGATTTCGAACAGCTCTGGGAGAAACAAAACTTCGAGAACACGGGCGAGATCCACACACAGCCGGTGCCCGTGATCTTTGCTGGTCAACCGGCCACGGTGCGTGTCATGTTTTCTCCGGGCTGTGGTTTGGAAATCGATGCGGAGATTGCCAGGCGCGTGCGAGCAGCGCAGCGCCGCGTCCGGATCTGCAGCTTGCTGATCAACTCCGGAACGCTGATTGGCGAGCTTGGCAATTTGTTGCGTCGTCGGGGCGTCGCCGTGGATGGCATCTACGATCGCACGCAAATGGAACAGGTTTACCTGCAGTGGCAGGAAGTGCCGCAAAACCAATGGAAAATCAGCGCGCTAAAGGAGATCATCTTGCGCGCCGGTCTGATCGGGAAAAACTCAACGCCTTACTCTGCGGCTGTGCGCCACAATTACATGCACAACAAAGTTCTTGTGATCGACGATACTGTGATCACCGGCTCCTATAATTTTTCGCGCAGCGCGCAATTCAACGCTGAGAACATTCTCTTCATCGAGAGCGCGCGGCTGGCCGAAGCGTACAGCGCATACATCGATCATTTGAAATCCAAATACGCACGTTAAGCCGCGCTGCCATTTCTTTCAGCCGCTCGACTCGACGCGAGCGGATGCTATTTTCGCGCATTCACCAGCCTACAAAGCCCGTCGAGGCGGAGCCTCACCGTCGTGAACTCGAAGTCGATCCCCGCTTCACGCATCGCGCCCGGCAGCCTGGCCTCGATTTTCTTCGCGCGCTGGCCATCATTGTCGTCGTCATTTATCACGCGGCGCTTTTCGGATTCAAACTGCCCGGCCGTGTGGACCGCTTCGGCTGGATCGGTGTCGATCTTTTCTTTGTCCTTAGCGGTTATTTAATCGGCGGCCAGTTGCTCGCCCCACTTGCGCGCGATCAGCGCATCAATCTCGGCCAGTTCTTCACCCGGCGCGCGTTGCGAATCATGCCGGCGTACTTCGCGATCCTCGCGATTTATTTCTTGTTGCCGTCCTGGCGCGAATATTCCGAGATGTCACAGCCGCTCTGGAAATTTCTCTTGTCGGTGCAGAACATTGCGCTTCATGGCGGAACCGCCTTTTCACATGCCTGGTCCCTCGCGGTGGAAGATCAATTCTATCTTGCGCTACCTTTTATTTTGCTCTTTCTCTTTCGGCGTCCGCGCGCGGCTATTCTCATTCCGTGTCTAATCGTTATTGGCGGCATCACCTTACGCGCTTTTCTGGCTGCACAGAATCCATCAGTTGATGGCGGCGGCGTATCGTTCCGCGGCTTTCAAGCATGGATCTATTATCCAACATGGACCCGGCTCGATCCGCTCGTATTCGGAGTGGTTCTGGCCGCGATCGAGAAATTTCGACCGACCTGTTGGAAACACATTACTAATTTCGCGCCTTGGCTTGGGCTGCCCGCGCTCGGGCTAATCGCTTTTGCGTTATATCTCGGCGAGACCGACAACCTGACTGTTGCGGCCTGTGTGTGGCAGTTCCCACTTATCGCCGTGGGTATGGCTGCGCTTCTTGTTTGCGCGGTCAGTCCGCGACTACCGCTGTCTCGAGTTGCAATTCCCGGCGCTGCCTTCATCGCCAGCATCGCCTACAGCGCCTACCTGATTCAGAAACTCGTCATTCACGAGGTCGAACAATTCTGTTCGTCTCACAACATCCAACTGACATCCGCGCCCGTGCTTCTTGGCGTGGAACTCTGTGTGTACGCCGCAGCTACTCTCTTGTTCTTTTCGGTCGAGCGACCGTTTCTCCAATTGCGTCACCGAATCGCTCCGCGGAGTTCACCCGCGGCGGCGGGCAAACTCGTTGCGCCACGAAAGTAGCTCGGCACGAGGGTTCGGAATCGAACGTTGCTATTGCCCGCTGAGATCGAACTGCATAACGACCGCTTCCTTGCCGAAGTAGTTAGTCCGTTCCACGACTTGCCAGCCAAGTTTGTGGTAGAGCTTTTCGGCTAAATGGGTCCAAAGATAGAGCCGAGGCACATTTAATCGGCGAGCCTCTTTCGTGGCGCGATGCATCAGCATCGTTCCCACGCCGCGGTTTCTCCATTCCGGAAGCACCAAAAGGCCGCCTAACCAGGGATCCAGATCCGGCCGGGTATCCATATCGTGAAACTTGAGCGATACCATCCCGACGAGTTCCCCTCTATGAAGAGCAACAAGCGTCAGCGGCAATCGATCTGTGTTCATTCGGTCTCGATAATTTTTCAGTGAATGCTCCAGAGTTTGTTCGCGCTGCTGGTAAATCTCTTGCCATTCTTTCCACGACAACCGCGCCATCTCGTCAACGAGCTCGGGACAATTGGCGAGATAATCAATCGCGATGTTCCGCGGCGGCATTCGTCGAATCTGTTTCGCCATCGCAAAGATGGCAACCGTCGTGCTCAGATCGATACCAGTGGAAAGTCTTGCCCTAAGCGCAGTCGAACCGTCGACGACATCTCTGGATGAGGGCTAGTAGCGAACGCGACCTATCTGAACTTCGCTCGATCCCAGGGGAAGCGTGTAGAGGCTGCCATCTTCGGCGATCGCCCAATTCCCTTTTCGTACGTCGTTCACGCCATGCGCGAAAAGACGTCGCGTCAGGAATGCGTCGGGCGCCGGCATTAAATGATAAAACACGAGAAGCTTTACACCCGCCGCGTTTGCAATCTTCGCCGCTTCGGTGGGAGAAATGTGGTAATCCTGGACGTCGTGCATAATAGCCGCAGCGCGATCATTGCCGGCGCTGGCCAAACTTTTTTCCAGCACTTCGACCATCGGACGCGCAATCGCTTCAGATACCAAAACATCGGCTCCCTGCGCGCCTGTAATGAGCGGCGGATGATACTTGGTATCGCCGGTCACCACAACGGATCTTCCCTCGTAGTCAAAACGGTATGCGTAGGCGGGCACTACCGGATCGTGATTCACTTCGAGAGCGCTAATGCGCAACGGGCCGTCCTCGAGGACAAGGCCGGTGCGCGACCGCTCCGGCGTTTCCGGGCCGTCGAGCACAACGGGATGCGCGACCATCGGCCATGTCGCCGCCGGCACTATCTTTTCGGTGTGATGAGCAGTGCGATATCCCTGGTCCTGCCGGTAAGCCTGGTTGAAGCCATCGACAACCTGCTCAACACCCGGGCCACCGTAAACGTCCAGCGGTTTGGGTCGTCCTCCCGCCCATGTTTGCAAATTAAGTTCGCCGAGGTCGCCGATGTGATCGGAATGAAAGTGAGTGAGTAGGACTCCGCCCACACGCGACATCGGAATTTGCCACAGAAGCAGGTTCTTCACCGATTCGGGGCCGACGTCGACGACATAAAACTTGCTGCCGGCGAAGACGACTACGCACGCTTTGGCGCGTTTCTTAGTTGGCACGGGCGCGGACGATCCCGCGATCGCGACACGAAGTGCGTCATCATTGAGCAGGTTGGCGTTGCTGCGACTCACCTGCTTTGCGACGCCGCGCTCGAACAGTTTTTGTTCTACGCGCGGATTCAGCACAGCGACGGCGATCACAGCAGCGACTATGATGATGACGCCACCAGTTAGGATAGACCGTCGGGGTCGGCGCACGCGCGATTTTATTACGCGTCCGCAAAGTCGCGCGAATTCAAATCCGCGTGAGTAAACTCGCTCCTAGGTAAAAATTAATATAGAGCGCCTCGCCGGAACCGCCTAAATTCCTGCCCCCGGTGGAGACGAACAAAAATCAAATGAGCAAAATTCTTTGTCGGCGAGCGTTCGTGTGGCGCGCCAAATGATGGCTCATATCAAAACCATCATTTTGCTTGGTGCTGCAACGCTGTGCTGCCTCCCGGGTCTTGCCAGGGCGCAAAGCGCAGATGAGCGGCTGCGAGCTATCTACACAGAAGAATGGAAATGGCGGCTGGAGCAGTTTCCCGGGCTGGAAGGAGTCGAAAAACCGGTTCCCGATCGCCTGCCAAGGGTAGATCCGGCGACGCAGGTGATGCGGCTACGTTATTGGCAGGATGTGCTGCACAAGTTCGATGATGTTCCGCGCGCGCAGCTCTCGCCGGAAGAGCAGATCAACTACGATGTTTATCGGCCCGAAATCGAGAATTTCGTCGCCGATCAGAAATTCCATGACTACGAAATGCCGGCCAACTCGGATTCTGCTTTCTGGACCGATTTGGGCTACACGGCGCGGCGACCTTTCAAAACGCTGACGGATTACAAAAACTGGATAGCGCAGATACGCGACATCCCACGCTATTTCCGCGAACAAATCGCGAACATGCGGGCGGGGCTTGCGCGCGGCTTCACGCCGCCACGCCTCACTTTGCAGGGACGCGAGAAATCCATCGAGACCATCGCGGGAGGCAAACCCGAAGACAATCTGCTCTACACACCATTCCGTGAACCAATGGTGGGAGTTCAGCCGGCCGACCAGGACAAGCTCAAATCAGAAGCCGCACAGGTCATTCGTGAGATCGTGCAGCCGGCTTATGCGGACCTGCTCAAATTCTTCCGGGCCGAATATGTGCCGCACACCCGCACAACGCTCGCGGCCGAAGAGTTGCCGGACGGGAAAACGTACTATCGCCAGAAAATTCGCGAGTTTACCACGCTCGATCTCTCGCCCGACGAAATTCACCAGATCGGTCTCGCGGAGGTTGCCAAATTACATCAGCAGATGATCGACGCGATGCACGAATCCGGGTTCAAAGGCGAGTTTCCGGCATTCGTGCAGTTCTTGCGTGACGATCCGCAGTTCTACGCCAAAACACCGCAGGACCTGCTCAATCGCGCTGCCTGGATTGCGAAAGTATTCGACGGCAAATCGTCACAGTACTTTGGCTATCTGCCGCGGATGCGTTTCACCATCAAACCCGTCCCGCCCGATCTCGCACCTTTTTATACTTCAGGCCGTGGCGGTCCGGGCATTTATCTACTGAACACATACGATCTGCCGCATCGCCCGCTCTACAATCTGCCCGCGCTGACCCTGCACGAGTCCGCGCCCGGACACGCATTCCAGATTCCGATCGCGCTCGAGCACAAGAACCAGCCGGAATTTCGGCGATTCGACTACATCTCCGCTTACGGTGAAGGTTGGGCGCTTTATTGTGAAAAGCTGGGCCAGGAAATGGGGATGTACGACACGCCATACGAGCGCTTCGGGATGCTGGGTTATCAGATCTGGCGCGCGGCGCGGCTCGTGGTGGACACCGGCGTTCATTCGAAAGGTTGGACACGCGAACAGGCGCTCAAGTACATGCACGATTACACCGCGCTACCCGAGCATGAGATCGAAACCGAGGTGGACCGTTACATCGCCTGGCCCGGGCAAGCCCTCTCTTATTATATGGGCGAGCTCGCGATCGTGCGTGCCCGCGAAAAAGCGGAGAAAACGCTCGGAGCGAAATTCAACATCCGCGCGTTCCACGATGCCGTGCTCGAGCTCGGCTCGGTACCGCTGCCCGTTGTCACGACGCGGATCGACCGCTTCATCACTGAAGACGGCAAGGGCCCTTACCCGGATATGGAGTGAGCAGGTCCGGGCGCTTTACGCGAGCAACCGATGGACGTCGACGACGTCAGCGATCATGAAAGACGCTGACATGGCCTTGAGCTTCGTTGGGCGTAGGCGCGCACGGCAGTTCGGCTTAAGGCCGCAAAATGATTTTTCCGTCTGCGTGCCCGCTCGCCGAGAGTTGATGCGCCTTCTTCACTTCCGCGAGCGGCAACACCGCTGCCACGCGGACTTTCAATTTGCCGCCCTCGAGTAGGTGATCTATCTCCGCCAGCTGATCGGGATTTGGCATCATCACCACCATCGCGACCGTCACGCCAAACTCCTTCGCGTCTTCCGCTGATGGTGGGCTGACCGTGCTCACAAGGACGCCACCGCGCTTCAATGTCTGAAACGCGCGCTGCTGCGTGTCGTCACCCACGGTGTCGAACACCACATCCAGGGCGCTCATTTCTTCTTCAAATTTCGCCTTCTTGTAATCGATGAACTCATCGGCACCGAGTTTTCGTACAAACTCCTCATTCCGTTCTGAGCCGGTTCCGATCACGTATGCGCCTATGTTTTTCGCGAGCTGCACGGCCATCGAACCGACTGCACCCGACGCTCCCGTGATCAAAATGCGCTGATCGCTGGCAAGTTCGCCGTGATCAAAAATTCCCTGCCACGCCGTCAGTGCTGCGACTGGCACCGACGCGGCCGTGTCGAAGTCAGTGTGCTTCGGCTTACGCACGAATTCGCTCGCCGGCGCCGCGACATATTCAGCATAACCGCCGCTGTGGGCGCCGAGATAACCATAGACATCATCGCCGGCTACAAAACCGCCAACGTCAGTCCGGCTCGGACCCGGCTGCCGACGGCCTCT
>Ga0209474_10001034_pt1 | contig 28275 bp, 32 predicted proteins | sample GraSoiAngelo_145_FD_185902 | JGI IMG/M metagenome (GOLD analysis project Ga0209474, IMG submission 185902) | Grasslands soil microbial communities from the Angelo Coastal Reserve, California, USA - 14_1009_05_20cm (SPAdes) (version 2) | ecosystem: Environmental > Terrestrial > Soil > Grasslands...
CTTCCTGCGCGACGGCGAGAATCGCCACGTGGCCAGCCGCCAACCGCTCGGCGAGCGGCAGAATCGCCGCTTGATCGCTCGCTCGTGCGGGACGAATCGAAACGCTGACCATGAAGATTCGGGCGCTGTGCGCCCGTCTGCTTCAAGCGCGAGTCGGGCGGCGCTCCGCAGCGCGCGACCGCTGCTTTCGGCGGCCGCTTGGCAGCTTCGCGAGGTAGGCCTCGGCAGCGCGCAGCGCGCGTCGCTTACCGCCGTAGGTTACGTCGCCGAAGAACCGGCGATGGCGCGGGGCATAGGTGCCGTTCGGCCGCTCATAGAAGCCGGCGCGCACGAACCAACCATGAGTGCGTGTCGAGGGCTGGTCAATGCGGCTAATGCCGCGCCGACGCACAGAGTGGCGACGGGTGCTCTTCATTTGCACGCTCGAGGTGAAGGCCGAGAAGCTCAGGTGGCATAGCGCCACACGCGCGCCGCCAACCGGAACGCGCTTAAGCTGCGGGCGACTCACTGGTCGGCGCAAGGCCATGCGGCGTGTTCGCTACGGGCTACGCGAGCAGTCACATACTGGACAACCCTTGTCGAATACGACCCGCCAGTGGCCGTCGGGATCGTGACGCCAGATCGAGTTGAACGTGCCGATTTGGCGACCGGTGGGATCCCGCACGGGCCCGCTCGAGAGGGCCATGGTTCCGGACTCCAGGACTTCGACGATTTCGGGATTCCAGGAGAACGGCGCCGCGCGGCCCTCGAAGAAGGGGTGCCAGCCGGCCACGACGGCCGCTCTTCCACGCAGTGTCCCTCGGCGACTCATGAAGACAGCATCGTCAGCCACGTACATCACGAACGCCAGGGAATCGCGGGCGGCGAGCGTTTGGGCAAAGGCGCTCTCGGCTTCGAAAACCTGCCGGGCCAGCGGCTGCCGGTTCTGCGCTTGGGCTTGGGCACCGGCGGGCAAGAGGAGGAGTGAGAGGGGCACCAGGGTCGGGAGGCGCATGACACCGTCCTCAAGCGGAGGTGGCGGGGGAGCGTGCGCTCAGGTGGCCCTGCGCACTGTTGAAGCCAAGGTAGAATGGCTCGCGGACCTGCCTCTTCATGGCGCTGGCACCCCGTAACCGCGGGCCATCCCCGTGGCGGCCAGCACCATCAGCACTACGAGCGCGGCCTGGATGAAGCTGATCTGCGCGAAACGGTTCGCCGCCCGAGTGTCCGGCACAGCGCCGCGGGCTGCCCTTCTCGAATCCGCCAAACGCCCGTACCAGGCCGGTGCCGATCCAAAGGACCGCAGCGACGCCCCACCAGGTATCGGCATAGAAGGCCCTGCGTAAGCCCGCTGGATCGAGCTCACCGCGCAGCGCGCGACCCCGAGCCACACAGCCCCGAATCCGAGACCGAGCGCCAGCAAGTGGATGGCAGCCAGCAGCCAGCGGATCGTCATTGGCGTGTCCCAACCCTCAGGGTTCCCTGCGCGCGATAACCGCGCGTCAGCTCAAGCGCTTGTTAGGCAGCAGCTTTGCGAACGAGGCGCCAAGCCCAAACGCTGAGCCCGACGCTCACAGCGAGGATGAGCGCGTCACTGGCGAAGAGCCGCTGCCGGTCGACTATCTCAAAGACGTGCGCGACGGTGATAACGGCGAACAGGACGCCAGTGGTAACCAGGTAGGCTCTCATGGAGTACCCCCGTGGTCCAGAGACTGTGCGCGGCGCTCCCACCGCCAGACCGGACCGTCATCTGGATCGACAACGTCACCGACGAAATGGAACCCGCACTTGGCCAGGACCCGGGTCGACGCATTGTACGCTGGCAGCGTGTGCGCGCGAACCAGGCGCACGCGCTCGCTCGCGAACGCGAACGCGACGAGCGCTGTGGCCGCCTCCGTGGCAAAGCCCCGGCCCTCGAACGCCGGCACGATGCCGTAAGCGATCTCCACCATGCCACCCTGGTCCGGTGGCCCCTTGAAACCGGCATTGCCGATGATGACGCCGCCATCCCGGTGCACCACGGCGAATCCGTCCACCCAGGGGTCCGGTGGGCGGCCGCGCGAGGCGCGCAGGCCAGGAAGCCAATCGAGCGACACGTCATCCGAGACCATGAATTGCCGGAGTCCGTCGGCAGCCGGGAACCCTGCCACTGCTTCGAACCGCTCCGGCTGCTCGATCAGCGCCAGAAGTTGGTCAGGAGAGTACGGCCGCAACGTCAGATGGGCCGTCTCTATTACCGTGTGTGCTCCATTCAAGCGTTTCTCGCGGATGGCGCTTAAGCTGCATCCGGCGTCGCGCGCAATCAAGCAGCAACCCACGGCCACGTTCGTCCTTTCCACGACCACGCTCCGAAACACACAGCACCCAGCAGTAGCGCGCCCAGTCCAAACGCCACCACCGTGGGCGGCGTCGTGGCAAAGATGAAGATCCATCCAAGCAGAGCGATGAGGCTGGGCAACGGATAGAGCCACATCCGATATGGCCTCGGCAGGTCCGGCGCTCGGCGACGCAGCAATGTCACGGCGCCGATCTGCCCGATGAACTGCACGAGAATCCGCGTCGTGATCAACGCGTCTATCACCATGCCCAGCGACACGAAACCGGCGAGGATCGAGAGGACGCCGAGCATGACGAGCGAGACGTGTGGGAATCCCTTGGACGGATGGAGGCGCGCGAACACCTTGAAGAAGTAGCCGTCTTGCGCCGCCGCATAGGGCACGCGCGAGTACCCCAGCAAGAGGGCGAAGACCGAGCCGAACGCCGTCCAGAGGATCATCGCCGTGAACAGCGTCGCGACGCCCGAACCGTACATCCGTTCCATGAAGAGTGAGACGATGAAATGGGACTGCGGACGTGCCTCAGCCGGCACAAAGTCCCGCCACGGGACCACGCCGATAATCGACAGATTGATCGCGAGGTAGATCACCGCGACCAGGGCGGTGCTGATGAGAATCGACCGTGGGATCACCCGGCCGGGATTCTCGACTTCGTCGCCGATGTAGCAGACATCGTAGTAACCGAGGTAGTCGTAGACGCCGATCCGCGACGCGGCGCCCAGGCCCAGGAGAAAGCCTAAGGACAGGTTGAACGCGCCCGGCGGAAAGTCGAAGGCGACCCTGTGGTCGAAGTGCAATGCCCCGGTCACGACGACCACGATGACGGTGACGATCGTGCCAATCCACAGCGCGACGGTGATCGTCGCAATCGACGTGATCCGCCGGTAGAGGAGTGCTAAGTTCGCAAGCCCGATGAGCGTCACCACGAGGAGCGTCTGGCGCGCCGTGATCCCTTTCCAGATGTAGCCAAGGTACTGCGCGAAACCGATGTACCCGGACGCGATCTCGAGGGGGCCACTGAGCACAAACTGCCAGACGAAGAGAAAGCCCATCAGGCGGCCGACCGTCTCCGCGCCATAGCCTTGGCGCAGATATGCGAACGAGCCGCCGGATCCCGGCAGCGCCGCCCCAAGCTCGCTCCAGACCATGCCGTCGCACATGACGATCACCAGTGCAACGAGCCAGCCGAGCATCGCCGGCGGACCGCCGAGCGCGGACATGAGCAGCGGGATCGTGATGAACGGTCCGATGCCGATCATGTTCGTCATGTTGAGCGCCGTGGCGTGAATCAGGCCAAAGCGGCGCACCATCGGCGACGTCGCGATCGGTTGCGTCATGATCTGTCGGCGGCGCGGAGACTCGCCAGCCTGCGCCGACACGCATCCCGGTCACACCTAAGAGCCGTGATGGCGACGGAGCTCGTCGACCTGCTCGAGCGTGAAGGTGTTGAGCTGTACGATCCTCGCCAGGGAACGGAACGCGGGTGGCACAATGCTCCGCGCTTCAGCTTTGCTCTCTACCTCGACAATGATCCAGGCCCTGTGCTCCCCGTCCATGCAGCCCCAGTCTGCACGGGTCAAGAAGTGAGACCCGGTTCGCAGAAAGACTTCTGCGGCCCGGGCACACTCCGCCGCGGTGTTGTCGTGCGGGACCTCGATGAGGAATCGTGCCATTGCGGGAGATCTCCTAGTTCGGGGGCGCATTCAGAGCGCCGCTTGAGCGCGTTCCGGCGTCTTCCAGAGGTCGATCGGCTTCTGGATGCCTTTCGGGCAGAAGGGCAGCATGATCTTTCGGCCCAGTCCGGCCGACGCGTACGCAGCATACAGGACCTCTTGCACCACGCGTCCCGTCTCGCCGTCGGAGATCGGCGTCTCCTTGCCCCGCACACAGCGCGCGAAGTGCCGCATCTCCTGAGGGAAACCATAGTTCCAATGCTCCTCGAAGACGGGATACGTCCAGCCCCGGGTCGTAGCGGCCTTTTCGACGGCGTAGCCGAACCCCACCTCGGAGTACGTCGGGAGCGCGTTGCCCATGAGCAGGTCGGCGTAGGTCTGCCCCTTGTCGCCGAACACCTCGATGCAGTCATCCATCCCGCCGGGCCGGTTCCAACTGCTCTCGATCAGGCCGATGGCGCCGGTCGCGAATTCGATGAGCGTGACCGCTTCGTCGTCGCCCTGCGTGCGCGCTTGGTGCACCTGCGTCGCCATTTGCGAGTACACGCTCTTGATCTTGGGCTTACCGAGGAACCACCAGCAGAATGCAATCCCGTGGCACCCCAGGTCCATGACCGCGCCGCCGCCCGACTGCTCCACGTCCCAGAACCACTCCGAGTGCGGACCTGAGTGCTTCTCGCCCTGCTTCACCAGGTGCACGCGACCGAATGCACCTTCGTCCGCCAGCTGCTTTGCCTTCACATATTTGGGCGCGAAGAACAGTTCTTCGGCGTACAGGAGCAGCACGCCCGCCTTGCGGCACGCGTCGATCATCGCGTCGGCTTCCTCGATCGTCAGGCACAGTGGCTTCTCGCACACCACGTGCTTGCCGGCTTTGGCGGCGTCGATCGTGAGCTGCGCGTGCAGCCGATTGGGCGCCGTGATGGAGATCATCTCGACTTCGGGGTCACGCAGTAGCTCGCGGTAGTCGGTATAGGCGCGCGGGATGCCGTGCCGCTTCGCGAAGCTTGCCGCGTGTGCCTTGGTCGGCGAGGCCACCGCGACGACCTCGCCTTCCTCCGGCATGGCTTTCACGGCCCCCGCGATGCAGTCCGCTTGAAAGCGTGAGCCGAGGATCCCGATTCTCACTTTCGACATGATGCCCTTCGTTCGTGCCGTGATCGACGGTCAGGCTTCGATCTTGTAGACCTCGCGCCGGCCGTACTCTACGAGATCGTGATACCCTTTCATGATGCTCTCGAACTCCTTCATGTCCTCGCTGCTCTGCCCGCCGCCTTGCATCATGCGCTCGAGATCGTCCATGCTCGCCACTTCCATCTCGGCAACGAGCGTCCAGTACCGCTCGGCACAGAAGTCGGTCATGACGCGCATCTTCGGCATGCCGACCTTAGTGCTGAGCTTGCCCATGGCCAAGAACTTTTCTACCATCGGGCGCACCTTGCCCGGCTTGCAATACATGATCTCGCGAATGAGAAACATGCGGGTCTCCTGTGTTCGGGGTTGGGCGAAAGAATCTTGGATCACGTTCTGTGCTCAAGGCTCGGCGCGTGCTGCCTCGAGGTCGATCTTTGGACGACACTCGCAGCGACGCAGAAAAGGAACGCGGCAGCGAGATGCTTGTTAGGCGGGCGGCACCCACCACTCAATCTGCCCACGCGTCAAATGGTCTGTCGGCCAGGGGTTCGGACCCGAAGCGAAGCACGTGACCGTCGGGATCCTCAACATGCATCTCCAGCGCCCAAGGATAGTTGCGTGGCGCGTGGCGGATCTTGGCCCCACTCGCTCTGTACTCTTCGTACAGTGCCTGAACATCCTCGACGCCAACCCAGGCCCAAGTGCCGGGGGAACCCTGACCACCACGACAGAGGTAGATCCTCGCCGCATCACGATTCACGGCGGTGAACGCGTCGGAACCCCAGTCCGCGTTCCGAAAGCCGAGCACATCCACGTAAGAATGGAGGCTCGCGCTCATGTCCGTGACGCTCAAGATGGGCGCCGAGCCTTCGAATCTGGTCCTGGGAATGTCGCGTGAGATCGGCATGTCAGCCGCTGCTCAGGGATTCTCCTCGAGCCACAGCGAGAAGAGGACGGTCCACATAGGTCCGCCGAGAGCACGAAGCAGGCCCACGTAGAACAACACTTGAGCCAGGTTGACGTCGGTTATGTGAAGGCTCAACCCCATTATGGCCACCCCTACCACGTAGTCGCCGATGCAGACAAGGACGAGACGAACGGTCTGCCGACGGTACACTGCGGCACCGGCGGCAATCGCCGCGGCTCTCTCGAGCTCGTGTTGCATACGCGCTTCTGGGAGTGTGAGCAGCGGCGGGACGCGGCGCATCACTTTGGCGGCAACGAGCCGGCGTACTTCGCGGCGATAGCGACCCACTTTCTGAGCTGGGCATCGGTCCTGAGGCCGGCCGACTCAACCAGGATCCATCCTTGCATCGGCCGCCCCGTCAGGTCGAAGCGTCGCGTGTGACCCCCAGCCAGCGCTTTGTCGGTTGCTTCCGGGGCCAACCGGACGATCAGCTCAGTGCGGTGGACGCCGCAACACATGTTTCCGTTGAGCAGGAATGCGATTCCTCCGAACATCCTCTTCTCTGCCACCCCTTTGCGCCTGCCCAGGGAACGACGAATTCGCTCCGCCAGCTTCTCGTCGAAAGCCATAAGGCTCGGATCGGTTGGAGAATGGCTGCGCTACCTAACGGATCGGGCTGTCTTGACTATGGACCCGAGAAGCCGACTGGGACACCTCCAGGTGCGCGCACGACCGCGATGGTCACGCCCGGCATCACCCGCGTAGGGGGGAGCATCTCCTCGGCTCCTGCGCGGAGCGCCTTCTCGAAGGCCGCCCGCGCGTCCGCGACATGGACGGAGAAGCTGCTACCCGGCGCCTCGGACGGATTGGTCTTGCGAATCCCCCCGCCGCCCTTGTCGGAGTACGCAAACAGGTGGTACTCGCCGCCGCCTGGCATGGGGACGCCCGGCTTGAATGTCCAGCCAAGCACGTTGGCGCACCAAGCCTTCGTGGCTGCCGGGTCGGAGCTGGCGAGCTCTGTGTGCGTGATCCAGCCGTAGAGGCCGCGTGTCGGCACGTGACTCGGCGCAGCTGAGCGCGAGGATGCCGCGGGGGACCGCTGCTTCGGTGATCGGTTCGATGGTGATCGCGTTTTCTTGGGCATGGCCATTCTGGTTGAGCGCTCAGGCGCCAACATCGTCGGCGCACGCGTCAGTTGGTGCATGCAGTCCGAGTCGCCGCCTGTCGCGTCGCGCTTAAGCTGCGGGCGCAACCCCCGCCGGCGCAAGGAGGTGGAGTCGAGCGGCGCACAGCGCAACTCGTTCCTAGAGCCCGGGCCTCCGAGCGTCAAGGCTGGTTTGACGGCGGCTGCCCACGAGACGCCCCCACGCCAGGGCTAAGACCACTCCGTACGCGAGGAACGCCGGCGCGAAGAGCACAAACACGAGCGGCCGCGGCGGCCGAAACCCGGGAGTCGCGATCACGTAGCAGACCACACCAAACAACACACCGCGTAGCCAACGTTGCTGGGGCAGGAAACGTGCGATCACGGCGAGGAGCAGACCGCCGATGGCGCCGGCGATGGCTCCCGCGAACACGACATTGAGGGAACCCCGGACCGTGAAGCCCGCTGACCGGGCGGTAGCGAGCGCGAATGCATGCATCGCTAGGCGCCCACCGACGCCGAGAAAGAGGGCACCGGAGGCCGCCCCGGCGAGGACTGCGGTCGTGAACCGATTCAAGCGCTTGTTAGGCCGCGGCCTGACACCGTGAACCGCAGCTCGAGGGTCGCGCCCGCTGGCAGTGCGGCCCAACGGGCAAACAGCTCCCGCCGCCTGTCACGCACGTGTCGGAGGTCGTCATCCTTAACGATCCAAGGGGCGTCGAGCCCGTGCTGAGCAGAGTAAGTGGCCGCGGCCGCCTCGAACTCTGCGGCTGACCACTCCACTCCTGCCCCCCGCTCCCTGTCGAGGAACCCCACGATGAACTCTGATATGAGTGCCTCGGGGGGGAGGGGGCCACGCGGCCACGGGTTCCCGAAGTCCGTGAGGTCCCAGCCTTCAGCCACCAGCCCGTAGAAACCGCGCGTGTGTCCGAGTACGGTCTCGACGGCATAGTGGGTCAGATCATGAAGCGGAAAGAAGCGTCCCTGCAGGCCGTTCTGGCGCTGCCATGTGACCGAGCCGTCAGCTCGCAGACAGCTCAAAGCAGCAGACCCGTCGTTCTTCTTCTTGATGCGGATGAGGAGATCGCTCATTCGACGAATCTTGCTCGACGAGCGCGTCCACGGTAGCCAGGAACGCTTCGTACCTGTGCTCTTCCCCTCCCCCAGGGTGTAGGAAGTCCAGGTCGCCGTTGGATCGGGCAATGAAGCCGTCGAGACAGCCTCCACGCTACAGGTCTTTCCGGAAGCACCGCACGAGACCGACCTCGATAAAACCGAGCGCGCGGTGGGCGGCGGCGCTGACTCCGTTGTCGGGCTGCGCGTCCGATGCAAACTCACGGCAACCTTGCGACCGTCCCCACTCCTCCGCCGCCGCGATCAGCGCTCGACCGACACCGCGGCCGCGAGCCGTAGGGGCGACGAACCATCCTTCCAGGTACGCCACACGATCGCTGCTGCATCCCTCGGCGTACGCGCGAATGGACAGCTCGGCAAACCCGACCGCACATCCGGCTCCCTGCTCGGCGAGGAGCACTGCGAGGGGTTCCCCCGCATCGCCGGCAAAGAACTGCTCGATCTGCTCACGATGCTCGGCTTCGGAGCCTTCGGGCCAGAGGGCGTGGCGCAGCTGGAGCCACGCGGCCGCGTCGCTCTGCTTCGCGGGTCGAACGGTGATCATTGAAGTGCTGCCGCCTAACGGATCGCGCTTAAGCTGCGGGCGACCGGCTCGCCAGCGCAAGGATGTGGGACGAAGTCCGTGCCCCGGGCGGGGCACAACACTCCGCTTCCTTTAGAACGATCAGCGCCCGCCAGCTTCAAGCGCTTGTTAGGCGGCATTCGCCTTACGCGCAGAGCGGCCACCAAAGGGTGATCCGCCGTGCGATCGTTTCACGCTCCCCATTGATGTGACTGAATTCGAGCAACCACATGAGGTTGACGAACTGAACCTCACCAGTGGCCCCGGGCTCGAAGAGGACGTCAGGCCCGACTTCCAGGTGCGCCGCGGCACGGTCGGTGACGATGGTGCGTGTGGTGTCGCGCAGGACCTTGAGCTCAGTGCCAACGTAATCTTCGGCGTAACACCCCGCGTGCCGCATGAGAACGCGTGCGACGATGAGTCTTTCACGAATTGCTCGCAGCGGCCTGCGTGCCCGAACCTCGTACCGGGCGCGCACAGCCCCCTTGCTGTAGAGCTGCTCTCGGACGGACCGCTCGGACTCGGGATGTCCAGCCGGGCCAACGAAGTAGCTGCCCGGGCGGTAGATCTGTGCACATACGCTAAAGGGTGACGAGCAGGTTGGCGTGCTTGTACGCGCCGTGTAGACGGGGCTGACGTAGTAGGAACCAGCCAGATTACCGTTCCGAGCGATGTACTCTTGCGCGGTGACACGTGTAGAAAACGCCCCGGAGGGGACCTCCAGCAGGCTAAGATCGACCGACACGGCGCCCTCGAAGGGCCGAGACTCAATAACGTCGGTCCGCGCGACCCAGTAGCGGTCGCCGAGGCGTAGTTGATAGCCCTTGTCCTCGCCGATCCCTACTCGATACCAAGCGGAGTCGGTGGACGCGCCGACGACCGCGAGCTGCAGTGTGGCGCGGCCGTACTTGGCGATTGGCGCCGTGGATGACGGGAGAGTCCGAAGTGGAACGGAGTCGTGAGTTACAAGAACGAGCAGCGAATCCTGCGCTGCGCTAGGACTCGCCGCGCTCAAGGCGGCAAGCAAGCTGAGAAGCAGCAAAGGAGCCTTCACGAGCGGCTTGGGTTCTGGCGAATGCTGCCTAACGGATCGCGCTTAAGCTGCGGGCGACCCGCCCGCCGGCGCAAGGGTGTGGGACGCAGTCCGGGCCCCGCCAGGGGCACAACACTCCGCTTCCCTTAAAGCGATCACCGCCCGCCAGCTTCAAAGCGCTTGTTAGGCATCACGGCTCAGGAACCTCGAGGTCGCGGCAGATCTTGCGCGCCAAGAAGTCGTTGATATCACGATGCCTCGGCACTGTGGAGGTCTTGCGCGCCGGGCGATTGATGTGGACAGAGTGGTTAGCACCTTCCCGCAACAACTCACAACCATGAGCCGTGAGATGGCGAACGAGGTCACGCCGCTTCAAGCGAGCGTGATCTTGAAACGTTCGCGGATGACGGGACGGTTGCCCAACGCTTCCTGTGCCAGAGTGCGGTTGGCCTCCAACACCAAACGCACAGCTTCATCGAGGTTGGCGCGGGCCTCCTCGATCGTCGCGCCCTGGGTGTTGGCGCCCGGGAGCTCTTCCACGAAGGCGATGTAGCCTTCGGGCACCTTCTCGAACACGGCGGTTAGTTGAAGGGTCATGGCACTCAATGTAACACGGAGGCTCGGGTGATGCCTAACGGCTCGCGCTTAAGCTGCGGGCGACTCGCCCGCCGGCGCCAGAGTACTGGACGAACGTCCCTTCTCGCCAGGGCACAAACACTCCGCTTCCTTTAGGGCGATCACCGCCCGCCAGCTTCACGCGCTTGTTAGGCGCCGGCTTCACGCCACCGACAAACAGCTTTAATAACGATGTCGACAAGGCTGCCAGACGACACTGCGTGCCACACTGAGTCCGAGGGGCTGATCGTGTCTGGCGGCCGAGGAGTGTCTGGCAGCCGAGCCGCTGCAGGAGTCGAAATGTCGTGGGTCTCGACGGCCAGCACGCGCGTGAGCCCACGCGCGCAGTCGACCTCCCGGTGCTCAAGCTGGTACTGCGCCAAAAAGACAGGGCCGCTGCGATCGAGGTCCCAGCGCAGCCAGACGCGACGGAGCCCGTCAGTACGTTGCAAGGTGGCGGTGTCGAGATCAATCGCCTCGGAACCCGTGGCGATGAGTTGAGCCCATCGGTGAGGACGGGTACTCTGGGCCGCAGCAACACGGGTGGTCGAGAGAACCAGGAGGACTAGGCAGGAGAATGGTCGCATGTAAGCCTCCACTGTGCGGAGGTGCCGGCGCCTAACGTGAATTCGACATACCGTATTAGAGTAAACGGCTCGATCCTGAGAATCTGCCTAGGATAGCCTTCTGCAGCTGCTTGGAATGAAATCGGCGGGTCCGCCTAAACGCAATATTAGAGCGTGTCCGCTGGGCTGCGCACGCCTCGACCTCCCCGACGAAGAACGTGCGTGTAGATCATGGTTGTCGCCACATTGCGATGACCGAGCAGGTCCTGAACGGTTTCGAATGTCGTAGCCCGATTCGAGGAGATGGGTCGCGAACGAATGCCGCAACGTGTGACAGCTCGCAGGTTTGGCGATCCGTGCGGCCCTCACGAAACGCGCGCTGCACCACGGTCTCGTGCAAGTGATGCCGCCGCCGTTGACCAGTGCGAGGCTCCTCATATCCGCGGCTCGCAGGGAACACCCACTGCCATCCCCAGTCGCGTCCCGCTTGCGGATACTTGGCCCCCAATGCCCCCGGCAACTCGACCCATCCCGCCCCCTCCTCCACATCCCGTTTATGCTGCGCCCGCACCGCCGCCAGATGATGCAGCAGCGGCCCCTTCAATCGCTCCGGCAACATGGTCACCCGATCGCGATCCCCCTTGCCTCCACGCACCGTGATCTCGTTTGCTGCGAAATCGATGTCCTTCACCCGCAACCGCAACGCCTCGAGCAAGCGGCACGCCGGCGACCAACGCCGATGCGCCTCGACCCCTCAGCCGGGCGAATATGCGACGGACTTCGTCGCGGGTGAGAACGACCGGCACCCGCTCAGGTCGCTTGGCGCGCACCAACGCGTCCAACCACCCGACGGGTACGTCCATCACATCCCGATACAAGAACACCAATGCCGACAGCGCTTGGTTCTGCGTCGACGCGCTCACTCGGCGATCCACAGCGAGGCAGGAAAGGAAACGCGTGACCTCCCCCTCGCCTAGCTCGCGTGGATGCCGGAGACCAGAGAACCGCACGAACCGCCGCACCACACCAGCCTGATGGATGGTGCCCCGCCCCGGAGTGACTAACTCAGGGGGGCTGCCATCCCCTCACCCTACGGCGAACGCCTCGGTTGGCAGGGGCGAAAAATCGCGAGCCTTCGCACTACTCGGCGTACGCCAGATGGATGCGGAGCTCGCACCTCTGAGCGTCTCGGGACAGCGTCAGCAGTCGAGCGTGAGGTCACGCGACGCCGGCGCCACCCGGCGGACCCGCAGCGCAGCACCGTGGCTGCACCAGACGCTGCGCGCAAACCGCGGATCTCGACCTCCTCCTTGGCGTCCAACACCGCCACCTCGACGACGGGGTCGAGCTGCGGGGCGACGAGCCGCAAGGTCTCGGATGTGCGACGTCCGTGCGCCACCCGCAAGAAGTCTGCGGCGTCGAGCCCACGCTCGGCCGCCCACACGTGCCAGATGAGCTCGATGCACTCCCGCTAATCAACGAGTACGCCATCCAGATCGAACAGAATGGGTCGGAATGGAATGAATCTCCTCCGCGGCACGCGCGTCTCCAACCGGCCTTCACACGGCCTTCACACCGGCCTTCACACCGGCCTGTACACCCCCCACACCCCCCGCAACACGTCCGAGATCTCGCCCACCGTACAACGCGCCCGTACCGCCGCGATGATCGGCTCCATGAGCGGGGCTTCGGCCACGCGAGCGGCTGCCTGCAGCTCCTCCAATGCGCGCTTCACGCATCCCGCATCCCGCATCCCGCGCGCTTTCTCGGTTCGCCTCCGCTGCGCTGCTGCGAGCGCCCGGTAGTCGGGCGCCGGCACAGACGGGATCGTCTGATCGTCGGCGTACTCGTTCACGCCCACCACCACCGCGGCGCCCGACTCGATGGCCTGCTGCTGTTGGTAGGCGCTCTGCGCGATCGCCTGCTGAAAGAAGCCGCGCTCGGTCGCGCGCGCGGCACCGCCACCCGCCTCGACTTCCTCGAGCAGCGCCCGTGCCTCGCCCTCGATCCGCTCCGTGAGCGCCTCGACGTACCAGCTCCCGCCAGCGGGGTCGACGACTTCGGGCACACCGGTCTCGTGGGCGAGAATCTGCTGCGTGCGGAGCGCGAGCGTGGCGCTCTGCTCGGTGGGCAGCGCTAACGCCTCGTCGTAGGCATTGGTGTGGAGCGACTGGGTGCCGCCCAGCACGGCCGCCAGCGCCTGGATCGCCACCCGCACGACGTTGTTCTGCGGCTGCTGTGCGCTGAGGGTCGAGCCGCCGGTCTGAGTGTGGAACCGCAGCCGGCAAGCGGAGTCTGCCGCGCCAAAATTCTCCTTCATCAGACGCGCCCACAGCCGCCGCGCCGCCCGGAACTTCGCGACCTCCTCGAACAGATCGGTGAACGCCGCGAAGAAGAACGACAGGCGCGGCGCCAGTTCGTTCACGTCGAGTCCCAGCGCCACCGCGCGGCGCACGTACTCGAGCCCGTTCGCGAACGTGAACGCGACCTCCTGCACCGCCGTCGCCCCGGCCTCGCGCATGTGGTAACCGGAGATCGAGATGGGGTTGAAGGTCATCCCCTCGGCATGCACGAACCGGCACACGTCGATCGCGAGCCGCAGCGACGGCTCGATCGGATAGATGTACGTCCCGCGCGCAATGAACTCCTTGAGGATATCGTTCTGCACGGTTCCCTGCAGCTTGACGCGCGCCACCCCCTGCTCTTCCCCCACGACGAGGTACATCGCGAGCAGCACCGGCGCCGTGGCGTTAATGGTCATCGAGGTGGACACCCGGTCGAGCGGAATCTCGTGGAACAAACGCTCCAGGTCGTCCACCGTGTCGATCGCCACCCCGGCACGGCCCACCTCGCCCTCGGCCATGGGATGGTCCGAGCCGTAGCCCATCTGGACGGGGAGATCGAACGCGACGGACAACCCCGTCTGACCCGCGGCGAGCAGGTGCCGGAACCGTGCGTTGGTCTCTTCGGCAGTGCCGAACCCGGCGTACTGGCGCATGGTCCACAGCTTCCCCCGGTACATCGTGGGGTGCACGCCGCGGGTGAAGGGAAACGCCCCCGGTGCCCCAAGGTCGCGCGCGGCATCGCCGCGCCAGTCCCCGGGCCCGTACACCGACGACCGCTCGCTCACGCGGGGACGCCGTCGGCGGCGAGGATCTCCACGGCGAACTCGACGTCGGTCTTGCTGCCGACGATGAACGGCGTCTTCTGGTGCAGATGCTGGGGCACGAGGTCGAGGATCGGCCGACGGCCGTCGGTCGCGAGCCCCCCCGCCTGCTCCACCACCAGCGCCAGCGGCGCCGCCTCGTACAACAGGCGCAGCTTCCCTTCGGCGGACCGCGTGTCGCCCGGATAGAGGAAGACGCCGCCCGAGATGAGGTTGCGGTGAAAATCGGCGACGAGCGACCCGATGTAGCGCGCGTTCTTGGCCTGCATCCGGCCGTCACCGTTCTTGAACGCCGCCACCACCCGCTGCACCGCCGGCGTCCACCGGTTCCAGTTGCTCTCGTTCACGCTGTAATACTTCCCCACCGCGGGCGTCCGGATGTCGGGATGCGACAGCAGGAACTCGCCAATCGTCGGATCGAGCGTGAACCCGTGCACCCCCTGGCCCGTCGTGTAGACCAGCATCGTGCTCGAGCCGTACAGGATGTAGCCAGCCGCGACCTGCTTCTTCCCAACCTGCAGGCAGTCGCCGAGGCCGGGCTCGCCCTTCGGACTACTCACGCGGCGGTGGATCGAGAAGATCGTCCCGATCGACACGTTGACATCGATGTTGCTCGAGCCGTCGAGCGGATCGTACAGGATCACATACTTGCCGCGCCGCGACGTCTGGGGGCAGAGCATCGGCTCCTCGTCCTCCTCCGACGCGACGATGCACACCCGGCCGGTGTGCTGCACGGCGTGGCGCACGGTGTCACGCGCGAACAAGTCCAGCTTCTGCTGCAGGTCCCCCGAAACGTTCACCGCTCCCGCGGCGCCGAGGATGTCGGTGAGACCGGCGCGGCGCACGTGACGGGAGATGATCTTCGCCGCGAGGCACAGGTCGTACAGCAGGTTGGACAGCTCCCCCGTCGCTTCGGGGTGGAGCCGCTCCTGCTCCATGATGAAGCGCTCAATCGTGATGACGGAGGTCGATGTATGCACGCTGCCCATCGGTCGTGAAGGTAATAGTGCCCACCTGGTCCGTTCGGAAGATCTCACTGCCCCAACGCCTCAGCCGGCCGAGCACCTCGGGTGCCGGATGGCCGTAGTGATTGTGCGCGCCCACGCTGATCACGGCCTGGCGCGGCCGCAGCTCCCCGAGCCACGCGTCCGACGTCGCGCTCAGCGAGCCGTGATGGCCGACCTTGAGCAGCTCTACCCGGCCGACTCGCCCCGCGAGGTGTCCTTCCACCGGCAGCCCCGCGTCAGCCTGGAACAAGAGGTGCGTGCCGCCGAAAGTCACCCGCAGCACCACTCCGTGCTCGTTCACATCGAGCGGCAGCGTCATCCACACACTGTCCGGGCTCAACACCTCGAGCACGACGCCGTCCACCTCGATCCGGTCGCCGGCGCGCGCCGGGTGCCAGCGGGCGCCCGATCCCTCGACCGCGGCGAGAAACTCGAGGTACAACGGCCGGCCGAGCGGCTCGCCGGGCTCGAGCACCAGCTCGGGGGCGAAGTCCTCGACTACGGCAGGGAGCCCGCCCAGGTGATCAGCATCGCCATGCGTCGCCACGACCAGCGTGACCCGCCGGGCACCGTGGCGACGCAGGAACGGGATCACGACCCGTCGCCCCGCGTCGATCCCAGGGATCCTCGGGCCTCCATCGATCGCGACCCAGCGGCCGTTCGGCGTTCGCAGCACCGCCGCGTCGCCCTGGCCTACATCCAAGAAAAATACAGTCAAGCAACGGCAGTCGTCGAGGACGACGTCGCGGAACGACGTCCCGACGACCAGCGTCACGAGAAAGGCGACGCGTGCGGCGATAAGCCAGCGACGGCGCGGAGCATTCCACAACCACCAGCCCGCCGCCGCGACGGCCAGCCAGACGGCCGCCGCCTCCCAGCCGGCGACCATGACGACGTGACCGCCCGGCACCGCCGCCGCACCCTGCGCGATGAGATCGAGCAGCGCGAGACCTAGCCCCGATCCCGCCGCGAGCAGCGCCGCGAGCCCGGAAACCAGCCACGACAGGGCGAGTGAGATCACCAGCCCGGGGACGACGATGGCGCCGAGCGGGATCGCGATCAGGTTCGCGAGCACGCCGATTGGAGCCACGGTACCGAATGCAAACGCGGTTATGGGAGCGGTGAGGAGTGTCGCGGCTGCGGCTGGCGCGACTGCGCGCACGCCCCAGTGGCTGCGCCGCGTCGCCCGCCCGGCCCACACGACGGCGGCGATCGCCGTCACCGAGAGCCACGCGCCGACCGAGTGCAGCGCCTGGGGATCGACGAGCAGCACGGCGAGGGCCGACACCGCGATCACGCCGCGCGGCGCGGCGACCCGCTGGCGCAGCCGGGCGACATCGTCCACCACGAGCATCACCGTCGCCCGCGCGGCGGGAGCGGGAAATCCGAGCAGCCACAGATAGCCGAGCAGCACCACGCCCGAGGCGAGCAGCCGGTGGCGGGCGGAGAGACCGAGGTTGCGAAGGATCAAGGCGAGCCACGCGGCGAGAAAGCCGACGTGCAGCCCCGAAATGGACAGGATGTGCGCCAGCCCCGAACGCGCGTAGCGCTCCCGCACGTCGGGGTCGAGCGCAGCGTTGGGCGCGAACACCAACGCGTCGACGAGCGGTGCCCGACGCCCGAACAGCGCTGCGCTGCGGGCAGCGAGTCGCCCGCGCAGCGCTCCCCGCCCCCGCGGCTCGCCGTCGAGCAGCTTGGCACGCCGCACCACCAGCACGCCGCGGTCGTACGATCCGACCCATCGCCCCGCCACCACCCACGTCGTCCCGCCGGCGGCCGGAATCCCGTCGGGCCAGCGCAGCCGCAGTGCACCGCCGCACGCGCCCGCCACGACGTCCGCCGCGACGGGTCCGCCCGAGTCCGGTGCCGGATCGCTGAGCCGCACGATCGCCGCGCGAGCTCCCTCTTCCGCGGCCTGCCACCGGCCTTCACACGTCGCGGCTCGCTCCCGCAGCGTCGCACCACCCCACAGCAACCCGGCCACGCCCATGATCCCTATCGCCGCGCCGAGCGGTGCGCGCCGGGCAAGGGCGAGCGCTACGACCAGTACCAGGGCCGCGACGTACCCTTCCCCCTTCCCCGTTCGCCCTTCCCCGAGGAACAGGCCGGCCCCGAACGCCACGGTGATCCAGAGAATCGGCGGCCGCAAGACAGGGCCGCCTCAGCGGATTACATCAGCTGCACCGGCTTCGCCCCGCAGCGCGGCGCGAGGCCCACCTTGCGAAACGCCTCGAGCAGGATGACGTCGAGCTTGGCCCGCTCCTGGTCGCTCGCGAGGTTCAGCTCCGTGAGCACCTCGCCCTGCCGGGTGGACACGTAGTGCGGCGACAGCCGGTTGAGCGCGAACACCAGCACGTCGCCGCGACAGGTGTCGCAGCCGCAGAACCGGGGGAACTGGGCGCGCAGCTTCTCGTAGTCCCGCTGCACCACTTCCCACGTCACGTTCGTCACCCCACGACGGCGAGCTCCCCCGCCGGCTCCAGCGGCCAGGCGGTGAACGTCGAGCCCGTGGTGCCCGTGAAGCGCACGCGCCGATAGGTCCCGATCCACGCGTCAGACCCCTGAAACAACGCGACCTTGTTGGTGCGCGTGCGCCCTTGCAGCAGGTCGCCGCGCTTCGCCTTACCCTCGACCAGCACTTCGTGCGCCGTGCCGACGAGCCCGACGTTCTTGCGGCGCGCCATACCGCGCACCACGGCGATGAGCCGCTCCAGCCGCTCGCCCGCGACGTCGTCGGGAATGGCGCCCGGGATGCGGGTCGCGGGCGTCCCCTCGCGCGCCGAGTACTTGAAGGTATAGGCGTCGTCGTACCCCACTTCCTCGACGAGCGAGACGGTCTCGCGGAAGTCTGCTTCGGTCTCGCCGGGGAACCCGACGATGATGTCGGTCGTGAGGGCGATCCCCGGCACCGCCCGCCGCAACGCGGCGACGACGTCGAGATAGCGAGCGCGGTCGTAACGCCGCAGCATCCGCTTGAGCACGCGCGAGCTGCCGCTCTGCACCGGGAGGTGCACGTGCTCGCACACGACCGGCGTCTGGGCCATCGCGGTAAGCACACGGTCGGTGAAGTCGGTGGGGTACGGTGAAGTGAACCGCAGCCGGCGCAGCCCGGGCACCGCCCCGACCGCGCGCAGCAGGTCGGCAAAGTCGTGCTCGTCGTCCGCGTAGCTGTTGACCGTCTGACCAAGCAGCGTGACCTCCGTCGTGCCGCCGGCCGCGAGGCGCTCGACCTCGCGCACCACGTCGCCCAACTTGCGGCTCCGCTCGGGGCCACGCGTCATCGGAACGATGCAGAAGGTGCACCGATAATCGCAGCCACGCTGGACCGTCACGAACGCCGACACGGAGGTCTCGCGCGCCGGTGGGACGTCCTCGTAGTGCTCCCACGTCTTGAACTCGACCGCGGCAGCGCGTTCGCCCCCGCGGGCCCGGGCGATGAGCTCGGGCAGCCCGCGGTAGCCATCGGGCCCGATGACCAGGTCCACCTGCGGCACGCGTCCGAGCAGCCGCTCCCCGAGGCGCTGCGCCATGCAGCCGACCACGCCGAGCACGTCGCCCGGTCGCTTGTATTGCTTCAGCTCGCCGAGGCGCGAGAGCACGCGCTGCTCGGCGTGATCGCGCACGGCGCAGGTGTTCACAAGCAGCACGTCTGCTTGCGTGGGGTCGTCGGTGCGGACATACCCCTCCCGACCCAGGACGCCGAACATCAGCTCGGAGTCCGCCACGTTCATCTGGCAGCCGTAGGTCTCGATGTAGATGCGCGGCATGGCTAGCGAACCGTCACCTCGCAGCGGGGGCACCCGTTCCATTGGGGGATAGGAAGATAGACCGAAAGGTAGTCCTGCGTCAGCAACTCGACCTTCCCCTCGCCGTGACCGCTCACCACGCCATCCGCCGACTGCCCGAGCCGGCTCGCCCGATACGCCCGCTGCTTCGCGTCGCCCAGCTCACGCAGTTCGCGCGCCCGATCGCGCACGACCGCGGCCGGGAGCTGCTCCCGCAGCTTCGCCGCGGGGGCGTCCGGCCGCACGCTGAACGGAAACACGTGAAGATAGGTGAACGGCAGTGCCTCTACGAGCGCGACGGTGGTGCGATGGTCCGCGTCCGTCTCCCCCGGGAAACCGGCGATGATGTCGGCACCGAGCCCGAACACTCCCCCCAGCCGCTCCGCCAGCCACTCGATGCGGGCGCGGTATGACTCGGCCGTGTACCAGTGCCGGCCCATGCGCTTGAGGACGCGATTCGACCCCGATTGGAGCGGCGCGTGCAGATGCGCCGCCAGGTGGCGCGGCGCTTCGATGAGCAGGCGAGCGACTCGGTCGTCCACCTCGGTAGCTTCGACAGAGGAAAGGCGGAAGCGGACCTGGGGGACGGCTGCGATGAGGGCTTCGAGCAGCTCACCCAAGGTCGGCTGACCCCGGGGCGGTGCCCCGGGGTCCCGCCCGACAACGCCCGTCTGGGTTGAACCCCGGGCCGACGGCCCGGGGTCAGCCGCGCGGTCTTGCCCGTACGTCCCGATGTGCACCCCGGTGAGCACGATCTCCGCATGATGCGCCGCGAGCGCCTTCGCCTCTTCGATCAGCTCTGGAATCCATCGTGACCGGTTCGCTCCCCGGGCGAGCGTCGTCGCGCAGAAGGTGCAGTGCTCGTCGCAGCCATCCTGGATCTTGAGCCAACCACGGGACCTAAACCCCCGCCATGGTAGCGGCGCAGCATGCTTTTGTAGGGGCGCAGCATGCTGCGCCCCTACACCAGTGGGCATCCCTGCTGCCCGCAGCACCGCACCCGGATCCGCCCCGCCCACCACGGCCCGCACCGATCGGAGTCCCGCGATCCGCCCGTCGTCAAGCGCCGCGGCGCAGCCCATCACGACTGTCTCGAGCCGCGGGCCGCGCCGCGCCAGCCGCCGCACGAAGCTGCGCAGCTTGGCTTCGCTCTCCGCGGTCACGGTGCAGGAATTCACGACGGCAACGTCCGCGGCGGCGGGATCTTCCACGACGACCGCGCCCTCGTCAGCGAACGCCTGGCGCACCAGGTCGGTGTCGTACTGGTTCGCCTTGCAGCCGAAGGTATGGAAGTAAACGTTCACGGGCGGACCGTGAGACCCAGGAGGAACGTCCAGACTCGCTCGGAGAGCCCGCCGCCCTTGCGCTCGAGGTGCTCGAGCCCGACATCGACCAGCGCGCGGCCGCGCGCGAACGCCCGGCCCGTGCCGGCTGCCAAGCCGAGCTCTGTCGGCGCGGCCGCGCCCGCGCCGAACGGCAGCTGCCCGCCGCGCGCGCCGAGCCGGAGCGGCGAGAATCCGCTACCCACCTCCAGGCCCGCGGACCAGCTCAGCGTGTTGAACGCACCAGCGCCGGCCGTCGCCCACGTACGCCGCGTGAGCGCTCCCGCGAGTCGCACGCTCGGACTCGGCGCCCACCGCAGACCACCGCCCACAGTGTTGGGCAGGTCTGTTTGCGTCGTGACGACGTCGCCCAGGCGGGCGCGCAGCCGGTTATCCGAGCGCGCGAAGACGGTGAGGCGCAGCGCCGGCAACAGGTCGAGGAGCGCGCTCCCCGAGACCCCGACGCCGTCGTAGCGGACCTCGTCGCTCTGCTTGATCGCATGGTATGCGGTGTCGTCGAAGGTCCGCCCGGCGGTCTCGCGGGTCGAGCCGCTCAGCACGTGCACCGCTGCGCCGAGGGCGAAGCGCGAGCCGACGCGCAGCGCCGCCGCGAGCCGCAGGTCGGCGACGCCGCCGTCGCTCGTGAGCTCGTCCGAGTAGGGCTGCATGGTGCCCCGCAGCAGCATCGAATCGCGCAGCGTGACGTCCCACGTGCGGTCGAGGTACGTGGTGAAGCCGCCGCCCAGGACCAGGTGGCCGAACACCGGCCCGGCGAGTCCCATCACCGGGAACCGGCTGGCGCGGAGCGACGTGGTGGCGCCCGCCGCCTCCGCAGCGCGGTACGAGGTCCCGCCCATCGCCGTGGCCGTGAGCTGGGGCAGATCCGCGAGCGACGCTTCCACCAGCGGCGACATCGGGTCGAACGGCGCGAACGCGCCGCCGGTGGAGCGGGCCCGCACCGTTTCGAACCGGCCGGGCGTGCCAAGCCCGCGGATACCGAATTGCGAATCCTGGGCAGCCAGCGGCATAGCCCCGGCCGTGAGCATGGCCCCGCCCGTGAGGGCGGGGCTCACCATGCACGTCGCCACGAGCAGCCCGCCACGCGCGCGAATCATGGCTCGCCGAACGGGAAGCGCCGCGCGTACGTGATGCGCAGCGCGGGACGATACGCCGCCGCCGCCGACGGATAAAACCGGATCTCGCTGGGATGCCCGCCTTCCCCCTGGGACCGCAGCATCATCACCTCGGGCCGCGTGCTGTCCGACGTCCAGAACTGTAGCAGGTTCGTCACCTCGATGCGCACGGTGTCGGTCGCGCCTACCCGGACGAACGTCGTGTCGGTGCGCGTCGCGTCGAAGAAGAGAGGGGACTTGGCGCCGAAGTCGGCGAGCACGGTGTGTGCCTCCACGACGAACGAGTCGGAAGGGGCGCCTTGTACCGGCACCGCAGGCACGAGGATCAGAGTGGCGCGAATGATCTGGGACGAGTCGCGGATGGCGCGCGGCAACGCGACGCGCAGGATGCTGCGTGCCGATGGCGCGCCGCCCACGGCGAGTGTCGAGTCGAGGGGCGGGGTCGGGGGATAGAACACGTAATTGTCGAACAGCGTGACGGCGGCGAGCTGCTTGTGGATGAGCGTCGTATCGGTGCCCTTGATCGAGTCGACCTTCACGAACCAGGCGACGGTCGCACCGCACCCATTCTCGCGTGTGCAGAAGGCGACGCTCGTCGGCGCGTCCGCGCCGACCCGAACGCCGATGCCCAGTTTGCCGCTGTCGCCCGGCACGTACAGCGTGTCCACGAGGCGCGAGTCGAGCTTGAGCGTCACTTTGAGAAACTTGCTGGTGGTGTCGATCGCGGCCTGATCTCCGGTCGCGGAGTCCACGCCCCCGGGCTTCGCCAGCAAGGCGTCGACGTTGACCGCCCGGAGCGTGTCGGCGAACGCGCTCTCCACGTCCGCGAACGTCGTGGTGGAGTCGATCGTGACAGGCAGGCGGTACAGCTTGAGCGTCAGGTTGTGCGTCGCGGTGTCGCGCCGCGTGATGGTGAGCGTGAGCTTCATGGAGTCCGCGCCCACGAGGGGGCTCGTGGTCGTGTCCCCGGTGTTCAGGACTAAGCCGCTGACCAGCGCCGACGTGCGCAGGATCGCGCGGCTGTCCACTACGCCGCGCACGTCGGCGGCGGTCATCGCTACCGCATGGTCGGGGAACACGTACCCCCGGAACGCCGAATCCCGCGCGATGCTCGTACCGAGCACAGCGTCCACGACGTCGATCGCGCCGCTGGGGCAGAAGCTCGGACAGGTGCCGGGCGATGTCGCACGATCGACGCACGCCGCGGTCGCCCCAGCCCCGAGCGTGGCCGCGAGCCACGCCACCCGGAGCGCCCTCATAGGCCCAGGCTCGCCGGCACGAACGGATCGGGCAGGAGTGCGGCCAGCGTCCAGCGCCGCTCGCTCTTCGCGCCCACTGCGATCACCTCGAGGTCCAGCCCGAACTCGGCGAGCAGCTGCCGGCACGCTCCGCAGGGCGACGCCGGCGGCTCCGCGTCGGTGGCGACGACGATCCGCTTGAACGCGCGCGCCCCCGCGGCGACCGCCGCGCCGAGGGCCATCCGCTCAGCGCAGATCGTGAGACCGTAGGACGCGCTCTCGACGTTGCAGCCGCCGAATACCCGGCCGTCCACCGCCTCCAGCGCCGCACCGACCCGGAACTTGCTGTAGGGACAATAGGCGCGCTGCTGCACCGCGCGCGCCGCGCGGACCAGCTCGGCGCTCACGCCCACACCTCCTTCAGGAAGGAGGTGCCTGCGGCGAGTCGTGCCACGCCGAAATACTCCGCCACGGTCGCCCCCATATCGGCGAACGTCGGGCGCTCGCCCAGGCGCTGGGCGCGCACCCGCGGTCCCAGCGCGAGGATCGGCACCGCTTCCCGCGAGTGGTCGGTGGACGGCGTGGTGGGATCGTTGCCGTGGTCCGCCGTGATAATGATCAGATCGTCCTCCCGCACGCGCCCCTCGAGCCGCGGAATCCAGGCATCGAGCTCCCGCAGCCCCTCATGAAACCCCGCCACATCGTTGCGGTGCCCCCACGTCTGGTCGAACTCGATCACGTTCACGAAGATGAACCCGCTCCCGCCCCGGTCGAGCGCCTGCTCGATGAGGCGATAGGCGTCCCGGTTGGTCGGCGTGTGCTCGCTGGTGATGCCCCGGCCCGCGAACAGGTCGTCGACCTTCCCGATCCCGACCCGCTCGATCCCCACCTCCGCCAGCCGGTCGAGCAGCGTCGGGCCGACGGGCTCAATCGAGAAGTCCCTGCGGCGCGGTGTCCGCTGGTACGCGCCGGGCGTGCCCGTGAACGGCCGCGCGATCACCCGGCTCACGGCGTGCTCCCCCACCAGCATCCCGCGCGCCACTGCGCACGCCTGGTACAGCTCCTCCAGCGGCACCGTCTCCTCGTGCGCCGCAATCTGGAAGACCGAGTCCGCGGAGGTGTACACGATCCACTTTCCGGTACGCTGGTGCTCTTTGCCCAGCTCGGCGATGATCGCCGTCCCGGAGGCCGCCTTGTTGCCCAACCAACCACGGCCAGTACGTCGCGCGAATTCGTCAAGCAGGGTCGTCGGGAAGCCGTTCGGATACGTGCGGAACGGCTTGTCGAGCAGCACGCCGCAGATCTCCCAGTGCCCGGTGGTCGAGTCCTTTCCCTTGGACTTGGGCAGCGCCACGCCGTACGCGGCGCTCGGCCGGATGCTGCCGCTCAGGCCCCGCAGCGGCCGGCACAACCCCAGCCCCAGCCGCTCGAGGTTGGGGAGCCTGAGGCCACCCACGGCGCGCGCCACGTTGCCGAGCGTGTCGCTCCCGGCGTCGCCGTAGGCCGCGGTGTCCGGCGCGGGCCCGATCCCCAGGCCGTCGAGCACGATGATGGCGGCACGTCTCACCGGTAGATGCGCGGCAGCCGGGGCCCGAGTCCGGTCAAGAACTCGCGCTGCAGCTCGCCACTCCAGGCCGCGAATTGCTCCAGCGTGATTGCGCCGCCCCCCCCGTCTGCCGAGCCGACGAGAGTCGCTACGTCCCCCACGGTGGCGGGCCCGTCCCCCACGTCCAGCATCGTCAGATCCATCGTCACGAGGCCGATGATCGGGCAGGGCCGCCCGCGCAATAGCACCTGCGCCCGGCCCGACGCGCCGAGCGAGCGCCGCAAACCGTCGGCGTAGCCGATGCCGAGCGTCGCGATGGTCGTGTCGCGCGCCGCGGTCCACGACGCGTTGTAGCTGACGCTGTCGCCGGCGCGCACGCGGCGCACCGCCACCACCCGCGCGCGCACGCTCACCACCGGCTTCCCTTCCGGCAGCCCGACGCCTGGCGAGCCGCCGTACAGATAGACGCCGGGGCGCACGGCGTCGAATGCGAAGCTGCCGCCCTTCAGCGCCGCGGCGCTGTTGGCGACGTGCAGCAGCGCCGGCCGCCGCGCCAGTCGCCCCACCGCCAGCCGGAAACGCTCGAGCTGCTGCTCGGCGGAGCCATCGTTGCGCTCGGCCGAGTGGAACTGGGTGTAGCAGCCCTCGAGATACGGCGTGTCGAGGAGGTCGGCGAGCGGCTCGACTTCGTCCCAGCGCACGCCGGAGCGACCCATCCCGGTATCGATCTCGAGGTGGAATGCCCCCCCCCGCGCGCCACGGGCGATCCAGTCGGCCACGGTGCGGCCGTCTCCCAGTGCTGGCGTGAGCCGCTGCTCGCGGTAGCCGTCGAACAGGTCGTTCCGGGCCGGGGTGAAAACGAGCACGGGGCGCGTGATGCCGGCGGCGCGCAGCTCGGCGCCCTCCTCGATAGTCGCGACGCCGTAGCCCCACGGGTCGAGCGCTTCCAGCGCCTGGGAAACAGCAACGGCTCCCACCCCGTACGCGTTCGCCTTGACTACCGGGAGGAGCCGTGTGCCCGCCACGCGTGCGACGGTGCGGGCGTTTTCGACGACCGCGGCGAGGTCCACTTCGACCCAGGCGCGCGCGTCGCGCCCGCTCGGAGACGCGTTCACAGGCGCGCGAAAGCTACGCGCCGTGATGTGTAAATGCAAGGCGAAAAAGGGGTTAAACTCCAGGGTACCATGTCCGACTCCGCCCTCGCCCGCGCCCTCGCGCTGGTGCGCGACCTGCGAGCCCGCTGCCCCTGGGACCGCGCGCAAACGCCGCAGACACTCCGCCCCTACCTGGTCGAGGAAGTGCTCGAGCTCGATCAGGCCTTGAAGCACGACGCTGCTGCAGCCCTGCGCGACGAGCTCGGCGACCTGCTGCTCCACCTCGCGTTCCAGATCGTCATCGGCGAAGAGCGCAAGACGTTGGACGCCGAGTCGGTCACACGCGCGCTGGAAGAGAAGATGTGGCGGCGGCATCCGCAGCTCTTCGGGCACGCCGAGACGCCGGACCATGACGCCTGGGAACGCGCGAAGCAGAGGGAGAGGGGAGAAGGGAGAGGTACGCTCGGTGGCTTGCCGCCCACCCTGCCGGCGCTGCTCATGGCCTTCCGGCTGCAGGAACGCGCCGGGGGGGTCGGGTTCGACTGGCCGGACCCGAACGGGCCGCTCGCAAAGGTGAAAGAGGAGCTCGGCGAACTCGAACGGGAAACGGGAGAGGGGAAACGGGAAAGGCTAGAAGATGAGATCGGCGATCTGCTGTTCGCAGTGGTGAATCTCGCGCGCAAGCTCGCCATCGACCCGCGCGCCGCACTCGAGAGGGCGAATGACAAGTTCACGCGGCGGTTCGAGGCGATGGAGCTGCTCGCCGAGCAGCGCGGCATCGAGATTGGCCGCGCGACGCTCGACGAGCTGGACCGGCTGTGGGACGAGGTGAAGGGTCAGTCCTTGTAAGGATCGAACTCCTCCGCCCCCGCCATCACCACGATGAGCGGGCGCAGGACGTGCAGCACCTCGACGGTGGGGCCCTGCGCCGCGAGCACGTCGGGCAGCCGGCGGTACACGTGCGGGCTTTCGTCGGTGCCCCCGCCGCGCAGGATCACGTTCTTGCGCTCGACCCACTCGAGCATCATCTCCCGCGAGACGGCCCCAGGCTTGATCACCTGCCCACGCCGCGTGCGTTTGCCCGCGGCGGCCGTGCGGCTCATCACACGGCCCGCGCCGTGCACGGTCGAATACAGCGCGCGCGCCTGCAGCTCCCGCACAGCAGGATCGTCCGACGCCACGCCCTGGATGATCACCGCGTCGTCCCCCATCGAGCCGCCGACGAAGCCCTTCTGGCCGGGGAACGCGGGCGTCGCACCCTTGCGCACCACATAGAAGCGCTCGCCACCGTGCTGTTCCTGCCAGGCGAAGTTGTGGTGGTTGTGCACCAGCTCCAGCTCGCGCCCGCCGAGTAGCGCCACCACCTTACGCGCCACCCACTCGCGGCCGGCGTAAGCGTAGCGACCGGCCAGGTTCATGAGCTGCCAATAGGCCTCGCCCACCGGCTTGGCAATGTCGAGCAGGGTCTCGCGCTCCGGGACGCGCTCGCCCCAGGCGCGGTTCTGCCCCAGCGCGAGGAAGCCGTGGGCCACCCCGAAGCCGAAGCCGCGCGAGCCGAAATGCACGCCGACCCAGACACGGTCCGCCTCGTCGGCAAAGACGTCCACATAGTGGTTGCCGCTGCCCACCGTGCCCAGCTGGTCACGCGCCTTGGCGCGCAGCCGCTCGCGCTCGTGCTTGCCCGGCACCGCGTCCCACGCCGGATCCTCGAACAGGGGGTCGTCGCTGGGCGCGTCTTCGGCCCGGTTCTTCCGCCCCATCCCGAAGGAGACGGCGTCCTGGATGGTGTCCGCCAGCGCGGAGAGGTGCGGGACGAGCTGGGCCCGGGTCAGGTCGGTGCGGATCGCGGCGTTGCCGCAGGCGATGTCGAACCCCACCCCTACCACCGACACTTGGTTGCGGTACGCGGTCACGCCGCCGATGGGCATGACGTACCCCAAGTGCCCATCCGCCATGAGCGCGGCGCGCTCGGCCCGACTCGCGACGTCGCGCAGCTGGTCCAGCGTCTTGGGCTCGTGAGTGCCGAAGATCTGCGGCTCGGTCATGCTTCCTCCATCATATACTCAGTCCTTCTCTCTCGCAGGGCGGGCCTGTCATCCTGAGCGCCGCAGGCGCGAAGGATCTCACGGCCACAGCTTGTACAGCGTCCGCGGAAACGCGATCGCCTCGCGCACGTGCGGGATCCCGCAGATCCACGCCACCGTTCGCTCGACGCCGAGCCCGAACCCGGCGTGCACGAAGGTGCCGTACTTCCGGAGATCCAGATACCAGCTGTAGGCCTCTTCGGGAAGCTGCTCCGCCCGGATGCGCGCCAGCAGCTTGTCGTAGTCGTCCTCGCGCTGGCTCCCGCCGATGATCTCCCCGTACCCCTCGGGCGCCAGCATGTCGTTGTTCAACACGGTGCGGGGGTCGGCGGGGTTTTCCTTCATGTAGAAGGCCTTGACGACCCGAGGGTAGTTGTAGACCAGTACCGGGCGGTCGTACTGCTTCGCCAGCAGCGTCTCCTCGTCGCCCCCGATGTCCTGGCCCCAGACGATATCACTGCCCAACGCCTTGAGCTTTTCCACCGCGTCGGTGTAGGAAACCCGGGGAAACGGCGGCCGGATGCGCTCGAGGGGCGCCGTGTCGCGCTCCAGCTCGGCCAACTCGGTCTTCCGCCGCTCGAGCGCGCGCGCCACGATAGAGGCGACGAATTCCTCCTGGAGCTTCATATTGGCGTCGGAGTCGTTCCAGGCGACCTCGGGCTCGACCATCCAGAATTCGGTGAGGTGGCGTCGCGTCTTGGATTTCTCGGCGCGGAACGTGGGCCCGAAGCAGTACACCTTGCCGAGCGCCGCGGCCGCCGCTTCGACGTAGAGCTGCCCCGTCTGGGCGAGGTACGCCGTGCCCAGGTCGAAGTAC
>Ga0209474_10001036_pt1 | contig 28252 bp, 24 predicted proteins | sample GraSoiAngelo_145_FD_185902 | JGI IMG/M metagenome (GOLD analysis project Ga0209474, IMG submission 185902) | Grasslands soil microbial communities from the Angelo Coastal Reserve, California, USA - 14_1009_05_20cm (SPAdes) (version 2) | ecosystem: Environmental > Terrestrial > Soil > Grasslands...
ATGTGAAAGACGAACCTGAAATTGAGATCGACCGCGTCGAGCGCCGATAAGTCTGCGAACCGGTTGAACGGCTTTTGAGCTCTTTCTTCGGCAGCCTCGACAAACGCGACGATTTCATTCACGAGTGCCTGGTCCAGAATGCCGTGCGGCTTCCAGACCATGAGCGACAACTCTTTGCGGAACAGAACGTGGGCGGGAAGTTTCAAGTTACCTCATTGGCTTTCTTGTTTGGAGTTCGCTTTGTGGGAAATAGTCCTTCTCGCCAGCGTGGGAGACGGCCCGCGCGTTTCGCGATCGCACTGACAGGCTATTGGGGTAACACTTCGGATTAGCCTTCAACTTTGGTAACCGCCGGCGGGTTCCATTTGCCCGTGAGAGCCTCAGACTTCGGTCCGTAGAGGCGCATGCAAACGTTAAACGCAGCCTTCGGCGCGGGCAGCCAGTTGGCTTCCTTGTCTTTGCCGGAACTTTCGTTTTGAAAATAGAGGTCAAGTGAACCGTCCCCGTTCAACTTCAAACGGCATCCAACCGCTGACGCCGAACCGGTTGAGAGTTATTTGAGTCAGTTTTCAGCTTTATCACTTGGTTTCTTCTTTCCCTCCTGCAGCTGTTGCAGAGATGCCAGGAGAGGATGATGAACTGGTGGTGGGACTGGCAGCCTCAAGTTTCTTAACAAAAAAGGCCTTTGTGTCTTTGAATTCTGCTGCGCGGGAGGTGTTTGAAACAACCCTGGCGCCGGAAGCATCTACTCTTATCGTCTGGTGAAGAATTCCAGATCTGTCCGTAAGCCAGGCAGTGCCTACGGAATAAATTTTCATCTTATCTTCCATGGTTTTAAGCGCAGAAAGCACGATACCTTTTTGGCTAGGGTTGGTGCTGACAGCAAATGTGCGGCTAACACTGTCGTTCGTACGAAACGACTTTAGTCTCACTGGAAGACGGTCACTGCCAAGTCCGAGTATAGCCGCTAGTTCTGCGGCTATTGACTCGACAGTGCCTTGAGAAAGCACCCATTCTTCCACTTTGGAAAGTTCGGCCTGGTCAGAATAAGGAGGTCTTGGAGCAGGATTCTGAGCTAACAAAGCGACGCCAATGAGCGACAGGGTTGCGATCAGAAATTTGCCGTAGTGTCTTTTCATGGGCGACTTTTACTCCTGGCCTTGTTGTTGTGCTGTGCGGCTGCCTGCGTCCTCAGCAGAGTCGTGATACACCAGACGGCCATCACCGCGTGAAGAGCCACCGCAGGCCACAACGCCACTCCATGCAGTCCCAAGGCGATACCGGCGAAAGCGAGGACAGCGGTGGCGGGAATGTTATACATCAGCATCGCAACGACCAATCCTCTGGCAGCGCGGCTTTGCGTGTCATCGCGCGCCAGCCAGCAGGCGACACCGAGCGCGAGCAACGCGGCTCCCGCGATGCGCCCGAGCATCACGGCGGCGGATGTGTCGAGCGGTGAGCCGAGCAGTAACCGGGCGACGACCGAGGGCACGGCCATCAACCCCAGTCCAGTGGCCGCTTCGATAATGGCGGTGAGTTTGAGCAAACGGCTCATCGCGTTTGAGGCGCCTCGCGAATACGTCGTGGGAGGGGTGGTTAGTTGTTGACTTTGGCGTATGCTTCCTCAGCTGCCTTCTTATCCGCCGCCGACATCTGCGACGGACCTAGCTTGGTAGTCAGCTTGTCAATCGTGCCGGTGAACTTGAACGGCAACTGGTAGCTATTGTCCACGCCCGTGCCGGTGTCCAAGCCAATGTCGAAGGTTTCGTCAACCGTCATGATCAACGGAATTGTGTGGGCGATTTTCTTGCTGGCCATTTCCTTGCCGTCCACTGTGAACACGCCAGTGCCGCCCTTCCCGGGACCGGGGCCGTCGTATTTGAAGTTGAACACGAGCGTGTGCTTGCCCGGTGCGAGCGCGCGACCAAACAAGTCCGCGCCCACTCTACCTCCGACGCCACCCTCCCAGCGGAATCGCTCCATATCTAGCAGGTTGTAGGTGAAAATCGGTTTGCCTTTGAGTAAGTAAAGGCCGTAGCCACCGAAGCGTCCGCCCAAGGTCACGATCATTCCCTCCGCGCCGCCTTTAGGAACAGTGATTTCGGCGGTTATGGTGTAGTCCTTGTCTAAAATACTCGGAGCATTGCCGAAGGGAATGCCGGCGTTCACGCCCGTGTAGGTGAATTCCGTTTTCCCGGCGGTCGCGCTCGGCTTGGGTGCAAGGACGCGCACAAAGCCGGAGTTATCCAGTGGGAAGACCTGGTATTTTCCCGCCTCGGTCAGGAACAACGCCTGCATTTCCTTCAGTTTGTCCGGCTGTTGCGCCGCGAGATCGTTGTTCTCGGAATAATCTTTGGCGATGTTATAGAGTTCCCAGTGGTAGTCGCCCAGCGCGGGCATCGTGGCTCCCAGCATCCAGGGTGCTACCGGCGGTGTCGTGGCGGCAACCCAACCGTCATGGTAAATCGCGCGGTTGCCGACCATTTCGAAATACTGCGTCTCATGCTTCGACGGCGCCTTGGCATTCGCGGTGTCGAACGTGTAAGCCATGCTCACGCCTTCAATTGGCTTCTGCGGAATGCCGTTGACCAGCTCTGGCGCCTTGATGCCCGTGGCCTCAAGGAGGGTCGGCACGATATCAATGATGTGGTGAAATTGGGTGCGGATGCCACCGACATCGCTGATATGGCCGGGCCACGAAATGGCCATGCCCTGTCGCGTGCCGCCGAAATGCGACGCCACCTGCTTGGTCCATTTGAACGGCGTGTCAAACGCCCACGTCCAGCCCACCGCCATGTGCGGATAAGTTTTGTCCGAACCCCAATCTTCATAATGCAGCAACTGCAACGGTTCCGGCAAAGTCAGAATGCCGTTATACGCCGTCAACGTATTGTAGGTGCCCTCCAGAGTACCTTCGGGGCTGGTGCCATTGTCGCCGCAGATGTAGATGATGATGGTGTTGTCGAGCTTGCCTTGATCCTGAACTTCCTGGATCACCCGGCCAATTTCATAATCGGTGTAGGCGGCGTAGGCGGCGAAGACCTCGGCCTGGCGGATGTAGAGTTTCTTTTGGATCAGTGAAAGCGAGTCCCACCGGGGCAGCTTCGCGCCACCTAACGCGGCCTGTCCGTCCGGCCACGGGGTAAGCTGCGTGTCCGGTGGAATCACGCCCAGCTTCTTCTGGTTGGCGAAGATCGTGTCGCGCAACTTTTCCCAGCCGTTGTCGAACAGGTGCATCGCGTGGATTTTATCAATCCATTCCTTGGTCGGCTGATGCGGCGAGTGCGTGCCGCCGGGAACATAATAAAGAAAGAACGGTTTGTCGGGCGCGACCGCGTTCATGCTGTGCAAATACTTGACGGCCTCGTCCGCCATGTCGGTGGTGAGATTGTAATCCTTCCGACCAATCCACGGAAAAATTTGCGTGTGGTCCCGGAACAGATAGGGCGTCCACTGGTCGGTCTCGCCGCCCATGAACCCGTAGAAGTACTCGAAGCCCATCCCCGATGGCCATTGGTCGTAAGGCCCGGCCAGACTGTATTGGAAGGTTGGGGTGTTATGCTCCTTGCCAAACCATGACGTGGCATAGCCGTTCTCCTTCAGTATTTCGCCGATGGTGGCGTGCTCCGGCCCGATGATGGAATCGTAGCCCGTATAGCCGGTAGCCAGCTCGCCGACCACACCCGCGCCCACCGTATGATGGTTGCGCCCCGTGATAAGCGCGGCACGCGTGGGCGAACAGAGCGCGGTGGAATGGAACTGCGTGTAGCGCAAACCCGCTTTGGCGACGCGATCCATCGCGGGCGTCGGGATGACGCCACCGAACGTGCTCGAAATGCCGTAGCCCTGGTCGTCCGTCATGACGAGCAGAATGTTGGGCGCGCCTTTGGGCGCTACGACGCGCGGCGGCCAGTAAGGCGTAGAATCCTTGACGCTTTCCTTGATCACGCCGCCGAAAGGCATCGGTGGTGGCGGGATTTGTTTCCCGTCAATCGTGACGGTGGCGTCGGGTGAACCGGGTGTGCCGTTGATTTGCTGAGCCCGGGCGGAAGGCGCAGCCGCCATGACAGCGGCAGCTAGCATCACGCCAAAGAGGATCTGTCTTGCTGATTTCATAGGCATTAATCTGATTTGTTGTTGCTCATCTCACTCATTCGAGAACTGCAACTGTATGGTGCCCGCGGGGACGCGCATATAGGACTTTAGGGCAATAGCTTTTCAGGGCGATGCGTTACAAGGTAAAGCGTTACATCGTTACGACGATTGGACGCAGCGGATTGCCGCGCCGAGCTCCTTTTCTTCCGCTTGGCTTCGGGTCGGCGGATGTCTTGCCTGTCGAAAAGAATGTAAGCCGTTAAAACGGCTTCCGTCGGTCTTGCGCTAAGGGCACCGGCTTAAAAGTCGGTGTTAATGAGATCAATCAGGCTTATAGGATCGCTTCTAGTACGGTCCCGGCCCACCCATTGGTCCCCAGACTCCTTCCCCTCCGCCCCATAAGCTCCACTGCATCTCGGCATCCTGGTACATCTCGGCGGTTTCCAGGTCCTCCCGGGTAAGCTTGTTTTCAGCGCGTAGCTGTTGGTAATTCCGGTACTGCTTCGGTCCGCCGACATAAGCTACGTTACGGGCCGGGTCCGGGAAAATGTAATAGGTTTTCCCTTTTTTCTGGATCATGGTTACCTTGCCCGGCGGAAGGTTTTGGAGCTTTTGCTGCTGGGCAGCAGTCTTGGGTGTGATCACCTTAAAGCTGGATGCTACCAGCATGCTCTCCCTGTTCTGCGTGCTGGTCTGTGTGCTAGCGCAGCCGGCTAATACTGCTGCATATGCAGCCGCGATACTGCAAAGGAAGATACGTGTTATCGGTTTCATAGGTTGTGCTTTGGTGGTTATGATTAGTTTCTAACGAATGGTTCAAAAAGTTATCCCGGTCGTGATTTGCGGGCCATGCATGACGGTGTCGAAAAGGAGGCCGTCGTTCTCGTAGTCAACAGCGAGAGCCCGGTAACCGACCTCAGTGAAGATGGAACGAGTGAGGTTGATACCGATTACCCCTTCGACTTCCCACATTAAATCAGAGGCGGCGCCTCCTCCGATCTCCCCGCGCACGGCGGTATAAAAGACCTTGTTAAAATTGTACCGGCCACGGAGTCCGACGTAGGGATCGAACCAATAATCATCTCGTGATAAAGTTTGACTCAGCCTTTTGTTCAGGCGAACTGCAAGTTGATTCGCGATCCGCGCCTTTGCCTCATTAACTACTCTGTCGACAGCGGCCCGGCGGGCGACGCCCCTCTCCACGAGCGCATCTACGCGTGCCCGCAGCTCAGCTTTTTTTAGCTCGATAAAATGCTCAACTCGTTGAGCAATCTCTTCCCGAATACGCCCGCCCAACGGACCGATTGGAATGTCTGGCCTATTTTCGTGGCGGTCTAACGCGTTGCCTATCCGGTTGATAATATCTGCCTTGATGGTGCTCTTGAGCGCTTCAAGAAATTCGCTGTTGGAAATGTCCTGATCCAACCGGCTACGCAAATCGTCGGCGATGTTGTTGACGAATCGTTGGCTCGCTTGCTGAATCGCGACCGGGTCGGAATGTAGTTCGAGTCGTTCGTATATATTCGTGTAATGTGTGCCCGCGACGAGATCGAGCGAGCCGCGCGGCTGGTTGATGAGCCGCCAGCTCAAAGCGCCGTCAACCAGGGTTTCGTTCACTACTTCGTGGATATTGTTGATAAGCCTATTTACCTGTGCGTTGTCGGAAAGACCTATGTAAATTACTTCGCCGTATATTCCGAACGGACCTTTTTGCGCTTCAGCGCGCATCGCAAAAATCATATCGAGATGTTGCAGAATTTGGTCGAAGCCGACGTCGATATCTGCGTTGACCCCGCGGACTCCGATCGTCCCGTCCAAGCCCGCCATCCAACCGGGCGCTGCGATAGTAAAATGCCACGGTTCGCTCTGTGTGATTGTTGGCGGCGCCGTTTCTTTCGGCGCCAGTTCTAACGTACCCGCCGCCAGACGACCGACGAGTGCCAACGCTGCCCCTGCAAGGAAAAACAATTTAATTTTCACTGGGCGATCTTATTGTCGTGGAATCCGAAATCCTAGAAAATTAATCAATCATCAGTCCCTCATGATCTTGGAGCTTTGGAGGCCAAGACCGGCCATCAGACCTTGCTGATCGAAGGTAAAGGCGTAAATGCCGCTATGCAGGGTGTCGGTGGTGAGGCTGCGGGCCATCTCTTTGTCCACAATGACGACGCTCGGGCCAGTGCCAATTTCCCAGCCGCGCGTGTTGTTTACCCAGTTCACCGCATCCTGGTTCATCAGGAAGAGGGCGTAACCGTACCTCTGAACGCCGGCTTGCAAGCCGTAGGAAGCGGCTACGGTCCGGTATCGGCCCCTAGGTTGTCCGTGAACGAAAAGGATTCCTTGGCCACCTTGAGCGCCAAAGATGAACCCGGCCTTCACCACGTCTGGAAACACAAGAACGGCGAGTGCTTTTGATTTGGCCTTAGCCGCTGGCGGATTCTGAGCCACGAGCTGCTGCAGAGCGCGTCGGAAGTCGCGGACCAAGTCGTCCGCGGATGCCGTGCCTGCGGTAAGGAGTGTAACATTGATGAGCATCAAATGAGTTAGGATCTGTCTTATTGGTTTCATTGTTTTAGTAGGTTCGTCAGCAATGATTGAGCGCAACCTTGTTGTGCCTGCTGCGACGCGTCTATAGGACTTTGGGCCTATAAGCAGGTTGTGAACACACGATTCAAAAAACCGGCCTCCCGATTAAAAGAGACCGATCTACTTAACCAGGGGAAATTCCGTATGCCTCTAAAAGTGGACCCGCACGCCCGCGCCCACTAAGTGTTGCCGAAGATCGCGATCCTCCCTGGTATCGATCTGAGTGCTCGTGTAGTTGAGAAAGTGGTATTCGATGAAGGTACTGAACTTCGGAGTCCAATAGTAATCCGAGCCGGCAATAATCTGCCACGCGAGGTCGGCGTGACTTTGCCCTCCGCCAGTGTTGATTGGGACATTACCGGTTACGGGGTTCCGAACCTCGGTCCCCGCAGATTCGGCATAGTAAATGCCGACCCCGGCGCCAGCGTACGGCTGAAATCTTCCAAACGCGAATCTCCCGATGAAGTTCCCCATAAACGCGCCCGTATTGATCCAAGTGGTCACGTCGCGCTGTGCTAAAACGTTACCAAAGGAATCCCTCAGGGTGAAGTCAGCGCCACCCCGAAAGCCATTGTAAAAGAAGTCGCCCTCAAGCGTTGGACGAAATACGCCTGTGCCAAAAACGTAGCCGAGTTTGATGCCTCCAAAAAAACCGACGTCATTCTTCGGGGAGACCGTCAGAGTGTCACCGAAATCCTCCGTACCCACTCTGTCATCCGTAAACGTTCTGTCTCCGCCGCGGTTTTGATAGACATTGGCACCCATGTCGATTGCTCCGTAGAAACCGAGTCCGTAAAGTTCGGGCGGCGGCGGCGGGGCAACTTGCTTGTATGCAACAGGCTCCCCCGCTTGCAGTGAAGCGGTGAGGAATCCAACCACGATAGCTGTTAAGAGAAGTGATTTTTTCATAATGCTAAGGTCCAATTTTGTCATTTAGCAGCCACCTTTGAGCAAGGCGGTGTGGTCGTCTATAGGACTTTAGTCGTACGTCGAAACAGCCGCTTCCATCACCGCACTGTTTCGTGTTGGTAGCGTCGAAGCACGGTAAAGAGATTGATGGCCCCGGGGCGGGCCGCTTCGCGACGCGACACGGTTTTAGCCGTTCGGCAGTGTGTCGGGCACCATGATCACGGAGCTGGTTCTGTTCGTGCTGCGCAGACTGGAAGATTCGCTGGTGATGACCAGCGCAGCATCTGGTGCCCGTGTTTCGCCGGCAGCCGCTGCCTGACAAAGTTTGGCGGGGGCCTTGCTACGGGAACGAACTGGCTCGGTTCTTTGCCTCAGCGGCTGAGCATTACTACCTAGTCTGCAACAGCCTTCTGAATGAGCTCCACCAGTACCTCGTCTTCGAAAGGTTTTGCAAGGAATGCAAAAGCTCCCGCATCGAGCGCGGTCTGGCGCACTGATGGATCGTCTCGTCCGCTAATGAAGATAATCCGTGTCTCGGGCGAATCTCGGCGGAGACAGGCCTGCACTTCCAAACCGTTCATTTGAGGCATCCATACGTCGAGGATTGCTACGCGACATGGGGCATGTTCGAGCCTGGCGAGAAAGGCGGCTGGAAGGTTAAACTTCTCCACAATAAAACCGGCCGAATTCATTAACCGGCCAAGTGCCTTGAGCATGGAGACGTCATCGTCGAGGAGCCAGATACCATCGCAGGCGGAAGCACTCAGCGGCGAGCTTTTCGTGTCCAAATCTTCGAAACCATTAAGGGAATTTGCATTGGGCATGTCATGATCCAGTCTGGTTTATTGAGAATTACTATGGGACTCAGATCGATGCCGCTATGGGACCTTGGTCTCATCCCACACATCCCACACGGGAGCACGAATCCTCCCACGCTTTCTTTACGTAAGCCGAGGGGCAAGTGGCTGTCTCAAGCTTTAGCTCGCTGTTCCGGTGCGGTTGTGCCTGCTCTCCGCCAAAAGGAACTACGCCGCTTGGGAGTTATCCTCCTTCGCCTGCGGTAAACGAACTGTGAAACACGCTCCTCCACCGTCAAAATTTTCTGCCGAGATGGTTCCGCCGTGCGCTTCGATGATGCCGCGGGCAATTGCCAGTCCCATTCCAGTCCCTTCGGCTTTTGTGGAAAAGAATGGCTCGAAAAGTTGCTCGGCCAGCCCGCTGGGAAAGCCATTACCCGAATCACGCACGCGGACGAGAACGTCTCCATTTTCGTTACGGTCCGCGCGAATGACAAGGCACAGTGCATTGGAGGGCAGAGCAGTCATTGCTTCAAACGCGTTCATGGCGAGATTGAGAAAGACTTGCAAGAGCTGCACCGGATCTCCCCAAACTTGGCCCGCGTCGGAATCAACTTCGGTTGTCACAGTCACGTTCCTTCCCAGGGCCTCGGCGCGGACAATCCGGAGGAGACTGTCAATTGTGTCATTGATCTGGACCAAGGAGCGGCGAGCTTTGCCTTTGCGCACCATAGTGCGGATACCTTGAACAATCTCGCCGGCCCGGCGGCCGTCAGCTACGATGTCAGCGAGCAACTCCGCCATCTCCTCGGTTCCGATTTTGCCGGCCGCGAGCAAGCGTTCCCCGGCGCTGGCGTTCGCTACGATTGCCCCAATCGGATTGTTGACTTCGTGCGCTAGCGACGCCGCCAGTTCGCCCATCACCGCAACGCGTCCCACCCGGACCAGTTCTATGTTTTGGCGCTCGTGCTCTAACTCCGCCTGCTTGCGCGCGGTAATGTCGATGACCGACGCCAGAACAAACAAACCTTCCGTGGTGTGGATCGGATTGAGCCCCACTTCGACGGGGAATTCGCTGCCGTCTTTTCGACGGCCAAAAAGATCGCGCCCGGCACCCATGGCACGGCTGCTGGGTTGGGATAGAAAACCCTTGCGATAACCGGCATGTCGATCGCGGAAACGTTCTGGAATCAACGTTTCGATATGGCGGCCGATCAACTCGCTGAGTGAATAGCCGAAGACGGTTGCGGCCGGCGCGTTGGCGAAGCTGATCACGCCGGCTGAGTCGACCATGATCATCGCGTTCGGTGCCGCATCGATTACGAGCCGGAATTTTTCTTCTGCGAGCTTCCGCTCGGTGATGCCAATGCAGGAGCCGATGTAACCGAGGAACGCACCATCGGAGGCAAAGCGTGGTGTTCCATTATCAAGAAGCCAGCGATATTCACCGTCATTTCGTCGCAAGCGATACTCCATCGTGAACGGTTGCCGAGCGTTGAAGGAGTTTCCGTAGACTTCGAGACAGTGGTCTAAGTCGTCCGCATGAACACCTTCAGTCCAACCTTTGCCCAGTTCCTGCTCCATTGTTCGTCCGGTAAAATCGAGCCAGCCTTTGTTGAAGAAGGTGCAAAGTTTGTCTGGGCCCGACATCCAGATGAGCACGGGCGCCGAGTCGGCTACCGTGCGAAAACGCGCTTCACTTTCACGCAACTCTTCCTCCGCTATTTTGCGCTTGGTGATGTCGCGCGACACCCCGCGCGCGAAGGCCGGTTTCCCACGTTCGTCTAACTCGACGCTGCCATGACCCAAGATCCAGCGTGTGCTTCCGTCCGGCCGCGTGATGCGATATTCGCTTTCGTACTCGCCGCCGTGCTCGAACATGTGCTGCACGAGTTGCTTCATACGTTCGCGATCCCCGGGGTGCACGACCTGGAGCAATCGGTCAAACTTCACTGGCTCCGAATCCGCGAAGCCGAACAACTTTCTCCATTTCTCCGTTACCCAAAGTTCGTCGCCCGGGATGTTCCAAAGCCACAGACCGAGGTTCGCCGCGTTGGCCGCGAGGTTAGTGCGCGCTTCGCTTTCCCGCAGCGCCTCCTCGGCACGCCCGCGTTCGGCCATGCCGGCGGAAAGTGCCATCGCAGTAATGGTGACGACAGCCGTCCAGTACTGCAGAGCAAGAAGCGACTGGTTTTCCGTTTTCTCGGCGAATGGCCCGAAACCATGCAGGGTGCCCCAAATCGCGATCGCTGAGAGAATGAAGATGCCCGTAGCGGTTTCGCGCTGTGTGAAGCGGAATGCTGTCCAAATGACAATCGCTCCGCAACTGAACGCGATTGGATAATTCTTGGCCGAAATTGTAAGCCATCCGCCGAAGACCGCTTCGCTGAGGACGAACAACAGCAGTAGGAGGATGCCCACTTCAACCGCTTCCCTCCTGTTCCAGCGCCGTTTTGATGCGATGCTCCAGAGAATAATCAATGGAGCGATCAGAAGGTCGCTCGTTGCGTCGCCCAGCCACCACGTCAGCCAGATTGCGCCATAATTGGCCCAATCCGCGAAACCAGCAAGTGCAAGACTGGTCACACCAAAAGCTGGGCTGATAATTGTGCTAACCACTGCTGCGAGCGCGAATTTAAAAACACCTTGCGGACGACCGAAGGCGGTTGTGCCGCCGGCGAACCGATTCACGAGCCAGGCACCGCACATAGCTTCGAGCGTGTTGCCGCTCGCGACGGCGAGCGATGTGGCGACATTGCCCGCAGTGCTAGCGTTCACGAGAAATGCACCGACAAAAATTGCAGGCCAGGCTCGGTAACCGAGCACGAGCAATGCCGCGAGCGCAATTCCCGTTGGCGGCCACACCGGCGACGCACTCGCGTGCAAAGATGCCAGCATCAATCCAAACTTGCCGGCGATGAAGTAGACAAGCGTTAAAAGGCCAATGATTGGCAGCCCAGAAAAAGCTCGCGATTGCATTGCCTGACCGCCTCAGCGAATCGTCTTCTCTCTACGTCGGCCTTGAGCGAGGTCAACACCAGAAGACGAATCGCCTTCCAGATTTGCGTCATCGCGAAAGGCCCGACGCCTCTTCATCGACCAAAGCAGTGTGATCCAGCTCATCGGCAGAAATCACACCGCTCGCGATTGAACGCGAGCAATGACTTTTTTCGCGGTTGCGAGGCAGCCTCCGCGAAAACCAGGGAAACAAGCAAGCCCGCTAGCGCGATCAAATGCAGCATAACTCTTGTGCTAGTTGGGATAATAAGGAGAACGACGCTGAATGTAAATCCAAATCGAGGCGGAATCGCCTTCGTTTCTACCGAGCGACCAAACACGAATTCAGCACACCATTCCTTCTGCCAACTCTAGAAGCCAAGCCAACTGATGGCTTCTAAGGCGCTGTGCCGCTCGCCTTGGGCAGCAATAACTCAACCGGGACGCACAGCCATTTCGCGGCGGCTTCGCATTCTTCGAAATAGGCAGCTTGCGCCTGCATAACATAAAACGCGGACTTTAAGCCTAAGTGGGACAAAGCTACTTTTTAAGTATCCTCTGAAGCCAGGGAGCGAAAATAATAGCGGCTAGAAGGACTAACTCAGCTACTACGGTAGATGTTTCGTAGGTCATTTACCTCGCGCAGCTAAGAAAGCCGAAGCCCCTAAGTAGGTGATCCCCAGACAGAATATGAATAGCTCAACTAGCTTTAAAACATATTCCATAAGTCTTTACCTTGCTGTTTGAGGGCGCGACGAATAGCAGCGATAGACTCGTTGGATCCTCTTCGCTTCGAAGTGTGCACCGGTTCCAGAAGGCGCGACTCGTAAGAAGGTGTGGCGCCTGCGGGCTCCCACAATGGGCTCGGCGGAATCGTCGAGGAGCGTTGGCGCCGTGAGAGCGCGCCACGGCCAAGTAAGGGTACTCCAAAGGGCGGCACGCCTGTGCTTGCGGTGTGCACGGCGCCGGGCCAACTCGAATACTTTGTAGCGCTGGCGTTGCAGCAACACGGCCAGCAGGCCACTTTGCGTAAGGGTCGGGGTTGATTTTGTCATAACGTAGTTTTTCCGTTTTTCTGTTTTTCTGGTCCGAAGACTGGAGGATTTTCGCAGGTTTGGTGGGCTCTGCCTATGGGACCTTGGTCCAATGAGGGAGTAGTAAACATCCAGCCTCGAATGCGGCTAAAGCGATTATCTGCTCCCAGCTTAATCAAGCGCGTCGTGTCAGGCGGGTGGCCGAGTGCGCGATGAACCGTCTCGAGAAATTGTTCGCCATCAAAAGGTTTAGTCAAAAAAGCGACTATGCCGATTTGCATCGCAGTGATCCGCGCGGCGCTATCTTCGCGTCCTGTGATCACGATCACATGGGTCTGCGGCGATATTTCGCACAGCCGCGCCAGGACTTCCAAGCCGGTCATTTCTTTCATCCAAATGTCCAGCACGACGAGCGGCACGTCGTGTGACGCGACATAGGCAATGAAATCCTTGCCGTTACTAAACGGACGCACGACGAATCCATCTGAGGCGAGTAAACGGCCGGTCGCTCTGAGCATCATGGGATCATCATCCACGAGACAAACGATTTCCGACGAAGGCTGTTTGCTAGGTGTCATGCGCATTTGCGCGACCGCCCTTTTAAACAGCCTTCGTCGGAAATTCATGCCCCACATTAGGTCCCGACCGGTCAGCAGGATATTGGACCTTAGTCTGATAGACTTTAGTCTTATGCGAGCTGGCGGGCCGGCGAGACGCCAGCGCGCTCCGAGGCGCGCACCAGATCAGGCGCTTTTGCATGACGCGCGGTGTTTCTTGGTTAGCAAGGCGCCCGAGCTACAGTTTGGAAACCAGATTTTCATGTTGCCGAAGCGAGCGCGAGCCGCACGGCAGTCAGGAGCTCTTCGTCGTCAAAAGGTTTGTTAATAAAGGCCGAAGCCCCCGCATTCAGGGCGGTGCAACGAACCAGTGGATCGTCCTTTCCAGTAAAGATGATGATGCGAGTCGAAGGTGAAAGCTCGCGGAGCCGCGATTGAACCTCCAAACCGCTCATCTGCGGCATGCAAACGTCAACTAACGCAACCGTGGGCCGATGGACCCGCACATAATCCAGGAACTTCTTGGGATCGCTAAACGTTTCGGCGTGCAAACCAACTGACGAGAAAAGTCGGCCCAATCCCTTGAGCACAGACGGGTCATCGTCGAGCAAGCAGATAACAAAGGCATTTGACGTTCGCACTGCGAACGACACTACGGTCAACTGCCGAGCGGCGTCTATTAGACCTTGGTCTTATACGTCCCGTAGGCGCGCGGCGCGCTCTTTGCGCCGGCCGCACAAGCCCGGCCACCGAGGTGACAACGATCTGTTGAATCCCAGTCGACGAACGAGAGCAGTCGCGCCAGTGCCTCCTAGACCTGATTCAGCGCATCGCGAACGGCAGCGATGAATTTTTCGTCGTCGAAAGGCTTAAGGAAGAAACCGACCGCACCGACCTGGGTCGCGATCGACTTCACGGCGACATCGTCGCGGCCGGTTATAATGATGATGCGCGTCTGCGGTGACAGTAAACACAGACGCGCGAGCACTTCTAACCCGGTCATTCTTTTCATCCAGATATCAAGAACGACGAGGTCGACACGGTTCGTAGAAACGTAGGCAAGGAAAGCTGCTGCTTCACTGAAAGTCTGTAGGACGCATCCGGCTGAAGTGAGCAATCGTCCGACCGCCTTCAGCACCGAAGTATCATCATCAACCAGACAGATGGTCCTCGGCGCTGGAGCTTCCTGCGGGTTCATATTGCCTTGCGGCAAGGCAGTCTGAGGGAGCCGATCGCTGTTTGTCTATTAGACTTTGGTCTTATGTTTTGCGGCCGAAGCAAGGCCGGCTCTTTGCATAAACATCACAAGCTCGGCCACCGACGTGACACCGAGCTTCTGCATCACCCGGCCACGGTGGACCTTCACTGTCTTCTCCGCCGTGCCCAGTTCTCCGGCGATCTGTTTGTTCAGCATGCCCGTAATGACGAGTTGCATTACTTCGAACTCACGGGGCGTAAGCAAATCAAGAAGTCGCCGCGTCTCATCTTTCTCGGCATTGCGCCGTCGATGCTCGGCCGATCGAATTAGAGCCCGCTCCACACATTGCAGCAGCTCGTCATCGCGAAACGGCTTCCGCAGAAAATCGACCGCGCCCGCTTTCATCGCCTGCGCGCACATTGGGATATCACCATGGCCGGTGATAAATACCAGTTGTTCCTCGCGACGGTGCTGGATCAGGGTTTCCTGGAGATCCATCCCGTTGATACCCGGCATCTGCACATCCACGATCACGCACGAAGGGCCGCTGTGTAATGGGCGCGCCAGAAAATCGGACGCCGATTCAAAAATTTCGCTCTTATACCCGGCGGAGCGGAGTAATCGCGCCACTCCTTTTCGTACCGACGCGTCGTCGTCGATCGCAAAAACCAAACTTTTTGGAGGAATCATCATCCAACCGCGGCGCCTGCCGGAAGAGTAAAGTGGAAGCGCGCACCTCCACCGTCAACATTTTCGCCGGCGACAGTGCCGCCGTGAGATTCAACGATCGAACGCACAATCCCGAGGCCCATCCCTAACCCTTCCACTTTCGTTGTGAAGAAGTGATCGAAAAGCCGCTCGCGCGCTTGTTCGGAAATACCAGTGCCATAATCGCGCACGCTCATGCAAATCACTCCGTCGCCATTGCGCTCCGTCGCGATCACCACTTTGCGGCGGCTAAGCGGGGTGTTACGCATCGCATCAAAAGCATTGATCACGAGATTGATCAGGACTTGCTGTAGCTGAATCGGATCGGCCTCGATCGGCGGCAGATTTGCTTCCAGTAAAGTCTGCACCTCGCAGGAGTGGTGCATGGCATTCGGATTTATCATATGCACCACATTCAAGACAAGGTCGTTTAGATTCACCTGCTGGCGGGACGGCGCGCCTTTTTTAACCATGGTCTGAATGCCGCGAATCACATCGCCAGCGCGGCGCCCATCTGCCACGATATCAGCGAGCAGGTCGCGAAATTCGCGCAGGTCGACATCGCCGCGATCGATAAACCGTTGTCCCGCGCTGGCGTTGCTGATGATTCCCGATAGCGGCTGATTGAGTTCATGGGCAATGGATGCCGTCAATTCACCCATCACTGCCACTCGGCTGAGATGGCCGATTTCTTCGCGGCGCTTCGCTGCTTCCGCTTCAGCGGCTTTGCGTGGCGTTATGTCTATTGAAACGCCGATGAGTCGGGGACCTTTGCCGTTTTTCCCAGCTACGCAGCGACCACGTGCTCCGATCCAGCGCAGAGTGCCATCCGGTAACAAAATGCGATACTCGATTTCATATTCGCCTTGTGTTTCTATCGCTGCCTTAACGGCAGAATCGCGAAGCAAACGATCCTCCGGATGCACACGGTCTTGCAGCACTGCGTGATTAACCCGTGTCTCGGAATCAAATTGAAACAAGGCGCGCGCGCTATCAGACATCCAAATCTGGTTGGTGCTCGTATCCAATTCCCACACCCCGAGATGAGCGGCTTGGGCTGCGAGGCGGACGCGGTCCTCGAATTCGCGTAGAGCCTCTTCCTTGCTCAACAGTTCAGTAACGTCCACGCACGATCCAATGTAACCGACGAAGTTTTTCTTGGCGTCGTACCGCGGCACTCCGCTGTCGGAAATCCAACGATATTCACCGTCGTGACGTCGAAGCCGGTATTGCATGACGAAGGGCTCCCGCGCATCAAACGCTGAGACATAAATATCGTGACACCTTTGGAGATCGTCAGGGTGCACACCCTCAGCCCAGCCATTTCCCATTTCCTGCTCCAAGCTGCGACCGGTAAACTCCAGCCAGGGCTTGTTAAAGAAAGTGCAGAGCTTATCCACGCCGGACATCCAAATGAGAACCGGGGCTGCGTCGGCTATCGTGCCGAAACGCGCTTCACTCTCACTCAACTCTTCCTCCGCTATTTTGCGCTTGGTGACGTCGCGCGACACTCCGCGCGCGAAGTGTGGTTTGCCGTGTTCGTCTAATTCGACGCTGCCATGGCCCGAGATCCAGCGTGTGCTTCCGTCCGGGCGGATAACGCGATATTCGCTTTCGTACTCCCCGCCATGCTCGAACATGTGCTGCACGAGTTGCTTCATACGTTCGCGATCGCCGGGGTGCACCACCTGGAGTAATCGCGCAAACGTCACTCGCTCCGAATCTGCGAAGCCGAACAACTTTCTCCATTTCTCCGTTACCCGAAGGTCGTCACCCGGAATGTTCCAAATCCACAAACCGAGGTTTGCCGCGTCGGCCGCGAGACTCATGCGCTCCTCGCTTTCCCGCAGCTGACCCTGACCTTTTGTCCGCTCCTCGATCACTGCCGCCAGAAACATCAGCGGAATCGCTAAGGCGATCAGAAATATTTGGATTGAGAGCGCGTTTTCTTCGGCTGTTCTGCCTGAGAACGGCCCATGCCCGTGGGATCCGCTCCAAATGGCCAAAAAGCTGACAATCGAAATGGCACTGCTTGCTCCCAGCGAGCCGAATCGTATCGCTGCCCAAAGAAGGAACGGCAGAGGTAGAAAGAGAAGAGCCGAATCCGCTCCCGATCCAAATTCGTAAAGAACGGCGTAGCTGACCGAAAACAGACTAAGAAAGAGAACGCACGCCTCCAGGTAGCGTGAGAGTGGAGCGCTTCGCAGGCGCGGAATTCCGTTCCTCGCCCACGTGACGATCAACGGCACCACTATTAATGCTGCCAGGGCGTTTGAAGGAAATCGTATTCGGATCAGCTTCCAGTAGGCGTCCTGGCCCCAATGATTCCATAGCACAAACGCCGCGTCCAAAAACGAGGACAAAAACGGACTGATGAGGACTGCGCAAAGACAAAAAATGCCCGCGTCTCGAAGGCTCGTGAAGCGAATCGGTCTGCCAACGAGATAGCGCGTCAGGCCCGCGCTGATCACTGCTTCGCACGAGTTGCTGATGAACCAGCACAAAATCATCGGCGGCGGAATGTGACTCTGTAGTTGCGCTGTGCAATGCGCCGGAAACGCAGCCAGCAGAACGAACCACCAGATGCGCGCAGGCGTTAGCAAAAGTGCTGCGACCAAGATAGAATTCGGAGGCCAAAGGACCGAGACCGGATGCGGCTGAAACGTGAGCGCTAATCCGATTCTCGCGCCCAGATAATAGCCTATAAACACGCACGCCCCGGTCACAATTGTGCGAAAATCGAAAGGCACATTCCAAACACGCGGCTTTTGGGAAGGCGCTTGAACTCCACCGGTGTCAAATGATGCCGAGATCCTTCTCATGGCTGCTGCTCGACCGAGGACACGTGGGGCCGCGCGTCCAATTGTAACAAAGATCTAAGATCAACCGCTGCCGCGAAAACTATTGCGGCTTGAGTCTCGCTCGCGTTCTTCCGAGCGAGGACGCAAGCCCTTACATGCAAACATCTCCGCATGGCCCCCCGATCATTACACCCTCCGGCCCATCGGGAAAAGCCTTATATTCTAGTAGGGAAATTTTGTAACACATTCGTAACAATCGACAAAGCTCCGCTGGGTTCGCGAGCCGACGTGCAACACGAAACTTTAATGCCCAACTCCGAAAGTGTTCGCGAGCGGGCGTTCAACATCCAATGTTCAACGTTCGACTGGCGCTTTCTGAATTGAACATTTGAGCGTTTGGCGTTGAGCGTTCGGTGTTTGCTTCCGCAGTTCAGTGCCAGGGAGGGGACTCGAACCCCTAAGGATTTCTCCACCAGATCCTAAGTCTGGCGCGTCTGCCAATTTCGCCACCCTGGCATTACCAAACGATCAAAGAGACCGTGCCTAGTTTACGCTCCCAGGGCACTCTCGCAATTGTCCTAAATAGCTCGTAATAACGATTTTCAAGATTACTCGGCTTTGATGAAGCTGATGTCACCACTGCGTTCGACGCGCGCGACCTTTATCCTTGAAAGATCCTCGGTTTTTGCTTCGAGCCGCATGTCTTCTTCGAGATCATGTTCGGTAATGTGGTTCCAGAGCATGTTTTTGCGCTGCAGCCTGCCGTTCTGAAGGAGCACTACCGGTTTCCCCTTCAGCAGGATTCCGAAAGCATGTGAATAGTAAGCCGTTAGACCGAAAAGCCGGTGCAGTAGGACCAGAACAAACCCACTGCCAAGAGTAGGGAAAAAAGCAGCCGATCCATTAATGGCGCGTGACAGCATGGAACCGATGATGACAACTAAGACCGCATCGAATGCCGTCTTCTCCGCAAGCGAGCGCTTACTGCTAAGCCGCACCATCACGAGAGTCGCGATGAAAATGATTACCCCACGTATTGCAACTTGGAGGAATGTTAATTCTCTTGGTTCGGTGCTGATTCCAAGCAGCGTTTGAAGCAGTTGTGAGAAGGTGTTCATAGCTCAACTTTCCATTACCAGAGGAAAACTTCCAAGCACGTACCTCGATCTCGCGAAGGTATTTAAATCTGATCGATGTCCGAAATCGGTTCTTATATCCCGCAAACTCAAAGGGAGGTGAGCTATGGCACGAGGAAGCAAAAGAAATACACGTCGAAACAGAAAAGGAAGGCCTCGAAGATTGAGAAAGGTTATAAAAAACGCGGTATCAGCAGCAAGGAAGCCGAGCGACGCGCATGGGCAACAGTGAACAAGCAAGACAAAGGTGGCCGGAAGAAAGGCGGAGGAGGTCGCGGGAAAAAGCGCAGCAAATCAAGTTCCCGCAAGGGTGGGAGAAAAGGCGGCCGCAAATAACATGCGCCGATAATCTCACAAAAAAAACATCGCGCCTGCAGCAATCAACATGATGGCGGCTGTAAGTCCGACCACGATGCGGGACAGCCAAGGGCTTGGCTGACGTTGCATTAACTTGCGATCGGACGCCACGACCAGAATGCCGACCAAAAGAAATGGTGCGAGCACGCCATTGATAACACTCGCCCCAAAAAGTGCTTTGATTGGGCTGATTTTTACAAAGAGCATCGCGATGCCGAGCAGGGTCGATACGCTGATCACGCCATAAAAATAGCGTGCAGACCTGACCGGCTTGTCCAAACCTTGTTTCCAAGCAAGCGTTTCGGCGAACGCATATGCACTTGAACCGGCTAGGATAGGAATCGCCAGTAGACCGACGCCGATCAGCCCGACTGTGTAAAGAGTCGCCGCGAAAGGGCCCGGCTAACGGTTGGAGGGCTTCGGCAACTTGACGTGAGCTTTCAATATTCCTCTATTGTGCGGGTACAACGTGAGCGCCGTTGTCAAGATAATGAAGTACATCACGAGATTGGAAAAGAATGTCCCTGCACCCACGTCAATCCGGCGATCTAAAATTTCGCGCTTGGTAGCGCCTTCCCGAGAGATCAGCATGCGCCGTCCCATCGCTTTCTCTTCTTCTACTTCCTGGGACGCCTGCCAGAAGAATAAGTACGGGCTGATGGTAGTGCCGAGAACCGCAACGAGACTTTGCCATGCGTTGTGTCCGCGCGGCCAGGATGGAATGAATGTGTGATACAAAACGCTTCCCCAATTTGGCTTGAGGATGAAGGCGGTAATGACGTAGGCAAAAAGAACGAGTGTGAGCCATTTCAAAACGAAAGCGATTTGGTAATAGCGGAAATAAATGGTAGCGAGCGTGATGCCTATGGCGAAAAAGATCGTGAGAAAATGTGAATTGATTCCAGTAAGCATTTGGCCTGCATCTGACATGCCGGCGAGATCGGCGCCGATCGTGACGACATTCGCTCCGAACAATGCCGCCGCAGCGATAAATAAGAGCCAGCGCGGGCAGATCTGACGCAGGCCGCCAGCGAGTCCGCGGCCCGTCACCATTCCAATGCGTGCGCACATGAGCTGGACGAACGCCATCAGTGGCCATGTCACAAACGCCGTCCAGAGAAGTGACATGCCGAGCTGCGCACCGGCAATCGAATAGGTAGCGATACCGGAGGGATCGTTGTCAGCAGCGCCGGTAACAAGACCCGGTCCAAGAACCGAGAAAAAACGTTTCAGTAGATTCTTTTTACCGGGACGGGGCATTACGCGTTGTTATTTAGAAACTGTGCCGTTGTCTCCCAACTCGAACACCGAGCGCGATCAAATCCTTACAGAAGGTGCATCGACTTTATTTTGTCCGGGCTCGTTTCTTTCGGGCGGCCTTGGCTCCTTCTTTGCCGAGAGCCGTCCGTGTCTTTTTCGGCAAATGCGCGATCGTTCTCTTCCGCCGCGCGGCTCTAGTTGCTTTTTTGATGTTCCGCTTCGCAGCGGCTCGTTGTTTTCTGGTTGGCACGTCTCTTAGGACTGAGTCTGACCAAAGAACTGTCTTCGTTTGCTAGCCATTTACTATGGTCCCTCCATTTGGATGTAAAACCTGGCCGGTCATGTAAGAAGAATCGTCGGACGCGAGAAACACGTAGCTAGGCGCGATCTCCTCGGGTTGGCCAGCTCGACCGAGCGGAACGTCGGACCCGAATGTTTCGACCTCTTCTGCCGGAAATGTCGATGGAATCAGCGGCGTCCAGACTGGCCCGGGGGCGACACCATTCACTCGAATGGATTTGTCAGCTAACGCCTGCGAGAGCGAACGCGTAAGAGATGTTATTGCGCCCTTGGTTGACGAGTAATCGAGCAGATGCGCGCTTCCTTTGTATGCAGTGACTGAAGTTGTGTTAATGATAGCAGCGCCCTTCTTCAAATGCTTCATGGCTGCCTTCGTCATGAAAAAGAAAGAGAAAATGTTTGTGCGAAATGTTCGTTCGAGTTGCTTCTCAGTGATTTTCTCAATCGAATCCTGCGGATGTTGTTCGGCCGCGTTATTTACCACGACATCGAGCCTGCCGAAGTCCTTCATTGTTTGGTTAACAGCCTTTCGACAAAACTCTTCCTGCCCGACATCGCCTTCAATTAACAGGCATTTACTTCCATTTTCTTCCACCAAACGCTTGGTTTCATTCGCATCCTTTCGTTCTTCGAGGTAAATGACTGAAATATCAGCGCCTTCCTTGGCGAATGCGATGGCAACCGCGCGGCCGATGCCGCTGTCTCCGCCAGTGATGATCGCCACTTTGCCTTGCAATTTTCCACTGCCGCGATGCTTTTTGTCCTCGGCTCGCGGCCGCGGCTTCATTTTATGTTCCCGGCCAGGTTGCTCCTGCTGGTGTTGCGGCGGCTGAAGTTTCTTTTCTTTGGGCATAAAACGTACGCGCGCGGCCGCGACTCACGAAACCATCTCAGCGACGGCGCTTTCGGGTACGCGCTGCTTTCTTCGCGGCAGCCGAGCGCGACCGTGCAGAGCGTTGCCTCGCCACGCGCTTCGCGTGTCTCGATAACGCTCGCTTTGACGCTGACCGACGACTCTCGCGCTTGAGCGCGCGTTTCGTTGCGCGGGAGCGTCTGCGAGACGGCTTTTTGCGGCGCACGGCCCGGCCCTTTGCGAGATCGCGTTTGGCTTGACGTTTTGTTCGTCCCTTACCGCGTTTTGGAGGAGGCAACTTTACTCCAGCTCGCCGCGCCTTCGAGAGGCCAATGGCAATGGCCTGCTCTGGTGAGCGGGCACCGTGTTCGCCCTCGCGAATGTGTTCCATTTCTTCGCGCACAAACTCACCTGCCTGCGTGGTAGGGGCTTTGCCCTCGCGTGCGTCTTCGCGCGCTCGTTCGATTGGTTCTTCTTCCGGCATAACAAAAATAGTTTCGCCTCTACTGCGACGTTTGGATGTGGAAGATTGCGTCGGACTTGCATCCACGAGCAGGGTTCAAGCCGCGAGCCGATAAAACGATTGCGGTTTCGTCCTAATGCAAGTTAGTCTCAGCTCATGCGCACAATTCTGCTATTGATCCTCATCATTCTATTAATCGGCGCGCTGCCAACGTGGCCGTACAGCTCAGGCTGGGGCTACTATCCAAGTGGCGGCTTGGGCTTGATTCTTTTGATCGTGCTGATCCTCTGGCTGGTGGGACGGCTCTAACTACCGCAACTGCTTCCGATCGACTTACGTCGAATCAGCTCTTCTTGGAAGCGTCGCGCAGATGCTTAACACGATCATGTGCTTGTTTGATCTCAGCGTATTGACGCGACACGATCTCTTGCACAGACGCAGAGAAACCATTGTCTAGCGCCTTCCTGAATTCTTCCACCGCGGAATCTTCGCCGCGCTCGCATTCAGCCAAAATGGCGTGGTCGTCGCCTCTGGTCACAGCGGATTTGAGATTGATCCAGCCGCGATGTAACGCGCCAGCGGCACTGCCACTCATTTCGGACTCCCGTTCATCCGGACTCTGGCCTTTGCTTCGCAGCTCGACCGCGAAGCGCGCCCGTTGCCGCGAGTATTCATCGAATAATGATTTCAACTGCGGGTCCTTCACGCCTTCAGCGGCTTGTTTGAAGCCCTCTTGGCCATCTTTAAGCGTTTTGATCAGGTCATCGATAATTTTATTTTGATCTTTCATATAAAAGTTAGTCGCATCCCGCGCGGTGTGCGCGTGTCTCTTTCGTCGTTTTAACTGATCGCCACGGAGTGGATATCGGGGCGCCGCATTGCGTCTTAACCGATAAAACGAGCGTCTGCGCACGGCTAGAGTCTATATGCGCAGCGAACAATGAAAGATGAAGAACGTTCCGTTTTGGATCGACAACGCACCTACTCAGAAGTTCCCACGGCTACAGAGGAACATAAACGTCGACGTCATTGTCGTCGGAGCTGGTATTACTGCTGCTTATCTCGACGATGAGGACAACATCTGCAAACCATCGCCTGTCTGCACGCACCTTGGCTGCCTTGTCACGTGGAATCCTGCTGAATCCACATGGGTTTGCCCTTGTTACGGCTCGCGTTTCAAACCGACTGGCGAAGTAATCGCCGGACCCACTGAACAGGCGCTGGCGCCGATCTGAATTTTGCCGCACACCGTTCGCCTATGAAACAATTGGACTCGTACTTGAACGATCATCTCGCCGGCTCCGTTAGCGCGCTGGAGCTCATTGGCCACTGGGCGCATGCCCATAAAGGCGAGCCACTCGGCGCTTTCTTTGCGGAATGCGAAGCGAAAATCAAAGCAGACCAGGATAGATTGCGCGATGTCATGCGTTCTCTCGGCGTTGAAGAAAGCAAGGTGCGCCAGGCCGGAGCATGGGCGGCGGAAAAGGTGGGCCGCGCGCGGTTGATGATTGCAGGCGATGAGCCGGACGGTCTGGGATTGGTGCTCACGTTGGAAGGATTAATTATGGGAATCGCCGGAAAGAAACTGCTGTGGCGTGCCCTAGCTGCGGCGAAATTGCCGCAGCTGAACGGTTATGATTTCGAGGAGCTGCAGCGTCGAGCCCAAGAGCAAATTGAGCGAATCGAAGCTGAACGGATGCGAGCAGTCCACAAGATGTTTACAGGCGCGGATAGGTCGCAGTAAAGGGTTTCTGATGGGGACGCCTGGGACAAAGACACGTAACGACAAAGCGCTCGAAGCCGTATTCGCTGCGGAATCTGCTGAGGCGGCGGAGGAAGCTGGTTTGCACTACATCAGCGACGATCGACCGGGCTACACGCGCAGAGGGAACAATGGCGAGTTCGAGTATTTGGATACGCAAGGCAAACGAATCCGCGACGAGCAACGTCTCCTTCGAATTAAGCGTTTGGCTATTCCGCCGGCATGGACGGATGTGTGGATTTGTCCTTCGCCCACCGGACATATCCAGGCGACGGGTCGCGATGCCCGGCGGCGAAAGCAATACCGTTATCACGAGCGTTGGCGCGAGCTGCGCGATGAAAATAAATTTGGGCGGCTTGCCGATTTTGCCAAAGCCCTGCCAAGGATTCGCCGGCGGGTCGCTCACGAGATGAGATTGCCCGGTCTGCCGCGAGAGAAGGTGCTCGCTACGGTTGTGCGATTGCTCGAACGAACTTTCATACGAATCGGCAACGCAGAATACGCGCGTGAGAACAAATCATTTGGCCTCACCACCATGCAGGGTCGGCATGTGACGGTAAAGGGCGCCCGGTTGCGGTTCCGTTTTCGCGGAAAGAGTGGACGTCAACATGAGGTCGACGTGACCGACCGTCGCATCGCAAACATTGTTTCGAAATGCCAGGATTTGCCCGGTCAGGATCTCTTTCAATACGTCGATGATGAAGGCGAGGTACGAAACGTCACATCACAGGACGTGAACGATTATTTGCGCGAGATCACGAACGAGAATTTCACCGCAAAAGATTTTCGAACATGGGCGGGAACGGTCCTGGCCGCGATCGCACTCGGTGCGCAAGGCGAGTTCGAAACGAAGAAACGGGCGAAGGCGAATGTGAAGACAGCCATTTGCGCGGTAGCAGAACTTCTTGGGAACACACCGGCCATTTGCCGCAAATGCTACGTGCATCCGGCCATCGTCAAAGCTTACCTAAGTGGAAGACAAATTCCCGGAGTCGGCGAAGCAATAAAAAACACTAACAATATCGATTTGCACGCCGTCGAGCGCACCATTCACAAGTTTATTCGCGCGCAAGGATCCGACGCGTGAAACAATTCAAGTCGTGTTTGTTCGTATCTTTTTCGCTTCGAAGCGACGGCGACCACAGCTAATTCGAGTTAAAGATGGTTTGGCTCAGGCCGGCCGAAACTATCTCCAAGCCAACACGTATGCAGTCTCCGAGCTTCACCAGCCGGAGTGGCTAGCTCGTCGCATATGTTGGCTCCCACTGCTCCCCCCAACTGACGCGTCTCGTTCCTTTTACGGCGTCGGCGCAGGTGACTCCGCAGGTGACGGTGAGGCCTCAGTTGACCCCTCTGTCTTCGGCGGAGTTTTCTTTGCGGCCTTATGTTTCCGCGGCGGGGTCGGTGTCGGTTTGGCCGCTGCGGGTGCGGTCGTGGTCGCAGTCGTTCCCTGCTGTTGTGTGCAAGAAGCGACAAACGCCACGCCGATTAAGGCGCTGATTAAACACAATACATATTTCTTCATAGGTTGTTAGTTTCAGATCGAGTACCGCAGAATGTTTGGTCGCCTAAAAAGCTCAGAATGCGGGACTAGTGAAGTATTTTGAGCGCGGATGCCGCTCAGACAAGCTTTTTCTGCGCCATAAACTCGGCGACCGACAAGCAAATTTTGCAAAGCAAAAACCAATCCTTGTGGAGTGCTCCACGGACGAGCCGCTTAAAGTTCGAGTGCAACAAAACAAGGAGGAAACACATGAAAACGAATCTTTTTTTAAACGATGCAAAGGTACAGGCCAGGCTGCTGTTGCAGGTTAGCGGAGCGTTTCGCGTTAACAAGGTTGGCCGCGTACTACACGCGCATCGAGCCGCTGAGTCGTTCGGTCGCCGGGCGGCCGGAAAGCGAGTTCGGCGCGTCGAGGTTCGCGCCTTCATCGACCCCAATGTTCAATCGATAAACCAGTTCGCCGCCGAGCCAACCCGCGAAAATGGCAATGACGATGCCAATCCACCCGAGCACGATTGCGAGCAGTCTGGGTGCAGCCGGATCAGGTCGGCGCATAAACCAACTCACAATGAACAGCAACGCGACGATGAAATTCGCGACGCCGTGAGTCAGCCCGATGGATTTCGCGCGTGTGCCATCAGGAATTCCGAGCCAGTCAACAAATCCAAACACTGCCGCGATGAGTGCGCCGATGATTCCGGCCGCAATAAGCCAATAAGACACATCAGCCCAATGCCCGTTGTGGGTGGACAAATAGATAATGTCGAAAATGGATGCCACTGGGAGCAGTCCCAACGGGAAGACAATCAACATCGGGTGAATCGGGTGACCAAGTAAGGTTGCTTTTGATTTCATTGGCGAGTTTCTCCTTCAGTAATGCATTCGCTGCGCAACAGCCGAATGGTTTCAACCAGCCGAATTACCGCGCCCATTCAAACCTGAAAAATCATGATCGCAGTCGAAAATTACGGCGCAGGCGCGTCCCGCCGTCTTGGACAAATCGCGCGATCTCTGCTTCGCGCCGTTTACCGTCGAATCCTGCCAGGCTAAAATTCTTGCTAATTGCCATCCACCGGAGTCGCGCGGTGCGTAATTACTTCAAGATTATTTGATTAACTACCATCCTATGAATATTGCTGCCATTCTCTTCGCGATCGCCGTGCTCGGCGGGATTATCATGGCAATGATCCGGTTGAGTGGACGTGATTACCCGCCTATGTGGATTGCCATCATCCACGGGCTATTTGCTGCCGCCGGTCTGGTCATGTTACTCACAGTGGTATTTGGAACGGCCGCTCCTACTTCGATCCAAATTGCCTTGCTGCTGTTTGTTGTCGCCGCACTCGTGGGTTTTGCGCTGTTTTATCACCACCTCAAAGGCCGACCGCTGCCGATCCCGACCATGGTTATTCACGCGCTCATCGCGGTGGTCGCCTTCATTATTCTCATCGTCGTCTTGTTCAGCGCCGCGACCTGAGCACTCGAAATGCTGAATCGAGGAGAACGCGCCGGCGCCAACGCCTCGTTCTGGGAGCGCACGGCACAGAAATTTTCAACCGCGCCTCTTCAGCAGGACATCACAGTGGATGTGTGCGTGATCGGCGCAGGCATCGCTGGTGTGACTACGGCCTATGTCGCCGCGCGCGAAAATCGATCTGTTGTTGTTGTCGATGACGGCCCAGTCGGCGGCGGAATGACCGGCCGAACGACCGCGCACCTGGTGAACGCGATCGACGATCGTTACATCGATGTTGAAAAATTCCTCGGAGAAGAATGCGCCCGTCTGACCGCCGAGAGTCACACTGCCGCAATTGATTGCGCGGAACGAATTGCTCGCGAGCACAACATCGACTGCGACTTCGAGCGGGTGGATGGTTATCTGTTTCTACCGCCCGGCGGCTCGGTCACAGAATTGATGGACGAACTGGCGGCGATTCACCGCGCCGGGCTTGTTGGTGTCGAGCGAGTCGAGTCCGTGCCGAATACAAAAATCAATTCCGATGCGGTGCTGCGTTTTCCAAGACAAGCGCAGTTTCATCCGCTGAAATATCTCAATGGCCTGGCGGGAGTGATCATCGATGGCGGCGGCAAGATTTTTACCGGCACGCGGGTCGTATCAGTTGAGGACGGTGACCACGTCAAAATCCAAACCGCGGATGGCTACACGATCACAGCGGGAGCTGCTGTGGTGGCGACGAACTGCCCGATCAATGACCGGCTTGTGATTCACTCAAAGCAGGCGCCGTATACGACGTACGCAATTTGTTTGCGCGTAACCCGCCCAGTCGAGCACGCGCTTTTTTGGGACACGTCGCAGACTGCGGAAGGTGAGAAGCAGGAGATCGGGCCGGTGCCTTACCACTACGTGCGATTCGCGCGCGACGAGCAAGGCGATGTGCTCATCGTCGGCGGCGAAGATCACAAGAGCGGACAGGCCGAGGACTGTGCGCAGCGTTTCGCCAAGCTCGAACGTTGGATACGCGAGCGATTTCCATTTGTCGGCGAGATCACTGACCATTGGTCCGGGCAGGTGATGGAATCAGTGGACGGTGTGGCGTATATCGGCCGTAACCCAGGCGACAAAAACGTCTATGTCGTTACTGGTGATTCTGGCAACGGCATCACGCACGGCATATTCGCCGGTATGTTGATTGTCGATCTCATCGTGGGCCGGGAAAATCCGTGGGCGAAACTGTACGATCCGTCGCGGAAGACATTGAAGCCGCGAGTGCTGGCGGACTACATTGCGGAAAACGCCAACGTGGCGGCCCAATTTCGCGATTACGTTACGCCGGGTTCAGTGAAATCACTGAGTGAGATCAAGCCGGGTGAAGGTGCAGTATTGCGCGACGGCTTGAAAAAAATCGCAGCGTATCGCGATGAGAATGGAAACCTGCACGCGTTTTCAGCGGTTTGTCCGCACTTGGGGTGCGTG
>Ga0209474_10001038_pt1 | contig 28223 bp, 31 predicted proteins | sample GraSoiAngelo_145_FD_185902 | JGI IMG/M metagenome (GOLD analysis project Ga0209474, IMG submission 185902) | Grasslands soil microbial communities from the Angelo Coastal Reserve, California, USA - 14_1009_05_20cm (SPAdes) (version 2) | ecosystem: Environmental > Terrestrial > Soil > Grasslands...
AGCATGACGAGCTGGCGCCATTGCCGATGGTCGAGGAATTGCGCGGCCTGTTCCGGCGTGCCGGGACCGCGGGCGAGATCGAGCTGTATCCCGCTGTCCATCACGGTTTCGCATTCCCGGAGCGCTGGTGCTACGACAAGCCCGCCGCCGAACGCCACTGGGAACGCATGATCGCGCTGTACCGGAAGAGGTTGGGGTAACAATTCCCTCTCCCGCATCGCGGGAGAGGGTGGACGCGGGCGTCAGCCCGTGGCCGGGTGAGGGTCTTTCCGGGGACTGACACCCTCACCCGCCTTCGCGCTCCGCGCTCAGGCACCCTCTCCCGCAATGCGGGAGAGGGGCTGATTTTACGGGTGGATCACCGTTTCGGTGCGGCTGATCACGAAGGCTTCGTGGCGTTCGAGGAAATCGGCGACGACTTCGACAAAGGCTTCCGGGCGCTCGGCGTCGAGCGCGTGCCCGGCGTCGTAGACGAAGACGAGGTGGCAGTTCGGGATCAGCTCCTTGTAAAAGCGCCCCATCTCGGGCGGGATCATCGTGTCGCGGGTGCCGAACACGACGAGGGTCGGGGCCTTGAGCTGCGGCAACTGGGTTTCGAGATCGCGGTCGCGGTCGGGGCCGATCAGGCGACGGACAAGGGCCTGCTGTTTCGCGGTGATCTCTGGGTCGAGTTCGGGCAGGGGGGGCATACGCTCGGGATGGGCGTAGAGTTGGCGCGCGCGTTCCGCCGGCGTGCCGGAAGAAGGACGGGCGCCTTTCTGACGGATCGCCGCCGGCGATTGCAGCACCAACGCGAGCACTCGCTCCGGCTGCTGCAAGGCCAGCCACAGTGCGGCCTTACTGCCGAAGGACGTGCCCATCAAATTGTATCGGTCGAGGCCGAGCTTCTGCGCGGCCGCCGCCATCGTCGCGGCCAATTCCGGCATGCTTTGCGTCTTCGTGTTCTCGGCCGAGGCGCCGAAACCCGGCATCTCGAAGGCGACGACGCGGAACTGCTTAGCGAGCAGATCGTGCGCCGGGCTCAGCCGCAGCCCGCCGGCGCCGTGCAGATGCGCAAGGGCCGGGCCCTCACCGCCCTCCATGTAGCGGATGCGGAACCCGTCCGCCTCGACAAAGCCTTCGCGAAATCCTTCCGGCACTTCAATCCCCTCAAGAAACGCTTTAACGCAAAGTACGCGAAGGACGCGCGAAGGACGCAAAGGTGACTTCGCCATCGCGCGCTTTGCGCCTGCTTTGCGTCCTTTGCGTTGAGTGTTTCATTCTAGATGTCGCGGATGTGCGGCAAGACCTTCGTGCCGAACAATTCGAGCTTCTCCATCATCGCGCCGGTGTCGCCCGAGCCGGGATCGGTCAGGCTGATATCGATCACGCCGACGCCGATCTGCTCGCGCGCCTGGCGGAGCTGCTTGATCACCCGCTCCGGCCCGCCGCAGAAGCTGATCGGCAGGACGCGGCCGACATTGGCCGGGCGCACCTCGCCGCCGACATTGCGCCTGTCCTGGTCGATCAGCGCCTTGGCCAAATTCGGCGCCATCGGGAACGGCGCCTGCGCGCTCTTGCGCCGCTCCAATGCGGCGTCAGCCTCCTCGTCGGTCTCGCCGAGGATCATGTTGCAGCGGTAGATGATGTCGTCCGGCCCCGGCTCCCAGCCGTACTCGGCGCAGCGCTGGCGGTAGTAGCCGGTGGCCTGCGCCATCAAGTCGAAACTGCCATAGGAGACGCCCAGTCCCAGGTGATGGCGCGCAGCGAACTCACCGGCCTCGGCGCTGACCCCGAGCGCGTAGGTTTCCGGGCGGGGGCTCTGCGGCGGCCGCGGCCAAATCGACACGGTGCGATACTGAAAATAGCGGCCCTGCCAGCCGAAGGGCTGCGGCTCGGCCCACGCCTTCAGGATCAGCTCCATCCCCTCGTCGGTGCGCTCGCGCGCCTCCTTCGGGTTCAGGTCGTAGCTCAGATACTCATTGGTGGTGCCGCGCAGCAGGCCGAAGACAAAACGGCCGGGCTGCATTGTGTCGAGCATCGCCAATTCCTCGGCGACCCGGATCGGGTTGCTGACCGGCACGATCGGGCCCAACAGCGCGATCTTGATGCCGTCGACCTGGCTGGCGAGATGGGCGGCCGACAAGGGCGGCGACGGGGTCAGGATGCGCGGCGAATAATGGTGCTCGGACAGGCTGATCCAGTCGAAGCCGAGTTTTTGCACAAAGCGGGCGCGCTCGACCATCGCGCGATAGGCCTTGGCGCCAGCTTCCGGGTCGTAGGCCGCTGACGGCACCGGCCATTCGCGCGGCGTGTCGGAATTGACCGGATAGCGCCCGGTTTCAAAGAACGAGACCTTCATCTTGGCCTCTCCGCAAGCTCGGGTTAACGCGTCCGCTTGTATTCGTAATCCTCGCGCGCGCCGGAGCCTTGGCGCAGCCCTTCGGGCAAAGGCGGGCGCGACGCCTGCAGCTTGGCGTGATCGGCCAACGCCTCCGGGCTGTCCCACAGCTCCAGCAGGGTGAACTTGTCGGGGTTCTCGATGCTCTGGAAGAGCTCGAATTCCTGGCACCCCCGATCGGTTCGGGACAGTTCGCAGCGGGGCTTGAAGGCTTTCGCGAACTCGGCGCCTTTGCCGGGCGCGGCATTGATCGAGACCACGAGGCGGACGGCCATGTCTTTCCTCCCAGATGCCGGCCAGATGACTGACCGCTTCTTGCGCTGACTGCGAAAAGACTAGCACAGCCGCGTCAGGCCGCGACAATAATGGCGCGCCGCGATCCTGCGTCCGTTGCGGATCGCGAGTGGCCCTGCCGCGTTATCTCGCCCGTAAGAGTTCCCCCCGAGACTCGCATCCGATGATGATCCCGGCGCGTTGGGCAGCGATTTTGGCAATGCTGTGCGGCGTCGCGGCGCTGCCCTGCCACGCCGCGCCTAACGTCATGGAGTCGCTGGACCAGGCGGTGTGCCGCACGATCGAGCGTTCGGCCCAGGCGGCGCATCTGCCGGTCGAATTTGTGACCCGGGTGATCTGGCGCGAAAGCAGCTTCCGTCCGCGCGTTATCAGCCGCGCCGGGGCCGAGGGCATCGCCCAGTTCATGCCGTCGACCGCGGTGGCGCGCGGTCTTGCCGACCCGTTCGATCCGGAGCAGGCGATCCCGAAGGCGGCCCGCTATCTGGCCGATCTGCGCCAGCGCTTCGGTAATCTCGGGATCGCGGCGGCAGCCTATAACGCCGGCGAGGCTCGGGTCGCGCAATGGCTGCTAGGCCAGGGCGGGCTGCCCGCCGAGACACGCGCCTATGTGCGGTTCGTCACCCGCCATAATCCCGATGACTGGGTCGGCTCGGGCGCCGAGGCAAGCGGCGAGCTAGCTGCGGAGCCGCAATCCTGCCTGGCGTTGACCGCCGAACTGCGCCGCGGCGGCGGGGGCGGCGTCGTGGCCTCGGAGATCTGGGCGCCATGGGGCGTGCAGCTCGCCGGCAATTTCTCGAAGCCGCTGGCGCTCGCCGCGTTTGACCGGGCGCGGGCGCGCTATGCCGGCGTGATCGGCGAGACCCGCCCGATGATCATCGGGCGGCTGCTGCGCAGCCGCGGCACGCGACCGTTCTACCAAGTGCGCCTGCCGGCGCTGTCGCGGGCGGCCGCGGAGCAATTGTGCGGCCGCATCCAATCGGTCGGCGGCGCCTGCGTCGCCGCACCGAGCGCTTAGGTTCGCGTTGTTCCCGATGTCATTGCGAGCGGAGCGAAGCAATCTCCGTCCGCCAGTGGCCAATCCGAGGGGGATTGCTTCGTCGCTGCGCTCCTCGCAATGACAACTCAAACGAGGCGGGCGCGGTCGTGCGGCGCTGACAAGTCCAATTCGGGGCCGAGCGGCAGGATGCCGTTCGGGTTGATGTGCCGCATGCCGCCGTAATAACCGAGTTTGATCAGGTCGAAATCGACGGTCTCGGCAACCCCGGGCATCTGGTAGATCTCGCGCAGGTAGTTCGACAGATTGTGGTAGTCGGACAGCCGCCGCAGATTGCACTTGAACAGTACGTAATAGACCGTGTCGAAGCGCAGCAGGGTCGGGAACAGCCGCAGATCGGCCTCGGTGAAGCGGCCGCCGACGAGCCAGCGCTGCCGCCCCAGCCGATGCTCCAGCTCGTCGAGCGCGGCAAACAATTTGTGGAAGGCTTCCGCATAGGCGGCCTGGCTCTTGGCCAGCCCGCAGCGATACACGCCGTTGTTGATGTTGTCGTAAACGAAGGCGTTGACCTCGTCGATGTCGCGCCGCAAGTCCGCCGGGTAGAGGTCGAGCGAAGCGTCGCCGAATTCGTCGAACTCCGAATTCAGCATGCGGATGATCTCGGACGATTCATTGTTGACGATCGTCCGCCGCTCGCGGTCCCACAGCACCGGCACGGTGGCGCGGCCCGTGTAGTCTGACTTCGCCGCGGTGTAGACCTGATGCACGTGGAAGGCACCGTTCTTGGGCGCGAGATCGTCGAAGCCGCGCGAATAGGCCCAGCCCTGCCCTTTCGGCAGATCGCTTTCGAGCAGCGGGATCGCGTCGTCGAGGCGCTTCAATTTGCGCATCAGCACGGTGCGGTGCGCCCATGGGCAGGACGGCGCGGTCACCAGCTGATAGCGCCCCGCCTCGGCTTTGAAGCCGGAGGAGCCGTTGCGGGTCACCCGGTCGCGGAAGATCGAGTCCGGCCGCAGGAACTGCCCGCCAGTGCCGGCCGGCGGGTCGTCGTCGAACCAGGTGCCGTTGACCAGCATGCCCATCGTGCATCTCCTCGCAGATTTAAGGCATCATAGCCCCTCTCCCGCATCGCGGGAGAGGGTGCCCGAGGCGGAGCGAGCGCGGGTGAGGGTATGCGCGACCAAAAGACCCTCACCCTCCCAGCGCTTCGCGCCGGGCCCCTCCCCCTCCCGCGGTGCGGGAGAGGGGACAATCCGCTCGGTCGGTCAAGGGGCAGCAAGATGGATCTATCCGGCAAGATCGTACTGGTAACCGGCGCGCAGCAGGGGATCGGGCGGGCGATTGCGCTGCGGTGCGGCGCCGCGAGCGCCGATGTCGCGGTCAACTGGCTCGACGACGAGAATGCCGCGAACGAGGTCGCCGAGGAGATCCGCGCCGGTCAGCGGCGCGCGGTGACCGTGCGGGCCGACATGGGGCGGCTCGCCGATGTCGAAGCGATGGTCGCGGCGGTCGAGAAGGGGCTTGGGCCGATCGACGTGCTCGTCAACAACGCCGGCGTGTTCCCGCGTGTGCCGTTTCTCGAACTCGGCGAGAGCGATTGGGATTACGTGCTCGACATCAACCTGAAGGGCACCTGCTTCTGCGCCCAGGCGGTCGCGAAACGGATGGTCGCGGCGGGGCGGGCCGGTGCGATCATCAATTTAACTTCGGGCGCCGCCTATCGCGGCTCGCCGCGCGGCGCGCATTACTGCGCCAGCAAGGGCGGGGTCGTGTCGCTGACCCGGCAGATGGCGCTGGAGCTGGCGCCCCACCGCATCCGGGTCAACGCGATTGCGCCCGGCCTCACCGATACGGCGCAGCCGCGTTACGGCAGCAGCGAAGACGAAATCGCCGCCATGGCACAAACGATCCCGCTTGGCCGCATTGCCCAGCCCGAGGACATCGCCCGTATCGCCGTGTTTCTTGCCTCCGACGAGGCCGGCTTCACGACCGGGCAGATCCTGCATGTCAACGGCGGTGGTTATCTGGGGTAAGCCATGGCTTCGTTGTTCAGAGGTTTCTTCGCTCGACTGTTCGGCAACGCGGCCGCTCCTCCCGAGGAGGACCCGGTCGAATACGAGGGCTATCGCATTCGCCCGACGCCTTTTCCACGATTGGGACAGTACCAAACCGCCGGGGTTATCGAGAAGGAGGTCGGCGGGGAGGTGAAGGAACACCGCTTCGTGCGCGCCGAAACCCATTCGAGCCGCGAGGAGGCTGTCGCCTATTCGATCGTCAAGGCCAAGCAGATCATCGACGAGCAGGGCGACCGGATTTTCGGCTAACGGTTTGCTGGATCGCTGCTGTGCGTCCTTCGAGACGCCCGTTTCGCAGGCTCCTCAGGATGAGGCGATTTTGTCAATGCCATCAATAACGCGCCTCATGCTGAGGAGCGCCGGCAGGGTGCGTCTCGAAGCACGCATAACACCGATGCAGTCGTGTTCCGCTCACTGCTGTTTCGCAATGGTGCTCCACTGGCGGAGGATAGGTGAGGGGCAACTAGGCGTCGGAAATTTCGCCGGCGACGGTGCGGGCGCGGGCGGCGGCATCGCGCGCCATCTCGGCGCAGAGCCCAGTGTAGCCGGCCGGGTCGAGCAGTACGCCGATCTGCTGCGGCGACAGATGCTCGGTGACGCGCGGATCGGCCGCCAACAGCATACCGAAGGATTTGCCCTCGACGAAAGCCGCCTGCGCCGCGTCGTAGACGACATCATGCGCGTGCTGCCGGCCGATCGTCTTGCCGAGGTTCAGCATGACCGCCTCGGCCATGATCAGCCCGCCGCCGAGATCGAGGTTCTGCCGCATCCGCGCGGGGTCGAGCCGCAGCCCGCGCAGCACCTCGACGAGCCGGCTCAGCATGTCTCCGGTCGCGATGCAGGCGCGCGCTTCGGCGGCGTCCATCATGACGCTGGTAGTGCGGTCGGCCTCGTGCTCGGTCTGCATCGCTTCGAGCGCCAGCGGTACGCAGCTGCGGATTTCGGCCCCGGCGGCGATGATGTCCTGGCACAGTTTCGGGTTGCGCTTCTGCGGCATCGTCGAGCTGCCGACCGTGCCGGGCGGCACCGGCTCCTCGACCTCGCCGAATTCGGTCTTCATCAGCGTGTAGATTTCGCGCCCGATCTTGCCGCAGGTCGCGGCCAGCATGCCGAGGAGGCAGATGTTCTCGGCGAGATGGTCGCCGAGCGCGCGCGACGGCACCGTCATCGGCGGCATGCCGAGGTGGCGGCCGATGCCGGCCTGCACCGCCGGCCCGTCCTTGCCGAGCGACGCGAACGTGCCGGCGCCGCCGCCGAGCATCGCGACAAAGAGGCGCGGCGCGGCCTGCTTGAAGCGCTCGACATGACGGATCAGCTCGTCGATCCACACCGCCGGCTTGTAGCCGAAGGTCGCCGGCACCGCGTGCTGGCCATGCGTGCGGCCGGCGATCGGCATATCGGCGCCGCGCTCCGCGAGATCGGCGGCGGCGAGGAGCGCATCGCCGATGAGCTTGAGGAAGATACCGTGCGCCTGGCGCAGCACCAGGAGGTCGCCGGTCTGGGTGATGTTCTGCGTCGTCGCACCCCAATGCACCCAGCCGCCATGGGGTTCGCCGACAACCCGCGCCAACTCCCAGACCAAGGGCACGATCGTGTGGCCGGTGCGCGCGAACCCCTCGTCGATGCGGGCGCGGTCGAGCAGGTCGAAGCGCGCGGCGCGGGCGATCGCCTCGGCCGCGTCTTTCGGGATGATGCCGAGCTCGGCCTGGGCGCGGGCGAGGGCGACCTCGACATCGAGCCAGGCCTGCCAGCGGTTTTCCTGCTTGTAGAGGGCGCGGATGCCGGGATCCGAGACACGCGCGGCAGTCGGCAGTTCGTCACTCATGACATGACCCTCACGCAGATCCGTTCTATCTCAACGCTGTCATTCCGGGACGCGCCCGTCAGGGGCCGGGCCCGGAATCCATGAACACGGGCCTCTGGAAAATGCATTGCGGGCTCGCGGCTGCGTCGCGCCCCGGAATGACGAAGGCGGTCATGCCGCGTGATCCTCCGCCTGCTCGATTGTCGGCGCGTCGCCGGCCAGGGTCGTGCGGCGCATGTCGCGGATTTCGTTGCGGTCGCCGAAGCGGCGCGCGCGGTGCATGACCTGGCGGTTGTCCCACATCACGAGGTCGCCCGGCCGCCAGACGTGCGAGTAGACAAACTCGCGCTGTGTCGCATGTTCCGTCAGATCGCGAAGAAACATGCGGGCCTCGGGCACCGCCCAGCCCTCGATCGCGCCGGCATGCGCCGACAGGAACAAGGATTTGCGTCCGGTCACCGGATGGGTGCGCACGAGGCGCTGACGCACCGGGCGGAACGCCGCCATCTCCTCTGGCGACAAATCGCCAAAGCCGATCGCCTGCCGCGAGTAGATCAGTGAATGCAGACAGACCAGATCCTCGATTTCGGCCTTGGTGCGCGTATCGAGCGCGTCATAGGCGGCGCGCATGTCAGCGAAATCGGTGTTGCCGCCCCAGGACGGCAGCACGCGCGCGGACAGCAGCGAATACTTTGCCGGCACCGGGCGGAACGAGCTGTCGGAATGCCACAGCCGGTCGGCCAATTTGAAGAACCACACGCGGTCGTCGGCGGCGATGATGTTGCCGTGTTTGTCGAGGTTCGAGAAATCGGCCATGCCGGGGCCGAGCCGCTGCTCGCTGCGCGGCCGCACATGCCCCGGCGTGCGGTATGCCTCCAATTCGCCGAAATGGCGGGTGAAGGCGAGCTGCTCGTCATCGGTGATCGACTGCTCGCGGAACACCAGCACGGCGTAACGGTCCATGCCGTTTTCGATCGCCGCGACCTCGCCTGCGTCGAGCGGGTGGCGGCAATCGATGCCGGCGACCTCGCCGACGAACACCGGATGCAGCGGCCGGATCGATACGGACATGCAGGTTATCCCGCTAAACCATCGGCAAATAGGATAACACGAGGGCGAGCGATCATCAGAAGCGCCGCGGCCATTGGCGTGAGGTGTGGATGATCGCCAAGATGCGGATCTGATCTCCGAAGACGCGGTAGGCGACGATGTAGGGTGCGTTCGAGATGATCAGTTCGCGGGGCCGTCGACGCGTCTCGTCCGGCCCAGGTTTGGATGGTCGGCGAGGCGATCAACAGCGACACGGATTGCATTGCGTACGCGTGCTGCCGCTTCGGGATTGTCCTCCGCAATGAACTCGCGGATCGCTTCGAGATCATTGAGCGCGGTCCTGCGCCATACGATCTCCATGCGTGCCTAAGATTGCTTCGGTTCCGGCCGCGGCAGCTCGTGATCGGTGCCCCACGACTCCAGCCACCGCACGACATCCTCGTGCGGGATACTGGGGCCGCCCTCCTCGTCTTCGGCGAGCGCCGCCTTAATATGCGCAACCTGCCACGCGTTGATATTCACAAAAGTTTCAATCGCTTGGCTAGCTAAATGTGCCTTGCTGCGGTTGGTATCGCGCGCAAGCGCGTCGAGCTTGTCGCTGACCTCCGGCTTGAGGCGAATGGTCACGGTAGTGCTCTTTGCCATCTGCGCGCTCTTGAAGGTGTTGGCCGCACTGTATCACAGCAACGGGGGTGTCCCCTCGCTCATGAGGCTCTCGCGGGCGCCGGCGCCGCGAGCATTTCCCGGATGTCGGGGAGGTGTTCGCGGCCCCAGAACAATTCGCCATCGAGGATGAAGCTCGGCACGCCGAACACGCCCTTCTCCTCGGCCCCGCGGCAGATGCGGACGAGTTCGGCGCGCCCCTCGCCGGTGAGATAGGACGCGAAGCCGGCGGTGTCGGCCCCGGCTTCGGCCAGGACGGCCATGACCACCGCCGAATCTTCGATGTCGAGTTCGCGCTTCCAGAAGCGCTCGAAGGTGATGTCGTTATAGCGCCGCAGCACCACCTCGCCCTGCCGTTTGGCGTAGAGCATGCCGATCAGCGCGGTCTGCGAGTTCCAGATTTTCTGCGTGCCGCGGATCGTGAGGCCGCGTTTCCGCGCCTGGCGCCGGCAATCCATGTAGCTGTACTTGACGCGCCGCCACTGATGCGGGGTGCGCTGCGCTTCGAGCACGCGGCCGGTGTCGTCGACCCGCGCCGAGCCCATGAAATCGGCGAGGTCGAGATCGTAGGGGAGCCAGTTGAGACGGACCGGAAAATCGCTCTCGAGCTCGTAGGCGAGGTCCTTCGCCAGATACGCGTATGGACTTTTGTAGTCGATATAGACCGTGACGGTGCGCGGCTCGGTCATCGGCGGCTCCTCTTTCTCGGCGCCGATATTGCCATGTTTAACCCTCTCCCGCACCGCGGGAGAGGGTGGCGAGCCCGGAGGGCGAGCCGGGTGAGGGTGGTAGATATCGCGCAGACCCTCACCCGCCCTCGGCTTCGCCTTCGGGCACCCTCTCCCGCGGTGCGGGAGAGGGGTTAATCAGCGCGGCGGGATCAGGCAGAAGCCTTGGGCTTCGATGCCGAGCGCGGGGTTGAATTTGCTGCGGAAGTTTTCGAGCGCGATCGCGGCGGTCAATTCGACGATCTGGGCTTCGCTGTAATGCTGTTTCAGCTTTGCGAACAGCGCGTCATCGACCTTCTGGCCGGTGATCGTCATGCGCTCGGCGTAGTCGAGCGCGATCCGCTCCGGCTCGGTGAACAGCGAGCTGTCGTGCCAATTCGCGACCGCCGCCAATCGTTCCTCGCCACCATCATCCCTCACACGGAGGGAATTGATGTCGATTCAGAACGGGCAGCCGTTGATCGAGGCGACCCGCAGCGAGACGAGCGGCACCAGCCCCTTCGGCAATTGGCCCGATTGCTCGATCGAGGCGCCGAGCAGTTTGGCCGCGCGCAGGATCGGCGGGCAATGCGCCATGATCTTCGTCGTGTTCAGCACATCGCCGAACATTTCGCGTTCCTTGGCGAACAGATCCTTCAGGATCGGGTCGCCGCCATCGTCTTCGATTTCACGAACCCGCGGCATGTTCGCCTCCGCATCGATACAAAGGACCGCCGGCCCCAGGTCGTTATCCACTTGGCCGGCATGCCGGCGGGACGCCGGCGCTCCGACAACGCGTTTACCTGCCGTTGCGCACGAGGCGGCCGGGGCGGGCGCCGGTCTCCTCGCCGTTCTCGAAGGTCGGTATGCCGGCGACCAGCGTCGCGCGATAGCCGTCGGCGCGCTGCACAAGGCGGCGCCCGCCGGCCGGCAAATCGTGCACGATCTCCGGCTGGTGCAGCCGCAGGCGGTCGAAATCGATCAGGTTGATATCGGCGCGCAGGCCGGGCTTCAGCCGGCCGCGATCGCGAAAGCCGAAGAAATCGGCGGTCTCGCTGGTCTGCATCTTGACCAGCTGCGGCAAGGGCAGGCCGGCGCCGCGGCGTCGGTCGCGCGCCCAATGCGACAGCATGTACGAGGGCAGGCTGGAATCGACGATCTGGCCGCAATGCGCGCCGCCGTCGCTGAGCCCCAACAGGGTGGCGGGATCGAGCAAGAGTTCGCGGATCTGCTCGTGGTCGCCATGGACGTAGCCGACCACCGGGAAGAACAGAAACCGGTCGAGCCCTTCCGCCAGGTAGTCGTAAGCGATCTCGTCCGGAGTGTGATTGGTCCGCGCCGCGATCGCCGCGACGCTCTTGTCTTCGGTCGGCTCGTAATCGGGCGGGTCTCCCATCACGAACATGCGGTCCCAGCGCGTGGCGACAAAGCGGATGAACTGGCCCATCCGCGCCAGTTCGCGCTCGGACGGCGCCTCGGCCAGGATCCGCTGCCGTACCTCCGGGTCGCGCAGCCGAGCCAGGCGATCGGCCGCCGAGAGCTTGTCGAGCGCGCGGTAGCTGTCGCGGAACGAGAACGGGTTCAGTGAGGTCGCGACGCCGAGAATGACGCCGACCGGGCGGCCGGCAACCTGCGCGGTGATATTCGCCCCGGCCGAGCGCGCGCCGTGCACGCCCTGCATCAAACGGCGCCAGCGTCCGGGGTCGGTCGGGCGGTCGGTCAGCAGAAACCACACCGGCCGGCCGGTCTCCTTCGACAGCCGCGTCATCCAGGCGAATTCGCGTGCCTCATCCTCGAAATCGCTGTTCATCCCGAAGGCGCCTCGGCCGGCGGCGCCCAAGGCGCGGCCGATGCCGGTCAGCTCGGCCTCCTCGGCCTTGTGGCCCGGGACCAGCTCGCCGGCGGTCGTCTTGTGCGAATAGGTGCGCGAGGTCGTGAAACCGAACGCGCCGGCGCGGATCGCCGCCTCGGTCAGACGGCTCATAGCGGCGATGTCGTCGGGGGTCGCGGCCTCGCGGTTGATGCCGCGCTCGCCCATGATGTAAACGCGTAGCGGATGGTGCGGGATCTGTGCCGCGACATCGATCGTGCGCGGCAGCCGCGCCAGAGCGTCGAGATAATCCGGGAAGCTTTCCCACTCCCAGTTCAGCCCCTCGGCGAGCGCCGTGCCGGGGATGTCTTCGACCGCTTCCATCAGATCGATCAGCTCGTTGCGGTGCTCCTTGCGCACCGGCGCAAATCCGACGCCGCAATTGCCGAATAGAATCGTCGTCACGCCGTGCCAGGAGGAGGGGGCCAGTACCGGGTCCCAGGTCGCCTGGCCGTCGTAATGAGTGTGGACATCGACCCAGCCCGGCGTGACCAGGAGACCGTTGGCGTCGATGACCCGCTTCGCCGGCCCGGCCTTGCCGCCGACCGCGACGATCGTCTCGCCGTCGATCGCGACGTCGCCGGTGAAGGCGGGCGCGCCGGTGCCGTCGAGAATGGTCCCGCCGCGAATGACGATATCGTGCATGCCGGGCACTCCTATCTCCGCTGTCTCCGCAGCATGCCCGCGCGGAAGCAGCCACACAATCGGCCCCGCCGCATGGCGATTATGTTGCAACGGCGGCATCCCCATGGCGGCCTAAAAATTCGGCGGCTTGTGGTCCCCTTCACACGTCGTATTGGGCGGGTTCGTTACCCTGTCCGCGGCTGCAAAAGCCGCAGGAAGGGAGAACGACATGGCTGTTGCAAACGAAATGATCTCGCAGGAGATGGTGGATGCCACTGGCATCGTTCCGTCCAACGCGCCGACCAGCAAGGTACTGGCCGCCTCCGGCGGATCCGCCGTCGGCGGTGCCCTCGGGACGATCGTGACCTGGATGATCTGCTCGCACATAGAACCGCCACCGCTGACGGACAGTGTGCGGGGCGCCATCGCGCTGCTCGTTACGGCGGCTTGCGGCGCTGTGGTCGCCGGGGCTTCCGGATACCTCGCCCGGCCGCAACCGCAGACGCGGATCATCTATGATCACAAGAACCGGCCGCGGATCGCTCGACGCGTCGACTAGTGTTCCGCCGTCTGCCCGTTGCTTCGTTGTGCGCGCCGCGCCGATTGTGGCGTAGATTGCCGCCGTCGGCGCGCCGCGCGCACGGACGCAGGAGGATGGCATGAGCGATACACAACGGGCAGCGATTGTGACCGGTGCGGCGGGTGGCATCGGCCGTGCTCTGGTCAAGGGGATGCTCGGCGCCGGCATCCGCGTTGCGGCGGTCGACCGCACCCGCGATGGGCTCGATGTCGTGACCGCCGCGGCGCGTGAGCAGGGCAGGGAGGCGAACCTGCTGACGATCGAGGCCGATCTGAGCCGCGAGACCGCTATCGCCGACATCGTCGGGCAGGCTCGCGGCCGGTTCGGCGCGGTCGACATCCTGGTCAACAATGCCGGGATCGGGCAGGCGACGTTGCGCCCTGGCAATTGGCAGCAGCCGTTGCGCTTCTGGGATATCACCGCCGACCAGTGGCGCCAGTTCGTCGCGGTCCATACCACCGCCCCGCTATTGCTGGCGCAGGCCGTCGTGCCGGAGATGACGGGGCGCAAATGGGGCCGCATCGTCAATGTCACGACGAGCCTCGGCACGATGATCCGCAGCGGTTCGCCGACCTATGGCCCGTCGAAGGCGGCGCTCGAAGCCTTCTCGGCGATAATGTCGAAGGACCTCGACGGCACCGGCGTGACTGTCAACGTGCTGGTGCCGGGCGGGGTCACGAACACGCCGATGGTGCCGCAGGAGGCCGGCTTTGACCGGCAGGACATGATCCAGCCGGAGGTCATGGCGCCGCCGCTGGTCTGGCTGGTGTCGGACGCGGCCGGCGGGGTCAGCGCGCGGCGTTTTCTGGCGGTGCATTGGGACCCGGCGTTGCCGCCGGCGCAAGCGGCCGACAAGGCCGGCGCGCCGGTCGCCTGGACCAGCATCGCGACAATGCCGATCGAGCCGCCCAGGCGTGGATAGCGCACACGCAGACCGTTAATTCGGAATGATCCGACCTCCGATCCTGTTGATAGGCATAGGTGCGCCCGCAGCCACGCGGCGCGCGAGCCATGGAGGATTTGAGGATGAGGGGTCTACTCGTTGCCGCCGGAGCGCTGCTGCTGTTTGCCGCGCCGGCCTTTGCCCAGTCTTCAACCACGACAATCGAGAAGCGAACGATCACCAAAGAGACTCCGGCTGTCGGCAGCACGGTCTCCACGACCATCATCGCGCCGAACCCGCCGCCGGCACCGCGCGTCGAAACTCCGCCGCCGCCTCCGGGACCGCGCATGGTGTGGACCCCGGGACATTGGACTTGGGAGCGCGACAATTACGTGTGGGTCGGCGGCAAGTACATGGAGCCGCCGCGCGAGCACGCCGCCTGGGTGGCCGGGCGCTGGATGCAGCGGCCGAACGGCTGGATATGGGAAGAGGGCCGCTGGGACTGAGGCTGTTCTAGCAGTTCGGAATGGTCTTGGCGGCGGGAGCTCCTCGCCGCCAAGGCTCGCCCTTTGCGCCGCAGCGCTCGATTGCTGCAGCTGAAGTAGACGAGGGCAGTCATGAGTGACGAAGATCGCAAAATCAGACGTACACGCCGTGACACCGCGCCGCGAGACCGTGTCGAGATCATGGCAACCAGCGAAACGGTGCTCTGGCAGCACGGCCCGGCGGTGCCGGGGCGCGGTGCGGGTTCCGCTCCTATGCGTCCGCAAGGCCCGCATCGCGGCCGCGGTCCGCGCGGCTATGTCCGCTCGCCGGCGCGGATTTACGAGGATCTCTGCGACCGCCTGACCGATAATCCGTTCATCGACGCATCCGATATCGAGGTGACGGTTGCCGGCACGGAGGTCACGCTAAGCGGCACCGCGCAGGACACGATCGCGATGCGCCAGGCGCAGGCGATTGCCGAGGAGGTGGCCGGGATCACCCACGTCCACAACCGGCTGCTGATACGCGAAGCCGGGGCGCACGAGACCACCCCCGGTGGGGCGGTCAACGAGGCGCTCGGGACCGGCGAGAAGCGGTAATCAGGTAGGACCGCGGCCGTCCCGGTTGCACTATGCGGGCGAGACGCCCGCGGTCCTGTGACTAGACCGCGGGGCGGGAGCGGATTTCTTCCGACACCTTGCGCGGCAGGTGCTTGCCGTCGCTGAGAGCGCCGGCCAGCGCGCCATTCTCGACGACGATCTTGCCGCGCAGCATCGTCAATGACGGCCAGGCGGCGAGATCGCGACCCTCCCAGGGCGAATAATCGGCCTCGTGCATCTCGGCGGCGCGGACGGTGTGGCGCCGGCGCGTGTCGAGCAGCACGATATCTGCATCCGAGCCGATCGCGAGCGCGCCCTTCCTCGGATAGAGGCCCATGATCTTCGCCGCGTTGGTCGAGACGAGGGCGACGAACTGCGCGAGATCATAGCCGCGCTTCTCGACCGTCTCGGTGTACATCAGCGAGACACGGGGCTCGACCCCGGCATTGCCGCCGGTCGTATCGTCGATGCGGCTGCCCTGCAGTTTGTATTTCAGGGGGCAGCAGATTTCGTCGGTCGCGACGGTCTGGATCGCGCCGTGATTGGTGCCGGCCCACAAAGCCGCATGATCTTCGGCGAACTTCAATGACGGGTAGGTGTGATAGATCTGGCCGTTCGGGCGCTTATAATCCTCCGCCGAGTACATCAGGTACTGATGCAGGGTCTCGCCGTAGATCGGCACGCCCTCGTTGCGCGCCGTGGCGATCGCCCGGACGCCGGTCGCCGCCGAGGTGTGCAGCATGTAGAGCGCGGAGCCCGGGATGTTGGCGGCGAGGCGGATGACGCGGTTGAACGCCAGATCCTCGCTCAGCGTGGTGTGCACCTCGGCCATGTTGTGAAAGCTGGTGCGGCCTTCGCGCGTCAGTTTCTCGTACATGTGCATCACGAGGTCGTTGTCCTCGGCGTGGATCGCGGCGAGGCCGCCGGCTCTCGCCAATGCTCGCAGCACTTCCATGATGCTGCCGAACGGCACCATGCGGCCCTTGCGGCTCGGCGTGATGTCGGTCGTGAACATCTTGACCGTCGGGTGGCCGCCGGCAACTGCCTCGGCCAGCTGGTCGGGTACGGTGTGCTCAAGATTGCCCTGCACCATCGTGTGAAAGGCGTAGTCGCAGTAGCAATCGCCGGCCCATTCCTTCTGCCGCCGCTCAATCGCCTGCTGCACCGTGTTGTCGCCGTCGACCAACGCGAAATCGAGGATCATCGTCGTGCCGCCGAAGAGCGCCGCCTGGCTGACCCGGTCCGGACCATCGGTCATATTGGGCTGGGTCTGCCCTGGCACCGGCATCGGCCAGCGGCAGTGGACATGCGGGTCGATGCCGCCCGGAATGACGATCTGGCCGGTGGCGTCGACGACCCGGCCGCCAAGCGGTGCGAGTGTACCCGGCGCACCGATCGCAACGATCTTCTCGCCCTGGATCCCGATATCGGTCTTTTCCGCGCCCGAGGGCAGGACGGCGGTGCCGCCGGAGATGACGATGTCGAGCATGGGAGCCTCCTCAGTGGTGCTGGCGCTGTGAAACCGGCTCGCCGATCAGCCGCGGCGAGGCGAACGCGAAATGCCCGAGGATTTCCTCGGGCGGGATGTCATGCACGATAAAGACGAGACGGCTGCGCCGATCATTGTCGGGCCAGCCGTCGAGCCATTCCGGCGTGAACATCGCATGTTGTGCCGCCTGCACGATCGCCGGTCGGCCGGGGCGGTCGGCGAACTCGACGATGCCCTTGACCCGCAGCAGATCGTTGCCGCGGTCGCGCGCCAGCCCGCCAAGCGCGCGGGCAAAATCGAACCGGCTGGCCGCGCGGTCGAGCGCGATCGCAAAGACGGCGATGCCGTGGCTGTGAACGTGCGCGTCAGCGCCCCAAAGGACGCCCTCTCCCCCGCCGGGGGAGAGGGTTGGGGTGAGGGGACGATCTTCCGCGGTGGAAGCACCCTCACCCGGCCTCCGCTTCGCGTCGGCCACCCTCTCCCGCGGTGCGGGAGAGGGGCTTTCCGGGGCGAACAATATTGAGGCGGGATCCGTGTTTCCGGCGCCGAGGATGCGGTCGGCGCCGGGGTTCAGCGCGTCGAGCCGTTCGGCCAATGCCGCGCTGAGCGGCGCGAGGTCGGTTTTCGAGATGATGAGCGCGTCGGCGACCGCCGTCTGCCGGGCCGCTTCGGCAAAGCGGTCGAGCGTCCGGGCACCCTCGATCGCGTCGACCACGGTCACCACCCGCCCGAGCCGCAGCCGGTGGTCGAGCATCGGATCGGCGCCGAGCGTGAACAGGATCGGCGCCGGATCGGCGAGCCCGCTGGTTTCGATCGCGATGCGGCGAAACGGCCGGATCTCGCCAACATCGCGCCGTTCGATCAGACTGCGCAGGCTCTGCGCCAGATCCTCGCGGACCATGCAGCACAGGCAGCCGCCCGGCAGTTCGACAACACTGCCCTCGACAAAATCCACGAGAAAGTGATCGATCGGGATGGCGCCGATCTCATTGATGATGACCGCGGTATCGGAAAAGGACGGAGCGGAAAGAGCGCGGCGCAGCAGCGTCGTTTTGCCGCTGCCGAGAAACCCGGTCAGCAACGTCACCGGCAGAGTGTCGAGTGCGGCGGTGCTTGTCACTCCGGGCCCTCGCGATGGCTCGGCGCGATCGTTCCACGCGCCGGGCCTGATCGGCAAGAGCGCTGATCCCCTGACCAAGGAGAGCCACCCGTAAGCCACCTAACCGGTTGCATTCTCGTAATTGCGTCAGCATCATGCCAGCCATAACCGCGGCGCATGTGCCAGCCATAATTGCGGCGCATGTGCCGGCTACGGGAGGAGCGCCGATTGCGGAAACCGGCCGACGAGGAGCTGCTCGCCGCCACCGCGGTATCAAAGCGGTTTGGCGGCGTACGGGCGGTCGAAGAGGTGTCGTTTTCGGTACGGCGCGGCGAGATCGCCTCGATCATCGGCCCGAACGGCGCCGGCAAGACCTCGCTGCTCAACATGATCAGCGGCTTCTATCGCCCCGACACCGGCTCTATCACCTTCGAAGGCCACGACATCACCAATTTGCGGCCGGCTGCGATCGCCGCCCTGGGGATCGCCCGCACGTTTCAGAATATCGCGCTGTTCGGCGGCATGACGGTACTCGACAACATCATGCTCGGCCGGCACGTCCGGATGAAGGCCGGCGTCCTGTCGTCCTTCCTCTATTGGGGGCTGGCCCAGCATGAAGAAATCGCGCACCGCGCCCGGGCCGAGGAGCTGATCGACTTTCTCGAATTGCAGGATCTGCGCAAGGAGCTGACCAGCGCGCTGCCCTACGGGCTGCGCAAGCGCGTCGAGCTCGGCCGCGCATTGGCGCTCGATCCGACGCTGTTGCTGCTCGACGAGCCGATGGGCGGGATGAACCAGGAAGAGAAGGAAGACATCGCCCGCTACATTCTCGACGTCAACGAGCAGTGGGGCACGACGATCATCTTGATCGAGCATGACATGGCGGTCGTGATGGACATCTCCGATCGGGTCGGTGTGCTCGATCGCGGCCGCAAGATCGCCGAGGGCACGCCGGCCGAAGTGCAGCGCGATCCCGCGGTGATCCTCGCCTATCTCGGCAGCGCCCATCAAGCCAGGGAACAGGCGGCATGACGATCGAGGCAACCCTGCCGCAGCTGCTGCGGCGCAATGCCGAGAAGATGCCCGACCGCCATGCCCTGCGCGAGAAGGACCTTGGCATCTGGCAAGCCTTTAGCTGGCGGCGCTACTGGGAGGAGGTGCGCGACCTCGCGCTCGGGCTCGCCGCCGCCGGTTTTGGGCAAGGCGACAAGCTGTCGGTCATCGGCGAGAACCGGCCGCGGCTCTATTTCGCGCAGCTCGCGGCGATGAGCCTCGGCGGCATCGCCGTGCCCGTGTACCAAGACGCGATCGCCAGCGAACTCGCCTACGTGCTCGACCACGCGGAAATCTCGGTGGTAGTGGCGGAGGACCAGGAACAGGTCGACAAGATCCTCTCGCTGAAGGAACGGCTGCCGCATCTCAAGCTGCTCGTGTTCGACGATCCGCGCGGGCTGCTGAATTACGAGGATCCGATCCTCAAATCCTTCGAGGCCGTGCAGGCCGAGGGCCGCGTATTCGGCGCCGCTCATCCCGGCCACGTCGAGGCGGTCGTCGAGGCGGCAAAACCCGACGATCTGTGCCTGTTCTCCTACACCTCCGGCACGACCTCGCGGCCGAAAGGCGTGATGCTGTCACACGCGAACCTGCTCGATCCGGCGGAAGTGTTCGCGACGACTGAGGGCATTCGCGCCAATGACGAACACGTTGCCTATCTGCCGATGGCATGGGTTGGCAATTCGCTGTTCTCGCTGGCGCTGCACATGCATGTCGGCTTCACCTGCAACTTCCCAGAAAAACCGGAGACGTTGCGCCGCGATCTGCGCGAGGTCGGGCCGACGATGGCGCTCGCCCCGCCGCGCCTGTGGGAGAACGCGCTGACCGAAATCATGGTCCGCGCCGCGGATGCCAGCCCGTCGAAACGCCGCATCTTCGATTTTTTCCGTGGCGTCGCCGAACGGGCGCAACTCTGCGTCGCAGAGGGTCGGCCAGTCCCGCTCGGCACACGCCTGTGGCGCTCGATCGGCGAGTTCTTCGTCTATGCCCCGGTGCGCGACCAATTCGGGCTGCGCCGCGCCCGTGTTGTTTATACCGGGGGTGCGCCGCTGGGGGTCGATGTCTTCCGCTTCTTCCGCGGCTTCGGGGTCAACCTGAAGCAGGTATACGGCGCCACTGAGTTGTCCGGCTTGTGCTCGGTGCAGCCCAACGCGGAAGTCGATCCGGAAACGGTCGGCCGCATGCTCGACGGGATGGACGTCCGCATCGCCGAACATGGCGAGGTCGAGGTGCGCTCGCCCGGCGTTTTCCAAGGCTATTACAAGCAGCCGGAGGAGAGCCGCGAGGCCATCACGGAGGACGGCTGGCTGAGAACGGGAGACGCCGGTTTTATCGACGCGCGCGGCCATCTCGCGATCATCGACCGGGCACGCGATGTCGGCCGGCTCTATGACGGCACGTCCTTCGCGCCGCAATTCATCGAGAACAAGCTCAAATTCAGCCCCTATATCGGCGAGGTGGTGGTGTTCGGGGAAGCTCGTTCGTTCGTCGCCGCGATGATCGCGATCGACGCGTCTACGGTCGGCAAATGGGCCGAGCGCAACAACGTCTCCTACACCTCCTTCCAGGATCTGAGCGCCCGTCCGGAAGTGCTCGGGCTGATCCGGGACGAGATCCGGAAATGCAATAGCGGGTTGCCGGAGGCGACGCGCATCCGGCGCTTCCTCGTTCTGAATAAGGAGTTCGACGCCGACGACGACGAGATCACCCGCACCCGCAAGATCCGCCGCCGCTTCGTCACCGAGAAGTACGCCGCCGTGCTGCACGCCTTTTACAGCGGCGATGAGGAAGTGGAGCTGAGCACCGAGATCACCTACGAAGACGGGCGCAAGGCGATTTTGCGGTCGCGGCTCGCGATCGGCGATGTCGATGAACCCTCGGCACCGGCGGCGGCGCCGTCGCGACGCATGGCGGAAGAAGCGGTGCCCGCAGAGTGAGCACCTTCGATGCCTGAGTTCGAATGGCAATTCACGCTGGTGCTGTTGACCAACGGCATCATGATCGGGCTGATGTACGCCCTGATCGCGCTTGGCTTTGTGCTGATCTACAAGGCGACGGACGCGATCAATTTCGCTCAGGGCGAGTTCGTCATGTTCGCCGGCTTTCTGGCCGCCGTCGCGGCCGAGATCGCCGGGATGCCGTTCTGGCTGTCCTCGCTGCTGGCGATCGGCGGCATGGTGGCGCTGGGCTTCGGGCTCGAACGGGTCGTGCTGCGCCCGCTGATCGGCCGCCCGGTGATTGCCGTCGTCATGGCGACGATCGGGCTGGCCGCCGTGTTGCGCGGCACCGCGGTGATGGCCTTTGGCGCCGGAACGCGAGCCATCGTAATGCCAGTCAGCGACGAGCCGTTTGAGCTGGGGCCCGTGATGCTGCCGCCGGTACAACTGGTCGGCGCCGGAGTTTCTCTTGTCTTTCTGGCGCTCTTCACCTGGTTCTTCCTGAAGAGCCGTATCGGCATCGCGATGCGCGCGGTCGCCGACAGCCAGCAAGTGGCGATGGCGATGGGCATCAACGTCCGGCGCTATTTCGCGCTGGCCTGGGCGATGGCCGGCATCGTGTCGGCTTTGGGCGGCGTGGTCTGGGGTACGATGCTCGGCGTCGACAACCAGCTGGCATTAGTCGGCCTCAAGGTTTTCCCGGTCGTAATTTTGGGCGGTCTCGACTCGATCATGGGCGCCGTCATCGGCGGGCTGATCGTCGGCGTCGTCGAAAATTTCGCCGCCGGCTATCTCGATCCCTATGTCGGCGGCGGCACCAAAGACTTCGCACCTTACGTGCTGATGATCCTGGTCTTGATGATCCGGCCGGAAGGCATGTTCGGTCGGCGCCGCATCGAGCGCGTGTAGCCGGTGATGGAATAGAGAAGGCACCATGTTCCACCGCGAATCCGGCGTGTTCAAGACCAGCTATGCCGCCGATATGGCGCTATACCCGCTGCCGATCGCCAAATGGGCGGTCGCAGCCTTCGCGGGTCTGTTCATCGTCATCGCGCCGCTGACGCTCGGCGAATATTACATCTCGATCCTGAACCTGATCCTGATCGCCTGCGTCGGCGCGCTCGGGCTCAATATCCTGGTCGGCTACACCGGACAGATCTCGATCGGGCATGGCGCCTTCATGTCGGTCGGCGCCTACACCGCGGCCAATCTGGTGACGCATCTGCACGCGCCGTTCTGGATCACCATCCCAGCCGGCGGGATCATGGCGGCGCTGATCGGCGCGGTCGTCGGCATCCCCTCCTTGCGCATTAAGGGGATCTATCTGGCGATTGCGACACTCGCCGCGCAGCTGATCATCGAATGGACGATCAATCACGTCCCGGCGATTTCGGGCGGGGTGCAGGCCTCGATCCAGGTACCGCGACCGTCCTTGTTTGGGATGCAGCTCAGAACCCAGGCGCAGCTCTATTTATTCCTGATGTTCTTCGTCGTGCTGGCGATCGTCGGCACCGCGAACCTGATCCGCAGCCGGATCGGCCGCGCCTTTATCGCGATCCGCGATCAGGACATCGCCGCCGAGATTATCGGCATCAACATCTTCCGCTACAAGCTGTGGGCGTTTGCGATCTCGTCGTTCTACGCCGGGGTCACCGGCGTGCTCTACACCTATTATCTGGGCATCGCCAATTATGAGCAGTTCCAGCTGACCGTCTCGATCGATTACCTGGCGATGGTCATCATCGGCGGGCTCGGCTCGATCCTCGGCTCGATCTTCGGCGCTGTTTTCGTGACCTTGCTGCCGATCCTGACGCGCTGGTTTCTCGAGGATTACGGCTGGCTCTTCTTCTCGCAGGGCGACCTGCTGAATGCGATACCCAATCTGCGGCTGATCCTGTTCGGCGGGCTGATCATCTTCTTTCTGGTCGTCGAACCGGAGGGGCTTAACCGGCTGTGGCGCAACATCCGCAATTACTTCCGCGTCTGGCCATTCTCGTACTGACAATAGGTGACACATTAGGGAGGTACGCGATGAGAAAGGTTTCGATAACGCTGGCGGCGCTGACGGTACTCGGTTTCACCGGCGCGGCGACGGCCCAGCAGAAGGGCGAAATCCTGATCGGCGAGCAGTGCGATCGGACCGGTCCGACGCAGATCGTCGGCATCCGTCTGTGCGCGGCGGTTCAGGACTACATCAACCTCGTCAATTCGAAAGGCGGGGTCGAAGGATTCAAGATCAAGGTCGACGAGATCGATCATGAATACAAGGTGCCGCCCGGCATGGAAGCCTATGAGCGCGACAAGCGGGATGGCGCGGTTTCGTACATGATCTACGGCACGCCGCACGCGCAGGCGCTGAACCAAAAGCTGAACGAGGACAAGATTCCCGGCACCTCTCCGGGGTTCGGCATCTCGGCCTCGGCCGACGGGGCTCGCTACCCCTATCTGTTCCCGGTCGCGGCGACCTACTGGTCGCAAGGTGCTGCCGCGATCCAATTCGTCAAGGAGAAGCTCGGCGGCAATCTCAAGGGGAAGAAGATTGCGTACGTTTTTTACGACAACCCGGCCGGGCGCGAGGCGATCCCGATCCTCGAGGATCTGCAAAAGACGGAAGGATATGAGCTGCGCACCTTCGCGGTGCCCCCGCCAGGCGTCGAGATGGGGGCGCAGGTCCTCGACATTACCCAGCGCTTCCGGCCGGATTTCGTGATCGACCATCTGTTCGGCCGGTCGCCCTCGGTCGCGATCAAGGAATACAAGCGCGCCGGCTACCCGCTGTCCAAGGTGATGGGGCTCGTCTGGGCCTCCGCCGAAGCGGATATCGAGGCGGCGGGCGGCTGGCAGGTCGCGGAAGGCTATCACACGATGCAATTCGCCGGCGCCGGCGACGACTACCCCGTCCGGCAGGAAATCAAGGCGATGTACAAGTCACAAGGCAAGGAGCCGCCCAAGGAAATGGACGACACCGTCGTCTACAACCGGGGACTGTTCGTTGCCGCGCTGCATGTCGAAGCGATCCGCAACGCGCTGAAGGCCAATGGCGGCAAGAAGCCGACCGGCGAAGAGGTGAAGAAGGGCTTCGAGCAGATCCATGACTTCACCCTGGGAGGTCTGGTGCCGCCGCTGAAGATCACCGCGGAGGATCACGAAGGTGGCGGCTGGGTGCAGATCTTCCAGGCCAAGGGCGGCAAGTTCGTCAAGGAGACGGATTGGATCCGCGCTTATCCGGATGTCGTTTCCGCCGCGGTGAAGAAGGCGGAGTAATCGGCGTCCTGCAGACCGCGCCCGCTATCAAGCGCACCCGGTGCTGCCGATCCGAATTCGAAGCTGCGATGGGAAGAAGAAAGGAGATGCGAGGATGAGACGATCAGGCGGCATGCTGGCGCTGCTGGCGGGCGCGATGTTGGTGGCGCTCGCCGGGACCGCGGCGGCACAGCAGAAGGAAGTGATGATCGGGATGCAATGCGACCGCACCGGCGCGACGCAGATCACCGGCGTCGTGCTGTGCCCGGCAATGCACGATTATTACAACCTGATCAATGCCGGCGGTGGCGTCGAGGGCTACAAGATCAAGGTCGACGAGATCGACAACGAGTACAAGGTGCCGTCCGCGGTCGAGGCCTATCAGCGCCATAAGCAGCAAGGCGCGGTGCTGATGACCCTCTACGGCACACCGATGACGGTCGCGCTCAACCAGCGGCTCGAGGAAGATCACATGCCGACGACCTCGCCGGGCTTCGGCATCTCGGCGGCGGCCGACGGCACGCGGTATCCGTTTCTGTTTCCGGTTGCGGCGACCTATTGGTCACAGGGAGCCGCGGCGGTGCAGTTCGTCAAGGACAAGCTCGGCGGTAATTTGAAGGGCAAAAAGATCGCCTACATTTTTTACGACAACCCCGCCGGTCACGAGCCACTGCCGATCATCGAGGAATTGCAGAAGCGCGAAGGCTTCGAGCTGCGCACTTTCGCCGTGCCGCCGCCGGGTGTGGAGGTCGGCGCCCAGGTGCTCGATATCACGCAACGCTTCCGGCCGGATTTCATCATCGATCATCTGTTCGGCCGTTCGCCATCGGCGGCGATCAAGGAGTTCAAGCGGGCCGGTTATCCTTTGTCCAAAGTGGTCGGGTTGGTCTGGGCCGCGTCGGAGTCCGATATCCAGGCGGCGGGCGGGTTCGGGGTTGCCGAAGGCTACTACGCGATGCAATTCGCCGGCGCGGGCGACGATTACCCGGTCCGCCACCAGATCAAGGACATGTACAAAAAAGAGGGCAAAGAGCCCTTCAAGGGCATGGACGAGAATACGGTCTATTACAACCGCGGCCTGTTGCAGGCCGCCGTCCATGTCGAGGCGATCCGCAATGCGTTGAAGGCGAATGGCGGCAAGCAACCGACCGGCGACGACATCAAAAAAGGTCTCGAATCAATCCGCGGCTTTACCCTGGGCGGCCTCGTCCCGCCGCTCGAAATAGCCCCGGCCGACCATGAAGGCGGCGGCTGGGTGCAGGTGTTTCAGGTGAAGGGCGGCAAATTCGTCAAGGCGACCGACTGGATGCGCGCCTATCGGGACGTGGTCGACGCCGCGGTCAAGAAGTCGGAGTAACCGAGGCTCACGAGATGCTGGCGCTCAACAACGTCGAAGTCGTCTATGACGGCGTCATCCTGGTGCTGAAGGGCGTCTCGCTGAGCGCCGAGGAGGGGCATATCACGACCCTTCTCGGCGCCAACGGCGCCGGCAAGACCACAACCCTGAAGGCGATCTCGGGGCTGTTGAAAACCGAGCGCGGCGAGGTGACCAAGGGCAATGTCGAGCTCGACGGCGAGCGGCTCGATCGGCTGTTGCCGTTCGATGTCGTCAAACGCGGGGTCGTGCAGGTTTTCGAGGGTCGTCGGGTATTCGAGAACCTGACGGTCGATGAGAATCTGGTCGCTGGCGCGCACAGCCGCAGCAACACCGCCGATGTAAAGGCGGGGATGGAACGGGTCTACGGGAGCTTTCCGGTGCTGAAGGAACGCCGTAGCCAATCCGCCGGCTATCTCTCGGGCGGCGAGCAGCAGATGCTGGTGATCGGCCGCGCCTTGATGTCGGACCCCAAAGTGATCCTGCTCGACGAGCCGTCGCTTGGCTTGGCGCCGATGGTCATCGAGGAGATCTTCAGCGTGATCCGGCGCCTGAAGGACGAGCAAAAGCTGACGGTACTGCTGGTCGAGCAGAACGCGGCCTTGGCGCTCGAAATCGCCGATCACGGCTATGTCATGGAAAACGGCCGCATCGTGCTCGAAGGCCCGGCCGAGCAGCTGCGCCAGAATTCGGACATCAAGGAATTCTATCTCGGCCTCAATGAGGCCGGCTCCCGCAAATCCTACCGCGACACCAAACACTATCGCCGGCGGAAACGCTGGCTGTCGTAGTCCGGACCCGCGGCTGTAGGATGGGGTGAGCGCAGCGAAACCCATCAAGAATTCACAATGAGACAGTGAGGCAGTGAGATTTCCGCGACGCGGTTGCCCCACCGCCTCGCCGCCTCGTTGTGAGTAGAATGATGATGGGTTTCGCTGCGCTCAACCCATCCTACGGAGCGTACAGACGGAGCGCGGCATGACTTCTTCCCTTCCCCACATCGCCGTTATCGGCACCGGCGGCACGATTTCCTCGCTCGGTGCCGGCAGCCTCGATGTGCTCGATTATCCGGAATTCGGGCAGAAGCTGACATCCGAGGCATTGCTCGACCGCTTCCCGGAAACCCGGCAGGTCGCCGACCCGGTGCCGATCACCTTTCGCCAGGTCGGCAGCACCGCGATCGGCCCCTCCGATTGGCTCGAACTGCGTGCCCTCATTCACCGCACCGCCGGCGAGGATCCCGGTCTCGCCGGTTTTGTCATCCCGCACGGCACGGCGACATTGGAAGAGACCGCGTTCTTTCTGAACCTGACCTTAGGGATCAGCCAGCCGGTCGTGCTGGTCGGAGCGCAACGCCCGGCGAGCGCGCTCGGCACCGATGCCGGGACAAACCTGGTGAATGCGCTGCAAGTCGCCGGCTGTCCCGAGGCGCGCGGCAAGGGCGCCCTGGTGGTGCTCAACAACGAGATCCATCCGGCGCGCGATGTCGTCAAAACCTCGACCTATCGGGTGCAGACCTTCCGCTCGTTCGATTTCGGCGCGCTCGGGCATATCGATGGCGACGGCCCGCATTTCTATCGCGCGCCATTGCAGGCGCACATGCCGGATACGCCGTTCGCCGGCCGCGAGATCGCCGATCTGCCGCGGGTCGACATCGTCTATTCCTATGCCGGGGCCGCTGGCGATCTGGTCCGGGCGGCGGTGGCCGCCGGAGCGCGCGGCTTGGTCTCAGCCGGGTTCGCGCCGGGCAGCCCGAGCCCCGATCAGCGCGAGGCGTTCATCCAAGCGGCAAAGTCCGGTGTCGTCGTCGTGCAATGCAGCCGAGCGGCGAGCGGGCGGGTCGCGCCGCGCCGCCATCTGCGCGAGGTCGGCTTTGTCGCCGGTGAGGATTTCTCGCCGCAGAAGGCGCGCATCCTGTTGATGCTGATGCTGACCACAACGAGCGACATCGGCGAGATCCAGCAGGCGTTTCAGACCTACTGACTGATCGAAGCCGCTCTGACCTATTTTCTGGCCTTGCTGATCGACGGCGCCTTGGCCGGCGCGATCTATGCGTTGATCGCGCTGGCGTTCGTGCTCGTCTACAAATCCTCCCGCATGATCAATTTCGCGGTCGGCGAATGGATCATGTTCGGCGCGTTGCTGGCGGGCGCCGGCTATTACACCCTGGGACTGGGTCTGGCCGGCGCGGTGTTGTTCGCCGCAATCGGCATGGCCGTTTTCGGCATCGCCTTCAACGGCATCGTTGTCGGCCGGTTGACGAGCCATCCCGTGATCTCTCTGATCATGGTGACGATCGGTCTCGGCGCGATGATGCGCGGCACGGCCGCCCTGGTTTTCACCGGCATTCCGAGCGGTATCCCGCTGCCGGTTTCGACCGAGCCATGGCTGTTGAACGGCCTCCTGGTCTCACCGGAAAAGCTGATGGCGGCATTGATCGCCGCTGGGGCTATTGCTCTGCTGAGTTGGCTTTATCACTACAGCCGCACCGGCATCGCGCTGCGCGCGATCGCCGACGATCCGACCGCGGCGTCCGCAGCAGGGATCAACACGCGGCACCTTTTCGCGCTGGTCTGGGCGATAACCGGGATCACCTCGGCCATCGCCGGTATCCTGTGGGTATTCGTGACCGGTGGCGGGTTCGGCGTGGCGCTGGTCGGTCTCAAGATCTTCCCGATCGTCATCATCGGCGGGCTCGACAGCCTGCCCGGCACGATCGTCGCGGCGATGTCGATCGGGATATTGGAGAGCCTCGGCGCGGGATATCTCGATCCTCAGCTCGGTCCCGGCTTCGGCACGGTTGCCTCTTATGGGCTGCTCCTCGCAATGCTGATCGCGCGGCCCTATGGACTGTTCGGCCACGCGCCGGCGGTACGGGTGTAACGCACCCAACCCCTGTCACAGGCTCGGCGGATCCTCGCGCACCGCCTGTTCGGCGAGGCTGTTGTCGACCGCGGTGTCGAACGGCGCGGCGGATCCGATAAAACCGCCAGAGACGAGCCCGGCGGCGAGCCGGTC
>Ga0209474_10001039_pt1 | contig 28203 bp, 22 predicted proteins | sample GraSoiAngelo_145_FD_185902 | JGI IMG/M metagenome (GOLD analysis project Ga0209474, IMG submission 185902) | Grasslands soil microbial communities from the Angelo Coastal Reserve, California, USA - 14_1009_05_20cm (SPAdes) (version 2) | ecosystem: Environmental > Terrestrial > Soil > Grasslands...
CGTCCGCCAGATCGAGACAAGGGCGATGGCGAAACTCCGCCCGACGGCGGCGTAGCCGCCTCCCGCGACGGCGATCAAGGCAGAGTTCGCATTTGAAGAATGTGTTCTGCGGTCTCTGCGTGTCCTGCGTTGTACGTCGGTCGCGTCATGCGTCGCGACGGCGGCCATGCGCGACGACGTAGAGCGCTGGCAGCACGACGAGCGTGAGGGCGGCGGCGGAGAAGAGGCCGCCGATGATCACGACGGCGAGCGGCCGCTGCACTTCCGATCCGATGCTGTGTGAGAGCGCCATCGGCATCAATCCCAGCATCGCCAGCAGCGTCGTCATCAGGACGGTGCGCAGCCGCACGATCGATCCCTCGAGCGCCGCCTCGTGTGCGCCGGCGCCGCCGCTGCGCAGCTGGTTGAAGTAGCTCACCATCACCACGCCGTTCAGCACGGCCTGCCCGAAGAGGGCGATGAAGCCGATGGCGGCCGAGACGCTCAGGTGAATCCCCGTGACGTACAGCGCGAAGATGCCGCCGATGAGCGCGAACGGCACGTTCAGCAGGATCAGCGCCGCGTCCGTGAACGTGCCGAACGCGTTGAAGAGCAGGAAAAAGATCAGCAGGATGCTGAGCGGCACGATCAGCGTCAATCGGGCCATCGCGCGCTGCTGATTCTCGAACTCGCCGCCCCATGTCGTGTAGTAACCCGAGGGGAGGCGGACCTCCGCCGCGACGCGCTTCTGCATGTCGGCGACGACGCCGCCCATGTCGCGCCCCTGGATGAACACGCCGATCGCCATCACGCGCATCCCCGATTCGCGTGCGATGTTCATGCTGCCGCTGCCGACCGAGACCTCCGCCACGTCCGACAGCGGAATGCGCGGGCCGGCCGGTGTGTCCACGAGCACGTTGCCAATGGCCTCCGGATCGCGCCGCTCCTCCTCGCTCAGGCGCACGACGACGCCGAACCGCCGTTCGCCCTCCCAGATCTCGGTCGCCGTCTTGCCGCCGAGCGCCGTCTCGATCACGTCCTCGACGTCGGCGACGTTCAGGCCGTAGCGCGCCGCCCGCGCGCGGTCGATCTCGATCTGCAGCTGCGGCACCTGCCCGCCGCGATCGACGAACGCGCGCGCCACGCCGCCGACCGGCAGCACGGCCCGCAGCACGTCGGCCGCCGAGCGGCGCAGCAGGTCCATGTCCTCGCCGAACACCTTGACCACGATCTGCCCGTCGATCTGCGAGATGCTCTCGAGCACGTTGTCGCGGATCGGCTGCGAGAAGCTCGGCTCGATCCCCGGGATGGCTTGCAGCGCGCTGTTCATCTGATCGATCAGCGCCTCTTTCGACAGGCGCGGGCGCCACTCGGACGCCGGCTTGACGTCGACGAGCAGCTCCGCCATGTTCACCATCTTCGGATCGGTGCCGTCCTCCGGCCGGCCCGCCTTCGACATCACCATCTGCACTTCGGGGAACCGCCGCAGCACGGTGCGGATGCGTTTGAGCTGCCGCGACGCCTCGGTCACCGAGATGCCGGGCGGCAGCATGATGTTGATCCAGATCGACCCTTCGTTCAGCTCCGGCAGGAACTCGGTCCCGAGCCGGGGCGCGACGGCCAGGCTCGCGAGGAGCGCGGCGACGGCGGCGGTCAGCACCGTCCGGCGATGGTCGAGCGCGCGCCGCAGCACCGGGCGATACATGCGCGTGCACCAACGCACGAGCGCGTTCTCCTCCTGCGCGCGGCTCCGTCCCAGCAGATACAGACACAGCAGCGGCACCAGCGTCAGCGAGAACAACAGCGAACCGACGAGCGCCGACACGACGGTGTAGGCCATCGGCGCGAAGATGCGCCCCTCGTGGCGCTGCAACGTGAAGATCGGCAGGTGCGCGATGATGATGATCAGGATCGAGAAGAGCGTCGGGCGCCCGACTTCGGCCGCCGCGTCGAGCACGATCGCGTGCGGCGCGCGGCGCGGCTCGCGCGGCTCGTGCAGATGGCGGAAGACGTTCTCGAGCACGATCACCGCGCCGTCCACGATGATCCCGAAGTCCATCGCGCCGAGCGACAGCAGGTTCGCCGGAATGCCGCGCACCCGGAGCCCGATGAACGTCCCGAGCAGCGCCAGCGGGATCACCACCGCGACGATGCCCGCCGCGCGGAGGTCGCCGAGGAACAGGAAGAGCACGATGCCGACGAGCAGCGCGCCCTCGAGCAGGTTGCGGAAGACGGTGCGCAGCGTCGTGTCGATGAGCGTCGTGCGATCGTAGAAGGGCACGATCTGGATCGGCCGCGGCAGCCCCGTCGCGTTGATCGCCTGGACGGCCGACTTGATCGCCGTCAGCACCTCGGAGGGGTTCTCGCCCTTTCGCATCAGCACGATCCCCGACACGATCTCGTCGTCGTCGTTCTGGCCGACGATCCCCTGGCGGGGCACCGCGCCCGTCGCCACCTGCGCGATGTCGCGCACGAGCAGCGGTGTGCCGCTGTGCTGCGCGACCACGATGTCGCCGATATCGTCGGCGGATCGGAGCATGCCGATGCCGCGGATCAAGTACTGCTGCTCGCCCTGCTCGAGGAAGCTGCCGCCGGCGTTCGCATTGCCGCGGCCGAGCGCGGTGAAGACCTGCTGCAGCGTGACGTTGTACGCCTTCATGCGCGTCGTGTTGACCGTCACCTCGTACTGCTTGATGAACCCGCCAAAGCTGACGACGTCCGCCACGCCGGGGATCATCTTCAGCCGGCGGCTGACGACCCAGTCCTGCACGCTGCGCAGATCGGTGACGCTCACGCCGTCGCCCGCCAGGCGGTAGCGGTAGATCTCGCCGATCGCGGTCGACAGCGGCGCGAGCTGCGGCTGCACGCCGGGCGGCAGGTCGACGCCCTGCAGCCGCTCGAGCACCTGCTGCCGCGCGAAGTAGTCGTTCGCGTTGTCGTTGAAGGTGAGGATGATGTAGGAGAGCCCGAACTGCGTATGCGAGAACATGCGCACCGCGTTCGGCAGCCCGCTCAGCTCGATCTCGAGCGGGATCGTCACCTGTTTCTCGACTTCCTCCGGCGCATGGCCGGGAAAGAGCGAGATCACGGTCACCTGCACGTCGGTGACGTCGGGAAACGCCTCGACCGGCAGCGACTTGAACGCGGCCACGCCGGCGCCGACGAACACGGCCGTCAGCATCAGCACGACGGCCGGCTGCTGGAGCGCGAACGCGATCAGCCGGCGAATCATTGCGCGCCGTCGGTTTCGCGCGCGCGCAAGAGCAGCACACCGTCGCTGACGACGCGCTCGCCGGAGGAGACGCCGCGCGTGATGCGGACGCGGCCGCCGTCGCTCGGCGCCGTCGCGATCTCGCGGCGCGCGAACTCCAGCGGCGCTGTCTGCACGTACGCGTACGTGCGGCCGTTCTCGACGAAGACGGCTTTCGCCGGCACGGTGAGCGCCGGCGTGTCGCCGGCCACCTGCAGCGTCGCCGTGGTGAACATGCCCGGCTTCAGCCGCCGCTTCGGGTTCGCGACGACGAAGCGAAGCTTCGCCGTCCGCGTCTGCGGATCGACGACGGCGCCGATGCGGGCGACCTCCGCGCGGAAGCGATCGTCGGGATACGCCGTCGCCGTGACGTCGGCTGGCTGGCCGGCGGAGATGCGGTGGAGATCGCGCTCGAAGACGTCGGCCTGCACCCACACCGTGGAGAGATCGGCGATCGTGAGAAGCGGAGTGCTCTCGGCGCCGATGAACTGGCCGTTGGTGATCGTGCGCTCGATGATCGTGCCGCCGATCGGCGCGCGGACGGGGACGCGCGACAGCAGCGCGCCGCTCGCCGCGGCGTCCGTCTCGTCGACGCCGAGGACGCGGAGCACTTCCGCGGTCTGCGCGACTTTCGCGCGCGCCTTCGCGAAATCGTTCTCCGACTGCTGCAGCGCGATGCGCGACGCGGCCTCGTGATCGAAGAGGTCCTTCGTCATCGCGAAGGTCTTCTCCGCGAGGTCGAGATCCTTCTGGCTGGCGAGATGATCGGCGATTGCCGAGGCGACCTCCCGGCTGCTCAGCACGAACAAGGTGTCGCCGCGCCGCACCTCGTCGCCGACGTTGACGCGGAGCTGCTGCACCTGCCCCGCGACCGGCGTGAGGATGCGCGAGGTGTGATCCGCGTCGAACTCGACGGTGCCCGTCGCGCGAATGACGTCGCCGGCGGCGCGCGGCGTCACCGTCTCGAGCGTGATCTCGGCGAGCTGCGCCTGGTCCAGGTGGAGCCGTGATTCGCCGGGCGTCGCCGACGATACGGCGGGTTGCGCGGCCGCGGCGCTGGCGGCGGTCTCGGGCGACGCGTCGCGGCGGCAGGCGCTGACGAGCGCGAGCGCGCAGCACAGAGCGAGCGTGCGCGCGGTCATCGGTCGCTCCCCGGGTCGACGCCGGCGACGAGCGTCAGGCGCGCTTCGGCGCGGCGGTACGCCGCCTGCGCGGAGTAGTAGGCGTCCATCGTCTCGTTGAACGCGCGCTGCGCGTCGAGGACGTCGAGGAGCGAGGTCGCGCCGGCCTGGTAGACGTACGCCGTCCCGGCGCGCGCGTCGGCGGCCGGCTTCAGCAGCTCGCGTTCGATATCGCCGAGGAGCTGCCGCGCGGTCTCGAACTCCTCGTAGGCCGACGCCACTTCGCTCGCGACGCTGGTCTCGACCGCCGCGACCGATCGCCCCGCCTTCTCGTGCTCGGCTTCGGCGCGCGCGATCTCGCCCTGGTTGCGGTTGAAGATCGGCAGCGGCACGCTGAAGAAGAGGCCGGCGAGATTCCCGCGTCCGTTGACGCCCTGCTGCCGGCGGTACTCGGCGCCGAGCGTGTAGTCCACGAGCCCCTGCGCGAGCTGCAGCCGGAGGTCGTACTGCGAGCGCGCCTGGTCGTCGTGGAGCGCGCGGACGTCTGGGCGGAAGGCGCGCGCGGCCGCCTGCAGCGCGTCGACGTCGGCCGGCTGCGGCGCGGGCGGGACGCCGAGCGCGTCGTCGATGTCGGCGAGCGGATCGGTCGGCTGCCGGCCGACCAGCGCGTGGATCTTGAGCCGCGCCTGCGTGACGTTCAGCTCCGCCGCTTTCACGCTGCCGCGGTACTGGAGCATCGCGACGCGCGAGCGCGTCACCTCGAGCGGCGGCAGCGCGCCGCTCGTCAGGCGTCGTTCGTTCAGCTCGACGAGCCGCGACAGCGCGTCGAGGTTCTCGCGCGCGAGGCGCAGCTTGGCCTTCGCCTCGAGGACGTCGATCGCGGCGAGCGCGACATCGAGTTTCAGGCGGCGGACGGCGTCGGCGAGCTGCGCTTCGGCGACGCGTCTGGCCGACGCGGCGACCTCGGTGCGCAGCTCACGCTTGCGCCCGCGCTCGAACGGCACGTCGACGCGGATCGAGTACTCGGGCGGGCCGGCGCCGTTCACATCGTCGAAGCCGGTGCCGAGCCAGTCGAGGCTGTTGGCGCCGCCCGAGAGGATCGGATTCGGCCGCAGCCGCGCCGTCACGATTGCCGCGTCGGCGACGCTGAGGTTGAGCCGCTGGGCGATCAGCGACAGGTTGCGGTCCACCGCCTGCTGCACGGCCTGATCGATCGTCAACGCGGACTGCGCCGCCGCCGGCCGCGCCGCGCCGGCGACGACGAGCGCCGCGCACACATATTCACGCACTGCCATACGAACTCCGCGACGGGTTGCAAAATGGGCAGCCCTGAAGGGCTGCGCTACCGTTTCTCTTTGCTACGGTGATTCGAAACTACGCGGAGATCGGTGGAGCGCGCGGACGAAGGCCCGAGAGTTGGACCAATCGATTCCGCGAGGTATCGCCGGCGGCGATGGAGGAGGCAGGTCGACGCGCGACGCGCCAGACGAGGACGGAGATCAGCGCGTCATCGGGCCGCGGCAACATCGATTCGGCGGTGCCGGCATCGGTTCGCCGATCCGTCGCCGTCGATCCAGCTGTTGACTCCGACTGATCGGGCAGCGCCGCCACCGCGCGATGAAAGCGTCCCACGCCGTCGTTCAGCCAGACGCCGACGATCGCGCGCGAGACCACCGTGGTGACGACGACGTCGAGATCGCGATCGTGATCGACGTCGCGGAGGCTGACCGTGAGCGCGTCGCTCGGCGCGTCGAAGGTGACCGACCTGGGCGCGGCGCCCGCGATGACGAACTCGAGCGAGTAGGTGAAGCCGGACGCGCGGCGGAACAGGCGATCGGCGATTGCGTAGTCGGGCCGGCCGTCGGCGTTGAGATCGCCGATCGCGCTCGACCAGCCGAAGGGGCGCGCGGCGGTGCCGAGGCGAAACGGCGCGCGATCCTCGGCGCGCGCCGGCGCGCCGGTCGTCCGCGGCCGCACCTCGTGCGCCGACCAACTCCATCCGGCACACGCCACCGCGGCGCACGAGACGGCGATCCGCGCCGTGCGGCAGAGCGCTGGCATCGCCCGCATCATGCCACGGCGTGGTAAAGAACTTGTTTGTTGTCCGGGAAGGCAGGGCAGCCCTGAAGGGCTGCGCTACCGCATCGGCGGCAGCTTGCCGTCGAGCTCCAGGTAGACGCGCTGCAGCGCCGCCGGGGCGTTGTTCGCGGCGCGCGTCCAGCCGTCGTACGGTTCGAGCCGCGCGCCCGCGGCCGCGGCCTCGATCGGCGTGCCCGCGTCGTGCAGACGCCTCCCCTCCGCGACGATCTTCTCGATCGCCATCCGGTAATTCCGCTCCTCCTCGCGCAGCACCGGCGCATCGTCGACGAAGCCGTGCGCCGGCACGAACCACGTCGGCGCGAGCTGCTCGGCGCGCTTCAGCACCTCGACCCACTCCGACGGATAGCCGTTCGCCATCGACGGGAAGATGCGGTTGATGAACGCTTCGCTCATGAAGAGCACGCTCTCGCGCGGCAGGTAGACCTCGAGGTCGCCGCCGGTGTGCGCGCGGCCGAGAAAGAGGATCTGGATCTCGGTGCCGCCCATCTGCAGCACCTTCTTGTCCGCGACCGGCTGCGTCGGCTGCTTGATGCGCGGCGCCGAGAACGGATGCGCGAAATAGGTGACGCCCGGCGGAAACGCGCCGATGCCGCCCGTGTGATCGCCGTGCTCCGATCCGACGACGACGTACTTCACGGGCTGCGGCGTGAGCTTGGCGATCTCGGCGAGCAGCCGCTTCGTGTTCTCGACGGTGCCCTGGCTCTCGGCGACAAGGACGCCGTCGGTTGTGACGACGATCAGGTTGTTGACGGTGACGACGCGCTTGGTCGGATCGATCTGCTCGAACGTGTAGACGTTGTCGGCGAGCTTCCGGACGCGCGGGAAATCCGCCGGCGTCAGGCCGCGCTCCGTGTAGTCGCCGGTGCGCACGAGCGGCGCCCGCCCGCTCTGCGCGCCCGCTGCCGCGTACCTGAATTTCTGGACGCGCTTGCCCTCGTAGGTCTCGGTGATGAAGAGATCGCCGCGCGAGTTCGCCGCGATGTTGTGCGCGCCGTAGAACTGTCCCGCCCAGTGGCCGCCGCCGCCGAAGGTGTCGACGATCTCCAGCGACTCGCGGCGCAGCACGTAGACCTGCTGGTTCGTGCCGTCGATGACCGCCATGAAGGTCTGCTGCGGATCTGGCGAGAAGGCGAGATCCCACACCGAGCCGCTGCCGAACGTGCGCTTCGCGATGAACACCTCGCGGACGAACGTGCCGTCCTTGCGGAACACCTGCAGCCGATCGTTCGTGCGATCGCAGACGTAGACGAGGCCGTCGTTCGCGATCCGCACGGCATGCACGATGCGGAACTGCGGCGGCGGAGGACCGTCGGGATCGTACTGGCTCGGCTTGTTCTCGTGCTGGACGGCGCCGCTGAACGGGCTCGGCAGACGCTCGCCGGCGTTCGTGAAGTACGAATCGTCCGGACGCTTGCCGTACGCGCCCCAGTGCCGCTTGTAGGCGCCGCTCTGCGCGTCGAACACGATGACGCGGTGGTTCACGTAGCCGTCGGCGACGTAGAGCTCGTTGGCCGCCGGATCGACGATCATGCTCGCCGCGCCGCCGAGGTTCTCCGTGTCGTTGCTGCCGCGGCCCTTTCCCTGGTGGCCGATCTGCAGCAGGAACTTCCCGTCCCGCGTGAACTCGAGAATCTGCGCGTCCTTGTCCCCGCCGCCGCCGATCCAGACGCGATCGTGCGGATCGACGTAGATGCCGTGCTCGAGCTGCGGCCACTCGTAGCCGGCGCCCGGCCCGCCCCACGACGAGACGAGCGTGCCGTCGGCGTCGAACTCCAGCACCGGCGGCGCCGCTTTCCAGATCGCTCGCGTCTCGTTCGGCTGCAGCGTCGACGGGCGATGAGTGATCCAGACGTGATCGCGCGCGTCGACGGCGACGCCCGCGACGGCCCCGACGAGCCAGTGGTTCGGCAATGGCTTCGGCCACGCGGGATCGACGGTGTAGACGGGCGGCCGCTCCGCTTCGCTTTGGCGACCCTGAAAGGGTCGCCCTACGGTCGTGGCCTCGCCGTGTAGGGCATGCCCGGTCGTCGCCGCGCCGCGTAGGGCAGGCCCGGTCGTCGCCGCGCCGTGTAGGGCGCGCCCGGTCGTCGCCGCGCCGTGAAGGGCATGCCCGGTCGTCGCCGCGCCGTGTAGGGCGACCCTTTCAGGGTCGCCGCGACGCGGAGCGCCTCGCCCCGCAGACGTCAACACGTAGGCGACGACGAGCACGGTCCATGCGAATCGCATAGCGTTACCCTCGCGCGACGAGAATGGGCGTGGTGAGCGCGGTGAGCGTCGTCAGCTGTCGGCCCTCGCCGTCGAAATTTGCCGGATCGAGCCACCGCTGGAACGCGCGCTCGAGCGCCGGCCACTCGCGGTCGATCGCCGCGTACCACGCCGTGTCGCGGTTCCGTCCCTTGTCCACGCGCGCCTGGCGGAAGATCCCCTCGTAGGAGAAGCCGAGCCGCGCGGCGGCGGCGCGCGACGCGGCGTTCAGCGCGTGGCACTTCCACTCGTAGCGGCGATAGCCGAGCTCGAAGGCGCGCTTCATCATCAGATACATCGCCTCGGTCGCGGCGATCGTGCGCTGCAGCTTCGGCGAGTAGTTGATGTGGCCGACCTCGATCGATCCCGCCGCCTGATCGATCCGCAGGTAGCTCGCGACGCCGACGGCTTCGCCGCTTGCCGGATCGACGATCGCGTGGAACATCGGATCGGCGCCGGCTGCGACGCCGCGCAGCCAGCCAGAGTACTCGTCGAACGTGGCGAACGGCCCGTAGGGGAGGTACGTCCAGTTGCGATGCTCCGCGTCGAGCGCGTTCGCCTCGTACAGCGACCGCGCGTGGACGGCGGGATCGAGCGGCTCGACGCGGCACGTGCGGCCGATCATCGGATCGCGCGGCGGCCGCGGCGGCGGCTTCCATCCGTCCACGCGGAAGCCGAGCGGCTGGCCGAGTGCGTTGACCTCCGTCGTCGCCACCGCCTACTTCTCGTGCGCGTCGCCGTCGGCGAGGCGCGGCAGCGGCGATCGCCCCGACGGCTGCAGCAGGCCGCTCTTCACGTACGTCATCAGCTTGTCGCGCGTGTCGGCGATGTCGAGATTGCGCATCGTCAGCTGCCCGATGCGGTCCTGCGGCGAGAAGACGCTCTCGCCCTTCTCCATCGTCAGCCGTTCTGGCTTGTAGGTGAGGTTCGGGCTCTCGGTGTCGAGGATCGAGTAGTCGTTGCCGCGGCGGAGCTGCAGCGCCACCTCGCCGGTAATCGCGCGCGCGACCCAGCGCTGCGCCGTCTCGCGGAGCATCAGCGCCTGCGAGTCGAACCAGCGGCCCTGATAGAGCAGCCGCCCGAGCCGCCGGCCGTTGTCGCGGTACTGCTCGATCGTGTCCTCGTTGTGGATGCCGGTGACGAGCCGCTCGTACGCGATGAAGAGGAGCGCCATCCCCGGCGCCTCGTAGATGCCGCGGCTCTTCGCCTCGATGATGCGGTTCTCGATCTGATCCGACATCCCGAGGCCGTGCCGCCCGCCGATCCGGTTCGCTTCGAGGAACAGCTCCACGTCGTCGTCGAACGTGCGGCCGTTCAGCGCGGCGGGGTGTCCTTCCTCGAACCGCATCGTCACGGTCTCGCTCGTGACGTCGACGTCGTCGCGCCACGAGGCGACGCCCATGATCGGCTCGACGATCGTGATGCCGGTGTCGAGCCGCTCGAGATCCTTCGCTTCGTGCGTCGCGCCGAGGAGGTTCGAGTCGGTGGAGTACGCCTTCTCGGCGCTCATGCGGTAGCCGAAGCCGGCCTTGTTCATGTACTCCGACATCTCGCGTCGGCCGCCGAGCTCGTCGATGAAGAGCTGATCGAGCCACGGCTTGTAGATGCGCAGCTGCGGGTTCGCGAGCAGCCCGTAGCGGTAGAACCGCTCGATGTCGTTCCCCTTGAAGGTGCTGCCGTCGCCCCAGATGTGGACGTCGTCTTCCTTCATCGCGACGACGAGCATGGTGCCGGTGACGGCGCGGCCGAGGGGCGTGGTGTTGAAGTAGGGGACACCGGCCGTCGAGATGTGGAAGGCGCCGCACTGCAGCGCGGCGATGCCTTCGGCGACGAGCTGCGCGCGGCAGTCGATCAGCCGCGCGCGCTCGGCGCCGTACTGCAGCGCCTTGCGGGGAATCTCGTCGTAGTCACGCTCGTCGGGCTGCCCGAGGTTCGCCGTGTAGGCGTACGGGATCGCGCCCTTGCTGCGCATCCAGTGGAGCGCGGCGCTCGTATCGAGGCCGCCGGAGAATGCGATGCCGACACGTTCACCAACAAGAAGCGATTGAAGAATGTGGCCCAATCGACTTACTTGACCTCGATGATCTCGATGGCTTCCTTGCTCGGCCCCTCGATCATGAACGCGCGCGACTCACCGATCTTGTGCGGCGGCTCGAGAATCTTCACGCTCTCGCCGCGCAGCTTCGCGAACCACGCGTTGAGGTCCGCGACGCCGAGGCCGACGTGATCGACGACGTGGCCCCGCGTGTCGACGAGCGGACGATCGCCCTGCCGCATGTAGCCGCCCATCGACACGTCGCCGAACGCGATCGCGACCGACGGCGCGCGGTACATGCCGTCCACCTCGAGCGCCGGCCAGGTCTTCTCCGTGCCGCGCGGCTCCTCGCAGTTGGCTTCCGTGCGCGGGCGCTCGGGCTCGCCGCGGCGTCCCTGCGGCCGCACGGCGTTCAGATGCTTCTGATACCAGAGCCCGGAGCACGCCGGGTTCTCGTGATACATGTGCACGTGGTTGAAGCGCTCGGCGGGCATGTCGCCCTGGACCTCGATCAGCGCGTCGTCGGGTCCGCGGATGTAGGCGAATCCGGGGCCGCCGGCCGGCTGCACGTTGTTCTTGCGCGCCTCGGCGATCTGCGCCTTCGTCAGGCCGAGCACGCCGCCGGTGCCCGGCCACGTGTCGCTGTTGATGTTGACCGTCGCGCCCTCGTCGGTCGTGTAGAGCGGGAGCAGCGTGACGCCCTGCTCGCGCAGCCGCACCATCGTCGTGCGCTCCTGCCGCACGTGCCAGCCGAAATGCCAGAACGCTGTCTGCGGCTGCGTCGCCGGCGGCTGATCGACCTTCGTGAAGAGAATCAGCACGTTGTTCGGCGACTTGAGCGCGGGCTCGCCGGCCCAGGTGGTCTTCGACGTCGCCGGAAACGCCTTCGTGTACCAGTCGATGGCGGTGTTCGGGTTCATCGAATTGAGGTGCAGATGGTGGAACGTCGGCGCCGGCAGCGGCGCGCTCTGCGCGCGCGGCGCGGGCGCGGCGCGCCACGCGAGCGCAGCGGCGAGCGCCGCCGCGAACGAGAGAGTTTTCATGCGCATAGTCTACTTCTTCAACTCGTCGTAGACGGCCTGGATGGCGCCGCGGACGCGCTCCTTCTTGTAGCCGGAATATTTGTCGACGTTGAAGCCCGCCGTCGCGTCGTCGGCGCTCTTGCCCGCCTTCATCTGATCGACGGCGTACGAGAGGAGATCGGCGGTGAACTTCTGATACTCCTGCAGATCCTTCGGCGTCTGCATCGGGCTGTGGCCGGGAATCACCGTGTCGACGTTCTTGACCTCCGCGATGAGCTTCTGGAGCGTGCGCGGGAACGCGACGCAGCTGCCGCCGTTGTTGCGATCGCAGAGCGGGCCGTCCTTCCAGGCGAACATGTCGCCGGTGTGCAGCACGCGCAGCGCCGGGAAGACGACGAAGGTATCGCCGCTCGTGTGGCCGGCGCCGAAGTAGTAGAGGTCGATGCGATCCTTCCCGCTGCCGAGCGAGGTCTTGTCGGAGTAGACCTTTGTCGGCAGATACCGCGCGTTCTCGCCCTTGAACGCGTCCATCTTCGCCATGTTCGTCTTGGTGTTCTCGTGCGCGACGATCTCGACGCTGGCGCCGAAGAAGTTGTTGTTGCCCGTGTGATCGCCGTGCGTGTGCGTGTTGATGATCCGCGTGATCGGCTTGTTGGTGACGCTCTTCACCTTGTCGAGCACCGCCTGCCCCCAGCCGGCGAGCTTGTCGTCGACGAGCGTGACGCCGTTGTCGGTGATGAACACGGCGACGTTGCCGCCGCTGAAGGTCGCCGCGTTGCCGGGCGTCGAGCTCGTGAGGACGTACAGGTTGTCCTTCAACTTCAGGATGTCGATCACTTTCGGACCGGCGGGCGCGGCCGGCGGCTGCTGCGCCGCGACGACCGAGAGCGAGCCGGCGGCGAGCAGGCCCCCGAGCAGCATCACACGTCTCATGTCGAGCCCTCCAGAAAGCAAGACTCTACTATAGTGGGACGCCGACGCTGAAAGCGCCGGCTGCACGAACACGCTGTGGGGCGACGCTCTCAGGGTCGCCGGAGAATGGCATGCCGCGGATGAATCGACGCACGTTCGCAGCGCTCTCGGTCGGCGGAGCGGCAGGGCTGTGGGCCCGTACGCCCGCGGCGCAGTCGCTCGCTGCGGCGAAGCCGCTTCGATACGTGCACCTCGACGTGTTCACGGAGCGGCGGCTGCAGGGCAATCAACTGCTCGTCTACACCGAGCCCGCGGGCCTCGACGCCGACGCGATGCAAGCGCTGACGCGCGAGTCGAACTTCTCGGAGAACACGTTCGTGTTCCCGCCGGAGCAGGCAGGTGCTGATTATCGCGTCAGGATTTTCACGCGCACCGCCGAAGCGCCGTTCGCCGGCCATCCGACGATCGGGACGGCGTTCGCGCTCGCGCACACCGGCGCGCTGAAACCCGGCAGCGCGCGCACCACGTTTCAGCTCGGCGTCGGGCCGACGCCGCTCGATCTCGAGTGGAAGGACGGCAAGCTCGCCTTCGCGTGGATGACGCAGCAGAAGCCGACTTTCGGCAAGACGATCGCCGATGCCGCGGCGCTTGCGGCGGCGATTGGCGTCGAGCCGGCGGCGATTGATTCGCGCGCGCCGGCGCAGGAGGTCTACTCGGGCTCCACGTTCTTCATCGTGCCGGTGACGACGCGCAAAGCCGTAGATGCCGCGACGCTCGATCGCGCAAAGCTCGACGCGCTCTTCAATGCCGCCGGCCTTCAGCGCCGCGGCCTGTACGTGTTCAGCACCGAGCGCGGCCCGGACGATGCGAGCGCGTACAGCCGGCTGCTCAGCGCAGGCGGCATCGAGGATCCCGCCACCGGATCGGCGGCCGGACCCGCCGGCTGCTTCATCGCGAAGCATCGCCTGGTCGGACAGTCGTCGGGCGCGCAGACGTCGATCGTGTTCCTGCAGGGCGTGCTCGTGCGGCGCCCGAGCCGTCTGCACGTGCGCGTCGAGGGCGTCGGCGACGGCGTCAGCGGCGTGAAGGTCGGCGGCGCCGCAGCCGTCGTCGGCGAGGGGACGATGGCGCCGTGAGGCCGGGCGGGCGTGGTGGGCCGGGCAGGCCGGGCGGGCAGGCCGGGCGGGCCAGGCGGGTCGGGTGGGCCAGGCGGGTGAGGTGGGTCAGGTGGGTCGGGTAGGTCGGTGTAGGGCGAGGCTTTCAGCCTCGCCTCGGCGGCCCTGAAAGGGCCGCCCTACATCCGTTTTGACCTACCTGCCCTCCGGCGGCACTACGGCCTTCATCACGTGCCGCACAGCATTGACCACGATCTCGGGTTCGTCGTTCTGAATGTAGTGGCCGCTCCGGGTTGCGACGACGAGCTCGCTGCGGCGCGATCGTGTCGCGAGCTCGCGATGCAGATCCTGCCAGATGCCGAGGCGCGTGGCCGCGAGCGGATCGGGCGTCGGCGGCTGGGTCTTGAACCACAGCCCGCGCGACAGCACGACGAGCGGAATGTCGGCGCGCCACGCCGCAGCCGCGAGCTCCGCGGATGCCGCAGGAAGATCGATCCGCTCGCGCGGCGGCTGCGGCGGCCCCGCGACAGCCGCGGCAGGCGGCGGCAGCAGCGCGAAGCGCGCGATCTGATCCTCGTGCGAGGAATCGACGAGCACGAGCCCGGCGACCTCGGCCGGATACGTCGACGCGTACAGCCGGACGATCATCCCGCCGTACGAATGGCCGGCCATCACGTACGGCGGCGGCTCGTGTGCGGCCTCGAGCAGCGCATGCAGCGCGGCGACGTGGCCGACGGCCGTCAGCTGCGCCTCGACGTGCGCGCTCGATCCGAGATTCTGCCGGTCGTATGCGCAGACGCGCGCGAACTGCGCAATCGGGCCGACGACGTCGTTCCACGTGGAGGCGCCGTTGCCGGCGCCCGCCTCGAGCACGACGAGCGGCCGACTCTGGAGCCGCTCGCCGGCGCAGACGATGTGAAGCGGCACGCCGTTGGCCTCGAGCGTCCGATCGATCGGCGCGGCGCTCGCGCCCGCGACCGCCGCCGCGACTGCGACCACGGCGATCACGTCGTCACCTCGTTCACCGTGATGCTGTACTTGAACGCGTCGGCGTCGACGCTGTCGAGCCGTCCCTTCGCCGTCTCGCCCTGCGGGTACATGAAGTAGGGGATCGATCCGCGCGACGATCCGGGCAGCGCGACGTCGTGCGAGACGTTGTAGGCGATCCAATTCATCTCCCACGAGCCGAAGAGCCGCTCGCGCCCGCGGACGACGCGTTCGTCGGTCATCTTCAGATTGCCGGGCGGCTCTTCGAGGACCACCTTGCGCACGTCGGCGGGATCCACCGGCACCCAGCCGTGGCCGGCGAGGTACACCTCGGCGCGGCAGTGCTGCGCTCTCGTCGCGTTCTCCGACGCGAGGCCGAGGCTCTTGTAGCCTTTCTCCGACGGCGCGACGCGCAGGCCGTAGACGTCGCGCGCGGGAAGACCGGCGGCGCGCGCCAGGCCGACGAAGAGCGCGTTGATGTCGGCGCACTTGCCGCCGAGGCTGTTGGTCTCGAGCATGAAGCGGATGTCGCCGAGGCCGCAGCCCGCCGTTTTCGGATCGCGAAACGTGTTGTCGACGATCCAGTCGTAGATGGCGCGCGCGCGCTCGATGTCGGTGCCGGCGCCGCGCGTGATGGCGTCGGCGGTCTTCTTCACGATGCCGTCGATCGGGATGAGCTTCGTCGGCCGCAGGAAGTGCGCGAAGGCCGACATGTCCGCCGGCGGCGGTTCGGACGGCGCGCGGAGATCGACGCCGTGATCGCGCGTCGCGACGCGGCTCGTCAGCGTCAGCACGGCGGGATTCCCGTCCTCCCAGACCGCCGCAAGGATGTCGGGATCGTTCGCGCTCGTCTCGATCATCACCGTGCGTCCGCCGGACGCATGATACGTGTCGCCCATCGTGTGCTGATACGGCGCGGCCGGCAGCGGCGTCGGCAGCCACACGCGCGTCGTGGGGCTCGCCTGCAGGACCTCCACGCGCGTCGTGATCTCGAAGGTGCGCCATCGCGGCGGCGATGGCTCCTGCGCCAGCGGCCGCGAGCGGTCGGCGAGTGCGAGGCCCAGCCCGCCGGCACCGCCGGCGATCAGAAAATTGCGACGGTTCATCCCCTCCCTCATTCGTCGTGGCGGCCGCGCCGCGACGCTTTGACTTCGCCGCGGCGTTTCTTCGAGTCGAGCCGCTTTTCGCGGGCCCCGGCGCGCGGCCTGGTCGGGCGGCGCGTCTTCGGCCGCCGCGCCGCGTGCTGGAGCAGCGCGAGCAGCCGCACGCGCGCCGCCTCGCGGTTCTGCCCCTGCGTCCGATGTTCGCGGCTGTCGATCAGGAGCACGCCGTCGGCGGTCAGGCGATTGCCGGCGAGCGCAGCCAGTCGCTGCTTCACCTCGTCGGGCAGCGACGATGCGGCGACGTCGAACCGGAGCTCGACGGCCGTCGATACCTTGTTGACGTTCTGCCCGCCGGGCCCCGAGGCGCGCACGAACCGCTCGTCGATCTCGTGGTCGTGGATCGCGATCCTGTCGTTGACGCGCAGCATACCGCTAGAACGTGTCGAACCGGAATCCGAACTGGTGCAGCCGGTCGAGCGAGAACATGATCCAGCGGCCGTGCTCCGCTCGCAGGATTGCGTTGATCTGCTGCGCCAGCCGCCGCACCGTCTCGGAGCTGTCGACGTTGCCGCGATCGCTGCCGGTCTCGGCGGCGATCGCGCCGTGGAGGCGCGCGATCGACGCCGCGTAGGCGTCCTCGGGATCGATCGTCATCGGGCGCCAGGCGCGGAGCGCGTCGCCGACGTGGCCCTCGCGCCAGTGAATCGACCCGATGAGGAAGCGCGCGTCGTTCGCGCGGTAGCCGCGAGGCGTCGTCCGCAGGATGCCGGTGAGGATGTCGAGCCGCGCGCGATCGTAGAACGCTGCGAGCGCGTCGGTCGAGTCGAGCCCTTTGCGCCGCAGGACGCTCAGGTAGTGCCGGCGCACGTCGACGATGAAGGCGAAGGCGTCGCCGTTCGCCTCGCGCGTCCACTCGAGCTGCGCGCCGGGAATCGTGTCGACGAGCGTGACGAGCGCGTCGAAGCTCGCCTGCGCGATCTTGTCGAGCAGAAAGAGCAGCTCGGTGGTCGCGCGCGTCGAGGGATGGGCGGCGGCGTAGCGGCTGATGAAGCCGATGAACTCCACGTGATCGGCCGCGAGGCCGAGCTCGGTCCAGAGACGCGGATCCCGGATCGACGCATCGACGTACGGCTGCAGGCCGTTCTGCGCCTCGTATTCGTGCAGCAGCGCCGGCAGCTTGCCGGCGTTCGCATCGTGCGCGTCCGCCAGGCGCAGGATCTCCTGGAACGGCGTCCAGCGATCGCGGCGCGACCACGACCGATCGATGAGCGTCTGCAGCGCGCGATCGCCGAGGACGAGCGGCGGCTTCGCGTGCGATCGAGCCCGCGCGTCGGAGGACGGCGCGAACGGATCGCGGAAGGTGTCGCGGGGATCGAGCCGCGGCGCGAGCGCGAAGCGCGCAAGCGCCAGGCCGGGCGTGACGAACGGGAAGAGGAGCGCGGCGCGCGATTCGATCTTCGCCGCGTCGACGACGAAGCCCGGCAGCGAGACGGTCGGCGATCCGTTCCGCGCGGCGATCGCCGCCTCGTCGCGCGGATCGAGCGCGTTCAGGCCGGGCGGCGCGGAGTCGTCGTCGGGCGGCACGAGGAACACAGGCATCGATTCCGTGCGCGTCGGCGAGACGCTCACCTGCGGCGGCGCGATGTTGGCGATCATCGCCGCGGCCAACGCCGCGTGACCCGCGAACGACGATGCGTGGGCGATCGCGCGCCGCATGTCACGCCTCAGAACGCTGCGATCATCAGGCACGCCCAGCCGGCGAGAAACGCGAGGCCGCCAAGCGGCGTCACCGCGCCGAGCGCCGTCGCGCCGCCGAGCGCCAGCGCATACAAGCTGCCGGAGAAGAGCACGATCCCCGCGACGAAGCACCAGCCGGCGGTCTGCACGAGCCAGCCGCTCATGCGGCCCATGATGAGCCCGACGAGCACGAGCGCGAGGCCGTGGTACATCTGATAGCGGACGGCGCTCTCGAACACCGCGAGCATCTCCGGCGAGAGGCGTCCACGCAACGCGTGCGTGCCGAAGGCGCCGAAGGCGACGGCCAGAAACGCCGCGACCGCGCCGCAGAGCAGGAACGTCTTGTCCACGAATAGCATTCTAGTGGCCCGTCCACGCTGATCAAGGACCACCTCGCGGGCGGGGCATCCCGGCTGGCTGCGTTGCTCCTCCCTCAAATACTCCCGGTATTCTCGGTCGTCGCGCCTTGCCATCCGGGCGCCGCGCTCCGCGATCTGGTCCTCGTTCACCGTGGACGGGCCACTAGCGGGGTTGGCGATTCGCGACGGCGGATGGGACGGCCGTGTGGTGATACCGTATCCGACACCATGACCGCACTCATCGACCGCCGCCGCTTCCTCCTGTCGGTGCCCGCGCTGGCGCTCGCGCCGAAGGCGTTCGCTCAACCGCGCGCGGCTGCGCCGCTCGTCATCACTGCCTTCAATCACGTCTCGCTGAACGTCACCGATCTCGAGCGATCGATTGACTTCTACCAGGGACTGTTCGGCATGCCGGTTCAGTCGCGGCAGGGCGCGGCGAGCGTGCAGCTGCGGATCGGCGCCGGTCCGCAGTTCCTCAATCTCGCCGGCGGCGCATCGGCGGCGGGCATCGATCACATGTGCGTCGGCGTCGAGAATTTCAACGTGGACCGCGTGCTGAAGGTGCTCGCGGACCACGGCGTCGCCAGGAGCGATCAACGCGGGCCGATGAAGGTGCAGGTATCGCTGCGCAAGCCGGACGAGGGCGGCGCGAAGGACGGGACGCCCGAAGTCCACGTCGGCGATCCTGACGGCATCGACATGCAGCTGCAGGACAAGAGCTACTGCGGCGGCGGCGGCGCGCTCGGCAACGTCTGCCTCGCCGTCGAACCGTCGCCGAAGAAGGGGCTCATCGCACTGAAGGCGTTCAGCCACTGCACGGTGTTCGCGACCGACGCGCAGCGATCGAACGCGTTCTACCGCGAGCTGTTCGGGATCGGCTACCGGTCCTATCAGGGGCCGACGGCGCCGACGCTCGCGATCGGGCCGGGCGTCGAGTTCCTGATGTTCGCCGGCGGCGGCGCGGGCCGCGGCGGCGCAGGCGCGCCGCGCGCGGCGAGCATCAATCATTACTGCATGAACCTCGAGCACTTCGACGTCGATCGTATTCTGAAGACGCTCGAGAGCTACGGCATCAAGCCGCGCGAAGGGCAGACCGGGGCTGTCGGGCCGATGCGGTCGTACGTCAGCATGCGGCTGGAAAATCGCGGCGGCGCGAAGGAAGGGACACCGGAACTGTATTTCACGGATCCGGACGGGATCCTCGTGCAGCTGCAGGACGCGAGCTACTGCGGCGGCGCGGGCGTGCTGGGGAATGACTGTCGATCGTAGGGATTGGGGCTTGGGGATTGGTGGAGCTGGTGTGAACGAGTTCGACATCCCCAGCTCGCCGCCATCATCGAGCGATCGGCGGCGTGACTCGGTACGAGGAGTCGACGCCGAACTTCTTGTAGTTCGAGTACTCGAACGTCGCGGCGCGGCGAAAGACGGCGATCAGGCCGAGCCGCGCGCTGATCGTGTAGCTCGCGGTCGCAGGCAGCCACGCCTCACCGTTCACCTTGCGGCGCTGGAACGACGCCTGCGATCCCTTGTGCAGCCGCGCGAGGACGCCGAGCCCGAACGACACCGTGTCGATCGTCTGCACGTCGAGCCGCACGAGCTCGTACTCCGACTCGCTGATCCACGCGCGGCCTGAAACATTTCGCATGATGCCGCCGGCGCGCGTCCGCGGCTTCACACCGGGGCGCGGCGTCAGCGAGAAGACGATCGTGTCGTGCCCGTCGATCGTCTCACGGCCGAGCATCCTGATGTCGAAGATCCGCAGCGCGTCGTCGATCGACTCGGTGCGCTCGCGCTGTTCGCGCGCGCGATCGCGCATCTGTTTCTCGCGCTCGGCGGCCGGATCCTTCGCCGCCTTCCGCGCGTAGTCCTCGACGTGCTTCCGACGCTCGCGATCGCCTTTCTCGAGCTCGGCCGCCGACACGGCGCGCCCGTCTACCGAGAGCACGCGCTCCCATCGCTGCTCGCCGGGCAGGCCGGGATAGCTCTCGAGCACCTTCACCGATTCGTTCGTCGTCCGCCCCGCTTTGTCGAGCTTCCGTTCGCGCCGCGTGTCGACGTACATGTAGCCGCTCTGCCGCTGATCGTTGGTGTCGAGCCGCTTGCGGATTTCGTCGAGGAACTGCTGCTGATCGGGAAGCGGGCGCTGCGCCGCCGTCACGGGCGTGACCAGGCAGAGCAAGGCTGCGGCGGCGATTCGCCCTACATCGACCTTCACAAAATTATCATCGCCCCTGCGCGCCCGGATCGCTAGTATGAAGAGCGCCACCGCCTTACGGAGCGTCATGACCCGATCAGTTCCCGCCATCGCCGCGCTGGCCGCCGTGTCGATCGGCGCCGCCGCCGCGGCGCAGCAGACTCAGCCGCCATCGTTCTCGACGACGACGCGCACCGTTGCGGTGTACGCCACGGTCACGAACCCGGGCGGCCGGATCGTCACCGACCTGATGCGCGACGATTTCGCCGTCGACGACAACGGCAAGCGTCAGACGCTGACGACGTTCGCCAACGACATCCAGCCGATCACGGCCGTCGTGCTGCTTGATCGCAGCAGCAGCATGAAGCCGAGCTTCGATCTCGAGGCGCAGGGCGCCGAGGCGTTCGTCCGCGCCATGGGCGGCGATGACAAGCTGCGCATCGGCAGCTTCGCGAACCAGATTCAGATCGATCCGGTCGACTTCTCGTCGGACAAGGACGCGCTGCTGCGCATTCTGCGCACCGGCCTTCAGGAGCCGGGGCCCACGCCGCTGTGGAACGCGGTGAACGCGGGCATCGACAAGCTGCTGCTCGAGAAGGGGCGCCGCGTCGTCGTCGTCTTCACCGACGGCGTCGATCGGCCGTTGAACTTCGCGACGCACAACAAGTCGCTGAAGGACGTGATGAAGCGCGCCGAGGAAGACGACGTGATGATCTACGCGATCGGTCTGGCCGGGAACAACGGGATGCCGGGCAGCGGCGATCGGCGCGCGCCGACCGGCATCGGACCGGGCGCGTTCGGCGGGCTCGGCGGCCGCGGGCTCGGCGGCTACAACAGCCGCAATCCGGAGCTCGAGGGGCCCGACGAAGGGCTGCCGAAGATCGCCGCGGCGACCGGCGGCGGCTACTTCGAGCTGAAGACGCCGGCGACGCTCGCCTCAACCTTCACGCGCGTCGCCAACGAGCTGCACCATCAATACGTTCTCGGCTTCGCGCCGGAGAAACTCGACGGGAAGATGCACGAGATCACGGTCCACGTCTCGCAGGCGCAATTCGTCGTGCGCGCGCGCAAGCGGTATCTCGCGTCACGGTAGCGCGAACGCGACGATGGCGCTCCCCGACGGCGCGCCGTTCTTCCCGCCGCCGCAGACGATGACGACGTACTGCCGGCCGCCGATCGAGTAGGTGGCCGGCGTCGCGTTGCCCGCCGCCGGCAGCGTCGTCTCCCAGAGCAGCGCGCCGGTCGTCTTGTCGTACGCGCGGAATTTCTTGTCGAAGTTCGTGGCGCCGATGAAGAGCAGGCCGCCCGCGGTGACGACCGGTCCGCCGTAGTTGTCGCTGCCGGTGTCCTTCAGGCCCTTCGCCGCGAGCTCCGGATACTCGCCGAACGGAATCTGCCACTTGATCGTGCCCGCGTTGAGGTCGATCGCGTTGAGCGTGCCCCACGGCGGCGTGATCGGCGGATAGCCATCGGGATCGCGGAAGAGCGTCTCGCCGTCGATGCGGTACTTCAGCCAGCTCGGATCGCTCGTCACCTTGGGATCGGCGCCCTTGTCCTTGCCCGTGAGGAGGAAGTCGACGAGGTCCGAGATGTTGCGGCCGCCCATGTCGGGAAAGGCGGGCATGCGGCCGGTGCCCTCGCGGATCACGGTCGCGATCTCCTCGCGCGTGTGGCGCTCGCCGACGTTCTCGAGCGACGGCGCGGCCGGCGATCCCTTGCGATCTTCGCGATGGCACGTCGCGCAGTTCACGTTGTAGAGCGACGTGTCGTTGTTCGGGATGAGCCGCACGATCCACGGCATCTCGTTCGAGTTCACGTAGAGCAGCGCGCCGTCGGGGTCGAACGCCGCGCCGCCCCACTCGGCGCCGCCGTCGAAGCCGGGAAACACGATGATGCCGCGCTCGGTCGGCGGCGCGAACATGCCGCTGCCGAAGTGACGGAAGCGCTCGACGACGGCCGCGTGCGCGTCGGGCGTGCGCGTCGTCAGCATCGCTTCGGTGAGGCCCTGGCGCGTGAACGGCGGCGGCTTCAGCGGGTACGGCTGCGATTCGGCGAGCTTTTCGCCGGGCACCTCGGAGGGCGGCACCTTGCGCTGCGCGATCGGAAAGAGCGGCGCGCCGGTTTTCCGATCGAGCACGTAGACGTAGCCGAACTTCGTCACCTGCGCGACGGCTTCGACCGGACGCCCGTTGCGGCTGAGAGTGACGAGATTCGGCGCGGCGGGGAAGTCCCAGTCCCACACGTCGTGGCGGATGCCCTGGAAGTGCCAGATGCGGCGGCCGGTACGCGCGTCGAGCGCGAGCACGCAGTTGGCGAAGAGGTTGTCGCCGTGGCGGTTCACGCCGTAGAAGTCGAACGACGCCGACCCCGTGGCGGCGAACACCATCGCGTTCTTCGCGTCGACGGTGACGCCGGCCCACGCGTTCGCGCCGCCGATCTGCGAGTGCGCGTCGTGCGGCCACATGTCGTACGCGAACTCGCCCGGCTGGGGAATCGTGTGGAAGATCCAGCGCAGCTTCCCTGTGTTGACGTCGTACGCGCGGATGTGGCCAGGCGTGCCGGGCAGCGTCTCGGGCACGCTGCTGCCCATGATGAGGAGATCCTGAAAGATCGCGCCCGGCGTGCTCGCGCTGACGCTCGCGCGCTCGGGCGGCAGGCCCAGGCCCTCGCGCAGATCGACCCGGCCATCGGCGCCGAACGTCTTGATCGGCTGCCCCGTGTGCGCATCGAGCGCGTAGAGCCAGTTCCGATAGGTGACGAAGACGCGATTGTCGTGGACGGTGACGCCGCGGTGGCGGAACCGTGCGCCGCTCGGCGCGCCGCCGCTGGGATCGAACTTCCACAGCTCCTGACCAGTCGCGGCGTTCAGCGCGATCACCTTCAGCGTCGGCGTCGTCGCATAGAGCACGCCGTTGACGACGACCGGATTGCTCTGCATCTCTGAGCCCTTGAAGGCGTCGTGCGAGTCGTAGGTCCAGGCGACCTTCAGGTTGGCGACGTTCGTGCGATCGATCTGGCGCAGCGGCGAGTAGCGAATGTTGTCCACGCCGCCGTGCATCGCCCACTCCACGTCGCGCGGCACCGGCTGAACGTCGCGCGGTCCGGCGTGCAGACCGTGACCCGGCGTGGTCGCGAGCGCGAGCAGAAGCACAATCGCTGTCTTCCTCATGAGGTGAAGACTTTACACCGGCGGACGGCTGGCTTGGGGATCGCCGCGCGCCGTGGGAAAATCGTGACGTTGCGGTGAGGAGACACGCGTGGAGCTTTCGTTCCCCCGGTTGACGACGCCGATTCTGACGAAGCGCCGGGTGTGGTCGGCGTACGCCGTGGCAGTAACGGCCGACGCGCTGCAGTTCGCGCTCGGTCCGATCGGCTGGGCGTTCGCCGACGAGATCATCGACGTCGCCGCCGCCGCGGCCACGTGGGCGCTCCTCGGCTTCCATCCGCTCCTGCTGCCGACCTTCGTCGTCGAGTTCCTGCCGATCGCCGACATGCTGCCGACGTGGACCGGCTGCGTGGCGCTCGTCGTGGCGCTGCGCAAGCGGCAGCAGCCGGAGCCGCCGCCGCCGACCGACGGCCGCGTCATCGACGTGTAGACTCCTCCACACGAGAACGGTCGATAATCTATTCATGAGCCCAGACGATCGTACGCCGCCGGCGCGGCGCGGCGGCCCGGATCCCGGCACGCTGATGGCGCTCATCGCGCTCGCCATCTCCGGCCTGAGCTTCTACCGCGGCTACATCTACACGAAGCAGGATCTCGAGGTGACGGTGACGGAAGTGTCGTACATGACGAACCAGGGCGGTGTCTATATGGGCATCGCGTTCTCGAACGGCGGCAACCGCGACGCCGCCGTGCTGCGCGTCGAGCCCGCGGTCTGGAGCACGAACCGCGCGCCGAAGCCCGCGTGGGTGCCGCTCATCAATAAAGTGCATCCGAACATTCCGGTGACGACGCCGAAGACGCCGCTGGTCGTGAAGGCGGGCGGCGTGGAAGTGGTGACGCTCTCAGCCGCGCTCGATGCGGCCGACGCCGAGCGCAGTTCGACCGCCGATGGCGGCGCGTTCCTCGGCATCCGCGTCGCCACGATGAACTCCGACGGCAATCTCTACCTGCTCGAGCACGCGGTCGCGCGCCTGATCTTCAACGCCGAGGGGCACATCCAGCGCGCCGAGCCGGCGATTCACCAGACGCTGCGCGGCTTCGAGGATCTGCAGGTGGCGCCGCCCGGCGACAAGCTGCAGTCGAACAAGCGCACGCCGTTTGTCTGGGCCGATTCGCACTTCGAATCGAACTGACGCGATCGTCATTCGTGGCGTAGCGCGGACAGCGGGTCGACCCGCGACGCGCGGCGCGCCGGCAGATACGCCGCGGCGAGCGCGGCGGCGGCGAGCGCGGCGATCGCGGCGCCGATCGCGGCCGGATCGGTCGGCCTCAACCCGAACAGGATCGACTGAATGCCGCGCGTCGCCACCCATGCGACGGGCAGCCCGACGGCGATGCCGGCGGCGACGCGCCGGGCGGCGTCGTCGATCACCATCGCGATCACCTGCGTCCGCTGCGCGCCCATGGCCATGCGGATGCCGATCTCTTTCGTGCGCCGGACGACGCTGAAGGCGAGCAGTCCGTACAGACCGATGCACGTGAGGCCGATGGCGACGACGCCGAACGCGCCGGCAAGCGTGGCGAGCACGCGCTCCTGCACGAGCGTCGCCTCGATCTGCTTCGAGAGCGGACGGACCTCGATGGTCGAGTCGGGCAGCCGCGCGCGCAGCGTCTGCTCGATCGCCGCCGCGGCCTGCCCGGGCGGACCGGCCGCGCGCACGGCAACCGTCGTCGGGAAATCTCCGGCGAGCTGCGCGTACGGCACGTAGACGGTCGGCGGCGCCGCGGCGCGCAGGCCGGCCGCGTTCGTGTTTCCGACGACGCCGACGACCTCGAGATCGCGCCGGCGTCCTCTCACGGTTGCCGCGAGGTGCCGGCCCACTGGATTCCCGCCGACGAGGAAACGCTGCGCGTAGCGCTCGTTGATCACCGCGACGGCGGAGCTCGCCGCCGAATCGTGCTCCGAGAAGTCGCGTCCCGCCACGAACGGAATCTGCAGCGTCGCGAAGAACTGCGGGCCGGCCGCGACGAAGTAGGCGTTGTCGCGTTCGGGGATCGGCTGCCCCGCGGGCACCGCCGGTTCGCTCCACGTCGATCCGGAGAGCGGCGTATGCGTCGAGACGCTCGCCGAGACTACGCCCGGCAGCCGCCGCAGCGCGTCCACGAGATCCTGCGGAAGCGACGTGCGGCGGCCCTCGAAGTCCACGAGCAGCACGCCGCGCGCGTCGAAGCCGGGATCGAAGCGTTCGAGATTCTGCAGCGTGCGGATGAACAGGCTCGCGCCGACGGCGAGCACGAGCGACAGCGCGACCTGCGCGCTCACGAGCGCCGGCAGCAGCCGCGATCGCGACGCGCTCGTCCTCGCGTCGTCGCTCAATCCCGCCGAAGGCGCGGCGGACGTAGCGTGCAGCGCGGGCACGATGCCGAAGATCACGGCGGTCGCGACGGCGACGCCGCTCGTGAACGCGACGACGTGCGCGTTGGGCGTCAGATCGAACACGACGCGCACGCGGCCGGTCGAGATCAGCTCGACGATAAACCGCCCCGCGAGCACCGCGATAGCCAGCCCGCACGCGGCGCCCATTGCGGCAAGCAGCAGGCTCTCGATCAGCAACTGCCGGACGATTCGGCCGCGGCCGGCGCCGAGCGCGAGCCGAACGGCAATCTCCCGGCGGCGCGCCGAGGCGCGCGCGAGCAGCAGGCTCGCGACATTCGCGCACGCGATGAGCAGGACCAGCGCCACGATCGCCGTCAGCACGACGAGCGGCGTCGTGTACATCTCGCGCAGCGGCGTCCAACCGGTGCCGCCGGGCGCGGCGCGAAACACCGAGTCCGCCATCGCCTGGCGCCTCGACGTCGGCCATTGGGGCGCGATCAACGCGTCGGCGATCCTCGGCCACAGGACGTTGAGGCGCGACGCGATTTCGGCGCCGCCGAGGCCGGCGTGTGGCCGCGCGAGCACGCGCAGCCAGAAATTGCCGGGGCCGAGGAGCGGCGCCGCCTGCGGCGTCACCTGCGGGAGCGCCGCGACAGGAATCGTCACGTCGGCGATGAATCCGACGTTCGCGCCGACGAACCCGGGCGCGCTGACGCCGACGATCGTCGCGGGCGCGCCGTTCAGCGTTACCGCACGGCCGACGACGTCCGGATCGCGAGCGAAGCCGCGCTGCCAGAAGCCGTCGCTGATCACCGCCGTCACGGGACTACCCACGGCGTCGTCGCCGCGGCGGAGCAGGCGGCCTGCGGCGGCGTTCACGCCCAGCGTCTCGTAGTAGCCGCCGGTGACGAGCGCGCCGGACACGCGGCGGACCGCGCCGCGATCGCCGACGTCGAACGGATAGCTGCTGAAGCCGGCGGCGCCGTCGAAGAGATCGCGCTGATCGTCGAGCGCGCGGACGATCGGATACGAGAAGCTCTCGGAGGGCAGCTTCGCGTCGCGCGGCTGCAGGGTCAGCTGCACGAGGGCCTGCGGATCGCGAACCGGCAGCGAGCGCAGCATCAACGCGTCCACGAGGCTGAAGATCGCCGTGTTGGCGCCGATCGCGAGCGCGAGCGTCGCCACGATGGTGGCGGTGAGGCCCGGACGCGCCGCAAACATCCGGAGCGCATACCGGACGTCTCGACACACCTCGTCGAGCCGCGCGCCGTGGCGTTCGGTGCGGACGCGCTCTTTCACGATCTCGACGCCGCCGAGCTCGAGCCGTGCGAGGCGCCGCGCCTCGGCGGGCGCGAAGCCGTCGCGTTCCTTCTCCGCCGCCGAGAGCTCGACGTACGCCTGCAGCTCGTCGTCCAGCCGCGCGTCGGCCGCGTCCCGCCGCAAGAGGAGACGAACGATGGCGCGCAGGCGATGCAGAATCGTCATGCCATCTCGTCCATCGCGCTCCTTTAGGGTGCCAACAGCAGCGCGATGATACCGCGATCGATCTCTAGGGTGTCAAGAGGAGAGCGTCAGCGGCGCTCGACGACCATCAGCCTGAACGATCCCGGCGCCATCGGCCCGCGCCCGCGGCCGCCGGCCGGCGCCGCGCCGAAGGTCGCCGCCGCCAGGAAGATCCGATGGTTCGTCGGATCGAGGCCCATGTTTCGCGAGAAGGGCGGCGTCTCGACCGTCTGGACGACGCGATAGCGGTCTGGCGCGTCCTGGTGGATCACGGTCAGCGTGCCGTCGGCGTTCGACGCGAACACGTCGGCCGATGCGGCGTCGTAACCCGCGCCATCCACGCCGCTGCCGATCGGCGCGGTGGCGACGATCGTGCCGGCCGCGTAGTCCGACACCGCGAGGACGCCGCTGCGGCAACCGCTGAACAGCCGGTGATGCGCGGCGTCGATGGCCATCGCGACGGGCTGCTTGCACGGCGAGGTCGGCCAGCGCCGCGCGACGGTCGCCGACTTCGCGTCGATCTCGACGACCTCGCTCGTGTCGGTGAGATTCGCGTACACCTTGCCGTCGCCCGCCGACGCGCCGTATTCGGGTTTGCCGCCCAGTGGGATGTTCGTGACGAGCGTTCCCGCCGCCGGGTCGATCACGGTCGAGGAGTGCGCGTCGCCGTTCAACGTGAAGACGCGGTTCGACGCGGTGTCGAAGACGATCGCGTCGGCGTCCTCGGCGGCGGGAATCCGGCCGAGCACGGCGAACGTCTTCAGATCGAACATGACGACGCTGCGATCGTTGCCAGACGTGGCGAACCCGTGTCCGGTCGCGGCGGCGACCGCCGTGCCGTGCGCGCCCTGGATGCCGGTGACTTCGCCGAGCAACGCGCCGGTGTTCTCGTCGAGCACCATCACGCGATTCTGCCGTGCGACGAACAGCCGATGATTCAGCGGATCCGGAACGATGTAGTCCCAGCTGCCGTCGCCGCCCACTGCATAGGTCTGCGTGACCTGATACTTTCCTGATGTCTGCGCGCGCAGTGCCACGACGGCGCCGAGCGCGACGACG
>Ga0209474_10001040_pt1 | contig 28196 bp, 28 predicted proteins | sample GraSoiAngelo_145_FD_185902 | JGI IMG/M metagenome (GOLD analysis project Ga0209474, IMG submission 185902) | Grasslands soil microbial communities from the Angelo Coastal Reserve, California, USA - 14_1009_05_20cm (SPAdes) (version 2) | ecosystem: Environmental > Terrestrial > Soil > Grasslands...
CCAATAACCGTGACCGCGCGATCTTCGATCCAGATCAGTATGACGCCGGGACTCCGACAGCCAACGCCTGCCGAGATATCAACAAACCGCCGTCGATCAAGACGGTCATCGGCTCCGATGTGCTGAGATATCCGCGCGGACTTGCCGTCGACAACAGCAGCCGGCTCTATGTGGCCGATACCTATAACAGTGTGATTCGCCGCTTCGATCCGGCGTTCGACGGCTCCGGCCACCTTGCGGCGTCCCCGGCTCCGTCGGTCGTCGCGGGAATCCCCTTTTCAGGGTCGGGCAAGCGAGCCAGCACCTTTGGCGGCGATGGCTTTCCGGCGACAACGGCCCTGCTCAATCAACCGGGTGGTGTCGCCGTCGACTCGCAGGGTGACCTGTATATCGCCGACACCGCGAACCACGTCGTGCGCGAGGTGACTACCGATGGAGTGATCCGGACGGTCGCGGGAACGCCCCAAAAGTCTGGCCCGGCGGGTGACGGAGGCCCAGCAACGCTGGCGCAACTCTCCTCGCCGATGGCGGTGGCGGTCCGTCCGAGCGGCGACCTGGTGATCGCCGATACGGGCAACAATCGCGTTCGCATTCTCGAGGCCCGGGTGGCGAATGGACCGCTGCACAACATCCATCTGGAGGCGGGCAATGGCACGACCAGCTTCTCCGGTGAAGGCCAGCCTCCGGCCGTAGCACAGTTTTCGACCCCGGCTGCGGTGCTGTCACAAGCCAACGGCCCGACGCAGTCGACGGCGTCCGTGCCGGCCGTCGATGGGACCCGCTACGTGCTCGACACCTTCAACCAGGTCGTTCGCGCATATACCAACGCTGACCGGGATAAGCAGCCAACCGGGGACAAGGATTCCGACGATGTCAATACGCTGGCTGGCGTCGTTCCGGGTGCACCCCATACCAGTCAATCGGCCACGGCGGCCCGGTTTGCCGATCCAATGGGTATGGCGCTGGATGCGACCGGAAAAAAGCTCTACGTCGCCGACACATTTAATAATGTTGTCCGCCAAATCGACCTGTCCAGCCCTGGTCACGACGTCTCGATCATCGCCGGGACCCTGGGAAAGTCCGGATTTGCCGGGGATACCGACCTCGCGACCAATGCCCTGCTGAGCTACCCGATGGGCGTCGCGGTCGATGCCGCCGGCGACGTTTTCATCGCTGATAGTTACAACGGCGTGGTCCGAGAGGTGCGCAACAAGCGGATTTACACGGTTGCCGGCAGCCGAAACCTGGGGTTCAGTGGGGATGGTGGTCCAGCGACGCAGGCCGGTCTCTACTTCCCGTACGGCGTGGCGGTCGATTCCGCCACACCGCCAACCCTTTTCATCAGCGACAGCTTCGATCACCGCATCCGTCGGGTGGATGCCGTCAACCCGGTTGACAGCAATGGCAAGCCCGTCGACCCGCCGAAGAATGTGATCCGCAGCGTCGCGGGGGACGGATCCGACGGCGTCGACCTTGGTGGGACGTCTCAGCTGAGTCAGGCGCCTACGACCGCGGAGTTCGCGCGTCCTTGGGGCCTGGCGGTGGATCACAGCACGCTGGTCGTCGCGGACTTTCTCAACAATTCGCTCCGGCGGGTAGATCCGGCAACTGGGGCGGTATCCACACTTGCCGGAACCGGCAAGCCCGGCCTCGCGAACGGTGTAACGCCACCGGACCCCAGCGATGGGTTGCCGCCGAACCCCGATAGCCGGCCGCCATTCGACAGCGGGCCCGCCGCGGCGGGCGAGATGAATGCGCCGCGCGGCGTGAGCTTGCTGGGTGATTCGGGGGCGATGCTCACGGCCGACAGTTTCAACAACCGAATCCGCTGGTTTGGCCCGACGCAGGCGGGGATCCAGCGGACCCAGGTGAACTTCGATCCGACCAATCTCTCGAGCGCCAGCTTGCCGCAAAGCGTGACAGTCACCAGTACGGGCAGCGGCCTCCTGGCCATGGGACAGGTCGACCTGCGCGCCGATGCGCAGAACTTCTCACTTGATCCTGCAAACAACACCTGTGGCAATGCGGCACTCGAGCCGGGCTCGACCTGCTACTTCCAAGTTAAATTCCAGCCGCGATCACTCGGAACCCATACCGGCAGCGTCGCCATCCCGAATGATGCGATCGGCGGCGCCCAGCTGGTGACGCTGAATGGCCAGGCGACCGCCGCCCTCGCGGCGCTCAGCCCACCGGCCGTCGCCATCTATCAGCCACTCAACGGGACGGCAAGTCCAGCGACGGTGACGCTGACAAACAACGGCTCAGGGCTTCTCGAGATCAAGCTCATCACCATCAAGCCCGGCGCCTTCTTCTCGCAGAGCAACAACTGTCCGCAGTTCATGCCGGCGCAAAGCAGCTGCCAGATTACGGTTTCACTGAGCCAGATCGGTCCCAGCGATACGCTGGCCAAAGCGGAGACGCTGATCGTGCAAGATGACGCGGCCGGCAACCCGGTCTCAACCGAAACGGTGCCGCTCACCGGCAGCCTCGCGCAGCCGTTGACCAGCTTCAATCGGCAGGAGTTGGCCTTTGCGCAGAACGTCGGCACGCTCAGTCCGCCGGCCACATTCATGCTCGTCAATACCGGCCAGGTGCCGCTGCACCTCAGCGACATTCACGAGGATGGCGACTTCTCACAGACCAACAACTGTCCACCGGTGCTGGCGCCCGGCGCCGGATGCGCCATCAACGTAACGTTTGTCCCGAGCACGCTGGGGGAACGTGATGGCTACATCGTTGTCGTCGACGACTCGTTGGACAGCCCGCATCGAATCGCGATCACCGGTGTCGCCACCGTGCCATCGGCGCAGCTTGGCCCCGGTCGACTGACCTTCACATCGAACGTTGGCGTTGGCACGCCGGCTCAATCCATCAACCTGGTCAATCGAGGCAACGGCCCGCTAACGATCGCCGGCATCGCTACGACCGGGGACTTCCAAGCCCAACCGCACTGCCCGTCCACCTTGCTCCCCGGGATCGCCTGCAGCATCGGGATCACCTTCAACCCACAGGGTGCCGGGTCGCGGCACGGAAGTCTGCTGGTCAGCGATGACAGCAATGGCCTCCCCGGATCCCAGCAAGCGGTCCTCCTCGATGGCATTGCGCATCTACCGGTTGCGGCCCTGAGCACAACCTCACTAACGCTCGCAGCGAATCTTTCCGGATCGGTCGCCCAGTCGATCACCGTGAGCAACACGGGGGACGCACCGCTCAACATCCGCGCCATCGGGATTAGCGGCCCCGCCAGCGGCGACTACGGCCAGTCGACGAATTGCCTGGGTGCTGTCCGGCCCGGCGGCTCCTGCGCCGTCAGCGTCAGGTTTACGCCGCACGGATACGGAGCGCGCGGCGCAACCCTGACGATCTACGACAACGGCCCGGGCGGGGCGCAATCCGTCGTCCTTAACGGCACGGGGACACTCCCCAGGCCGTTACTCAGCGCTACCTATTTGAACTTTGGCGGTGACCGCGTTGGCAGTCCGACCGCGCCTCAGTCAATCGTCCTGTTCAACGCCGGCAACGGAGCCCTGGCGATCAACGGCATCAGCGCGAGCGGCGTCGACTTCAACATGGCGACGACATGCGGACCGCGCCTCGACGCGGGGGCAAGCTGCCGCATCACCGTGACCTTCCTGCCGAGAGCAAGCGGCCCGCGCTCAGGTCTCGTAACCGTTGTCGATAGCGCGGGCAGCCAACAATTTACGCTCAGCGGCGTCGGCACATAGGCCGCACCCGGCCTTCCCCTGGAGGGGGAGCGAAATACGACCATGTACGTCTGCCCGGCTGACACGATCGCGGCGTCAGCGAACGTCATCTGGAGCCTGCTAACCGATCCGGCCTCCTACGACACGTGGGCCGACGCGCGCGTCGAGGCGGTCGATCCCCCTGGCCGCGCGAAGGCGGGACAGGTCGTGCGCATGAGCAGCGGATTCCTCGGTCTACGGTTTGGGGTCCGCTTCGACGTGGAACGGGTCGATGAGGCGACGCGAGATCTCGAGTTGCGTGGCAGTTTTCCATTCGGCTTGACGATGCACGAACATATGACGGTCCGGCCCGTCGATGAGGGCACCCGCGTCCAATACGGCTGAGAATTCCATTTTCCGCCAGGTTGGCGGGGCTGGCTGCTCGAGCGACTCCTGGCGCGGGAGCTTCGTCGAGGGCCGGAGGACTCGCTGCAGCGATTGAGGCGCGCGGCGGAGAATGTGAGAGGCTAGTAACGAAAGCCAGTTGTACGCCGCTTCGCTTGACTGCCGGGGCGCAGGCGGACAACGAATGGGAGGAGTGATGGCGAAGAATTCTCTCTTCGAACTCTATGAAGCGGGCACCAGCGTCTGGCTCGACTACATCCGCCGGACCCTGATGACATCGGGTGAGCTCAAGCGGATGATCGATGACGACGCCGTCGTCGGGATGACGTCTAATCCGACGATCTTCGAGAAGGCGATCGGCGGTAGCAGCGATTACGACGGCGGCCTGCGCCGGCTGGTCGACAGCGGCAAGTCCGACGAAGAGATCATGCTCAGCCTCATCGTCGAAGACATCCAGATGGCGGCGGACATCCTGCAGCCCGTCTACCAGCAAACCAAGCACAAGGACGGCTATGTGAGCATCGAGGTCCTGCCGCGAGTGGCGAACGATACCCAAGCCACGATCTCGATGGCGCACGACCTCTGGGACCGCGTCGGGCGGCCCAACATCTTCGTCAAGATCCCGGCGACTAACGAGGGCCTTCCGGCGATCGAGCAGTGTATCGCCGACGGCTTGAACATCAACATCACGCTGATGTTCTCGGTGAAGGTCTACGAGGACGTGGCGCGCGCCTACATTCGTGGGCTGCAGCGTCGGCTCAGGCAGGGGAAGCCGGTCGACGTCGCCTCGGTCGCCAGCTTCTTCGTGAGCCGCGTCGATACCGCCGTGGACAAGCTGCTCGAGCAACGGATCGCCGCGGCGAAGAGCGACGCCGAACGGCAGCGGTTCCAGAACCTGCTGGGGAAAGCCGCGGTGGCCAACGCGAAAATGGCGTACAAAGCCTTCCAGCGGATCTTCAACGAGCCCGAGTTTGCCGAGCTCCGCGACCATGGCGCCCGGGTGCAGCGCTGCTTATGGGCGAGCACCGGCACGAAGAACCCCCATTACAGTGACGTGCTGTACATCGAGGAACTGGTCGGGCCGGAAACCGTGAACACGATGCCGCAGCAGACCATGATGGCCTTCAAAGAGCACGGCGAGGTGCGGCCGAGCCTGACGGAAAATGTCGCAGGCGCCGAGCAGCTGCTTCGGGATCTGGCGGCGATCGGCATCGACATGGAGAAGGTCACCTACGACCTCCAAATCGACGGCGTCAAGCTGTTCGCCGATTCGATCGACAAGCTCTTGGAGGAGATCGCGAACAAGAAACGGCAGCTGGACCACGGCGACGTTGGAGCGCACGAGGCGCGCCTTGGCGCCCTGGAGCCTGCGGTCAAGCAACGACTTGGCCAGCTCGAGCAGAACGCGGTGGTCCGTCGCATCGAGCAAAAGGACGCAGCGCTCTGGAAATCGAACGGCACCATCGAGAAAGAGATCCGCGACCGGCTCGGCTGGTTGCAGGTGGCCGACCGGATGGAGGAGAGGATTCCGGAGCTGCAGGCGCTGGCGAAGGAGCTGTACCAGGAGGGCTTTCGCCATGCGGTCGTCCTCGGTATGGGGGGCAGCAGCCTGGCGCCCGAAGTGTTTGCCCGCACCTTCAAGCCCCCAACCGGCGCGCTGACGGTTCATGTGATGGACACCACCGACCCGGCGGCGATCGCCGCCCTCGAGCAGGAGATCGACGTGAAAGCTTCGGTGTTTCTGGTCGCTTCCAAATCGGGCACGACGCTGGAGACGCTCTCGCATTACCACTATTTCTGGGACCGTACTCGAGGGAACGCGCGGCAATTTCTCGCCATTACCGATCCAGGGACGTCCCTCGCGGGCGAGGCCCAGACGCGCGGCTTCCGCCGGACGTTTCTGAACCCGCCGGATATCGGTGGACGTTATTCGGCGCTTTCCTACTTCGGTCTGGTGCCGGCCGCCCTGGGTGGCGTCGATCTCAGCGGTCTGCTGGACCGGGCGGCGACCATGATGCATGCGTGTTCGCCCTCGGTGCCGGTGGCCGAGAATCCCGGCGCCTGGCTGGGTGCGGTCTTCGCCGAATCGGCAAAGGCGGGACGCGACAAGGTCACCGTCGTGGCGCCGGAATCCTTGAAGACCTTCGGTACCTGGGCCGAGCAGTTGATAGCGGAGAGTACCGGCAAGGAAGGGAAAGGGTTGGTTCCGATCGCGCAGGAAGAGCTCGGCCCTCCGGAGGTCTATAACGACGACCGGCTTTTCGTACGACTTGTCGTCGCCCCCTCCCCGACCCTCCCGCAAAGGGGGAGCGAGGATCAGCTCGATGCGCTGGCCAAGGCGGGACACCCGGTCGTGGAACTGAAGGTCGGCGATCCGCTGGCCCTGGGCGCTGAATTTTTCCGTTGGGAATACGCGATCGCCGTCGCCGGCGTGATCCTCGGCATCAACGTCTTCGACCAACCGAACGTCCAGGAGGCAAAAGACCTGACGGCCAAGGTCCTGAAAGAGTCGAGCCCTCCAACCGTGGGTGATGGGATCCGATGGGCCGGCCAGAACGGCGTAACGCTGGACGCCGCGATCGAATCGCTTCTTCGTCAGGTGCGCCCGGGCGACTACGTTGCGATCCTCGCCTATATCGCGCCGGATCCGGAGCACGATAGCGCGCTGAACGCGATCCGGCTCGCCATCCGCGACAAGTATCGGGTGGCGACCACCGTCGGGTATGGGCCCCGCTACCTGCATTCAACCGGGCAGCTCCACAAGGGCGGCCCAAACACGGGGGTGTTCCTCGAGATCGTTGGCGATGACGTCAACGACATCAAGATTCCGGGGCAGCCCTTCTCCTTTGGGGTGCTCAAGCAGGCGCAAGCGCTCGGCGATTTCCAGGCACTGCGGAATCACGGGCGGCGGGTGCTGCGCGTGCAGGTACGGGATGTCGCGCAGGGTCTTGTCAAGATCGGCCAGGCGGTGGGCGCGATCGTCGAGGTCGCCTAGCGTGCAGCTCGGCATGGTCGGGCTCGGGCGAATGGGGGCCGGCATGAGCCAGCGCCTGCTCCAAGGCGGCCACCAGGTGGCGGTCTACGACCGCTCTTCCGCGGCGATGCAGGCGCTCGCCGGCAAGGGGGCGAAGCCGAGCGGCACGCTGCAAGATCTCGGACAGAAGCTGAAGGCGCCCCGCCTGGTGTGGCTGATGATTCCTTCGGGCCCGCCGATCGACGACACCATCCAGCAACTGCAGGGCACCCTGTCGCCGGGAGACGTGATCGTCGATGGCGGCAATTCGAACTACCGCGACTCGGTTCGGCGCGCCGAAACCTTGCAGTCTGAGCAGATCGAGTTCCTCGATGCCGGCGTGAGTGGAGGCGTGTGGGGGCTGAAGGAAGGCTTCTGCCTGATGGTCGGAGGCAAGGAGGCCGTCTTCAAGCATATTGAACCAATCTTCAAAACGCTCGCGCCCCCTGGTGGCTATGCCTACGTCGGACCGTCGGGCGCCGGCCACTACTCGAAGATGGTGCACAACGGCATCGAGTATTCGTTGATGCAGGGATACGCGGAGGGCTTCGAGATCCTCAAGGCGTCACCCTATGCTTTCGACCTGCACAGACTGGCGGCGCTCTGGAACCACGGCAGCGTGATCCGTTCCTGGCTCCTCGAGCTCGCCGAGGCGGCATTCGACGAGGATGCTGACCTCAGCCGAATCCGCGGCTTCGTCGAAGACACGGGCGAGGGGCGATGGACGCTGGACGAAGCGATCGAACACGCGGTTCCCGCCCCGGCGCTGGCGATGAGCGTCTTCATGCGGTTTCGATCGCGGCAGGATGATTCGTTCGCCGCCAAAGTGCTGGCGGCCCTGCGCAACGAGTTCGGTGGTCATGCGGTGAAGACCGAATAGCGATGGCCCAGGCGACGCTGACGCGAAACGTCTTACGCGAGGGCCTGATCCTCCCCCGAACACCGGATCCAGCCGTGATGGTCATCTTCGGGGCGTCGGGCGACCTGACGGCGCGCAAGCTGATGCCGGCGCTCTATAACCTGACGCTCAACCGCTATCTGCCAACCGGCTTCAGCGTGGTCGGCGTCGCGAATACCCCCTGGTCCGACCAGGAGTTCCGGGCGCAGATGGAACAGGCCGTCAAGAAGAACTCTCGGACCCAACCGGTCGACCACTCGGTCTGGCAGACCTTCGCGGAGGGTCTGCATTACTGTCCGTTCGGTTTCGAGGATAAGGGCGGATATCAGACCCTGAAATCGACGCTGGAGCGGATCGACCGCGCGCGTGGAACCAGCGGCAACCGGGTCTTCTACTTCGCCACGCTGCCGAATTTCTTCCCGGTGATCATCGACGGCCTGGGCGCCTCCGGCATCGCGCGGGAAGGGGAGGGCTGGAAGCGCGTCGTCGTCGAGAAGCCATTCGGTCACGACTTGAAGAGTGCGCGCGAGCTCAACGAGGTGATCCACTCGGTCTTCAAGGAGTCGCAGGTCTATCGGATCGACCACTATCTCGGCAAAGAGACGGTCCAGAACGTCCTCGTTTTTCGGTTCGCGAACGGCATTTTCGAGCCGATCTGGAATCGCCGCTACGTCGACCACATCCAGATCACGGTGGCGGAGGATCTCGGGATCGAATTGCGCGGCAAGTATTACGAGAGTGCCGGGGCGCTGCGCGACATCTTTCAGAACCACTTGCTGCAGCTGCTCAGCATCGCCGCGATGGAGCCGCCACCCAACTTCGACGCCGACACGGTTCGCGATGAGAAGGTGAAAGTGCTTAAGGCCATTCATCCGATCGACGTCGCCCGCGACGTCGTGCGCGGCCAGTACGGGCCCGGCTGGGTCGGCGGCCAGCACGTGCCGGGGTACCGCGAGGAGCCCAACGTCTCACCAACGTCCATCACGGAGACCTACATCGCCGTCCGCCTGAAGGTCGACAACTGGCGATGGGCGGACACGCCCTTCTACCTGCGCACCGGCAAGCGCCTGCCGAGCCGCGCCTCCGAGATCGCGATCCAGTTCAAGACCGCCCCCCACCTGCCGTTCGCGAAGACGGCGGTGCAGGGGCTGACGCCCAATGTGCTGGTGATGCGAATTCAGCCGCACGAGGGCGCCTCGCTGAAGATCGCGGCAAAAATTCCCGGTCCCGTCATGCGGCTGCGCACTGTGAACATGGACTTCTTCTACGGGTCCGCCTTCCTGGTGGAATCGCCCGACGCCTATGAACGCCTCGTCCTCGATTGCATGCTGGGAGATCCAACCCTCTTTGCGCGCGAAGATGAAGTCGAACGCGCCTGGGGCCTCGTCGACCACATCGAGGAGGGCCTGGCGCAGCAGCCCGCGGCCGGTTTCCCGAACTATGCGGCGGGTGCCTGGGGGCCAGAAGCCGCCGACGCCCTGATCGAGAGCGACGGCCGCCGATGGAGGCGCCCGTGAGCGGCCACACCGAGCTCAGCACCCAGGTGGTGGTCGACGTCCACGAGATCCAGGAAGAGCTGGAACGGGTGCGCTGGGGCCTGCACGATGACGAGGTCGAGTACTCGGAGGCGGCCGTGCATGCTGCCGCGGAGGCCCGCGCCAGTGTGCTGAACCTGATCACCGTCGTGATGGACGAATCGCAGTTGGAAGCGGTGCGAAAGGTTTTGCATGGGCTGTCCATCACCAATCCGTCGCGTACGCTCGTCCTCCTCGCCCAGCAGCATCGCGGCGGCGAAAAGCTGGAGGCGCAGGTGTCGGCCCAGACACGCACCGAGAGCGGTCACCGAGTGACCACCGAGGAAGTCACGCTACACGCGCATGGGGAGGTTGCCGAACATCTTTCAAGCGTCGTGACGCCCCTCCTGATCTCGGAGCTGCCCGTCGTGGTCTGGTGGCCCGGACTGCCGGCCTTCGACAGCCGGTTGTTCCACGATCTGTGCGACCTGGCCGACCGCCTGATCGTCGACACCGATGAAGGCTTCGAGCGAAAGCACCTCGGGCGGTTGCTCGAGGTCGCCCGCCGGGACCAGGCCCGCGCCGAGATCGGCGACTTCAATTGGGCCCGGCTGGTGCCCTGGCGGCATTTGACCGCCCAGTTCTTCGATATGCCGGGGATGCTCGATCGCCTTGCCCAGATCCAGGGTGCCACCATTTCCTACGGCGCGGAACGGCCCGCGGCGCAGGCCTGGCTGCTGGCCGGGTGGCTCAAGAGCCGGATGGCCACGGTGGGGATCCAGATCCCGGTCGACCTGATCGAGGACAGCTCTCACGACCATCGGGTGGCACGACTCGACGTCTACGCCCGCGGTTCGGATGGAGCCGCGCGGTTCACCGTTCGTCGCGTTCCCGGTGGGCGTCTTTGTGCCGACATTCGCATCGGCGACCAGGAGCTCGGGACGCGGACTGTCGGAGTGCCACCGCGATCCCCCGAAGACTTGCTGGCCTTCGAGCTCACGCTTCCCGGCCACGACGTCCTGTTCGAAGAAGCGCTCGCCGCAACGATGGAATGACCCTCAGTCCCGTCGTCGTCGCCGGCCCCGAGGAGCTGGCCGACGCGGCGGCGGCTTGGACCGCCGAACGAATCGAGCAGGCGGCGGCCGCGCGGGGCTTCTGTTACATCGCGCTGGCAGGGGGTGAGACACCGCGCGGGTGCTACCGGCGCCTGGCCGCCGATCCCTACGACCAGCGCGTGCCCTGGGGCAAAGTCTTCGTCTACTGGTCGGACGAGCGCCAGGTGGCGCTCGATGATCCGGCGAGCAACTACGCCATGGCCCGAACGGCCTTGCTCGACCACGTCCCGATACCAGCCGGGCAAGTCTTTCCCCTGGTGGGTGACCCGGGCCCAGCCCTTGCGCGGGTGCCGGCTGATTCCAGCGGTCGGCCCCGCTTCGACATCATTCACCTGGGGATGGGAGAGGACGGTCATACCGCGTCGCTCTTTCCCGGCCATCCGGCGCTGCGGTATCAGACGCCGGTCGTCGCCGTCCTGAACGCGCCCAAGCCCCCACCGGAGCGGTTGACGCTCTCCATTCCGGTCCTCAATGCGGCGCGCGCCGTCCTTTTTATGGTCCAGGGCGCCGGCAAGCGCGAGGCACTCGCCCGCGTCCTTCGCCGCGATCCTGCCCTGCCGGCCAGCCTCGTCGAGGCGACGGACGGGGAACTGACCTTCATCGTCGACAAAGCCGCCCTCGGGGCGTAGGCACCACCCGGACGTCTCAAACGCTCGCCTGGCACTAAAGCGCCGCTCGTGTGGGCCGACAGGCCCGCGCCTGGGGGTGGCGGCAGACAAGCCGTAGTGTCGGACTATCAAGAAACTTGTTTCTTGACACGCCCAACGCTGCGTGACATCTTGGTAACGCAGCGACCAACGAACTTAACGTCAAGGCAGGGCAAGCAGCAGCAATGTCGATCGCGGGGGCATATCGGCCGACCGTCCGGCGCGGTCACCGAGTGGAAAGGCGTAGTCGCCGGCGGGTCGCGCGGGCAACCGCGATCTGGGTGGCCGGGATCGCCGCCTGGTGCGTGGCGTTCCTCGCGCTGGGCTGGCTGATCGCCGCAGGGTTTTACGGCTTGCTGGTGAGCGCATGAGACGGTGCTACGGACGCCGGCACAACTACCGGCACACCAACTACCACCTCCGTGAGTGGCATCGCCGGCGCCGCTTGAACCTCCAGCGCAACCTGATCATCGCCCTCCTGGCAATGATCACGCTCCCGCTCATGACCGTTCCCGCGGTTGCCGCACAGACCGTCGGCGATCTGCCGGCCGTCACCGGATTGACTTCGACCGGGCTTCCCCAGGACATGCTGATCTTCGATCGCCATGGCACGTTGCTGGCGGACGTGGGGGACCAGGGCGACCACCGCATCGTGGTCCCGCTCGGCTACATTTCGCCGAACGTCATCAATGCCACGATCGCGATCGAGGACCACAGCTTCTACTCGAACACCGGCGTCGACTTCGGGGCCGTCCTCCGGGCGGCGCTAGCGGACTATGCCAGCCACGGCATCAAGCAGGGCGGGAGCACGATCAGCCAGCAGCTGGTCAAGCAGCTCTTCATCGGTCCGCATCCCGACAACTCGCTCCAGCGCAAGGCAAAGGAAGGGGTTCTGGCAATGGAGATGAATCGGCGGTACAGCAAGGACCAGATCCTCGAGATGTACCTGAACACGATCTTCTACGGGAGTCAGACGTACGGCATCGAGGCGGCGGCCCGCAGTTATTTCCAGACCAACGCGCACGACCTGAGCCTGGCCCAGGCCAGCCTCCTCGCCGGCCTGCCGCAGGCGCCCACCGAGTACAACCCGCTCCTCAACCTGACCACGGCCAAAAAGCGGCAGTTCGAAGTGCTCAACGCGATGGTCGAATACCACTTCATCACCCGCCAGGCGGCGGACGCCGCCTTCGCGACGAAACTGACGATTTATCCGCCGATCACTCACTACCAGGCTCCGTACTTCGTCGACTACGTCCTGAAGACCCTGGCCCAGCAGTACAACATCCATCCCAGTGACCGTCGCGGCTACCGGGTCTACACGACGCTCGACCTCAACCTGCAGCGCATCGCGGAACAGGTCGTGCGCGACCAGATCGCGCAGAAAGGCAACTTCTACAACTTCCACGACGCGGCGCTGGTCAGCGAAGACCCGCGCAACGGCGAAATTCTCGCCATGGTCGGGGGCGACGACTACAACCGACCGGGCGGCTGGATCAACATGGCGGACACACCCCGTCAACCGGGCTCGACCTTCAAGATCTTCACCTACACCGCCGCGATCGAGAGCCGGAAATTCAACATGATCACGCCCATCCTCGACGCGCCACTCGTCTTCCCGACCTGGGGCGGCGTCAGCGGCTTCGCACCCTACATCCCGCTCAACTATGACCTCAAGTACCACGGCGTGCTGCCGCTAAAGATGGCGATGGGCAACTCCCTGAACATCCCCGCGATCAAGACCGAGCTGCGGGTCGGCATTCCCAACGTGCTGAACATGGCCCGCCGCATGGGCGTCACGCATCTGAACCAGCCGGACGACAGTTACTCGCTCAGCCTCACGCTGGGCGGCTATGAGGTCACGCCGCTCGATATGCTCACCGGCGCCTCCACGCTTGCCGACATGGGCGTGCGGCATATGCCGGCCCCGCTGCTTTCGATCAAGGATGCCGCCGGCCGCGACATATTCACCTATGACCCAACGAAGAACGCGACGCAAGCCTTGTCGCCACAGGTTGCGTTCATCGTGGGCTCGATCATGTCCGATGACCGCAACCGTTGCATGGAGTTCGGCTGCCACGGCGACCTGACGCTGCCGGGCCGTCACGTGGCGGCGAAGACCGGGACGACCCAGGATTTCCATGACAACTGGACGCTCGGCTTCACGCCGACGCTGGCAACCACCGTCTGGGTCGGCAACCCGAACAACCAGCCGCTGAGCCACAACTCGACCGGCATCGTCGGCGCGGCGCCGATCTGGCATAAGTTCATGCAGCAAGCGCTGGCGGGGACACCCGATCAGTGGTACGCGCAGCCGGCGGGCCTTGACAAGATCGGCGATAACTATTTTCTCCCCGGCACTGAGAACGTTCCCTCACCCGTGCTGGGCTGGCCGGTCTGCCGCTTCGGCAGCTACAACCCGTACAACCTGACGTGGGCCGACACGCTGATCGGTGGGGTGCCCTGTGTCCTTGGCGGCGCGCCGCGGCAGATCAAGACAAAGACCGGATAGGGAAGGAGCGCGGGCTCAAAGGGGACATAGAAAGGCCCGCGCTCCCGAAGGTCGCCGGCGTTAGTGCGGCTGGCTGTTCTGGAAACAGGCGACGTCGTATTGGGACACGCTCTTGGGGTTTTTCTGACTCTGAGGTTGATTGCCGGCGTAAACGCCTCCCGCGGTTCCGCTTGGGTTGAACGCCGAACCTGGTGCGCTGCTGGCATTGCCGGGCGTTGTGGACGTGTTCGGGTTTTGGCAAGACTGACTTGGCTGTCCGCCTGTTCCGGGGCTTGCGGCCAACGCCAGCGCGGGCACACTCAGGACGAGAGCGCCCGACATCGCCACGCCGAGAACGAGCTTGCGAATCATTCCCTGTCCTCCTTTGGCGAGTAACTGTTTCTTCGTCATACGGAGAGTGGTTACAAGGAAGCGAGCTCGACGATCGTGAGGCCAGATGCGTAGTAAGATGCCGGCTGCCGGTGCGGCGTCTTGCTTACGTCTTGCTCTCGACGGTCATGGTGAGCTGCGCTTCGACGCCAACCGCCAACCGGCCGGTCGTGGCCGTGCAGTCAAGTTCCGTACCGAACTCCACGTCAGCGAGCGCCATGCCGACCGTCCTGCTCGATACCAGGCAGGAGGGGATCCTCGGGCCAGGCGGCATGACGCTTCGGCAGGAGATAGGCGCCGTCATGATGGTCGGCCTGACGGGACCCCTGACGCCGGCGATCCTCGACGAGTGGCGACAGCGGCAGTTTGGCGGCTTGCGCCTGCCCGCCGACGAGCCTGCGGCCGGTGTTGCCGGCGCTCGGGCGTTGATCGACTCGGTTCGCGCTGTGATGGCCCACCCCCTGCTGGCGGCGACCCAACAGGAAGCGCCCAACATTACGGCGGCCGCGCAGCGCTTGCAGGCCGAGGGTTTCGACATCGACCTCGCGCCAGATGCCGATGTGGCGGCCGGACGCAGCCCGGCGTCGGTGGCACAGAACGTCACCGCTGCCATCGCCGGGATCCATGCCGCAGGAATCTATGCGGTCGCTTCGGTATCAGCGAACAGCCTGCAAGCTCAGCAATGGTTACCGCTACGCGCGGCGATCGGGGCGCACGTCGATATGGTGATGGCCCCTGACCTCGGCGTCGCCGCTGTCCGATCGCAGCTCGGCTTTAAGGGGGTCCTGATTTCCGAGGACCTGCGCTCACAGACAGCGGACGCGGCCGTTCGTTTCTTGAAGGATGGCGGCGATATGGTCCTTATCTCGCCCGACATCGCCGCGGCGGATGACACCTACGATGCGATTCACACCGCGGTCCTCAGTGGCAGCTACGAACGGGTCAAGCTCGATGCGTCGGTTCAGAGGCTCCTGAGTCTCGGCTTGCGCTTTATGCCTTAGTCGACCGGTTCGGTCGAGACTTCGGCGCCCATCGCGTGATAGCCACCGTCGACGTGCACGATCTCGCCGGTTGTCATCGAGCTCCAGTCCGACAGCAGGACGCAGGCCATCTTGGCCACGGGTCCGCGATCCTGGCTGTCCCACCCCAGGGGCGATCGCTTGCCCCAGCTGTTTTCGAAATTCTCGAACCCGGGGATGCCCTTGGCGGCCATCGTCTTGAGCGGCCCGGCGGCCAGCGCGTTGACGCGAATGTGATGGTGGCCGAGATCGCGAGCCAGATAGCGGGTCACGGATTCCAGCGCCGCCTTGCAGACGCCCATCCAGTCGTAGAAGGGCCATGCCTGCGTCGAGTTGTCGAAGTCGAGCGTGACGATACTGCCGCCGCCGTTTTCGGCCATCAGCGGGCTCAGCGATTGGGCCATCGCCTTCAGCGAGTATGCGCTCGTCTGGAACGCGTTTTGCACGCTCTCCCATGGGGCGGTCAGGAAGTGGCCGCCGAGCGAGTCGGCGGGCGCAAAGGCGATGGCGTGGACGAAGCCGTCCAGCCGTCCCCATCGCTGGCGCAGCGAGTCTGCCAACGCATCGATCTGCTCCTGCTTGTTGACGTCCATCTCGAGGATTTCCGGCGTTGGCTTCATACGCCGGGCGCTCTTCTCGGTCAGGCTCATCACCCGGCCGAAGCTGGTAAGCACGATGTCGGCCCCTTCTTTCTGGGCCGTCTCGGCGATAGCGAAGGCGATGCTCGCCGGCGTCAGGACGCCAGTGACCAGGATCTTCTTGCCTTCGAGGATGCCCGGCATGGCGGTCCGATTCTATCCGAGCGTCAGTCAGCCGCCATAAGAGTCTTCGTCGCCGTTTGTGGTCGATGACATTTGTGCCTGCAAGGCCGGCAGCCCGTATTCCCCGATTGCTGCGACCAACTCGGTGCCAAGAGCGCGAAGGTCAGTGTCCGCGTGTACTGGCCACCATTTATCAGCGCCTCCCGGCAATAGCGCCCCCAGCCGTTTCTGCCAGATGGCGGGCCCATAGAATCTCGTTGAACGAGGCCGTTCACCGTAGCCGCGCGATTCTGCAAGCGCCTTCCAGATCTTCTTATGCGCGACCGTCAGCTGAACGGTGAAATCCAGGCCTTTCGAGTCGCTCCATCTTGATCGTTGAATGCCGAGCAGAACCCAAAGTTCCTCGTTAGGAAGCACGAATTCTTGGCCGCTGCCCTTGAAGCCCATCGCTCGCAACGAAGGGGCTAGCTGATCGCGCAGCAATTGCCGAAAACGTTCCTGGGCAGTTCCGATGGTCATCCCTGTTCCGCCCGGGCGGTGAGCCTGCGGCGGCGGCGCCGATAAGCCTTGATGGGTGGCTTGAGGGATTTGAACCCTCGACCCTCAGATCCACAATCTGATGCTCTAACCAGCTGAGCTAAAGCCACCGCGGGCGCTGGTGATTATAGGACCTTGTGACAGTGTGACCGTTCAAATTCCACGGAACTCGCGTTATATGCTGTAGGCGCTTTGAGGACATCCGAGGACGCCCTCATCCGCCGCGCCCAGGCTCTCGACCCGGGGGCACTGGCCGAGCTCTACGACCGGCATTTCGATGGCATTTATCGATATCTCTACACCCGCGTGCGACACCAGGCGGACGCCGAAGATCTCACCGAGCAGGTGTTTCTGAAAATGGTCGATTCGATCCAGCGCTACCGGCCGCGCGGCGTCGCCTTCTCATCGTGGCTTTATCGCATCGCGCACAACCTGCTCGTTGATCGCTATCGCCGGGCGGGCCGCGAGGCGGTCGAGCTCTCTGCCGACGTCCAGGACGGCCGGCCGCAGGCCGACCCGGCGATGATGGCCCAAAACTCGGAAGACCGGCGCCGGCTGATGCAGGCCATCGAGCGGCTCACGCCGGAGCAGCAGCAGATCATCACAATGCGCTTCATCGACGGCCTGGATGTCGAGGAGATCGCCCGCCTGACCCATCGGCGGCCGGGCTCGATCCACTCGATGCAGCACCGGGCGCTGGCCAGCCTGTACAGGTTCCTGCTGGAGCAGGAAGAAGTGGAGGCGCGTCATGCCTGAGCTGAGCGGACCCTTCGAAGAGTGCCTGACGGCGGTCAAAGAACGGCGCAACCTTCAAGAGATTTTGCGCCACTACCCCGCCGAGCGTGATGACTTGATCGGTATGTTGCGCCTCTCGGTCGACCTCAGTAATCTGGGCGCGCCCACGCCGGACCCCGCGTTTCGCCTGCGGGCGCGCAATCGCATGCTCGGACTTGCAGGACAGCGCCGGCTGGCCCAGCGGCGCAATCCATTCACCTGGTTGCCTCGGCCGGCGGCGCGGCTCGCCTTTGCCGGGATGGTCGTGGTCGGGCTGGTCGCTGCCAGTGTCAGCGTCGCCGCTGCATCGAATCAGAGCCTGCCGGGAGATCCGCTCTATGGCGTCAAGCGGGGCGTCGAGGGGGTCCAGCTGGCGGTCACGCTCGATGCCGCCGCACGGGCCCGGCTCCAGCTTCATTTCGCGGACGTTCGGCTCGACGAGGCGCAGCGCTTGTTTTCGGTGGGCCGAAAAGACGACGCCGTCGCCCTGGTCAGCGAGTACGACACCGATGTGGCGCGGTTCAAGCAATCGGTCGCGTCAGCCTCACTCGACGACGGCGCGATCAGCGACCTCAGGCAACTCGTCCAGGAACGAAGGGTTCGCGCCGATGCCAGCCTCAACTCCCTCGCCGGATCGCTGAGTGCCCAGGGTGACGCCAAAACCGCCGCGATCGTGACGCAGACGCAATCCCACGTCGACCAGGCGCTCCGCGGTAGCAGCAGTGACCTGCAGGCGCATGCCAGCAACGCTCACCCGACCGCGCGCCCGGCAAAACCCGCCGGCGCCCAGCACTAAGGCGAGCTCGGTTTCCCCCGCCGGGCAGCGAAAAATTCGCGAAGCAATCGGCCGGCCGGGTCCGCCAGCAGCCCTGAGGTCACCTCAACCCGATGGTTGTTTGCCGGATGCCTGAGGACGTCATAGACCGAATCGACTGCACCTTTGCGTGGATCGGGTGCCGCGTACACCAGCCGGTCGATGCGGGCCAGCACCATCGCTCCCGCGCACATGGGGCAAGGCTCGAGCGTCACATAGATCGTCACGCCCTCCAGGCGCCAGGACTGCGTCTCGCGTGCAGCCTCACGGAGCAGGAGCATCTCTGCGTGCGCCGTGGCATCGGGCGTGCTTTCGATCAGGTTGTGCGCCTCGGCCAGCACCGATCCATGGCGCACGAGCACCGCGCCGACCGGGACTTCACCGGCCGCGGCGGCCTGACGCGCCTGGGCAAGCGCGCGTTCCATGTAATGGCTGTCATCGCGGGAACCGATAACTAAACTGGGATCGATGGCGCAACGAAGCATACGAGAGGCGCGTGGGCTGTTTGGGCCCGAGTCGGTGATCTGGCGTGTGAACCGCGAAGCGGTGGTCGCCCTTGCCGGGACCTGCGCCATCCTGATGCAGTTCGCGCATCCTATGGTGGCCGCCGGCGTTCGCGACCACAGCCGTTTCGAGACCGACCCGGTGGGTCGCCTGCGCCGCACCTTTGACCTCACGCTGACCTGGGTCTTCGGCAGCCGCGACCAGGCCCTGGAGGCGGCGCGGGTCGTCAACCGGCGTCACGACACCGTCAACGGACCGGGGTACTCGGCGAAAGACCCTGCGATGTTGCTCTGGGTGCAGGCTACCCTCGTCTACTCTGCGATCCGCGCCTATCGCGCCTTCGTCGCGCGGCTGAGCGATGAGGACGCGAACCGGTACTACGAGGACACGAAGGAGATTGGTGTTCTGCTCGGGCTATCGCGCTCGATGTATCCATCTGACTTTGAGGCCTTGAACGGTTACATCGAGGCGATGATCGATGCCGGCGAGGTGCGCGTCAGTGCGGACGCGCTTCGCATGGGCCGGATTGTGCAGCAGCCCCATTTCCCGGGCGTCCCTCGCATGGCGTTCACGCCGCTGAGGACGATCACGGCCGGCCTCCTACCGCCGCGGCTCCGAGAGCAATATGACCTGGCATGGCGCCGTCCGGACCGCCTGTTGTTCAAAAGCTGTCAGGCGATTCTTCCGGGCTTCCTGCGCATCACGCCGGCTCCGATCCGGTTTCTTCCGCCTGCCCGACAGGCGTACCGCCGACTTCGTTCCCAGCCGGCCTGAGCTCAAGCGTGGCGGAGGGGGCGAGATTCGAACTCGCGGTGGCGTTGCCGCCACACGGCTTTTCGAGAGCCGCACCTTAAACCGCTCGGACACCCCTCCGGGGGAAGCATTCTAGCCCCCGCCCCGATGCTCCGCCGACCCGGGTGAGGGCGACGCGAGGCGGCGGCGGGCACGATGCCGGGCCACCTTGGCGCGGTTGCCGCAGCTGCGCATGCTGCACCACTTTCGCTTGCCGGTTCTCGAGGTGTCCTTGAAGATCCATCGGCATTGCACGTTTTCGCAGACGCGCAGCCGCGAGGTTTCGCCCTGAATCAGCTCACGGGCGATCGACTCGACCAGCCGCGCAAGCGCGCCGTCGACCGGGTCGCCCTGGTGCCGGTGGTCGAGGGAGACGCCGTCCGGCGCCGGGACCAGCTCATAAACGTAGTGCGTCCGAAGCGCGCGGTTGATCTCATCGAGGTCGGCTCCGTTCGGCGCCCGCCGCTCGGCCGCGGCTTCGAGCGCGCCACGCATCGCCTGTCGTACGCGCTGCAGCTTGGCGAGAATTTCGGCGCCCGCCGCGGGCGAAGCCTGGAACTGAGCCAGCAAGTGGGTTCGGACTTCTCGATGGAGCAGGTCGTGCTCGACGAGCCACTCGAGGGCCGCCTCGGGATTCTCGAGGTGATCATGAGGAACCGGGTACAGGTCCAGGGTGTTAACGAAATCCAGGCCCGTGCGCAGCGTCGCGATATGGCCGACCGCGACCGGCAGGAGAGGCGAGGAATTCGTTACCAACTCGTTCACCTGTAACCCCTTTATACCACTTGACGGGTTAAATCTAACAGCGTAGAATATGCGAGTAACCAGCTTGAAGCCACAAGGCAGTTACAGCGAGGTGACAACACATGCAGGATTACTACGCGCTCTATACCTGGGCGATGGACAAGCAGGCGGCGATGCAGCAGGAGACTGCGCGGCGCCGGCTGATCGGGCGGTCGCGCAATTCGCGCTGGCCGCTCCGGTGGCCCATCGTGCGCCGGCAGGCGCCCGTTGACCACGAGTCTTCACGGCACTCCGGACTGGCGGCCTGAGCCCCTTCAGCCTTGGCGACCGTACGCGACCTTGGCGCCGCTGAGCTGCCCCAGAGTCTGACGCAAAGCGCGGGGCGCCCGGGCTCCGGAACGGATGTCCGGGTCTGGCTGGGGCTGGTGACCGTCTACCTGCTCTGGGGATCCACCTATCTTGGGATCAAGTACTCGATCGAAACGATCCCGCCATTCCTGATGGGCTCGCTACGGTTCCTGGTCGCAGGCGGCGTCCTTTACCTCCTCGCCGTTCGGCGCGGTGACACGGTCGGCGACCGGCCGCGAGCCGCCCAGTGGCGGGCGACGCTGTTGATTGGTGCGGCCCTCCTGGTCGGCGGCAACGGCGGCGTCATCCTGGCGGAGCAGTACATCCCGACCGGGGTCGCGGCCCTGCTGGTTGCGACGTCGCCGCTCTGGATGGCGCTACTGGATCGCGTGATCTTCGGGCGCCGGCTGCCGGCGCTCGTCATCGTCGGCCTGGTCGTGGGTTTCAGCGGCGTCGCGTTCCTGATCGGGGCCCCAGGGCCGGGGCGGCTGAACCTGATCGGCGCCATCTTTGCGATCGGCGCACCGATCTGCTGGGCGACCGGGTCGGTGTTCACCCGGCACGTCCGCCTGCCGCGCCGGCCGCTGGTCGCGGCCAGCATGGAAATGCTCTGGGCGGGCGTGTTCTTCGCGGTTGCCAGCGTGCTCAGCGGCGAACTCGGCCGTGTCCACCTGCAGAGCATCTCGAGGACCTCGGTCGTCGCCCTCGCCTACCTCATCACGTTTGGAAGTCTCGTCGGCTTCAGCGCCTACGTCTGGCTGCTGCGCGCCGCGCCACTCTCGCTGGTGTCGACCTACGCGTACGTCAACCCGGTGGTCGCGGTGGTGCTCGGCGCCGTCTTCATCGGTGAGGCGCTCACGCTCCGAACGGTGGTCGCCGGCGGCATCATCCTTTCGGCCGTCGCCCTCATCGTCATCGCCCGCAACCGGGCGGCTACGCCTGCGCCGGCTCCACGAGCTGTACCTTCTCGGCCGTAAACGCGCGGTGCATGCGCCCGACGTTGGCCAGCGTATCGATCTCGCGTGGTGTCTTGTCCCGACGGATCTGTTTGATCCGGGGGAAGCGCAGCGCGTAGCCGGAGTTGTGCCGGCCGGATTCCATGATGGCGTCGAACGCTACCTCGAGCACAACCTCGGGCTGGACCAGCCGAAAGCGGCCGTAATCCTTGAGCGTGATCGACTTGAAGTACTCGGTCATTTGGGCGATCTCGGCGTCGGTCAGCCCTGAGTACGCCTTGCCGATATTGACCAGTCGCTCGCTGCCCTCGTCGTAGACGGCAAAGGTGTAATCGGACAGCACGTTTTTTCGTTTGCCATGGCCCCACTCGACCCCGGTGACGACCACATCGAGGGTGGCGAGCGCTTTCTTCAACTTCAACCAGCCGAGACCGCGGCGGCCCGGCGTGTAGCGGCTCTCCGGATCTTTGACCATCAGCCCCTCGTTGTTGCGCGCCCGTGCGGCGTCGAAGATCTGATCCAGCTGCGCGGCGTCGGTGGCCCGGATGAGGTAGGCGAGCATGAAGGGGGAGGGAAGGCTGAGATCCTCGAGCAGCCGGCGGCGTTCCCGCAGCGGCTCCCTCAACAGGTCGCGCGCATCGAGATAGAGCAGGTCGAAGGCGACGAAGGTCACCGGCACCTCCTGCAGGAGCTGGGCGCTGACCACCTTGCGGCCCAGTCGGTGCTGCAGCTCGAAGAAGGGCCGAACCCTGCCGTCGCGGAATGCCAGGATCTCGCCATCGAGCAGGACGTCGTGGGGCAGCTTGCCGGCCGCGTCGACCACCTCCGGGAAGGCGCCCGTCACGTCGTTGAGATCGCGCGAGTAGAGCACGATCCGCTCCCCCTCCTTGTGCAGCTGGCCGCGGATGCCGTCGTATTTGTCCTCCACCCACGCTTCGCCACCGACCCGGCGCATGATCGCGTTCGCGTCTTCCTCGGGGGAGGCCAGCATGAACTGGAGCGGATGCATCAGGTGCAGCCGGGCGGAGCGAAGCGCGCCGCGGCGGGCGAGCAGCGCCACTTCGCCAATGTCGCCGCTCAGCATGCTGGCCCACGACACGTCGGCCAGTGGGGCACCAAAGGCTCTGGCGATGCCTTCCTCGACCAGGCCGCCTCGCAAGCCGATTCGCAAGTCCCCGGTCAGGATCTTGCCGATGTACTTCGCCTCGCGGGGCGCCAGCCGGTCGAGTAATTCGCGCAAGGCCTCGGCTTTCTTCCTCGCGGTGCGCTGTTCGTAGATCCGAATGAAGATCTGCTGGACATCAACCAGCGGCGTCGGTTGCGGATGGGTCCGCCCCTGCAAGACCTCTTCGATCACATCGCCAACGTCGCTGTGGCGCATGTAGGACGCACCCAGCGCGTCGTCGTCGACCTGGGCGAGCTCGCAGACTGCCGTCCGAATCACGGCGTAGCCGAGGTTGAGTTTCCGCTGGTCGCGATCCGCGAATGGTCGCGCCGTGAAGTAGATCGCCGCCAGCGGCAGGGTTTGCTCGTCCAGAGCGGCAAAGTACTCGCCGAGCAGCCGCGTCTTTTCCAGCTTGCTGCTGGTGCCGCGAATCGCTTCGGCGGTTCGAGCCCATGCCTCCATGGGCGATAGCTTATGGCGAGGCTGAGGCCGATGCCGAGGCGGACGCCGAGGCTGACGGCGCTTCGATCTGGCTGGCCGGGGGTGGCGTCACCGTTTCTCCCGAGTTGTAGCGGTCGAAGGTCAGCGTGATGTTTTCTCCGCCGGTCTGGGTCTCGACGTATTTGATCGGGTAGCCGTCGCTTTCCCGGATGTAGGCGTCGAACGCGTTGCCGTCTTTGTCCTTGGCGAAGGCGTGCCAGGCCTTGCCCTGCGACAGGGTCTCCTCGCCGATGTATTTCTGGTCGCTCGCGCCGCTGAACGCTGACGGATCGATTCCGGTCGAGCTCGCGGTGGCCGTCCATTTCGCCGAGGCCGGCGTCAGCCCGTAGTTGACGCCGTCGATCGAGATCTCTTCGATGACCACGGTCTGCCCGCCGACGTTGGTTTGAAACTTGAAGCGGCCGGCCAACTTCGGCTTGTAGATCAGCGCTCCATCCCCCGCCAGCTCCAAGGTGAGGCCGTTGTCCGTGATCTTGCCGGTGACCGTGAAATGCGCGTCCTTGAGATCGGATTGCTGCGCCGCAGGACGCTGTCGCCATGCCGGCAACCAGCGCCAGGAGGAGGCGGGTCGTCGCCGCTATCCCTGCACCACCTGCGACGATGGCGGGGCCGCGATCGTCGTCCCACTGTTGTATTTGTCGAAGGTAAGAATCAAGGCGTTGTCCTGCTGCGTCACCGTGTATTTGGCCGGATAGCCATCGCTTTCGCGAATCCAGCCGTCAAACGGGTTGCCATCTTTGTCCTGGGCTTTGGCATGCCAGCTCTTGCCCTGCGGCAGATTCTCCTCCCCGACATACTTGAAGGCCGACGCACCGGTGAAACTGTCCGGCCCGAGTCCTGATGTGCTGGCCTTCGCGGTCCACTTTCCATTTCCGGGCATGGTGAAGGTGTAATCGGTGCCCTTGATCGAGATCTCTTCGAAGCTGATGGGCTGGCCGGCGACCGAGGTCTGAAACTTGAAACGGCCGGCGGCGGCGGAGCCGTAGACCAGCTCGCCATCGCCGCTGATGGAGACGCTGACCCCCTGGTTGGTGAATTTCCCACTGACCAGGAAATGGCCATCCTTCAGGCCGCTGTGCGCCGGCTTGGCGAGGATCTCCTGCGCGGTGGGCGGTTTCGGCGGCGAGCCTGGAGTCCCACAGGCGGCGATCACGCCAGCCAGGAGGGCCGCGGCCGCCGGCCGAGCCAGCCGCGCATCGATCATGACTGAATGTCCGAAGTCGGCGGCGGCGTGACCGTCTCGCCCGTGTTGTACTTGTCGAACATCCAGGTCAAGGTGCCGTTGTGGAGCGTTCGCGCACCCAGGCGTCGAACGGATTGCCATTTGCATCGACCGCCTTTACATGCCAGGCTTTGCCGGTGACCAGCGTCTCCTCACCGACCAGCGTCGCATTTTTCCCCTGGAACGAGCCCGGATTGGAGCTGGTCGCGGCGTTGATGGTCCAGCGTGGGTTGTCCGGCGACAGGTCATATTCCTTCCCGTCACTGAAGATCTCCACGAACTTCAGGGTTTGGCCCTGAACGATCGTCTGCATCGTGAACCGCGACGCCTGTTGCGGCTTGATGACGATCACCCCATCCCCGGTCAGGTCCAGAGCCACGCTGCTGCTGACGAGGTGCGCGGTGAGCGTGAAATGGGCGTCCTTGACGGCAGCTTGCTCCGGCTTCTTCAGGATCTCCCCGGCGCTCGGCGCCCTGGCGGGCTGTTCAGCATTACTCGAGCAGGCGGCCAGGACAGCGGTCAGGAGCGCAAGCGTCGAAAGACGTCGAGGGAGCATCAACGCCCATGCTACGTGCCGTGCCCGAAGCCGATAAAGCCGGCAATCGGTGGGAGCGATGATCTACAGGATGGCGGCGTCGTCGAACGAAAGGGCTTCGGCTGGCAGGGTGGGCGGGGCGATGACTTCCTGGATCGCGAAGATCGCTTCGATCAGGTCTGCGGTCCGAGTCCCCGCATGCAGGTGGCTGAGCAGCCGCCCGCTCAAGCCGTCGTGCCCGATCAGTTGTTCGCGGAGATTGGCCAGCGCCGGCTGGTAGCTCTGCGGGACCAGTTCCACGCCGTCGAGGTTGAGCTCCTCCAGCTGGTCGAGGAGCCGGTCGGTCAGGCGATGCGGCGCCGTCAGCCTCGCGAGCCGCTGCTCGCTGAAATGTCGTTCCGCTTCGCGAATTTGTTGGTTCGCGGTTGCGAGTGGGCCCATGCGCGTCCTCCCCTTGCGTGCCTTCCTCGGCCGCCACGGTAACTAATGACAATGCCACCGTCAAGTTTTTCGCAGGCGGGCAAGCAGTTTCGCAAAAGCGCCGCCCTTTGGCCGCTTGCGTGTCCCCGCCGCGAAGGTGATACCGTGGCAATAATAAAACCAGTCAAGGGAGGTATCAATGGGAGCCATCGGATGGATTGTCCTGGCCCTGATCGTGGTCGCCATCATCGTGGTTGCCGGCTGGATCGGCATCCGACGTCGGCGGCTGCAGTCCCGTTTCGGGCCGGAATATCAACGGGTTGCCGACCAGAGCGGTAGCAAGTGGCGGGCCGATGCTGAGCTTGCGGCTCGGCAGCAGCGCCGCCAGAAGCTCGACATTCGTCCATTGCCGCCGGAGCGGCGCCAGCAGTATGCGCAGGACTGGCGCCAGGTGCAGGCGGACTTCGTCGATCAGCCCTACGAGGCGGTCGCGAGCGCCGACAAACTGGTCACCCAAGTGATGCAGCAGCGAGGTTATCCGATGGAGGACTTCGGGCAGCACGCCAACGACCTGTCCGTCGACTACCCCCAGCTGGTCGACAACTATCGTGAGGCGCACGCGATTGCGACGCGCCAGAAGTCAGCCGACACGGAAGAGCTACGCAACGCCATGCTGCACTATCGCCATCTCTTCCAGGAACTGGTGGGCAAGCCTCGTGACGGACAGCGCCCGCTCTCCGGGGGTGGTCCCGACGGGCAGACCGATGCGACGGAGGCGCCGGCGCCAGAGGCGGCGGCGATGCGGGAGGGCCACCGATGAGCTCGCGGGAACAGGACGTCGCCGAGCCGAGTGCGGAGGGCGGGAATTACGAGGCGCAAGCCGGCAGCTCTACCCCGGTTGCACCGTCGCGGGAGCGGCAGCCGCGGACGGAGGAGAGTCCTCAGCCGCAAGCCAACGATCCGGAGGCGATCGACGAGCGCGCCGCCACGACGAAGACGCAGCCGATGGCACGCTTACAGGGCGACCAGCAACCGTCCAAGCACTCCGATCGATCCGACGGGCTGATCCAGGACCATCGTTGGGAGTATTTTGCCGGCCGGTGGGATTCGATCCAATCGGGATTCGTCGACGATCCGAGGCGCACCGTTGAGCAGGCCGATCGCCTCGTGGCGGAGGTGATCGACCATTTATCGAAAATGTTCACCGCGGAGCGAGCCAAGCTCGAGGCGCAGTGGTCCCGCGGTGGCAAGGCCGATACGGAAGACCTTCGGATCGCGATGCAGCGCTACCGCGACTTCTTTCGAACGTTGACCGGACGGTAGTAAGCGCCAGGGGCCCGCGAGGTTTCGGGCCCCTTCAACTCCAACGCAGCTCGCTCCGAGTTTTCCAGTACTGGCGTGGCGGTTCGGCCAGGCGGAGAAAACTCGCCTCCCCATCGGCGGACACGGGTAGGGTGGCCCCAACGAGATTGCTCGAAAGCTGAGCCGGTGTGACGGCGCCCGAGAGGACAACGTCGACCCAATCGTTGGCGAGCGCCGCGGCGATCGCCAGCTGATCCCGATCGGCAAGCCGCCCGTTGGCGAGCGCTTCCTTGATGATCACGCCCCAGCCCGCGGCGTGCGCCTCGGCAAGGGCGACCCCGGCTGACGGTTCGAGAATATTCCAGGTCGCCTGCACCGACTCAAACGGATTGGCCCCATCGACCCTGATCTGCAGCGCCTTGCGAATCACCTCGGCCTGGCGTGAGCCGCTGACCGTGATGCCGATCACCAGGCCGTCCTCATGCAACGTATTGAGCGCCGAGAGCACCGCGGGGTCGTCGAGGACGCCGCTTTCGAGCGTGGCCGAGTGCACCTGGTAGAGATCGAGGTAACCGCCAAGCAGGGCCCGGCTTTCCTGCACCTGCCTTTGGAGGGCCGCCAGCGAATGATCCTTGACCTCATGCACCCTGGCATCGAGTCGCCAGTCGCCCACGTAGGTGTACCCCCACTTTGAGCCGATGGTCACGGCGTCCGGCTTGAGCTCGCGAGCCTTCAGCCATGAGGCGAGGAAGCGCTCCGCGAAGCCATAGGAACGAGCGGCGTCGAAATAGCGGACGCCGGCGTCGTAGGCCGCCGATAACACCTCGTGCGATTGGCGCTCGAGCGCCTCGACGCTGCGATCGATCCCCAGATCCTGGTCGCGATCCGTCGTGATGTACGCAGGGCGGCCGAGTGCGGCGAGGCCCAGGCCTATTGGCGTGACCGAGAGACCTGTCTTGCCGAACGGCCGGCTGATCAACCGGCGCGCGACACCCCGCGCTACGGTTCCTTGAGGATCCGTGCCTTCTCCGCCTCGAACTCGGCGTCGGTCAGAACGCCTGACGCCTTGAGCTCGCCCACCCGCCGCAGCCGCTCATAGCGATCGGCGGCGAGGGGCTCGGGCGCCGACGGCCTGGTGCTTCGGACGGCGCGATCGACCGCCGCGGCGATATCCGCTCGCATGCGCTCGGGGTTGAAGTGCGCGGGGAACGATGCGCGCTGCTGGTCGCCGTACTCGATGACGACGCTGGCGAAACCGATCGACGGCTTGCGAAGCCTTACGTCACGCACGTCGGTCAGCCTGATGACGGCCATGCCGCCGCCGGATGGATCGACCGGGCAGATCAAGCGCTGATTCGTCAGGAGCAGAGGGCGGACGGCGGCGCCCCAGTCCCGGCCATTGCGGATGACGGACTCACCGTCCTCGAGTTGAATGCCCGGAGGAAGGGCGTTCGGGTCTGGCATCGATCAGCCGGTGACCTTCTCCATTTCCCGTGCACCGAGCGCCGCCGCGGCCACGCTGTCGAGGTCGCTCTCGATCGAGGCCTCCACCGCCGCGATCACCGCCCCCTCGACAAACGGGGCATTGCTCAACAGGACCCGCCCCTCACCGTCGGGCAGCTGCTCGATCGCCATCTGGGTGCTGAGCA
>Ga0209474_10001042_pt1 | contig 28174 bp, 26 predicted proteins | sample GraSoiAngelo_145_FD_185902 | JGI IMG/M metagenome (GOLD analysis project Ga0209474, IMG submission 185902) | Grasslands soil microbial communities from the Angelo Coastal Reserve, California, USA - 14_1009_05_20cm (SPAdes) (version 2) | ecosystem: Environmental > Terrestrial > Soil > Grasslands...
GAGTGCGGCGCGTCCAGGCGCCGAGGTGATCCCATCGCTCGAGGAGCGCAAGCGCCGCTGGGGCGGCGAGCACGGCGAGCACCGGCAGGAACTGCAGGAAGTAGTGCTCGTAGAACCGGCTGCCGAGGCAAACCGGGATCCAGGTCAGCCCGAACGCGAGCACCAGCGCCTTGCGCACCGGGTCGGGAGTCGGCGGGCGCGCTTCCCGGATGGCGAGCCACCACTGCAGCGGCGCCGCGGAGAACGCGCCGAGGAACACTCCCTTCAGAAAACGCGGCCAGATCGGACCGGCGGCGTGCGCCGCGTACCCGAGGTTCCGCCAGACGTTCCAGTCGAGGAACTCGCCGAGATGTCCGGCGGCCAGGTAGATCGCGGTCACGCAGACCCACGGAAGAGCGAATCCGCACAAGAGTGCAGCGAAGCGCAGCGGGTCGCGCGAGCGCCTGCGCAGCCACTCCCACGCGATCGTCAGCGCAAACGCGATGAGCAGGATGCCCGCCTGGTGCTTGAAAAGCGATGCCACCGCGACCAGCACGCCGGCCAGCGCTGCGTCGCGCACGCTGCGCGAATGCTCCGCGCGAACGAACCACAGGAGCGCCGCGGCCGCGGGCAGGTTCATCATGGTCTCGGCGTTCACCGCCGGGATACCGCCGCAAGCGGCGAGCGCATAGAGCCACGTCGCCAGGCGCCCCGCGTCTTCGCTCTGCGTCCACTCGCGCGCGGCCCGCCCTGCGACCAGTGCCGTGCAGAAGATCCACGCGAGCGCGGCGAGCTGCATGACCCACTGCCGGTAGCCGACCACCGCCGCCGGCAGATAGAACACGAACGAGAGCACCGGCTTCTTCTCGACGAAGCCGACGTAGGGCAGCGCTCCGTGTCCGAGGAGTCGCCCTGCGATCGACCAGTCCGCCTCGTCGATGTCCAGGATGCCGAACGCGAACGCCGAGAGCTTCACGAGCACGAGCGGCAGAAGCAGCCACGCGAGGGACAGCTCGCGCACCCACTGCAGCGGGAGCGGAGCGGGCTGCGGTTCGAGGTGGAGCCGGAGCGGTTCGCCGGGGAAAACGCGAGCGAGCTGTGATCTCATCGCGGCGTGCTTGCTCCCTGACCGAGCGTCGACGCACGGCCTCTAACGTGGACTTGCGAACAAGTCCAGTGGCCACCCTGCGACGCTGGTCGGGTAGGACCGTTCAGCTTCTTGCCGCCGGCTCGCGAAAAGCCTCCGCGGCGTGCAGGTCGGCTTCGGAAAGGTCCCGCATGGGTTTTCCGGTCTCCGCGCGCACACGTTTGAATACCTCGATGACCTGCAATTTGTGCGGGCGGGCCGCGGACAGAGGACACGCCTCGTACGCCTTCACGTCTTCGTCGCAGTAGCCCATGCGACGCTCGCCGCACTTGGGCTGCAGGTACTTCGCCAGCTCGGGCACGCGGCGCATCAGCTCCGTGCGCATCTTCGCGATCATCTGCCGGATCTCCCATTGCGCGCGCGTGCAGAGGCGCAGATCCGCGATGTGGAGCAGCTCGGCGAAGTTGACCATGATCTGGAAATTGGTCGGCGCGGCGTTCGGCAGCACGAAGCGCGCGTCTTCAGGCGGGATGCCCGCCGCCACCGCTTCGCGGTAGACCCGCGTGATCTCCGACATGAGCCCCTCGAATTCCTTCTCGCGCCCCGCCTCGCGCCACGATTCAGGCATGACGAACTCGAGCCGCTCCTCGTTCTTCCCGGTGAAGCGCACGTAGCGCTGCGACTGCTGCTCGAACGAGATGCCGATGCGATGGCGGACGAACTGGTGGGACAGGGATCGCGAGACGCCGCTGATGCCGAACCAGAAGACCACCTGCTCGAGCGGGGAGACGTGGCCGGTCCTGAGCCGCTCCTCGACGAAGGCCGCAATCTTGTCGCGGCTCACTTCGCCCTTGGCGATGTCCTCCCACACCTCGCGCGGCGTCTTCGCCGTGTAACAGGTGCGGTACGCCCCGTAGAGCTTGGTCAGCGGGTCATTGGCGATGTCGATGAGGACGACGTCCATGGACAGGTTGTAACACGCGCAGCCGGCATGGCCGTGCATAGAATGAGGCGCATGGCGACACGGCGGACGCTGCTCGCGGGCGCGGCGCTGCTCCTCCCGGCGGCGCGGCTACCGGCGGCACCCAAAGCGAAGAAGGAAGAGGAAGAAGTCGCGCCCGGAGAGGACCTGATGCGCGAGCACGGCGTGCTCAACCGCGCCCTGCTCGTCTACGAGGCGTGGCTCGCGCGCGACGGCGCCCCGGCGCAGGTGCTTTCCGGTACGGCCGACCTGATTCGCAGGTTCATCGAGGCCTACCACGAGAAGACCGAGGAAGAAGAGGTCTTCCCGCGATTCGAGAAGGCGAAGAAGCTGGTCGAGCTGACGCGCGTGCTGCGCGCGCAGCACGAAGCTGGCCGCCGTTTGACGGCGCAGATCCTCGACGGGAAGGGCGACCGCGCGAACGTGGAAGCGCCCATCCGCGCATTCATCCGCATGTACCGCCCGCACGAGGCGCGGGAGGACACCGTCCTTTTTCCAGCCTTCCAGAAGCTCGTCGGGCACGCGGAGTACGACCGGCTGGGAGAGAAGTTCGAGGAACGAGAGCACAAGATGTTCGGCGAGGACGGCTTCGAGAATGCGGTACGGCAGGTCGCGCAGCTCGAGGACGCGCTCGGCATCGGCGACCTCGCGCAGTTCACTCCCCGCTGATGCGCGCTTCGAAGCGGGCGGCGCCGCGTCTCGGCGCCTTCGCGAGGGCCGTGCAGCGCGTGGTTCGGTCCATCCCGCGCGGGCGCGTGCTCTCGTACGGCGAAGTCGCCCTGCGCGCAGGTAAGCCGCGAGGAGCGCGCGCGGTGGTCCGCGCATTGCACCAGCTCGAAGACGTGCCCTGGTGGCGAGTCGTGCGCAAAGGCGGGACTCTGGCGCCCGCCGTCGCACGCGACCAGGCGCAGCTTCTCGCCGCGGAAGGCGTCCACGCGCGACAGGGAAGAAGCGTGCGGCGCCGGGCGCGGTAGACTTCGACCGCTGTGTCGACCTTGTTCATCATCAGCGATCTGCACCTGGGTGAGACGGGTCTCGCGCGGATGTTCCACGATCATTTGCAGGGGATGCGCTTCGCCGACCTCTGCTCGTTCGTCGCGCGCACCGCCGACAGCGAGCTCTTGCTGCTCGGCGACATCTTCGACGTGACCGCGTCGATTCCGCCGGCCCGCGGCGTCGCCGCGTTCGGCCGCGCGCTCGAGGTGCCTCTCGACGACCGTCCACCGCGCCCGCTGGCGACCATCTGCGCGTCGATCCGGGAGAACAATCCCATCGCGTTCGATGCGCTCGAGGCGCTGTGCGAGGACGTTCCCGTGACGCTGGTCACGGGCAACCACGACCGCCACCTCACCACTCCGGAAGGCCGCGCGGCGCTCGATTTCGCTGGCCTCGCGGCGCTGCGTGTCGAGTCGATGTCCGTTCGCAAGCTGCGCGACAAAACCGTGGTGCTCCAGCACGGCCACGAATGGGACCCGTCGAACGCCACGCCGACAGGAGGCGGCGAGGTGATGACGGGGATCCTCCACCACGCCATCGTCCCGTTCCTGCGGCACCTCGCGCCTCGCAGCAACGTGGCCATCGATCCCGACCGCGTCATCGCGCTGCGACCCGAGGAGCGCGTCGTGCCGGTGCTGGAACGATGGCTCAAGCCGGGCATGTTCGAGCGCTTCATCGACGCGTTCGTCGAGATCCTGGTGGCGAACGGCTACATGTCGCGCGCGGTGGCGTGGCTGGCGACACCCGAGCGGATTCGCGGACGCCTCAAGGACGACGACGACCTCTGGGAGCGCGCCGGCCACGCGGCGCTGGGCGCGCTGGAAGGCGCGCGCGGGATCCCCGGCAAGCCGCCGCCGCCGGACATCCTGGTGTTGGGCCACACGCACGTCATCGACTGGGCCGTGCAGGAGGGCCGGCCCGGGGTGCAGCGGCTGTACGTCAATCTGGGTACATGGGCGGCGCGCACGTCCGATGCCGCAGGTCCGGTCGAAGCAATCTTGCCCGTGTTCCGCCTGGACGCGCAGGATCGTGGCAAGGTGATCGCCACGCTGCGAGACCTGTCCAATCAGGCGAAGCTGTTGCAGCGGTTCGAGGTGAGGGCATGACGGACCTGAAGACGCCGCGCGCCTCACGGGTGGTGAAGACCGAATCGGTGCTGCCGGGCGACGCCAACCCGCTAGGGACGGCGTTCGGCGGCCGCATCGCGCAGTGGATCGACGTGGCGGCGGCGATCGCTTGCCAGCGCCATTGCCGGCGCCGCGTGGTGACCGCCTCGATGGACGATCTGCATTTCCTGAAGCCCATCCGCGTCGGGATGATCGTGGAGCTGCGCGCGCAGGTGAACGCCTCGTTCCGCACGTCGATGGAAGCGGGCGTCCGGATCGAAAGCGAGAATCCGCTCAGCGGTGAGCGCGCGCACGTGTGCAGCGCGTATCTCACGTTCGTCGCGCAGGACCAGCAGGGGCAACCCGTCGAGGTGCCGCCGCTCGTGCTGGAAGACGACGAGGACCGGCGGCGCGAGCAGGATGCGAAACGCCGCCGGGCGGTACGCCTCGAGCATGCGCGCGTGAAGCGCGAGCGTCTGCTGGCGGAAAGCAAGGAGCGCGGTTGAAGGCGGTCGCGCTCGCTCTCATCCTCCCGTCGGTCGCCGCGGCAGCGCCGCGCACCCCGGCGAGCGTCCGGGTCGGCGCCATCAAGAAGGCGCCGCCGCCGAAGCTCGCGCCCGAGGAGAACCCGAAGCTCGGGGGAGCTTCCAAGGCATTCGCGAGGGCGCGCATCCGCATCGAGTCGCCCGCGGAACGCGAGCAGGTTCAGCCCGGCGACGTGACGGTGCGGCTCTCGACGAGCGGCTACGCGCTCGTCGGCGGCGCGCACGCGCACCTGATCGTGGACAACGAGCCGGCGTTGCAGGTGGACGACGTGTCGCGTCCGCTGACGCTCAAAGGAATCGCTCCCGGGCCACACTTGCTGCGCGCGGTGCTCTGCCGGCCCTGGCACGAAGTGGTCAAGGCGCCCCACGCGTTCGCGATGGTGCGGTTCTGGTCCGGACCGCGGACGCCCGGCCGCGCGGGCGCGATCGCCGAACATGAGATATGGCCTGCGCCGCGCAGGCCCTTGCTGACCTACGTGCTGCCACTCGGGGTCCCGCGCCCTGACGGTCCTTGCCTCGACGGTGCGGCGCCATCGATGCCGCCACAGGTGAGCACGACCAGCAACGCTCCGACGGTATCGACGTCGTTCACCGCGATGAGTCCGGACCCCAACCTCGGCGGAACGGACGGGCCTCCTCCGCCGCCCCCGCCCGTCCCTGCCCCTGCGTCGGCTCCGCCACCGGCGCCGGCGAAGCCCGTTCGTCGTCCGCGGCCACCGACGCTCGACTTCTATTTGTCGAACGCAAAGCTCGGCCGTCGATCGTACAAGGTGTACGCCGAGCTCGACCGTGCCGAGCTGCAACTCGTCAAATCGTGGGAGCCGCGCCGTCTGCCGCGGCTCCGCCCCGGCCGCCACCACATCATCGTCGATCTTCTGGATCCGAGAGCGCTGCAGGTGCACGGCCCCGTGAACCGCACCACCCGCGCCTTCCACACGCCGCAATGATTCGGGGACACCATCCGCAACTCCCCGCACCGCGGACGTGAGAGGCAATTACATATGGTGTCCCCGAATCTGGACTAGCCTTTTTCGACCGGCTTGCTGGCCTTCTGCCAGCCCATGATGCCCGCGGGCATGATGTTCACGTGCCGGTAACCCATCTGGACCGCCGCACGGGCGGCCTGGTGGCACGCGTGTCACTTCTCGTTCGCGCAATAGAAGATGAGCGTCCGATCCTTGTCCTGGGGCAGGTCGGAAGCTTGCACGTTCTTGAAGTCGACCCACTTCGCGCCGGGGACGTGGCCCTTCTGCCACATGTCCTTCGGGTTGTTGTCGAACACTGAGGCGTCACCCTTCGCCACATGGTCGGCGACCTGATCGACCGTCAGGCTACCGAACCCCTCGTTCTCGTCGGCGTACACGGCGGATCCTCCGAGCAAAACAGCGAACGCAAGCGCGGCGGAGATGCGAAGCATCGGACCTCCTGGTTGCATCACCGACTAATCAATGGCGGGCGGCAGGTCAACAACAACGCGCGGCATCGAAACGAAAACGCAATCAAACGACCCGTTCCATGCGGACGTGCGGGATGCCGGCATCGTCGAACACCGACCCGAGGGCCTCATAGCCGGCCTTTTCGTAGAAGCGGCGCGCGGACACCTGCGCATGCAGCGTGAACCGTGTCGCGCCGCGGCGCCGCGCCTCGTTCTCGAGAAGCCGGAGCAGCGCGCGGCCTAACCCTTTGCCGCGCGCGTCGTCGATCACGGCCATCCGGCCGATCTGTGCCACCCCCCGCTCGGCGACGACGAACCTTCCAGCTCCCGCGGGTATCCCGTCCAAGAGCGCGAGCGCGTGAACTGCCCTGTTCGCGTCGTGCTCGTCCACTTCGAGTGAGGGGGGAACGTTCTGCTCCTCGACGAATACGGTCCAGCGGAGGCGGAAGCAGGCGCGCCGGTCGGCCTCGCTCTCAGCCAGCCGCACTTCGACCATCGGGTGCACTCCGCAGCAGACGTTCGCTCGCGACGAAGAAGAGGACCGCGGCGAGCCCGAGGAAGAGAAGGAAGGCGAGCAGGTCGCTCGTCGCGAACCCGCCCAAGTGCGAAGTGACGTTGATGGTGCGCAGGAAGTTCCGCGTCGGCTCGGAGAGCTGCAGCATGGCGAGAATCGTTCCCGTCACCGATGCGCCCGCGATCAGGCCGGAGCTGAAGAGCACACCGGGACCGCTCTCCGCCTCCGCGTCGCTCATCTTGGCTCTCTGCCGGCGGTCCACCAGCCAGCGGACGAGGCCGCCGACCATGATGGGCGAGGACGTGGATACCGGAAGGTAGACGCCCACGGCGAACGCGAGTGACGAGAGCCCGCACAGCTCGAGGACGATGCTGATGAAGACGCCGATCAGGACCAGGCCCCAGGGCAGCTTCTGCGACATGATGCCTTCGATGATGAAGGACATCAGCACCGGCTTGGGGGCGGAGAACTTCGAAGTGACCTTCTCGCCGTTGTCGCGCTGCGTGAGCTGCCCGTTGATGCCGGGGTCCTCCAGGTACTTGATGCGACCCTGATCGTCGACCAGGTACTTCCCGGGTGGGACGGGGCCGCGCGGATCGCGCAGCCGCACGACGTTGTACTCGGCCGCATCGCGGTCCGCGTCGGGTCCGCGCAGGTGCTCGCGCCCGTCGAACTCGCTCGCCGCGAAGCTGACTTGAGGATAGTCGCGCCGGGCGAACACCGTTCCCGCGTCGTTGAGCTTGAGGATCACGAACCCGAGCACCAGCGCGCTGGAGAGGGCGCCCACCAGGATCGCGATCTGCTGCCGCGAAGGTGTCGCGCCGACGATGTAGCCCGTCTTCAAGTCCTGCGAGGTGGTGCCGCCATTCGAGATGGCGATGCAGGCGATCGCGGCGATCGACAAGGCGGCGATCTTGTACGGCGCGCTCACCCAACCGAGAGAGAAGAAGATGAGCGAGGTGATGAGCAACGTCGCGACGGTCATCCCGGAGATCGGGTTCGACGAGCTGCCCACCTCGCCGGTGAGCCGCGAGCTGACGGTGACGAACAGGAATCCGAGGACGAGGATCAGGACCGAGCCGAGAATGTTGATCTTCAGCGAAGGGACGAGCGAGCAGATCACCACGAGCGCCAGCGAGCCGACGCCGACGACCCACAGGGGAATGTCGCGATCGGTCCGGGCAATGCGCACTCGCACTCCGCCCGCACCGCCCGAGAGGCTCTTCATCCCGCGCATGGCGCCGCCGATGATGGTGGGCAGCGACTTGAACAGCGAGATGATGCCGCCGGCAGCGACGGCGCCCGCGCCGATATACAGAATGTATGTGTGCCAGACGTCGTCCGGTGTCATGTCCCGGATCAGCTTGGTCGCCGGATAGATCGGCTGCGAGGCGGAGTTGCCGAAGAGCTTGATCGCCGGCATCAGCACCAGCGAGCTCAGGATGCCGCCGGCGCCCATGGTGAGCGCGATGCGCGTCCCGATGATGTAGCCGACGCCGAGCAGCTCGGGACCGACCTCGAGGGAGATGTTCCCGCCGTCGTACGCCTTGCCGAAGATCTTTTCGGGGATGTCCTTGAAGAACCCGAACGCCTTGTAGCAGAGCGCGAACACCGAGCCGACGCCGAGGCCCGCGAAGACCGTCTTGGCGGTGGTGCCGCCCTTCTCGCCCGAGATGAGCACCTCGGCGCAAGCCGTTCCCTCGGGATAGACCAGCGTCTTCGCTTCCTTGACGATGAGCGCGCGCCGCAGCGGGATCATGAGCAGGATCCCGAGCAGCCCGCCCAGCACCGCCACGACGATGAGCTGGCTGATCTCCATGTTGTAGCCGAGGATCAGCAGCGCCGGCATGGTGACGCCGAGGCCGAAGGCGATGCTCTCGCCGGCGCTCCCCGTCGTCTGCGTGATGTTGTTCTCCAGGATCGTCGCGCGGCGCACGCGGAAGATGCGCGTGAAGGCGCGGAAGATGGTGATGGAGAGCACCGCGACGGGGATGCTCGCGCTCACCGTCAGGCCGACCTTGAGCACGAGGTACATCGAGCTAGCGCCGAACAGGATGCCGAGCAGCGCCCCGACGACGAGCGGAACGGGAGTCAGCTCCGGAATGTCCTGCGAAGCCGGAACGAAGGGCTGGTGGAGCTCTTCCTCCGCCGCCAGAGGCGCGCGGTCGACGGTGGCGGTCTGCGGATGCTGTGACTCAGGCGCGGTGGCCGGCAGCGACATGAGTGCGGACAGGTAGCATAGGGTAGGCGGGCACGTCACTGTCGTGGGCAGCACCCGCATCGTAAGATTGCGCGGTGTTCACCGTGAGGATGGTGGCGCGTCCCGACGCGCGGATGGTGGAGGTGCCCCTCGAGATCGAGGCGGAGCTGCCGCGTGACTTCGAGGGCGCCGCGCTGCTCTCCTCCAGCGGTCTACCGCGCAAAGTGAAGATCAAGGCGCAGCGCGACGCGCTGAAGCTGTCGACCGCGTACCGCGCGGACCAGCTGCTCGCCGACGTCGTACGGACGGTGCTGCGCGGATCTCCCATCGACGTCGAGCGGGTCCAGATCGCGGCCAAGAGCTTCGTGCGGGCCGTGCGCGAACGGCGGCAGGACGGCGCGACGCTCACCGTCGAATCCAACGGCCGGGGCCGCATCCAGGTCATCGAGTCGATGCCGCAGGCGCCGAGCCGACCGCCGACGCCAGCGGGAAACCAGGCTGTTCCAAGCACCGCGAGCGATCGCATCACGGGGCTCGAGAAGCGGCTGGAGCAGCTCGAGGCGCGGGTCGCGCGGATTCCGGCCGCCGACGCCGGCGATCGGGTTTCGCGCATCGACAAGCGCATCACCGCGCTCGAGGCGCGGCCCCAGGCTGGCGGAGTGGGCGAGCCGGCTCGCGGCGTCTTGAAGGGCCGCGGCACGGCGATCGAGCCGTTCGCCGAGGGGTTCCGCGCGGAGCTGCGCGACCGTCTGGCGGCGCATCGCAAGCAGGCGCAGGAAGCGGCACTACGGTGCGACAAGGCGGCCGCGCTCTCTGTCGAAGCGGAGCGCACGTTGCGAGCACCGCAAGAAGGCATCTCGAAGCACCTGCTCAAGCTCTCGGCCGATGCGGCCGCCCGCGTCCACGCGCTGGAGCGCGTTCTGGCGGAAATCGATCTCTATTCCGCGGCGGACCTGCCCCTTGCGGAACGGCTGGTCGCGCGCCTGGTCGAGGGGCCCCTCGCACCGGATCCGACCGGACCGTTGGAGCGGCAGGCGCAGGCGATGGTACGCGCGGCGCGAACGGACAACCCGGAGCTCCGCGCCTGGCTATCGCGGGCCGCCACGCTGTGCGCATGGGAGCTGATCGATCCGCCCGCCGGAGAGCCGCTCTCCCCGCAAGCGCACATCGCCGTCGATTCCGGCGGAGACCGGATCGCCCGCGTGGCAGCGCCCGGGGTACGGCGGAAGAATGGGAGGATCCTCTGCCGCGCCCGGGTGCAGGTGTCCGCGGAGGCCCGCGCCGCTGAACCGCCCGCCGTCGGAGAGGCCGAAGAAGTCGAGCTGCTCGCGGAGGAGTTGATCGACGACGGATCCGTGCGCCACGGCGACGACACGCCGCCGCCCATCGACGATCGAACGCCGACGCAGCCTTTGCCGGAGATGGCGCCGCCAGAGCCCGCGCCACCAGCCGACGCGACGCGCAGGATGGCCGCGCCTCAACCGCCGCCGACCCCGGCGGCGGAGCCGCCGCCCTCTGCCGCCGCGCCACCCCCCTCGGGATTTGGGGACGCCATACGTAACTCGTCGGAGATCAGTATGGTGTCCCCGGATCTCGCCGAGATCGGTATGGTGTCCCCGGATCTCGCGGATGCGCCAGCTGCCGACGTCGCGACGGCGGCGGCGGAAAGGCAGCCCGGGCCGCCGCTCGCATTCGGAGACGGCCGCGAGGCCGGAGCGGGAATCGATCGACCGTCGACGGCCGCCGGGGCACCGGCGCCGCCAGCCGAGGGCGCTCGGAAGGACGTACCAGCGGCGGCGAACGAGACCGCGGCGGTCGAGGCTCTCGCGGTTGCCACCGAAGCCGTCGCCGCGGTGGAGACGGAGACCGAGGACGACCCCGAGTGGGCGCAACTCGCCCGCGGACCGCAGGCATTTCCGCCGGCGCCCCCCGCCGCCGACGCGCCGCGCCGAGACGGCAAGGACGATTGACTTCCATTAGAGCGTGGTCTATGTGCCGCCCCGCTTCGAGTCTCCGAGGGGGACGATGGCGCGCGACCTGGGCACCAAATACGTCTGCTTCAAGTGCGGCACGAAGTTCTACGACTTGAAGAAGCCCGCGCCCACTTGCCCCAAGTGCGGAGCGGACCAGCGCGAAGCGCCATCGCCCAAGTCAACTTCGGCGCGCGCGCGCGCCGCCCCTCCGCCGCGCGCGGTCGAGCCGGAGGAGCTTCCCGTCGGCGAGGAGGAGGAGACCGAAGCGGAAGAGGAAGAAGAGAAGCCGGACAACGACGAACCCTGACGGCTCGGGCGTCAGCTCACTGCAGCCGCCGCAGCAAAGCTCCGTTGTGGAAGTAGTACACGGCCTTGTCGTCGACGCGGGGCCCCGACCACCCGTAGCCGGCATCCCACCAAACATCGACGGGTGAGACCTGCGAACCATCGGTGGTCACGCGGAACAGCCCCGACTCACCGGTGCGGTACACGTCCATCCAGACCCACCAGACGGCGGACCCGTTGACGTCCAGGTCGACGATTCCCCACCCGAGCTGCTGCGTCGAAGAGGAGAGACGACGTGGTGTCCCGCCCGCCTTGCTGACCGTCCAGACGGCTGTAGTCGGGTTGTCGCGGTAGTAGATGTTCTGCGAATCGACGCGAACGAAGGGTACCATCGAGATGGTGGTCAACACGGTCTCGACGACGCCTCCTTTCTTCGGCACGCGCCGGATGGCGAGGTCGGACTGATCGATGGATGCGCAGGTGAAGTACACGTGCGTCGCGTCGACGGCTATGCCGCCGCTCTCGTTGTGTCCGCGTGCGAGCACCTGATCGACGCGATTCTGCGTTCGGTGAACAGCGCCGGGAGTGCTGCTGGAGTAGCCGCGAGTCTCGATCCAGTAGAGCGCTCCCTCGTCGTCGAGGGCGAGATCGCCTGACCCCGTCGCAAGCAGCGACGCTTGCCCACCCTGGACTGGCGCCGAATAAACGCCGAGCCCATCGGTCCAGTACACATACGAATCGTCGGCGACGAGTCCCGCGGCGATGGCGCCCGTGACGAACATCGGCGTGCCGCCAGTCTTCGGGACCGACCAGATCCCGTTCCCTTCGCGGAGAGTGACCCTTCCAAAGAACACATGCGTCGAATTCAACGTGAACGCAGTCAGATTGGTGCCATCGTTCGCGGCGAGAGTCTGAAGCTCGTATTCGAACGTCGCGGTCACCGCCGTCTCGCGTTGCGGTGCGACCTCGCAGGTGGCCGCATTTCCAGTGCAGGCGCCTCCCCACGCCATGAACCGAGCCGCGGGAGCGGCAACGGCTCGCAGAGTGACCGCCGTCCCGGGCGCGATCCGGGCGCTGCAATCCGTCGCGCCGTTGCCGCACGTCATTCCGGCACCGGTCACCTGACCAGGTCCGGAGACGCTGGCCGAGAGAGGCACCGGAAGCAGTTCGAATCGAGCGGCGACCTGCGCATCCGCGTGCACGGTGAGCGAGCACCACGCGCTCGATCCGGTGCACGCGCCGTCCCACGCGCCAAATATCGAGTCGCGAGCGCTTTCCGTCTTCAGCGAGAGCGGCGTCCCCTCGTCGAAGGAGGCCGAACACGTCGAAGAGCTACAATCGATGCCCGGTGGCGACGACACCACGCGACCGTGCCCCTGGACCGTCACGGTGACCCGGAACGAAGCCGGAGGCGACGCTGGCTGATGGACGTTCGTGGGCGGATCGGCCGGCCCGCTTCCGCCGCAACACAGGTACACGAGCGCGCCGAATGAAACGAAAAGCCGCCGCATGCGGTCCCCCCCGCCTGCCCGGGTGAAACTGGGGGTCGGTCGGTCGAGGGACAAGAGAAAGCGGTTGCGCTGCCCGCCGTGCGAGCGCCTGCTCGCACCGACGGCGTTACGCCGGGGCGAACAGGTGCAATTGGATCAGGCGGCTCGCTCGACTCGAGAGTTCTTCAGCCAGTCGGGAACCTGGTCCTTGCGATAGATGAAAATGGCGTCGTAGGGACACGCCTTCTCGCACTCGCGGCAGCCCGTGCAGTTCTTCTCGATGACCGACACGATTCCGAGAAAGCTGGACGGATCCTTTACCGGGATCATCTCGAGCGCCTCGAACGGGCAGCGCTCGACGCACTTCTCGCAGCCCGTGCAGCTCTGCTCGTAGACGAACGCGATCGGCCGCTCGTTCTTCTTCAGGAGCCGCTGCACGTTTCCGTACTGATCGAGGATCGCGTCGACAGGGCAGACCGGACCGCATGCGCCGCAGTCGATGCACAACTCGGGCGAGATGATGTGGAGCGCCTTGCGCTCGCCGCTGATCGCGTCGGTCGGGCAGCGTTTGACGCAGGCCGTGCAACCAATGCAGGTCTCGATGATCCGATACGCCATCTGTGCGTCTTGTGTAACACGCCCGTACCCGACGCGGCAGGGAAGATGCGGCGATCGGTCGCAGTCAGGCGACCCACCGGGGCAGGTGGTACAGCATGACGTATACGAGGACGCCCGTGACGGACACATAGGCCCAGATCGGGAACGTCCAAACCGCGATGCGCTTGTGCCGATCGTACGAGCGCTTGACGGCGGAAAGCCACATGGTCCGCAGCACGAATGGCAGCGCAATCGCGGCGAGCACCGTGTGGGTGCCGAGCAGCACGTAATAGAACGTGCGGACCGCGCCCTGGAGCGGGAAACGGTGGACTCCGGTGAGCGCGAATCGCGTCAGGTATCCGGCGAGAAAGAGCACGGAAGCGCCGAACGCGACGGACATCAGCTTCCAGTGCAGCGCGCGGTTACCGCGGCGAATCGCGCCCCAGCCGGCGAACAGCGCGCACGCCGACGCCGCGTTCATCGCCGCATTCCAGGACGGCAGCACCTCCGCCAGCGTCATGGTGCGCTGAGCGCTCGCGCGTCCCTGAGCACGGCCGAAAGGCCGGCGTCGTCGGCGACGTAGTAGCCGCGGATGTGCGCACGCGAATCGACGAGCACGAGGCGATCGCCGTGCAGGATGTCGATGGCTTCGGCGCGCAGCTCGTCTTCGCTCTGCGCCGGCTCGTTGGCGGGCATCTTCGCCATCGCGATCTTGAAACCTTTCACGGCGGTGCGCTCCACCTCGGTCGGAGAGCCGGTCAGGAACCGCCACACGTCTTCGCGCGCGCCGTAGGTCTCGCTGTACTGGCGCAGCTTGTCGGGAGTGTCGCGCTCCGGGTCGACGCTAATCGACAGAAGGCCGATGCGAGCGTGTGGGTCAAGCCGGTCCTGCAGCGCGCGCATCTGCCGGGTGAGTCGCGGGCAAGCGTCGGCGCAACTGGTGAATACGAAGTCCGCCACCCACACCTTGCCGCGCAGCTGGTCCGTTCCGAACGCGCGACCCCGCTGGTCCGTCAGCGCGAAGGCGGGCAGCTCGCCCAGCTCGGGAAGCGCGGGCGCGCGGCGCGAAACGAGCATGGGCGCGATCGGAATCGCCAGCGCGAGCGCGGCGAACAAGAGCCACGCGGGTGAGAGGCGCAGGTGCGAAGGGGTGCTCGTCGGTACGGAAGTCTCGGCCACGTTCTCCTCGGGTGCGCCGGAAAACCACGGGCCCGGCGCAAAGTCAAACACGGGCGCAGCCGCGCGCATTTGCTATCGTCGAAAGCCCCGTGACGACCGCGATCCTGAGGAGGCGCCAGCGCACGCAACGGGATCTGCGCGTCTTCCTGCTCCTCGGGCCCGTGCTCGTCTACGACATGGGCCTCCAAGTATTGCGGATCGGGACGCGATTCAGCGAGATCATCCGCAACCCGGCGCGGCTGGGCACGCTCGACTGGCTGGCGATGATTGGATCGCCGCTCCTCTATCATTTCGGGCTCGCGCTGACATGCGCGGGCGCGCTCCACATCGTCTCGCGCAGTGTGCGCATCCGCGCGGCCGTGCTGGCGTGCACGCAGGTCATCTGCATGGCCACCGTTTTCATCGAGACCGCCTCGTACGTCTATTTCGTGCAGACGGAGAGCTCGCTCGATTGGGCGCAGTTCGCCTACAACGCGGCGCGCCCGGCGGACCTCGTGCTCGTAGCGACCGGCATGGTGACTCCGTCCGAGTGGACCGGGCTCGTGCTGCTGCTCGCCTCCGTGCTGGCGGCGCCATGGATCGCGCCGCCTCTGTTCCGGGAGGACTCGCCGCAGCTCGACGAGTTGCGCCACACGCGTGAGAGCTTCGTCGCGATGATGATCGTCGGCGCCGCCGCGCTGACCAGCGCGTTCGTGCCGCTCGCGCAGCCACACGTCGTGAACGCCGCTGTCGTGCGCGATCCGGTGGTCAACCTCATCGTCACGCACTTCTCCAGACCCGAGCTGGATCTCGCAGCGGAAACCGCCGCCGAGCTGAACGGACGGCCCTTCGATCTGCAGATTCGCCGCGTTCGCGACGTGCCCGAGCGAAACGTCGTCTTCATCATCCTGGAGTCGACGCGGGCGAAGTCCGTCACCGTCTACAACCCGAAGCTCCCCACCACTCCGTTCCTCGCACAGCTCGCCAGACACAGCCTGGTAGCCGAGCGCGCGTACACCGTCGTTCCGCATACAGCGAAGGCGCTCGTCGCCATTTTTTGCGGAATCGAGCCGGCGCATACGGTCCAGGCGCTCGCCTTCAAGCTAGGCCTCTTGGGACGCTGTCTGCCCGAGCTCCTCGACGGGCAAGGCTACCGGTCAGTGTTCTTCCAGTCCGCCAACCCGACGTTCGAGGCGCGTATCCCGACCACCACCGCGATGGGGTTCGACGAGTTCGTCGGCGCGAATCGCTTCTCCACCAATGGATTCCAGAAAGCGAACTTCCTCGGCTGGGAAGACGACGTGATGCTCGACCCGAGCAAGGAGTGGCTCGCGCAGCACCGCGACCGCCCCTTCACCGCGGTCTACCTGACGATCAACGCGCACCACGATTGCTATCCGCTGCGTCGGCACGGGCACGTGCAGTTCGTAGCCGACCAGGCTTTGAACGATTACCTGAACGCCGTCCGGTACGACGACTTGTTCATCGAGGCGCTGCTCCAGCAATACAAGGATCTCGGTCTCTACTCGAACACGCTCTTCGTCATCCTCGGCGACCACGGTGAAGCGTTCGGTGAGCACGGGCGCCGGACGCACGACGACGTCCCGTACGAAGAAGGCTTGCACATCCCGCTCTTGCTGCACGACGGCGGAGGCAAGCTGATCAATCCCGGGCATTTCTCCACGCCCGTCAACGAGCTCGACCTGGTCCCGACGATCCTCGAGGTGCTCGGGTACGAGATCACGCGCGGCAAAGTGCACGGCACGTCGATCTTCCACGCGCAGTCCGATCGCAAGCTGAACGGCGCGTGCTTCAACGAAGGCGTGTGCCTCGTCCAGATCCAGGGATACGAGAAGTACATCCACCACTTCGGCGGGCGGCACGATCAGTACTTCGACCTGCGCACAGATCCCGACGAGCAGTACAACCTGGTGCATGCGCGCCCACTGCGCGCCGACGTCAAACGGCAGGAGCTGCTCGCCTGGGACCGCCACGTCCGCGCGCTTTACTGGGCGAACGAGCTGCAAAGCAGGAGGTGAGCCATGAACGGCCCGGTGCTGGTGACCGGCGCGAGCCGCGGCATCGGCCGCGCACTGGCGCTCCAGCTCGCTCATCGGCGGCACGACGTCGTGCTTTGCGCGCGCTCCGGAACCGATCTGGACGAAGTCGCCACGCAGCTCCGCGCGCGCGGCGCCCAGGCGCGAACCGTCGCCTGCGACCTGTCGACCGTCGAAGGCCGCGATGCGTTGGTCCGCGCCGTCGGAGGACCTCTGGCTGGCCTGGTGAACAACGCCGGATTCGGCACCGCGGGCGAGTTCGCCGAGCAGGACCGCGCGCGCGAGCGCGAGATGATCCGCTTGAACGTCGAGGCGGTGGTGGATCTCACCCACGCGTTCCTGCCGCGCCTGCCGCGCGGGTCGTTCATCATCAATGTTTCGTCGACCGCGGGGTTCCAGCCGATCCCGCTCTTCGCGACCTACGCGGCGACCAAGGCGTTCGTCCTCTCCTTTTCGCAGGCGCTCGCGGACGAGTTGGCTCCGCGCGGCATCCATGTGATGGCGCTGTGCCCCGGCGTCACCGAGACGGGGTTCCAGCGCGTCGCGGACGTCGAGCTGGCGGGACCGACCGCCACCGCCGAGCAGGTCGCGCGATTTGCGCTGCGGGCGCTCGACTCGCGGCGGCGCGTCGCTGTCCACGGCGTGCGCAACGCGCTGCTCGTGCAATCCCAGCGGCTGGCGCCTCGACGTGCGGTCGTGAAGATCGCGCGGCGGGTGATGGAGCCGTGGTTGAGGACCCGCAAGGTACGCAGCGCCTGACGCGACCTACCCTTCCGCGTTGCCTGGCGTCTTGCCCGCCTCGTCACGCACAGGCTCGTCGTTCGGGCGTCCTGCTTCGGCGGAGCCGGGCGTCTTGCCTGGATCGACGTTCTTCACTGGCGCGTTCTTGATGACCTTCACTTCGCCGTGCTCCATCGCGGGCTTCAGGTCCTTTGGTTTGTCTGCCATCCGCCACCTCCATGGGGGAATCTACGCAGCGTGGGCCGTCGCGGTATGGTGCGTCCGTGGCGAGCGAGCGAGTCGATGTGGTGGTGGTCGGCGCGGGCCACAACGGGCTCGTGGCGGCGACATTGCTGGCGCGCGCCGGCCTGAGGGTCCGGGTATTCGAGCAACACGGCGTCGTCGGCGGGGCCGCCCGGACGGAAAGGCCGTTCGCCAAGGCACCGGGCCTGGGCACCTCGACCGGCGCTTACCTGCTCGGTTTGATGCCGCCCGAGCTCTTGCGCAAGCTCGGCATCGACCTGCCGCTGGTTCGCCGCGACCCGCACTACTTCCTGCCGACGACGGGCCGCCGGTACTTGCTGCTCGGGTCGGACTCGCGCGCGGTGCGCGACCAGATGCTCGCCTTCTTTTCGGAGGCGGACTTCCGCGCGCACGAAGCGCTTCAGGCGGAGATCGCGCAGCTGCGCGACGACGTCGCGGCGACGTGGCTCATGGAGCCGCTTTCGATCGAACAGACCGCGGAGCGGTTCGTGCGCCCGACGCTGCGCCGCGTGTTCGTCGATCTTTGCCGGAATCCCGTCGGTCAGTACCTGGACCGATTCGGCTTCCGCAGCGAGCTGCTCAAGGCGATGTACGCCGTGACGGACGGCTTTTCCGGGCTCAACGGCGATTGGGACACGCCGGGCACCGGCATGAATTTTCTCGTCCACAACATGTGCCGCCTTCCCGGTGCGGACGGGACGTGGATGATCGTGCGTGGCGGGATGGGAACGGTCACGCGCACGTTGGCGGAGGCGGCGAGATCGGCCGGTGCGCGCATCGAAACGGGACGCGGCGTCCGTCGAATCGTGTTGCAGGGTTCCACTGCGTCGGGCGTCGAGCTGCAAGACGGGGCGGAGATCGGAGCTCGGGCAATTGTCGTCAATGCCGACCCGTTCCGCATGCGCGACCTGGTCGGCAGCGAGCGGCTGCCTTCGGCCTACAACGCGCGCATCGACGGGTACCTGCGCGACGGAACGACGCTCAAGGTGAACCTCGCGCTGCGCGATTTGCCCCGCTTCTCCTGCCTTCCGGAGGACCGCGGACAGTTCGGCTCGACGATGCACCTCCTGCCCGACGAGCCGCAGGTGATGGCCGCGATGCGTGCCGCGTTCGCGGACGTGAAAGCCGGCCGGCTGCCGGAGCTCCCGACGATCGAGTGGTACGTGCACACCACGGTCGACCCCTCGCTGCGCGACGCCGAGGGCAGGCACAACTCCGCGCTGTTCGTGCAGTGGGTCCCGTACTCCTTGCGAGGGACCACCTGGGAGGCCGAGGAGGAACGCTACGTCCGCCGTCTGCTGGCGATCTGCGACCGCTTCGCGCCGGGGACGACCGATCTGGTGGTGGACACGTTCCCGCTCTCACCGCCGAAGATCGAGCAGCACTTCGGCATCACCCGCGGTCACATCCACCACGTCGACAACTCGTTCGGTTTCGCCGACCGGTTGCCTTATTCGACGCCTTTGCAAGGGCTTTACTCCGCCAGCGCGGGTTGCCACCCCGCCGGCTCGGTGATCGGCGCGGCGGGCCACAACGCGGCCGCCGTCGTGCTCCGCGATCTCGGGACAGCGGCGATCACGTAGGAAATTTCGGCGTACCGCTTATCCCCGTCGCGGCACGTGCGCAGTTTCACGGACCAGACAATCGTGGGCGGCGCGAATGCAACGGAGAGCTCAGGCGTGCGCCGCTCGAGGAGGCGAGTTCTTGCAGCGCGGACGGCCAAGGCGCGTGGCGCGGGACGACATCGCGTTGCTTCGCTGGCTTGGCCGGAGCTCGCACAGCGCCGTCGCGCTGGTGCGCGGCGGACGCGTGACGCTCACCAATGCGCTCTTCCGCGAGCTGGAACGGCGCGGAGGCGAATGGCGCTGGGGCTTCGGAGCGCACGCGCAATTGCGCTATCCCGACCTGCGGCAGCTCGCCACCACCGAAGCGCGCGAGCTGTTGCGCGGACGCGAGAGCTCCCGCTCGTTCCGCTTCGAGCGCGGAGAGGATGCGGTCGAGCTGCGCCTCGAGCGCGTCCGGACCGCGACCGGGCCGGTCGTCATCGTGCTCGGACACGACGTCTCCGAGGCGGTACGCAAGGACGAGCAGAGGTTGCGCGAGCGCGAGACGCGCCTGCACGAAGAGCGCATGCACGCGATGGGCGTGGTCGCGTCAGGCCTTGCTCACGATCTGAACCACTCGCTCAACGTCATCGCGCTGCGCATCGCCACGCTCCGCGCCGACCCGCGATTCGAGCCCGTCCGCCGCGCGCTCGACGCGCTCGTTCGCGTGGTGGACGAAGCCGCGGCGACGGTCGCGCGGCTGCAGGACCTCGCCCGCAGGCGCCGCGATCGCCCGGCGGAGAGCGTCGACCTCACTGCCGTGCTGCTGGGCGCCATCGAGATGGCGCGGACGGAGATGGACAGCGCCGGAGCGCGCATCGACATCGACGACGACGTACCCCCCTTGCCGCTCGTGCACGGCACCGCGGCAGAGCTGTCGCACTTGTTCGCGGACCTGCTCGCGAATGCGCGACACGCTACTCCGCCGGGCGGCGTCATCGAGGTGCATGCCCGCGACGAGCATGGCGCGGTTGGCGTCACCGTCGCCGACGAGGGACCTGGCATCCCCGACGATGCGCTGCCGCGCCTGTTCGATCCGTTCTACTCGGCCACGGAGAGGGGTGACACCGGCCTGGTGCTGTCCATCGCGTACGGCCTGATGCATCGCCTGGGCGGGAGCATCTCGGCGTCAAACCGCGCCCGCGGAGGCTCGATGTTCACGCTGAGGTTCCCGCTCGCGGCCGCTCCGCAGCACCGGGAAGCGCGGCACGAAGGAACCCGCCGGCAATCTCGCGTGCTGCTCATCGACGACGAGATCGACAACCTGGAAGTCCTGCAGGAGCTGCTCGAGCTGGAGGGGCATCGCGTCGACGCCGCCGCCAGCGGAAGGGCCGCCCTCGAGCACTTCCGCCGCGGCGAACGGTACGACCTGGTGCTCTGCGACGTGGGCATGCCACAGATGAGCGGCTGGCAGGTGGTGCGCGAGATCCGCCGCATCGCGCCCAGCACGCGCGTGTGGCTGCTCACGGGTTGGGCGAACGAGATCTCCGAGCACGACCCGCGGCTCGGTGACGTGCAGGGCGTCCTGGGGAAGCCGCTCGACCTCGAGCAGCTCCGCTCGCTCTTGTGGCAGCCGGAAGTGCCGTCGCCCGACCACCACGCGACGGCCTGAAACCTGCTCCCTGGGCGCTACGGGACGGTCGGACAGGCCGCCACATCTCCCTGCGGCGCGCACGACCCGGCGGGAATGCCGCTGCAGATCGGGGTGACGCTCAGCGGATCGAGCACGTATGTCAGGCAGGCCGCCACGTCCCAGCATTCGTCCAGCGTGCCGGTCAGACCGAGCGACGTCACGACGAAGATGTGCGCCTTCCCGGCTCCGGCCGCCGTGAACGACGTCTGCAGCGAGAAGCGATTTCCCTGCGCGTCGGGGAAGATGTAGTCGAACCGGCCGCTGCCGTTCGAGTAGCCGGCGTAGAAGTAGTCGAACTGCGACAGGCCGAGCCCGGTAGCGCCCAGATCGATCTGAATCGTTCTCGGGTCGCTGGATAGATCGTAGTGGATGAACATCGTGCCGGGCGGATCGCTCGGGCCATTGATCTGCAGAGCGCGCGAATTGTCGAAATTGATGGAGATCTCACCCAGGCCACGGCGCGCGTCGGCTCCGATGAAATAGGCGTAGAGGATCTCCAGCCACGGGCCGGACCCGCGACGCGCGTCGATGGCGAACGACCATGGCTGCTGCGCGGGATCGCTTTCCGCAGGCGCGGCGGCGACGCGCAGCAAGCTCGCCTCGATCTGGACGCCGGGGTGCTTCGAATCCGGGAAGCTCCACACGCGCAGATCGGGCTTGCGGCTCGTCGGCGCCGTGCGCCGGATCGCGTCGATGATCCCCAGCACCGCGTCGACGGCGACATTGAGCTTGTCGCCCGTGTCGCGCGCGCCGAGCAGCCACTGCTGCGCGGCGCCCAACGCGCAGACAGACTGCGCGGAAAGCGCGGACGCGGTCGATTGCGCGGATTGCGCGGGGATCTGCACGTGCAGATCGTTCGTCCGGGGCAGCGCTTCGGCGAAAGCGATGTCGTCGTTGGACAGGTTGCCGCAGGCGCAGAGAGCCAGCGCGGCGACGAGGCTACAAACCCAACGCATATTCGACTCCCAGCGCGAGCTCGGCGTAGCCGAGGGACTGATCCTTGTCCACGTTGTAGAAGAGGTAATTGACGCGGCCGCGCGCGACGGCCGTCCAGCGCGGAGTGAAGCGCCAGCCGAACGAGGCTTCGATCCCCGGCGTGACCGTGAAGAAGTTCTGCGACGGCAGGTCGGGACGGCCGCTGAAGCTGCGGAACAGGTAGAGCGCGGCGAGACGCGCGCCGAGCGCCATCGTGAACGACTCGCTCAGGTCGAAGTCGCGCCAGAGCGAGACGCCGCCGGACACCTCGCCGAAGCGGAGCGGAATGTCCGGCACTCCGGAGAGCCGCAGCGTCGACGTGCCGCCGCCAACGGCCAGGTCGATGCCCCAGGCGAGCTGGTGACCCAGGTCGTCGCGAGCGGACAGCTCCGCTCCACCGAGAACAGCGGGCGGAAAGAGTCCGTTGCGCGCGGCCGAGTCGAAGAAAAACTGGTACCCGCCGGTGCCCAGCACGCTCCAGCGCGGGCCGGAGGCGCCCTTCTGCGGGTCGTCCTCGAGCTTGCGGCGCGACATCCGCGCATCGGCGACTTCGATGACGTCGTTGGCGATCTTCACATCGCCGACGAGGACGGCGTCCTCCAGACGCTTCTTGACGATGTAGTTGCCCGGCGCGAGCGCGAGCCGGCGCGACGACCCGGCTGCTTTGGCGACCTCGGCGACGGCGCGCCTCTGCCCGTCGAGGACGACGTACACGCCTTCGTCCGCGGCACCAAAGAGCAATCCGCCGCGCGCGGGCGATAGCTCCGTGAGCACGACGTCCCCCGCGCCTCCCAGATCGTACAGGTAGACGGGGTGCTGCGCTCCTGCGCGCGTCTCCGCCGTCGACCCCACCGTACGGCCGTACGCGTAGGCATACGCTTCGGCGAGCGTGACCTTGCCGTCGCCGCTCACGTCCGCGTCGCCGAGGAGGCCGGACGCGAGATAGTGGGTGAAGAAGCTGCCGGCGATCTCATCCGACTCCTGCGACTCCTCGTCCGCCGCGGACGACGCGATGAGCACCAGGCCGCGCGGACCTGCGTCCCGCGCCCGTTCGACGTCGAATGCGGGTACGCTGCGAACGCCTTTCATCCGGGTGATGGCTCCGGACTGGCAGGAATCGAGCAGGCCGATGCGGACGTCGGCAGGTGCGTCCTGGAGGTGGGACCGCAGCTCCGAGAGCGGCAGGCGCGTGTCCCGCAGGCGAAGCTCGCCGTCCTTCGCATGGCCCGAAAAGTAGACGAGGAGCAGCGTCTCCTCGCCGCGCTCGCGCGCCGCTCCCGCGCGCGATTCGAGGCCGCGCAGCGCGCCGCGCACGTCGTCGGCGTCGACGCCGGTGAGGAGCGTCGCGTCCTGCTCCCGCACCCCTCCGAGGCGCGTGAGGATGGCGTGCATGCGCCGCGCGTCGCGCTCGGCGTAGCGCAGTGGCCGTGTGCCCGCGCCGCCTTGCGAGTCGCCGACCACCAGCGCGAATCGGTGCGCGTCCGCCTGTGCCGCGCCCGCCGCGACGAGCAGCGCGAGCGGCATCGCGCGTCTCATGGCCCACGCTCCAGCGGAACCCGCACCACCTCGGCGCCAGTCGGCGCCGCACCGCCGCCGGTGCGCAGCAGCGATTGCGGTTCAATCGGATTGTCGGCGAATACGGCGACCAGCGTCGCCTGCCGCGCCGAACCGGTCCATTCGAACGCGTCGGGCAGCTCCGTCACCGCCGGACCGTTGTAGACGAGCGACGTCTCCCCCGGCTCGGCGAGGATCACCGCCACGTATCCATGGCCAGCGGGGTTGAGCCGCACCACGATCGGCCCCGTGCCGATCTTTCCCGCGACGCGCCGCACCTGCGCGCCGCTCCGTTCGAACATCATGATCGTGGCGGCGCCTTTGGTGCGCTCCCTCTCGCCTTCGTCCGAGCGGCGCAACGTGATGCTGGTGCCCAGCGCGAGAAGAAGCGCGGCCGCGGCGGCTAGCGGCGCCCAGCGCGACCACCTGGGCGGCGCCGCGGTGCGAGCGAGCTTCTCGGCGACTCCGGCCGCGAACGACTCGAATGGCACGTCGCGCAGGAGGCGCGCGCGCTCCTCGTCCAACTCGCGCACCGTCGCCTGGCACCGCGCGCAGTCGCGCAGGTGCTGCTCGGTGCGCTCGAGCTCCGCGCCGAACAGCTCTCCGGCCCGGAGCCGCCGCAGGCGCGTCGCCGAGCAGGCCGTTCCTGGTCCTCCCAGATCGACCATCATGGCTCGTCTCCTTCCGGCAGCTCGATGCCGGGCAGCGCTTCCGCGAGCGCGGCGCGCGCCGCGGCGAGAAATTCGCGCAGCCGCTTGCGCACCGTCGGCAGGCTCCGTCCCGTCACCTGCGCGATCTCCTGTTGCGTCAGCTCGTCGACGAAATAGAGCACCGCGATCTCCTGCGCTTCCTGCGGCGCCGCGGAGAGCAGCGCCCTGACCAGCTCGCGGCGATCGGGGGGCTCCACGTCGGCGCGCCGTTCCTTCGTGATCTGCGCGAGCTGCTCGCGCCACGCCGCCCTGCGTGCCCGCAACTCGTTCAGGCAGTGATGGGTAGCGATGCGCAGGATCCAGGTCGTCGGCGAGGACGCGGCGCGGAACTCTGCCAGCGACCGCAGCACCTTCGCGAAGACTTCCTGCAGCGCGTCCTTGGCGGCTTCGTCGTCGCGCAGCAGATAGCGGCAGCGGGCGTACACGGCGGGAGCGTGCTTCTCGTACAGCTCGGCGACGACGCCCGCGTCCGCCTTGAAGCGGAGCGGGCCGGGATCGCTCATCCCGGCCCGCCCGCCCACGATGATGCGCAGTGCGCCCAAGTCCCCTCCGCTACTGCGGATCGTTGATGTGCGTCCCGAAGGCCGCGTCGGCGTAGGAGCACGCGCTCACCGAACCCGTCGTCGGCGAGAACACCGTCGCGAACCCGCTCGCCGCCGCGCTCCAGCAGTTCGAGAACCGCCCGTTCGCCGCGGGCTGCACGACCGTCACGTCAGCACGGCCGGAGCCGTCCGCCTTCCACCGCGAGTGCACGTCGTCGCGCTCCTCGTTGGTGACGTCGTGCCAGGCGATCTCCATGTCACCGCCGCCGCTGATGTCCTGCTGGTAGTTGTAGTAGGCGTTGCCGACGTCCCCGAGGTGCTGCGCGTCCTGGCTGATCAGGTTGTTGAAGTTGACCTGCACGTGCGCCGGGCCGACGTTGCTGTAGGTGATGACGATGGTGCCCTGATCCGTCGCGTGACCCGAGAGATTGCGGGCCGCGTCGAGATCGACGGTAAACGTGCCGCTGCCGCGGTGGCGCTGACCGCTCGGAATGGCGTTGCCGTGCAGAATGGTGAAGAAACCCGCGCTCGCGTTCAGCTTCGACTGCGCGTCCAGCTTCCACTCGAACGAGCCGCTCGCGGCCTGCGTCACCGTCAGCCGGTAGTTGTTCGGATCGAGCGCGTTCGAGCCCGTCCAGGTGCAGCTGTTCGCGGTGCAGCTCGTCGGCTGCGTCGCGGTGACGGCTTCGACGATGCCGAGCGTCCACGCGGTGCTCGCGTTGATCGCGGCCGAGTAGATGACGGTGAACGCGTACCAGGCGTCGACACTGACCGCGTCTGTCGAGGCACCCTGCATCGACAGGGCATTGGACTGACCGGACTGCGACTGCTGGGGTCCGACCGCGACGCCCGACGAATCCGGCAGCGCGTCGCGCGCCTGCTCCTGGAAAGAAGCGCCGCCGCCGCAAGCCACAGCCGTGGCGAGGGCACAGCAAAGAACGAGTCGATTGCGCATGACGGTAGTGCTCCTTGTTCGGTGCGGGTCGATCCCGCTTCCTTGCCATGGACACAGCGGGCGCCGCCGAATGGAAACCGCTCCGAACTGCAGCGGGATTCCGCGGACTTGCGACCGTTTGAACTGTGCGCAGCGGTGGTCGTTTCGCCCACTTTGCCGTCGACCATCGTGTGCGTTCATGGTTTGTCTTCCCGCATGGAATGCCCCTTCTGCGCCATCTGCCGCGGAGAGCTGTACGCGTCGGTCGTGCTGCGCGACGAGCACGTGTGCGCCTTCCTCGACACGCGTCCCGTGTTCAAGGGCCACGTGCTGGTCGTTCCGCGAGAGCACGTCGCCGACCTGCTCGAGCTACGCCGGCCGGAGATGGAGCCGCTCCTTTCGGCGGTGCAGCTGATCGCGGCGGCGATGGAAAAGGGCCTGTCTGCAGATGGCAGCTTCGTCGCGGTGAACACGAAGATCTCGCAGAGCGTCCCTCATCTGCACGTCCACGTCGTGCCTCGCCGGAAGGGAGACGGCCTGCGCGGCTTCTTCTGGCCGCGCACGAAGTACGAATCGGACGCGGAGCGCGAGGAGTTCGCGAAGCGCATCGCCGACGCTCTGCGCTGAACGCGCTTGCAGGACGCGCGGGAAAGCCTCATCTAAAGAGCGTGCAGCGCATCCACGGCGACAAGGTCGACGTGCTCGCCTGGGCCGATCCGACGCAGATCGAGTCCGTCGCGCTCGATCAGCTGCGCAACGTCTCGAAGCTTCCCTGGGTCTTTCACCACGTCGCGGCGATGGCCGACGTTCATTACGGAAAAGGCGCCACGGTCGGTTCGGTCATCGCGATGAAGAACGCCATCGCGCCGGCGGCTGTGGGGTTCGACATTGGTTGTGGCGTCGCCGCGGTGCGAAGCAGCCTGACCGCGAACGACCTGCCGGATTCGCTGCACGGGCTGCGGAGCGAGATCGAGCGTGCGATTCCGGTCGGGTTCGAGCAGCACAAGCATCCGGTGCAGAGCGATCCGCAGCTGTGGCGCGATTTCGAGGAGCTGACGCCCGCGGTACGCGACCTGGAGTCCAAGGCGCGGCACCAGCTCGGGACGCTGGGCGGCGGCAACCATTTCCTCGAGCTGTGCCTCGATACGGAAGACCGCGTCTGGCTGATGCTCCACTCGGGATCGCGGAACATCGGGAAGTCACTCGCCGAGATTCACATCGGGCGCGCGAAGAAGCTCGCGCACAACCGCGATCTCCCCGACCGCGACCTGGCCGTCTTCCTGGCGGGTACGAATGAGATGCAGGAGTACCGGCGCGACCTGTTCTGGGCGCAGCGGTACGCGCGCGCGAACCGCGAGGCGATGCTCCACCTCTATCAAGACGTCCTGCGGCGGTTCCGCCCCGACGTGCGCTTCGCCGACCCGGTGCAGTGCCACCACAACTACGTCGCGGAGGAAATCCACTTCGGTGAGGAAGTTCTGGTCACCCGGAAGGGGGCGATCCGCGCGGGCAAAGGGGAGCTCGGCATCATCCCCGGATCGATGGGCACGCGCTCCTTCATCGTGCGCGGACTGGGGAATCCGCTCAGCTTCGAGAGCGCATCGCACGGCGCAGGGCGTCGAATGAGCCGCGGAGAAGCCAAGCGGCGTTTCACAGTGAACGACCTGCGCGAGCAGACGCGCGGCGTCGAGTGCCGGAAGGACGGCGGCGTCCTCGATGAAATCCCGGCGGCTTACAAGGACATCGGTCAGGTCATGGAGCAGCAGAAGGGTCTCGTCCAGGTCGTTGCCGAGCTGCGGCAGGTGCTCTGTGTCAAAGGCTGACAGGGCTGTCAGATCGCCTGACCTGCGATCCGGACGGCCGCGTCATTTTTCCCCGTCGCCGTTCGACGCCTCGCGCGCAACGCCCCGGAATCACGTGTCGCGCATTTTTTCTGAAACGTGGCTCACGCGTTGCACGTCTAAGCAGGCATGAGCCTGGTGAAGACGATCACGCTGGTCTGCGCGGGCGCCCTGCTCGCGTTCGCCGGCAGCGCAGTGGCCGCGTTCATTTAGTCCCTGCGTTGTGCCATCCTCCGCGGTCCTCGCCGACCCCGGAGAGATGCGTGACCGGCTCCCTGCTCGTCGTCGTCGTCGGCACCGCCCTCCTCTTCGACTTCACGAACGGTTTTCACGACTCCGCGAACGCGATCGCGACCTCCATCTCCACGCGCGCGCTGCGCCCTGGCGTCGCGTTGGGCATGGCCGCCGTGGCGAACATCCTGGGCGCCCTGATTTCCACCGAAGTGGCGGCGACGCTGGGAAAGGGAATCGTAGAGACGCACGCCGTTACGCAGCTGGTCGTGCTGGCGGCGCTCGTCGGCGCGGTGATCTGGAACTTCATCACCTGGTACTTCGGTATCCCGTCCAGCTCGTCACACGCGCTCATCGGCGGCCTCATCGGGGCAGTCCTGGCGGCCGCCAGCAGCTCGGAGGTGAAGTGGCGGGGAATTCTCGAGAAGGTGATCGTCCCGACCCTCACTTCGCCCGCCATCGGGCTGGTCGTCGGCGCCATCCTCGCCACCGCGCTCTACTGGACGTTCCGACGGGCTCGGCCCTACACCGCCAGCAATGGGTTCCGGCACGCGCAGACGGCCTCGGCCGCGATGATGGCGTTCAGCCACGGCTCCAACGACGCGCAGAAGACGATGGGCGTGATTGCGCTGGCGCTGCTTGCGGCGGGGCGCATCGACCACTTCTTCGTGCCGCTCTGGGTGAAGCTCGCGTCGGCGTTCACCATCGGGCTCGGCACGTTCTCCGGCGGCAAGCGCATCATCCGCACGCTGGGGATGAAAC